>Ga0114960_10000526_pt1 | contig 31858 bp, 34 predicted proteins | sample C_130625_MF_Meta_FD_92637 | JGI IMG/M metagenome (GOLD analysis project Ga0114960, IMG submission 92637) | Freshwater microbial communities from Lake Croche, Canada to study carbon cycling - C_130625_MF_MetaG | ecosystem: Environmental > Aquatic > Freshwater > Lake | place: Lake Croche, Canada... | reverse complement strand
TTTATTATTTTTATAACAAATTGATAAGAATTTTAGGAAAATTCTTATTAATTTGTGCTAAATAAATAACTGGCATGCCAGTTATTTATTTACAACAAATTGTCCCTACACACCGGACATGTACAATTTTTTTTCAACCATTTATCAATACATTTTTTATGAAATGCATGATTACATTTAGGTAATGTTCTTTTAAATTCACTTACTTTATAATTTTCCATACATATCAAACAAGATTCTTCCATAATGCTATTATCCTTCTTCTTTATCTTCTCCGGTTTCCCTAAAACATCATTTATCTGATTACAATTTTTAAAATAAGATTTTATATCAATATTATTGTCATTTATGTTATCTTCAAAAATATCAAACTCAATATTAAATTGAATACTATTATCTTCATTATTAGTAATATTTAAGATATTCGGATTTGTAGATAATTCATCTATTATATTTTCTATAGTTGTAAATATATTATCGTTATAATCTATATACGTGATAAAATCACTTTCTGAACTCATCTATTATAAATTAATATTTTAATATCTTTATATTCCAATAATTAATATTTATTAAAAATAAATTAACTTATGATGCATAAGTCGCAGTCCATTCTTTTGCGGTTTTAAAATAAATTTCAGGTGAATTTTTAAGTTGATTGGCAATGTCTGGTACTAATGGATCATTCTGATTAGGATCAGATAAAAGAGAGCATATCGACAACAATATTTTTGATATTGTTAATGCTGGACTCCATTTACTTTTTAAAATATCTAAACAAATACTTCCAACACCATCAATATTAGGATGATAAATTCTGGTAATAAAATTTATCAATGGTGGTTTAAAAGGATAATTTGAAGGAATATGAATTTCTAGTTTAAATACTCCATTTTCATAAGGAGTTCCAATTGGTCCAAAAATAGATGCATCCCATTGAAATATATTACCATCTTTAGGCTCTGCATAAATATTAAATACAGATTCTTTCTTAATATCTGCTAACTCTTTCTGTAATCTTCCATTTACAGCCATTTTTTATATATTTGATTTTATATATTTGTATATATTATTGATTTTAAATTTCAATTTTTTATTATAATTTGATAAAATTATAATAAGTATTAATTTTTCTATTTTTCTATTATTTCAAATGTATAATAGTACGAAAAAATTCTGGCACAATAATTCCTCTTTCACCTTCCCCAGCGCAAAGTATAACACCGTTGTCGCTGCGAAAGAAAAATAGACCTCCCTCTTCCATGGCTTTGACCACATCGACTGCTACAACAACTTCACAATTGCGCCGCATTCCTGAAATAGCACTTCCATCATAGGCAGTCGCAAAATGGATGTGAGTACGAGCCATGCGACACAAGCCTTCTGCAATGATAATATCTATATTCTTTCTGTATGTGCCATGATAAACAAGACCAGTGCCTGATGTAAGCTCAGCGACGCGCTCGGCGGTCAGTTTCTCGAGCAGTGATTGTTCATCAATCACACCAGCAATAGAGTGGCCTTGATTGGCGCGCACTTTGAGACCATCAGCGGTAAGAGCGAATCGTTGTTTGTCCGAGTTTGCCACTGCTTCGTGTATGTCATCTTTTGTGGGCCGAAGCTGCTTAAAGCATGCAAGTTGGAGCAAGTCGTCTATGAATATATAGCCCTCACTATCCATTTCAATGCCCAACTTTTTGGCCTTATGACGTAAAATCTTAGCCATGAGCTTGCTCAATGATACCTTATTCTTGGCATCCATTTTTGAGAAATTATTTTTTCCAAAAATGTCTAGACTGACTGTAATATTTTATAATAGTAAAAAAAACTTTAGTAGTAAAATTATCTATCAATTTTTTATAATTTTATAATTTTTATTTAATATATATATTTTATATATTAATAATTTTAAATTTTAAATCTATAAATTTTATTAGACTCATTCATCATTAACTTGAGATGATGGATTGGGACTACGCCCACGACCTGAATTAGGACCTCGGCCACCCATAGCTTGAATATTATGACCACCTCGACCGCCCATATTCTGAACTCCGCGACCACCTCGGCCTCCAACATTTCCACTGATGCGACCACCTTTTGCAAAAGATGATCTTTCATCATTTCTTGGAATATATTTTTCCCAAGAAACATAAATAAACCACACATCTTTTCCAGTTTCAATATCAGTATCTTTTCCATAACCACAATGACATTTATTATCAGTCTCCTTAAGATTTTTATTAAAGAAATTATTTAACAACGGCATAAATTTGTCTTTACCCCTTCGTGGATCAATAAAATCTTTCATTTTAAATTTATCAAAAGTAATTTGACTTCCATGTGAATCAAAAACCGCATTTTTATCATCGCACCATCTAAATTCTTTTAGAATACAACGAGCAGATCCTGTAGCAGCAGCTGTTTTCATTTTTTCATAACAGCCATTTGTAATATCTTTAATAGCTTTTTCCATAGCAATATTTAATTCTTCATTAAATTTATTACTATTTTTTTCCTTTGCAGAACTAGTTAAATTTCTTAAATAATCAATACTAATTGGTTCAGTAGTATCAGGTGAAACAAATGTAGATGCACCTTCGGTAGATGCACCTATGGTAGATGCACCTTCGGTAGATGCATCTTCTTTAGATGCACTTTCTACAGTGGCCTCTACTGTAATAGATACTTCTGTAGATGCACCTATGGTAGATGCACCTTCGGTAGATGCACCTTCAACAGTAACATTCTCAGTAGTTTCTACTTTTTCACTACTCTTGGACTTCTTAGTATTGCTTTTTTTCTCAGACATTTTTCCTAATTATTAAAATTTATATAGTCATATTAGTTGCAACGATTAATAAAAAAAATATTTTTCAAGTTTTTTTATATTTAAAAAATCAATATATATATATTTTTATATATAAAGAATAAATAATATGATTCATAACTATATTTCAAAATATATTTTTAGTTTATTAGATTCTGTATATTATAAAAATCTAAAAAAACTATATAATGAAAATTTAAATAAAATATTCCATTATCCAAAAATATCAATTTTAAAACCGGAATATTTTATATATTCCACCTTTTATTTTAATTATTTATTTTTATATTATATAACTAATAAAAATTTTATATTATATACCCTATTTTTACATTCAGCTTACATATCTGAATTAATTTATGAGCAATTAATTTTTAAATATGACTATCTACCAATCAATAATATTAATTTTTTAAAAAATACATCACGTTTATTATTTATTTACTTCATTTTTTTTAAATTATATTTTATAAGAGCCAATTTTTTTAATAAAATAGTATTATTATCAATCCCCTCAATATTTTATATTTTACACAATATAAATCATATTTATACAGAAAGACTAATGTCTATAGAAGATAAAAATAAAATTTTTGACCATTATTTAAAAATATTAATTATTTCTCCAAATAAAGATTTTATTCAATATATTGTTAAAAAGACCGATTTTTTTAATTATCCTAATTTTTTATGTTGTTTAAATTTATTATTATTCTTCTTTTTTTAATTCAAGGAATTATTATAGGATCATTTCCAAAATTATTATTTTCATTAATAACATTATTATCATTTATTAAAGCTTTATCTTTAACACGATGAATTCCACATAATCCTCCATATTTCGGGTTACCTTTTGCTGTACAAAATCCTTCTTTGGTTTTCAATTTAGCATTACACAATTTAATTTCAACATTACTATTATTAAAAATATGAATTCCTTTAATAAAATTATCATTCTTTAAACAAGGTAGAAAACCTCCATTTTTTCTACAAATTGGACATATATTAACAGTTGTGTAATTTCCAGTATGTTTCTTATTTTTAATTTCTTTGTACCAATCAGAAATACAATCATAGCAGTAAATATGTTTTGTAGGATTACATTTAAGAGCTATAATTTCTCCATTTGGTATTAAATCGGAACAAATTCCACAAGTATATTTTTTCAATAAATATTCATCATCAGTACAATTAATTTTTGTTGCTTCAGGCATAATGTTATATATTTAGATAATGTTAAATATATTTATATCAAAATATAAATTCAATTTTTTATAAAAAAATGATTATTATTTTAATATAAAAAGGATTAATAACCTTTAATCATATATTAATTAATTATTAACATGAATTTATCAATTAAATTATTAGACGAAAATGCAAAAATGCCAGAATATGGATCATTTTATGCAGCTGGATTGGATATATTTTCTAATGAAAGTGTAGAAGTTTTACCATCAACTCGTAAAGTTATTTCAACGGGAATAAGTTTATCATGGGATGGTGAAGATGCTGAAAATTATTATTTAAGAATTGCTCCGCGATCAGGATTATCTGTTAAAAATTGTATTGATATTGGTGCAGGAGTTATTGATTTTGATTATAGAGGTGAAATTAAAATTGTTTTTATTAATAACGGAACTTCTACATATCAAGTTTCAAAAGGAGATAAAATTGCCCAAATGATATTAGAAAAAATTAATAGATTTAGTGTTATTCAAATTATGGAGGAACTTTCTGATACAGAGCGTGGTTTTGGAGGATTTGGCTCTACTGGAAAATAAATATAAATATAAAAAAAGATAAAAATAAATAAAAAAATAATAGAAATAAAACTTTAAAATAATTATTTATATTACTTATAAATAAATATGTTGTCATTAAAAAAAAATTATAAAAAAAAAAAATTTTTAAATCAAAAAAAACCAACAAAAAAACAACATGGTGGGAATGATGTAATCCATGCAAGTATTGATTTAATTAATTCAATGATTGATATGGGGAGAAGTATATTTACAGAAATTGATGCTATATCAAATGTTGGAAATGAACTTAATAATGGGGGATTTCCAAATGCACTTCCTAAAAATCAGAGCCCACCACCTCAAGTACATCCTAAATTATGAAAAAATCGATTTTTATTTTTTATTTGCCGATGCATTTTTTGCCGATGCATTTTTTGATGATGCATTTATAGGAACTCTATTTGCAGAAACACTTGTAGCAACTTGCGATGAACTATTCATAGATGCACCTTGTGATGCACTATTTGCAGATACACTATTAGTAGATTCACTATTAGATTTTTTTCCCAATGCTTTTAATAATTGATTTTGAAACGCTTTTTCTTTTTCGATTTCAGGTGAATCATCTGTAAGATCCGAGTGAATAAGAGCAATTATTGCAAAAACATAATAATAATTACAATAATTATACATTTTATTTATAATTTCTTGAGTCTCTTTACCTATAAGATTTAAAGTAGCATTATTTATAATTGCAATATTTTGCATCTTTATTAAAATTTGAAGTAAAGCATCTAAATTATCAAAATAACTTTTTTTCAATTGTTCAGTTGATTCTAAATATAATAAATTAAAATTTGAAATAGGGTTTCCCAATTTATCTTTTTTAATTATTTTAGAATTATTTATTAATGCAGCTTTTTGTCTTAATTCTAACTCAAAAAATAATCCACCATTTTTTTCGCACTCTGTATCAGTTAAAAATTCAGAATTTTCCAATACATAATTTAAAGTCTCTTTCATATTTGTATTATGTTTTAATCTTTCAAAAATTCTTGGAACACAAACTTTGCATAAAAATAGATTTTTAAATTTTTGGTAACATAACCCACCCTCATATTCTATTTTCTCTTCACCATTTTTTTTAATAATTATTTTTTTCTTGGGCAACGTATTTAATATTGCAGCAATAATATTATTTCTAACAATGAAATTTTCTGTAATTGCCATACATATCTCTTTTTTTGTCATCGGACACTCTTCCTTCTCATCACTGCAAAAAACAGTGGGAGATTTATAATAACGCGGTACTGAATATTTAATAAAATTATTTACTTCTTTCTCATTTGCTTGGTTATTTTTAGCAATTGCATTATTTACCGATTGACTAATTTCTTGAGCTGATAAATTCTTATTACCAGTTTCATTATTTTCCTGAATACTATCAATTAATTCTTCCCTCTGCCTAAATTGGGACTCTTCATTTGTATTTAAATTATAAAGATTATTTTCGGGTTTTCTACCTCTTCCGCCAAATGAATTTCTTCTTTCTATAATTTGCTGACCATTATTATTATTACTACCTACACCACTAAAATCATTATTACTACTACCTACGCCTATACCTCCATTATAACTACTACCTCCTCTTCCCTTACCACCACTTCTACCTCCATTATTATTACCACCTCTACCTCCATTATTATTACCACCTCTACCTCCATTATTATTACTACCTCTACCTCCATTATTAGCTTTTCCTCTACCTCTTTTTAAATAATTATTTTCATCAGTTTCTTCATTTCCAAAACTTGGTTTATTACTTCTTTTTTGTTGAGGATTATATTTCTTATTAGCTTGTTGTCTCAATCCTGAAATAATTTCTTGAGCTCCGCCTTGCATTTTAAATTCGGGGCTATTTTCTTTTATTTTTTCTTTATTATTATTTGTTTTATTATTACTATTATTGTAGGATGTTAATAAATTATTTACATGATTAATATTAATAAAAGGGTTTCTATCATATTTTTGTAATGGTTTCAAATTAAGAGAACTTATGTCCATACCTTTTTCCATAAATAATTCATCTGATATGTTAATGCTTTGATTCCAAAAAAAATCTTTTAAAGGTCCTTTAAAAATATCTACAAAGAATTTATCTTCTTTTGAATTTTTTGGCATATATTGAAATTCCATCAAAAATTCATTATCTACATTTTCTGTATTAATTTTATCATTCATAGCTCTTAATAATTTAATATGTAAATAATTTAATTTTTTTTCAAAAATTATTGCAAGCTTATTACAAAAATTTGGATTTAAATATTCATTATTATACTCTGAGAATAATTGATTAGATACATCAACCATTTTTTGAAAAATCTCTTCTTCATCTGGAAGAGAATTTTCATTTATTTTATTATTACTATTATTGGCAACCTTGGTATTTGGTATTTGTGGTTGTTGATTATTATTTACACTAGGTGTATTATAAGAATTACCCATTATCTCTAATATATATATTATATTTTATTTATTTCATTATAAAATTTATTTAATGCAAAAAAAAATAAACATTTTGGTTCAAATATATATTTTTTTTTAGATTTTAAAAAAGCAATTGAATCTCCTACACTTATTTTTCCAAATCGAATAAAATAAGCAATAATAATAATATCAATATCTTGCTTATTTTCATATCCTAATAAAAAAACATTATTATTTTTAATTAATCTTTCATGTATATAATCAGTTATATCAAATAAATGTTGATACATAATATTATTTTTCTCTTCAAATGAGTCTCCTTCTTCATAATCAATCGGAATCCTTAATTCTTCAACATCCGATTTTTTAAAAAATGGTTCATATTTAGATAATAATATTATACATTTAATATTTTTATTTTTTATAATAAAAGTATTTTCATTATTCTTAAAGTATCCGACCCAAAAATGAGGTAATATTTCCATACTTATATTATTTTGTAAGATAATAATAAATTAAATATACACTTACCAAAATAATTAAAATAACTAATGCAATTTTAAACCATGATATGAAACCAATATTATTCAAATTCGTATTATTTTTAATAATATTTGGATCAGTTATTAAGGCAACTTGTTGTTTATTATTATCTACTGCTGGAGTATAGTCTGATAATTTACAATCTGATATAGAATCACATTGCATTTCCGGTTTTCTAATTAATATAAATTCCATACCATAATAAGAGATACTACTAACTAATATTCCTAAAAAGAGTCCATAAATAAAAATATAAAGATTTTTTAGTCCAATCTCTTCTGGTTCATACGAAAAGAATAATAGTAATATAAAGCTCATAAATGGTGCAGTAATATTTATTAAATCTCCACTTGATTGTATAATATTATTTTGTAATACGGTTTTTGATCGACAACTATTTTCATCAACATAAGAATAGGTAACTCCATTATAATTTTTTGAATTTTTTTTAGAGAAAAATAGGCCAACAAACAATAATACTATAACCAATACATAAATTATATAATTATATCGATGGACTTTCTCAACTTTGGAAGAGGCTCCATAATTTAGGGCAATAATGAAGCAAATAAGTGCTATTAAACAAACTAAATAAATATATTTTATTGTGCATGAAGAATTAAATTCTGCAGAAAAGAGACTAATATAATTATTGTAAATAGGAGGATATCCAAGTCCAATAATATATCCAAATAAAAATGAGAAATTAATATTGCCGTATTGATTTATCATACTTTTTTCAGAAAAATTTGTAAAAACAAAAATAACAAAAGATAATACAATAGCAACTATTAAATCCGACATTTCATTATTCCACATTCCGGGCATATAGGCATCTATTGATACTGACTTGGTTATAGATGTATCATCTCCTCCACTACTATCATTTTTACCACTTCCTTCATTTGTATTTATTTGAACATCTCTATAATAATATTTTTGAGGATAAAATCCAAAAAAAATACCATAAACTATTTTAACACCGAAATATCCTATAATAATAATTGAAATAAATAATTGTATCTGCTTAAATGTATTAGTTTGGTCTCCGCCAAAAAATAATTTTTTTTTTAATTTCATTATTATTTATATATATTATTAAGTGGTATAAAATTAATAGTATATTTTAATTAAAAAAATACTAAATTATAATATTTTTATTTGAAAAAATCAATTAAATTAATTAAAAAAATAAAATTTAAGATGATAAAATGGATAAAATCACTAAAAATCTATTTATTTTTCTCGATTTTTTTGTTTTTATATATACATAATTATATACAAATGCCTTCTCAAAGTTTTTATTACACAAGAGCTTCCTTCATTGCAAATGCTTCTAAAATCATTTTAACACCATTAAATCCTGGAGACACTGGAGTTAGTTATATCATAACTTATTTTACAGATTTAATAAATGAAAATGGAGGAAATGGTGGAACTCTTTTCTTAACTGAATCTGTAAGAGTTATTAATGGAGAACAAACTGTTGATGCCAATTATTCTATGCAAACACCTTCTGGTGATCTTAAATTTGGATGGGTAATGCCAACACCTGTTTTCAGTATTGGAGATAAATATAACACTGTTGCAACCTATAGATCTGGTGAATATGTTTCGTCTGGATTTCCTATCATTAATATGGAAGTTTTAGATGATGCATCAGCAACTCGTAAATACACAATTAGCTATTAAATTATTAAATAATGAATTATTTATTTTTTGAAATATAAATTTTTATATATACAATATATAAAAAAATGCCATCTCAAACTTTTTATTACACTAAATCTGAGATTATCAATAATGAAGCTAAAATAATTTTAACAAATCTGAACCCATCTGATACATCATCATCTTATATCAGTAGTAATTATGCATCATTAGTTCAAGAAGAAGATGTTCCTGTAGGAAATTTATTAGTCACTCAATTTATAAGAGATTTTGGAATTGAAGAAATTACACAAGAGGAATATGCACTAATAACCCCTTATGGAAATATAAAATTTGCAATTATTCCTGATAGAGCTATATTTTTACCAAATACAAAATATATAACTGTAGCTACATATAGGTCGGGTGAATTTGTTTCTTCAGCATTTCCTATTATCAATATAGAAGTTTTATCTGATTCAAATTACACAAGAAAGGTAACTATTGAATATTAGCTAATAAATTATAAAAATAAATAAAAAATGATTTATTTTATATAAATAAATCATTGCGAAAAACTATTTAAAAAAACTATAACTATTAATCTATAGCTAAAATGGGAAGCTATTTTTCTTGCTCATTTTCTTGCTTCAAATCTAAAAAATATGATCAAGTCATTCAAACACCTGATCTAATCATCAAAAAAGTGGCAATTAAATTTCCCAATGGCAATTATGGCATTGAATATAATGATAATTTAAAATTATTTACAAAGTGTTCAGATATTGATTTATGGTTAATGAATATTTATTCAAGAAAAACCTTCTCATCTTGGATTTTATACAACGATGATACTGAAAAACTGGGAAATAATCATACAAGAAAGGGTCATTGTAAAGGTATAGTTGCATGGAATGATAAACGCATTTCATGGCTCTGTCATTCTGCACCTAATTTTCCCCGTTATTTTGAAGGTAATTCAATTTCCAAAATTGAACATGGGGAATTAATTTACGGACAATCATTTCAATATATAGAAATAGATTATTCAGAAACAATGATAATTGATATTATCAAACAAATTCATTTTATGGAAGCAAATATTTTTGTAGAAAAAAATAATAGTTTTAAAATTAATCCTCTAAACATTGATAACCAAAATATTTCTGTTCTTAAAATCAGCGAAAATATTACACATTTAGCAAAATCACCGCATCATGAAATTGATATTTATGGAACTTATATTGGAAAAATGTACCCCTACCATTGGAAAGTTGAAACTTGGTTGCGAGGACATCTAATTACTGATTCTCCAAGCAATATTAGTGATGTTAAAAATATGAAATTTGATAACTTCACTTATTCAGAGAAACATGATCATTCTAAAATCGCTGTTTCTGATAATAGTTATTATTGGATTGGAGATTTAAACCGTATGACATCACAATATAAACGCGGTGGTGGAGGATTCATTTGCAATGATGAAGATTTATCAAACGCTTTGAATAAATTAATGATAAATTAATAATATTAACAATATTAATAATATTTTTTAATAATTTTGTAATAAATTATAAAAAATGAAATAAAATTTATTAAAAAATAGAAAAATAAACCTATTTAAAAGCAAAACTACTTAAAACTATAAAAGATGTTATCAAATGAAATTTGGGATATTTATAATGAAATTAATTCTTCATACAAAAATAGCAGTGAAGATGTCAAAAATGGTGAATTTAGTCAATTATTTGCGGAAGTAGCAGAAACAGATGGAATAATTAAAAATAATGAATCTTTTAAGGTTGTAGGTTTAAAAGATAATAGTACAAAGTGCTGTTTTAATTGTAAAAAAAGTGAATTTTTAATAATGGATTGTGAAATGATTATATGTACCTTTTGTGGAACTGAAAATGACTCAATTATTGATTATCAAGCTGAATGGAGATATTATGGAACGGAAGACAATAAAAGATCATCAGACCCAAATAGATGTGGTATGCCATCAAACCCTATAATTTCCGACTCTTCTTTAAGCACCGTCATTTTAGGAAAAGGCTTTGAAGTTTATCGAAAATTAAATAGTTGGAATGGACTCACTTATAAACAACGGAGCCTTATTGCTATTTTAAATAAAATAGCATTAAAAGCTAATATTGATAATGTGCCGCAATCAATTATAGATGCAACAATGAATATGTACAAAATTATTAGTCAAGATTATATTAAACGCGGTGCATCTCGTGAAAGTCTTATAGCGGCCTGTTTTTTTAATGCAATGCGCGATCAAGGATTAATTAGAAGCACTGATGAAATCGCTAAATTGTTTGATATTAAATCGAAGAAATTATCAAAAGGATGTAATGAATTTACTGAATTGATGTTTTCAAAAAATAAGGATTATGTTAAAAATATGAGACCTATTGAATCAAAAGATTTAATAGAGCGTTTTTGTGTTTTGCTAAGTATTGATGAATCTTATGCAAAAGTAGCTATTAGAGCAGCCATTTTGATTGATAAGTTGGGAATTTGTCAAGAAAATAATCCAAAATCTATTGCTGTTGGAATTTTATATTTAATTTCACAGAATTATAATTTAGGATTTACAAAAAAAGAGATTGCTGATAATTGTAAAACTTCAGAAGTCACTGTAAGCAATACATATAGTCAAATGTTAAAATTTAAAAAATATCTTCTTCCTAAATAATTTACTTTTATTTCAATTATGAGTATATGATAGATACCATTGTTAAAATAATTAATATTAGAAAAAATTTAAAATAAAGTCTAAAGCTAGCTTCGATTTCAGAAATACAATTTTTAAAATTTTGAATCTTATTTTTGTATTTAATATTTTCGTGAAATAATATTATCATAAAATAATGGTAAATTTTCATATCAGTAATTAAATCAATAGGTGTTTCACCTTTTTTATTAAGTTCTAACAATGAATAATTATAGGAATTTATCATATATTTAACTCTATCTATGTCATTGTATTTTATCAAATGATGCAAAACTGTGTCACCTTCATAATCTTTTAAAAGAAGATATTTATACATAGAATCAATTTTATCATTATCAACCATAAATTCAATAATTTTTTTTTCATCAGGCATCATATCTTTGTCCATTTTTTCATTAATATTATCTAATTCTATTTCTATACAATAATTATCATGTAGTGATGATAAAAGGGGCATTGATGCACTTAATATACCATTTTTACTAGTAATAATTATATTATCATAATTTGATAAGTATCTTAGTGAGATCAAAAAAATAAACTTTAAAATATCTTTGTTTTCTTTGTCTTTTATTTCTTTAAAAGGCAAAGAAATAAGATATTCCCATAATTGATATTGATTATGAAACTTTCCAATATTATCTTTATGAGATAAAAATTGAATCAAGTGTTTTTCTATGTCATAGAAAAAAAAATATTCAATATTCTTTTTATCAAAATCTGCAATTAACTTTGTCTCATCTACTATTTCATTCCATAAATTGTCATTATCTTTATTTTCATCATTTTTTTCTGGTAATTTTTCTATATCTGTCATTATACCTATTATTGTCCCAAACTCCAATTATTAAATTACATAAAAATAATTAATCAATTTTTTCAACAATCGGATTTCGAGATACACAACCCTCTTTATTCATTTCTAAAAATTTAACTGTTGCATATTTTCTATTATACAAATCAGGGTTTGAAATATAATCTTTATAAATCTTAATTCTTTCATTAATTGTTCCAATTGGAATTGCAAAAAAGCTATTTTCTGAATTAGTACATTTTAATTCCCAAATTACTGCACCACTTTGAGTACCAGAACCTCCACTGGCTCCAATTATTTGAAATTTAGCTTTTTTAAATTCTTTTGTTCTTAAAACATTATATGACTTGGAATTTAATTTATATAGACCATTCATATTCCTAACAATAACACCTTCATAGCCTTCTAATAAATATTTATTATTTAATTCCAATACCTTATTATAATTATTAACAGAAACACAGCTCACTAATTTTAAATATTTAAATTTATGAGTCTTAAAAATACTTTCCAAATAAGCATATCGAGAATTAAATGGAGTCAGCATATTTTTTAAATCAAACATATCAAAAATATAATAACTTATTTCACGTGACTCTTTATGAACTAAACTACTAATTTCATGTAGCCTCAATCCAAATTCATATAATTCTCCATCTAAATAAATATTTGATTTAAGTTTAAGAATCGCCAATTCTTTTTTAATATGAGCTAAATATAAAAATGGTTTCATGCCCTTAGAATAAAGAGCACAATTATTAGCTAAACATCTAAATCCATCCAATTTTTTCTGAACAAAAGCCGGATAAATAATTTTATGATAATGGTCATCCAATTTATGTGCTCCCATAGGTTTTATAAATTCCGTTTTTTTAATAGGATTTTTGCTACCTGCTTCATAAAATCCAGATTCCTTTTTTTTACGCCATAATGCATTGACAGCAGTAATAGTTTTTTTTAAATCATTCATTATTTTTGATTCAGGTTCAGTAATTTTCCTATCAATTATACCATAACGACGGCAAATCATAAATTTTCCGTCACCATTGTCTTCTATCCAAATTTGCCAAAATCGTTCTTTTTCATCTTCATTTAATGAAAATAATTTTGGTAGTTCATATATTTTTTTATAGCTCATATATATGAATTATAAAAAAATATTAGGTTATTTTTTATATATTTTCCATGAAGTTTTAACAATTGTTTCTATTGGAATTCTTCTTTTTTCAAAAAATATTTTACTTATTAATATATTATTAATATTTTTGATTTTAGTTATTTATCAATGGTATATATTTAATACCTGTTTAATTCATCCAATACTAGATTGGTGTTTTGATAGTATAAATAATAAATCTAATACAGAACTATTAAAAGAGTATTATACATGGGATTTTTTGAATCAAAAAATTATAATTTTTAAAATCATTTTTAATTCATGGCATCTTTTAATAAATTTTATTTTAATATTTCTTTGCATTGGTAAATTAAATTATTTATATAATGAAAAAATTAATGAAAAAATTAATGAAAAAATTAATGAAAAAAATAAAGAGACAAATTATAATTCAATAATATAGAATAATTTTTTTCTAAAATAATAATAAATGAATGATAATAAATGCTATTTTTTAGAGGAGATAAATTTTAAAGAGTGTTTATTCCCATATATTGATGCCACTTATGTAATCAATTTAATTGGAAATGGTCGTATAGAAAAAGCTAAAAAACAGATTTATGAATATAAAATAACTTATAAAAATTATATTTTATATAATAAAGGTTACAAAAAATGTTTGAAAGAACTTACTGAACAATTACCTCGATTTGACTTAATAGATGCTTTTTATAAAATATTTGAACATGCAAAAACAAAAAATTACGAATATATATTGATTTTGGAAGATGATTTTACAATGATCGAAAAAATTAAAAATATAAAAATTAGAAATGAAATTACTTATTTTTTACAAAATAATAAAAATATAGTTGATATTTATTCTTTTGGACTAATACCAATTATATCATTTCCTTATTACCAAAATACTTATTATGTCTTAAATAGTTTTGCAACTCATTCAATGATTTATTCAAAAAAATTTATTAATAAAACTTTGAAAAAAAATAAATTAACTATAAATGATTGGGATTTTTATAGAGCAACAAATGGCAAAAATTTTATGTTTAAAGAGCCTCTTTGTTATCAATTATTTACAGAAACTGAAAATGCAAAAAATTGGGGTAGTATAATGGATATTAAATACTATGATATATGCCAACCTTTTATAAAAATTACAAAAATTGATAAAAAAATAGATGGATATTATATTTTCTATAATTTATCAAAATTATTTGGTATATTATTATTTATTGGAATATTAATTATATTATTTATAATTATTATATATATTTATAATTATTTGATAAATAAAAAAAAAATCTAAAATCTAAAATCTACCTCTCATACTTCGTAATTTAGCACAAGCTCCAAATGGTTCAAATGAATTAAAATTACTTTCATCTAAATTATAAGTTTTTAGATTATTACTGTTATCGCCGGTACCTAACCAAGTCTCATAATAATATCTATCTTCTGATATTATTGGATTTTGACAAGTCATTAAATAACTTCCTTTTGCCCACCAAAAATTAAACCATACAAAATCTCCACCAGGAAACATACCTACTCTTGCAATATTAGGATCTTTAAAAACATCTAATACATGACCCCAATTATTAATCGTAGTTCTTGTTAGAGATATTTCATCAATATATCTTCCATGATAATCTTCCCCATGCCACATTCCTTTGGAATGCATATATAAATAAGTTTTTTCAGGAAAAATAACTGCTGAATCGTATATTTTTTTTATACCATAATATTCATATTTATTGTCTTCGTGAAATTCTATTTCATATTCTTTACCTGATAATTTATTATTGACTAAATCAGTAATTTGATTGTTTAAATGGGGGTGTTCATTACATATTACTAAAAATATTTTTCCTTCATTTAAAATATTACAATTATTTATATCATCTAATTGACCTCCTATAATACCTAAAAAATCACGATTTATATTAATCCAAATAAAATATACTATAATAATATTTTTATTAGTCATTTATATTATATATATTTATATATATTTATATTTTTTAAAGAATTTATCTTTATTATAATGAATTATGGCTCATAATCATATGGTAATTTATTAGCTTCATAAATTTCTAGAACTTCTCTAACCACATTTTCTCTTTCAATATCTGCTTTATCAAATTCAACACTTGATATACTACTTGATCTACGTCCCTTAATTTTATCTAAAAAATCCTCTAAACCATTTATTTCACCTTTACGATCATTTTGCTCTAAATCACCAGTTATTATTAATCTACTATTTTCACCAATACGTGTTAATAACATTTTCATTTGAGATATTGAAGAATTTTGCATTTCATCAGCTACAATCCAACAATTTTTAAAAGTACGACCCCTCATAAATCCAAGAGGGGAAATTTCTATAGATTTTTCTGAAATTAAATGCTCAACTTCCTTCGGACTTATAAAATTATATAAAATATCGTATATAGGTCTTATCCATGGAGCCATTTTCTCTTCTAATGTTCCTGGTAAATATCCAATATCTTCTTCTACTGAAACAACAGGTCGTGTAAAAATTAATTTTTCAACATTTCCTAATATAAAATTGCGAATACCATGCTCTATTCCAAAAAGTGTTTTACCTGTTCCTGCAGGTCCTGATGCCAATACTATTCTATATTCTTTATTTTTCAAATAATTTAAAAATTTGGATTGTGATTGATTTCGGGGTCTTGAAAATTTATTTTCAAAATCGCCCTTCTCTTTCATTGATAAATATTGAAAATTTTTATATTCTGTTAATAATGTTTTTTCAGTCTCATAATTTTCTAGATCATCCAATAGCTCTTTTTTCAATGCTTTATTTTGCTTCTTTCTAGGTTTTCTATGCTTACTATTACCGACTTCCTCTGACTGATATTCCATTATTTATAAATCACATTTTAATTTCTAAATAAATTTTAATTAAAAATCTTGATCAAAGGAAATTTTTTTTAATTGAGATTGAAATTCATGTATTTTCTTTGATACAAATATAAAATCTCCTGAAACAAATGAATCTGTTATTTTATTATCATATATTAATGCAAAGTATGGAATTTTTTTTAAATTAAAAAAATCCTCAAACCGCGAGTCTTCATCATATATACTATTATCCAATTTTAAATAAATTATATCTGGATTTTCTATAACTGAAACAAATTTTTCAATTTGTGGTTTAATAACAGCACATGGCCTACACCACTCTGCTGATATATTTATTACAACACACTTGTAAGTTTCTAAATAATTTTTAAAATCATCATATGATAAAACATTTTGTATAAACATTTATATAAAAATAGATATTTTAATTTTAGGAATAACTTTATTCTTAAATTTATTTTTTTTAATTTATTTTTCATTTTTTTTATTTAATTTTTATTTTTATTTTTCATTTTTTAATAAATGCTATTGTATATGAACATTGATTTGGTTTTTTCCTATTGGATTTTTGCATGGTTTATCTTATATCAATTAAAAATTGTTAAATATAATCCTCAATTTGCCTTATTGTGTGGTCTAATTGAAAATTTATTTATATTATCTCTAATGATTTATTATAAAAATTCTTTATTGTTTATTGTATCTTTTATATTTATTAATTTTTTTTTAAAAATTTTACCATTATGGCTATTACGAAAAACTAGATTTTCTATAAAAGATATATTTGCTACTATTATTTTATTTTTAATCTATATTTTATGGTTAAAATTTAATAAAATTAATGTTAAAAAATTTTTTAAAGATATATTTAAAAATATTAAAAATAATAGACCATGTACGCCATTTATAAGTTTTGTAAATAAATTCTTTTAAATGTTTGTTAATTTATTATAAGAAGTTTCATAAGTTATTGCATTTGTCATAATTAATGTCATTCCATACCATGCAAAAAAAATTAAAGTTGTTGCTATAATATTTCTACTATTTATTTCTATACCTAATAATAATGGTCTTAAAAATCCTATAAAAATACAAAACATTAATGTTGTTAGAGATATATCCAATTTTTGTAATGAAGATAAATAATAAAATCTCATATATATATTAATTATATATTAGATATTAGATATTTTTGTTTAGAAATAAATAACACCATTTGAATCACTATTAATAGAATTTGATAATCTTTTAGTAATCCAGAACCACAAACAGAATAATGATGCAAATAACGCTGAATTATTAATTAAATCTTTATTAAATGAAATAGAAAATCCTAAAATTCCAAAAAAAACAATTATAAAAAAAGAACCTATTACCATTTCCACATATTGATATGATTCTAATTTTAAAGGGTATATAAATTGAAATAATAGAAATATAAATTGGGTAATTATAAAAATTTTAATAAATTCCATTTACTATTATATTAGATGATATATTTTGAGATTGTAATATATAATAATTTATATAAAAATTTCTAAATAATAATATAATTCCTAAAGTTATTGAGCACCACAAAATATCCCAATAAATTATAGGACTCTCTGAAAAATATAAATATAAAAAATAGACCATTGGAAATAAAAATGTTCCTATTATAATTTCTGTTATTTGATAATTTGTTAATAACATTCTAATATATACTTATAAATATTATATTTCAAAATATAAATATTTATTGAAATATAATATTTATAATTTATATATATGGAAGAATCGCCTTATGATAAATTATCTTTTTTAAGTTGCGAATTTAGAAATAATTTAGATAATAACTTATGTACTCAACTTAATCCTGATAAAATAAATGATTTAAATCTATATTTTGATAAAAATAAATTTTCTTTAAGTGACGAAATTTCTCAAAAAGAAAATATTTCTTTAGAATCATGTGCAGAAATAACATTAAAAAATAATTATGCTGGATTTACATATAATAATGGTAAAAATGATTGTTTATTATCATCTTCTAAAAATATAAATGATAATTTATCTAATAAAGAGTACAAAAATTATAATATTAAAAGATATATAAAAAATAAAAATTTAATTGATATTGAAAAATTGAAAGATCAAAATGACTCTTCAAAATATTTTATATATCATCCTAATCAAGAATATGATAATGATAATAATATAAATATTTCAACAAAAATTAAAAATTTACCTATTAATGAATGTATGGATGAATGCGTTAAAAAATCAGATTCTTGTAATTCTATATTTATTCCAGAAAAATCTAAAATTTGCACATTTTATAAAAATAAAATTATGAGAAACGCAAATTATGATGAAAGATTAGATTCATATACTATAAAAAAAAATAATAATATAAAAGATTTAAATCAAACTATATATCCATTTATTAATACCAATAATGATAATCAACAATTTTATTGCTATAATAATATAAATAATGAATGTGTCAAAGATTTAGGAAAAATAAAAGTTGAAAAAAAAAATGAAAGTATTCCATGGGATTTAAATAATAATTATATTGAAAAATTTGAGAATAATAATCTAAAATCAAATAATAATTTATTTATTTTACTTTTAGTGACTATATTTTTAATAATATTCATCTATTTAATTTTTAATAATTTTTATATTAAAAAATAAAAATTGAAAAAAATAGTATATGCATACTTTTTTAATAATTTTTATATTAAAAAATAAAAATTGAAAAAAAAATAAATAAAAAGTTATTAAAGCTCTAATATAATATTATATATATACTATTATGAATGCTAAACAAGGTGGAAATAAAGTAAGAAAACAGAAAAACAGTACAGGATTTCATAAAATTATTGGTGAAACTCCTGTTCCAAATTATGAAGAATTAAAATATATTGGTAAAATTATTAAATCTAATGGCGATTGTAGATTTTCATGTATAAAAATTGATGAAAATGGAGCTGAACAAACAAGTGCGGGTGAATTTAAAGTCATTTTACCACCTCGTGCAAAAAAGACAGGACGTATTACAAAAGATTCGTATGTCCTTATGGAATTGCAACAAGAAGGATCTATGAAAGGTGAAATCAGTCATGTTTATAGTGAAAATGATGCAGAATATTTAAAAAATCATAAATATATTAGTAGAAATAATGATATAATTTTTTCAGAAGAACAAAATCAAGATTTAAATTTTGAAGAGATTTAGTGAAATATTTATTAACTTCTTTTCCTAAATTATCTTATTTTTTTTAAAATTATCTTTTACTTATTTTATTATTAATAATAAAATAAATAATAATTATAATTTTGGTTTATTAACAATACATGGAATTCAATAAATATTTGGTCAAATCATCAGATCTATTTTTAAATTCCTCGTTATCACAATAGGATTTAAATGCATTTTCTAAATCAATACAGCTAATCTTTTTAACAATGTCATTTGATTTTCCAAAAATTCGGCGTGCATGAACTATTTTAGTAAAATGCCATAAATTTTCCATGTCACCACCATTATATTTAAACATACTCAAATTTTTCTCAAAAAATGATAATGGAATCTGCTTCTCATAATCATCATCTAATATTTCCCATTTATTTAATTTAATTTTTTTTATAAAAATATTTCGCAAATCATCTGCATTATATTTATCTACATTTAATCTAATCTTAAATCGCCGGTTTAATCCCGGATTATAACTAAAAAAAGACTCATCCAATTGTTCTTTATATCCTGCTATAAAAACAATAGTATCACGATTTTCAGTAAGATTTTGATTAATTGTATCTATACACTCTTTTGAAAAACTATCTTTATTATCTGGATTGCCTAAACTATATGCTTCATCAATAAAAAGGACTCCATTCTTAGCTCTATCGAAAACTTCTTGGGTCATTTTAGCTGTATGACCCAAATATTTGCCAATTAAATCTGATCGACGGACTTGGGTAAATTTATCTTCTTTAACAATACCCAATGAATGATATAACTTTCCGATTATTTTTGCCACTTCAGTTTTACCAGATCCGGGCGTACCTTGAATAACTAAATGCCATAATTCATTAGTAGTATCTTCTAAATTCTGAAGTCTAAAAAATATTAAATCAATAATCATTTCTTTAATATTTTTCATTCCAATCATTGACTCAAGATTTTCTAATGGATCTATGCATTTGCTAAGAGCTTTTAAATTTATAACATATCTATTTTCATCATTTTTATCATAAGTTTTACCAAGCATTATTAAATCTTTTAAATTTTTAATTTCAATATTGATAGGTAGTAACTCTTTTGATTCTTTAAAATATCCATAAAAATCATCATCATTATTGTTTTTTTCCGTTTTTTTCTTATTTTCTATTTTCTTATTTATTTTATCCAAAATATTTTTAAAAATATTATCACTCATTTTAAAAGGTGGATCTAAAGGATCATTATTTTCTTTATCAATCTCATTTTCATTTAAAGTATTATCACTAAAATTATCAAAAATAATAAAATATGAATCAGAAAAAATATCTTTTTTATCATTAATTAATTCGTCTTTTGCCTCTTTTGCCTCTTCAGACTCTTCTGACTCAGTATCCTTCTCTTTTTCGAGATCATTCATATAATCTTCTTCTCCATATTCTTCATCATCATTATATTCTTCTTCATCATCATTATATTCTTCATCGTCATACTCTTCATTATAGAAATCATCTTCTTCATTGTTCTCATCATTTTCATCTTCTGGATAATCTATTTCTTTATTATCATCGTCTTCATCATCCTCTTCGGCCTCTCCTGCCTCTTCATCATGACTTGGTTCCCTTGTATTAATTATTTCTTTCTCATTTACTTCTTTTGATTTATTACTTTCATCTTCAATTAAATCATCTTTCTTAATAGGATTATTGCACTCTTCTTCATTGGGATTATTTTTTTCTTCCTCATTAAAAGGCTTGTTATCCTGATTTTCATCTTTTTTAAATCTTTTATTAACTTTTTGAATAATTTCTTTAATATTTTTTCTTTTCGGATTTTTATCTTTTGGCATTTAATTAATATTAATATTATTATTTTTAAATTCAAATTTTATAAAAAATTTATTTACATATATAATGGAGTATAAATTTAATATAATACTTGATAAGAAAAAAAAAAATAAATATTAAAAAATAATTGACGCTATTTATAATAAATTATCTATAAATATTAAACATCAAGATTATTTGTTTAAAAATAAACTTGTATTTGAAGAAGTTTATATTGAAAATATGTATTTATTAAATGATTTATATTCTAAAATTAATAATTTGGAAATATTTGCAAATGGAAAAAAATTAAACACAGAAATTATTGAGAATTTAATTAATGAAATTTATCAAAGTTTTGAAAAAATTATTGCAAAATATGGTCATCATTCTTATAAAAATTTATTAGATATAATATACAAAAATAATTCTAGTTCTTATGATGAAATAGCTGATTTTAATAAAATTGTAAATTTTATTGATGATTATTTTATAATATTATCTATGCAAAAAATAAAAGACAAAGATATTGATTCTTTTATTATTGAAAATAATTTAGAAAAAAAAAATTCAAATAATTTTCCTATTTTTATGAAATTAATAAATTATTCTAAAAATAATAACTTATTTGAAAAAATAGAAGGCGCGTCAATTGTTCTTTTATTAAGTGATAATAAATCATTTTATGTCAATGGTTTTTTTAAACATGACTCTTTAGGCATTTCTAAAAAAATTCTAAATTTTGAAAATAAAATAAAAGAGATTGAAAAAGATTTAGAATATTTCGAAACAGCAGATGATTTTAAAGAAAAATATATTGAACAAATGGGTTTAAGAGATTTAATTATATTAAGTCCATTAGAAATTAGTAATATAATTAAAAATGATTATAATGAATTATTAGAATATAAAAAAAAAACTTTATCAATCTTAATAAAAGAATTTATTAAAAGTAATTTTGAAAAACAACGAAAAATAATTATTTTATTTCTACTTTCTAATGAAGAATCTCAATTTACAGCACATATTATTTTTGATTTAATTGTTGAACAATCTTTTCAATCTGATTCATTACCTTTATCTGAAATATTATTTAATAGCTTACATTGGAAACTTCAGAAAATATTTAAAATATCAAATTCTAAATTTGAGGATAAAAAAAAAAAAATAGAAAATATTTCTTTAAATGATGTTCCATATGAATCAAGAATTTTAACATTAAATGTTAATGAATCTATTAAAGTAAAAGCAATGGAAAAACTAAAAGAGATTAATGGGTCAAAAGAGAATAGCATTAAAGCACAACAATGGTTGGATGGATTTTTAAAAATACCATTTAATGTTTTAAAACATGAACATATATTTAATTTTCTAAAAAAAAATATGGTCAAAATGGAGAAATATATTGAATTATTTACTATAAAAATTTTTGAATTTAAAATAGAGAAATTGCATACTAAAAACAAATTTATTTATGAAAATATTATCCAAATTGTTGATGAATTTCATTCTAATTTACAAAAAAGTGAATATACATACTCATCTTTTATAAAATATTTGGAAAATATCATAAAAATTATTAAAAATTATGATGGAGAATCAGATTTTAATGAAAATTTAATAAATAAAAATTTTACAAAATTTATTTCAAAAAATATATATGAATTAAATTCATTTATCAATGATTGGAATATTTTTAATATAAAAAAGAAAAAATATATAAACGATGTAGATAAAATTTTAAATAAATGCACATTTGGACAAAATGATGCTAAAAATCAAATGAAACGAATAATTGCCCAATGGATTAATGGATCGTCTCGAGGACAATGTTTCGGATTATGTGGCCCACCCGGTGTTGGTAAAACCACGTTATGTAAAAAAGGATTCGCAAAATGTTTATTTGACGATAATGGTGAATCGCGTCCATTTGCCTTTTTACCATTAGGAGGTGCTACAAATGGCAGTATTTTAGAAGGACATCATTACACCTATTTGGGATCAACATGGGGTAAAATAGTTGATATATTAATGGAAACAAAATGCATGAATCCAATAATTTACATTGATGAATTAGATAAAATTAGTAAAACTGAGCATGGTCGAGAAATTATTTCGATTTTGACACATATAACAGATCAATCACAAAATAAAGAATTTTATGATAGATATTTTTCAAGTGTTCCAATAGATTTATCTGAAGTATTATTTATTTTTTCATATAATGATAAAGATAATATTGATAGAATATTATTAGACCGAATTCAAGAAATTGACATTAAACCATTGTCAGAAAAAGAGAAACTAGTAATTTGCAATGATTATTTATGTCCAGAAATTTTTACTAATGTTGGATTTTCAAATAATGAATTATTATTTAACAATAAAATTTTGCAAAGAATAATAAATGAATATACACATGAAGCAGGTGTCAGAAAATTAAATGAGATTTTGTATGATATTGTGCGAGAAATTAATTTGAAAAAGATCATTGATGATGGAGAATTGCCTCAAGAATATCCTATTACTATTTCAGAAGATTTTATAAATGATTTTTTATCAAATTATCCGAAAATTAATACAAAAAAAATTGCGTCATTCCCGCAAGTTGGACTTGTAAATGGATTATATGCAACAACATCGGGCTTAGGAGGCTTGACTATTATTCAGGTTATGAAAACTATATCAGACAAAAAATTCGGATTAGAGAAGTTAACCGGAAATCAAGGAGATGTTATGAAGGAAAGTATGAATTGTGCTTTAACATTGGCATGGAATATAATTCCTGATTCAATGCGAAATGAAATAAATGAAGGTACTGAAAATTATGGATTACATATTCATTGTCCGGAAAGCGCCACTCCCAAAGATGGACCCTCTGCAGGATTAGCTATTACAACAGCAATTATATCAAGAATTATGAAAGTTCCTATTAAGAATAATATTGCAATGACTGGTGAGGTGGATTTAATGGGGCGTGCATGTGAAATTGGAGGTTTATATTCTAAATTACAAGGTGCTTTTAATGCCGGTGTTGAAATCGTATTAATTCCACGAGATAATGAGAAAGATTTAGATCTTATTTTTAAAAAAGAGGATTCAGGGATGAATGATAAAATATTTAGAAATAAAATAAAAATAATTTTAGTTGATACAATATTTGATATATTGGAGCATGCTTTAATTAAAAATGATTTTATCTTTAATAAAATATATTAATTATTTATTTTTTATATATTTATTTATTAATATATAGATGGATAATTCTAATAATCCTTTAATAATAAAAGAAAATACTATTTTTGAACAAAATGTATATATTTCAAAGAATACTTTAATTGGAGAAAATCTTACTGTAGGTGATAACTTAAATGTAAGTAATATAAATAGTTTTGGTCAATTATCTGTTTATGATAATATTTATTCATCGGGTAATATTTTTTTGAAGGATAATAAAAATTTTGATGATGATGATAATAATAAAAATAAATTTTTATATTTGAAAAACGATGGAACAATATTTTGTGAAAAAATAGAAATGCATAACGATATTTTGATTGGAAAGAATGTTATAGATGATAATGATAAAAATACATCATCATCTGATGAAGAGAATGGAAATATCGAGAAAAAGAAAAGAAAAAGAAAAAATAGTATTATTTTAAATGCAAGTGACAATTATATTAAAATACCGAAATATAGTGGTTTATTTATAAACCCTATTAGACATAGCAGTGATGGAAATACTGGAAATATATTATTTTATAATAATGAAACTTTTGAAATAACTCAAGGAACAATTAGTTTAGTTGGAATGACAGGTCCGACAGGAGCACAAGGCGATCGAGGATCACAAGGTTCGCAAGGCGCACAAGGTCCTCAAGGTTCGCAAGGTTCGCAAGGCTCGCAAGGAGCACAGGGTATTCAAGGACCTCGAGGAATTATGGGCATTCCTGGCTCACAAGGCGCACAAGGACCTACAGGTATAATTAATATTTCAGGAAGTGGTGTGGGGAATATTTTAGTTAATAGCCCGCCAGGTTCAACAAATATTTTTTATACACCAGTTGCAAATTTTACATTAGATTCATTATTACCAACATCTAATAATTTATATTCAATTGGTAGCTCTACATTTAAATGGAAAGATATTTATATTGGTCCAGGGACATTAAATATATCTGGACCGACAGGTTCAACTACATTTGCTACATTAGGATCAGATAGTCAGGGAATTGCCTATACAGAATTTGGATTTGCATCACCTTTTATTAATTTGGGACCATCACAGCTCACACCACTTGCAACAGGTGGTTGGAGAATTGGTCCCACCGGAACACAATTAACCAGCTCGTATGATTTAGTTGCACAAGAAATTAATCCAATTACAAATAGTCCTTATGGACCATTATATTCTTTAATTAATGGTAAAACAGGTTTCACGGGTGCTACAGGTGCTACAGGTGCTACAGGTGCTACAGGTGCCACAGGTTTTACGGGAGCCACTGGTTTTACAGGTGCTACAGGTTTCACTGGAGCCACTGGTTTTACAGGTGCCACAGGTTTTACTGGAGCTACAGGTTTTACAGGAGCTACTGGTTTTACTGGAGCAACAGGTTTTACTGGAGCCACTGGTTTTACAGGTGCTACAGGTTTTACTGGAGCTACAGGTTTTACTGGAGCTACAGGTTTCACTGGAGCCACAGGTTTCACAGGAGCAACAGGTTTTACAGGTGCTACAGGTTATACAGGTGCCACCGGTTTTACAGGTGAAACAGGTTTTACAGGTGCCACTGGTTATACAGGTGCCACTGGTTTTACAGGTGAAACAGGTTATACAGGTGCCACTGGTTATACAGGTGAAACAGGTTTCACTGGAGCCACAGGTTTTACAGGTGCTACAGGTTTTACAGGTGAAACTGGTTTCACTGGAGCAACAGGTTTTACTGGAGCAACTGGTTTCACAGGTGCAACAGGTTTTACAGGTGAAACAGGTTTCACTGGAGCCACAGGTTTTACAGGTGCTACAGGTTTTACAGGTGCTACAGGTTATACAGGTGCCACCGGTTTTACAGGTGAAACAGGTTTTACAGGTGCCACTGGTTATACTGGAGCTACAGGTTTCACAGGTGCTACAGGTTTTACTGGTGCTACAGGTTTTACAGGTGAAACAGGTTTCACTGGAGCTACAGGTTTTACAGGTGAAACAGGTTTTACAGGTGCTACAGGTTTTACTGGAGCCACTGGTTTTACAGGAGCTACAGGTTTTACAGGTGAAACAGGTTTTACAGGTGCTACAGGTTATACAGGTGCCACCGGTTTTACAGGTGAAACAGGTTTCACTGGAGCTACAGGTTATACAGGTGCCACAGGTTTTACAGGTGAAACAGGTTTTACAGGTGCCACTGGTTATACAGGTGAAACAGGTGCTACAGGAGCTACAGGTTTTACAGGTGCCACTGGTTTTACAGGTGAAACAGGTTTCACTGGAGCAACAGGTTTTACAGGAGCTACAGGTTATACAGGAGCTACAGGTTTTACAGGTGAAACTGGTTTCACTGGAGCAACAGGTTTTACTGGAGCAACTGGTTTCACAGGTGCAACAGGTTTTACAGGTGAAACAGGTTTCACTGGAGCTACAGGTTTCACAGGTGCTACAGGTTTCACAGGAGCTACAGGTTTCACAGGTGAAACAGGTTTTACTGGAGCCACTGGTTATACAGGTGAAACAGGTTTTACTGGAGCTACAGGTTTTACAGGAGCTACAGGTGCCACAGGTGCCACCGGACTAACTGGTTCTACAGGTGCCACAGGTGCTACAGGCGCAACAGGCGCAACAGGTGTAACCGGAGCAACAGGAGTTACTGGTGCTACAGGTGCCACTGGTGTTACAGGAGCTACCGGTCCTTCAAACATATATTTAGGTTTTACGGGAGCATCTGGAGTTCTTAATTATTATATTATCCCACCTTCAGGACAAAGTACAACAACTTTTTTTGTAGATAATGCTGAATTAAATTTTAATTTAACAAAAGCTAATCAGAAAATTTTTTTAAGCAGTTCCTTACAAATATTTATAACTGAAGGCGTTAATATTAATAATATGTCTTCCACAATAATGAGGAGTAATATTGCTGGCATTACAGCAGGAACAAATTTATCAACAAGAAATGATATAACTAATATAGCAAATGGGCTAGCAGGAACTAATGGAGATATAAATTATCCACTACCAACTAGTAATTTATTATCTAGTTTATGGACATTTAGTTCAAATAATAGTGCAGCAGATATTAATGCATTAACTATAAATATGAATACTATTGATATTCCTGGACCAATAGGAAATTATTGGTATGGAATAAGAATTATAGAAAATTCACAAAGTAATAATATTGGAATTACATGCGCAAATATTAGATTTTCTGCATTTGCCTTAGATCAATAATTAATTTTAAATTTATATGAAAAAATTTAGATAATATATTATAGTGAATAATATTCGTACAATTAAAAAAAATTCATCTAACCCAATAAATTAAATTTTTTTTTAAAGTATATTCATAAAAATAAATGTACAAATTCTTTCCCCCTAAATTATATTAAAAAAAATGAAAAATAATATTACTTGTTTTTGTCTATATATAATCAACAAAAAAGAGATAAGAAAGGACACAAAAATGTCCGATTATGATAATTTGATGCGCCTTGCTAGAGCTCAATTAAAAGAAAAAAAATGCCATCCAGATTATGTTAATCCAAAAAATTTAGGAAACAATTATGTCAAATTCCCAAATGAAACATGCCAATTTTGTGGTATTGGAACAGGCATCGAAAAGATAGATGTTCATCATTCGCCGCATTTTTCTTTCATTGATACTGATTGCATTAGTATCATGGAAGGAGCACCGAATCATGAACCAGATTATTATTATTTGTCATGTAATTCAGAAGAATGCATAGCAAAATGTAATTTTTCTATTGATGCATTCCTAAATGTTCTCTATCCCACATTAGTTCCTTTTCTAGGTACTAATTTGAAAATTCAGAACAAAACTAATGGGTTGATAGAAGATGGATGGTTTTTAGGACGTTCATCGATATTATTCAATGCAAAGGATTGCGAATATGAAATCTTTTTAACAAAACCTAATGAGAAACAAACAAAAGTTAATTTTGCAGAAATTCATCTTTTTAATCACAATCCATTAAATATTGAAGATTGTCTAAAACAATTTTTAGACAAACCAGTTTCAGTGTTGAGATCATCAGGTGTAATGGATGATGACTGGGCTCTATTTAAGGGTCCTTATCCAAAACAGATTGATGAAAAAGAAATAATGTTTGTTGAATGCCAAAAACTTTCTGAAGGTATCAAAAAAGAATTTCCACTAGAATTTTTCTTTACATGGAATCCATAAAATAAACATCTATAATTTATCATTAAAATTATTATTGATAAATTAGACCTTTTATAATTTTTCTAAAAATTTATTTCTCAGATTACGTAACTCCTCTTTATTGGGAATAGCTTCTTTATTATTTTTTACAACTAACTCTTCCTCACCACTCTCTATTTTCTCTCCGGCTACACAACACATTTTTAACCAATTATCGTGACTTATATTTTGAAAAGTTTTCAAACAGAGTGACACATCTTTCTCATTTTTAATTCCCTGATGTAATGTATAGACACAATTTGTCATTATAATATATTTTTCCCATGGTCCTGTTCTTAAACATAATGCATAAAAAGTTGATAAAACTTTCCATGTTAATATATTTTTTTTTGTACTAACATGCTTTTTATATTTACATTGTACTGCTTGATATATACCTTTATTTTCAACAATAATATCTATACCCATATCTTTTCTTTTTAAACCCAATTTTATTAAAATTTCATCAGGAACATCTTTTAGCAACCAAACATTTTCATTATTTAATATATATTTCAAGTATAATACGCAAAACTCTTCAAAAATGTCACCTCTTATTTTTTTATTTTGACGATTGCGCATTTCAGTAAAATTATGAGCTGGTTCTTCGTAAATTTTTTGACATTCAATCAAAAATTCATCAAATAAATTTTCAGGACTTTTGAGAAAAATTTTATATAATAATTCTTGCAATTTTATCATGGTATAGATTAGTTTATAAAAATAATCTATAATTAAAATTTGATCATTTTTTATTTTTTTATAAAAAATTTATAAAAATAAATTCAAATAACATATAAATAAAATTTTCATTAATCTCGACATAATATAAAAAAAAAAATATTTGATAAAATAAATGCTACATAAAAATATTATAGGTTATTTTCATATATGTCAAGTAGGAGAATGGAAACGTTCTTTTGATTTAATATTTAATTACGTTAAAAATTATGGTCTCTATGATCATACTTCTGAAATAAGATGTGGTGTCGTAAATGAGACCGGTGTATTAATTGATGATATAAGGTTACAATGTGATAAATTTAAAATAATTTATGTTGGAAATTCTGATGCATATGAACGGCCAACACTACTCCATATGAAAAGAAGTTCAGAAACAGATCCTCCTAATACTTCTTATTGGTATTTACACACAAAAGGATTACGCCATTTTAATACGCCAAAAGAAGGTTTTGTTATTGATTGGATAAAATTAATGTTGCATTGGAATATTAGAAGATGGAGAACCGCAATTGAAAAATTGGACCACCACGATACATATGGTTGTAATGAACTTTTTGGTGTTTTTTATTCTGGAAATTTTTGGTGGAGCAATATTGATCATATAAAGGAATTACCAAATTTTATAGAAGAACATTATACAGCTCCAGAAGAATGGGTACTCAAAAAAAAAGATAATTTTTGCAGTATCTTTTCAAGTGGTCTTCAAGGTGAAGGTCATTATAATAATTATTATTCTGAAGAAAATTATGCATCACCCGAAGAAATACAAAAAAATTTACCTAATAATTTTGATGTATTTATTTATAAAAAAAATAATCCCGATTTAAATCATTTTAGTTATGAACAATGTGCCGATCATTATATTACTTATGGTTGTAATGAAAATAGAATATGTCAAAATGAAGATTATGTTGATGAATTTCCATTAGATTTTAATTTTGAATATTATAGAAATAAATATGAAGATTTAAAAGAGTTAAATGAAGATCAATTAAAATGGCATTGGATAAATTTTGGAAAATATGAAAATAGACATTATAAAGATTTCATTTTTGAATTTCCAGATGATTTTGAGTTAGATTTTTATAGAAATTCATATGAAGATCTAAATGGATTATCAGATGAAGATTTAAAAATACATTGGATTACTAAAGGAAAATTTGAAAATAGATTATATAGAGATGTGACAAAATTACCCAAAGATTTTGATGTTAATTTTTACAGATTAAAAAATAAAGATATATCACACTTAGATGATCAATCACTTATAAATCATTGGCTAAATAATGGTAGATTTGAAAATAGAACTTACAAAGATAAATTACCAGCAAATTTTAATTTTAGATTTTATAGAGAAAATAATCAAGATTTGCAACATTTAAGTGATAAAGATTTAGAATACCATTGGCTATTATATGGAAAATATGAAAAAAGACCATATATAGATAAATTACCGGGTGACTTCGATTTCAATTTTTATAGAAATAATCACAATGATTTAAAAAGTATGAATGATAAAGACTTAGAATATCACTGGCTTTTTTATGGTAAATATGAAAATAGGAGCTATAAAAATGATGAAATAGAAAATGTAAATAAAATAGAAAATAATAATAAAATAGAAGATGTAAATAAAATAGAAAATAATAATAAAATAATAATTAAAAAAAAGGTAAAAAAATATTTTTAATGTTAAACTTATCTATTTTACACTTTTTTTTTTGCGCTTTATATAAATATTTTATAAATATTTATATAAAAGATGACTATAAATGTTAATAAAATAAATAAAAAAATAG
>Ga0114960_10000525_pt1 | contig 31889 bp, 25 predicted proteins | sample C_130625_MF_Meta_FD_92637 | JGI IMG/M metagenome (GOLD analysis project Ga0114960, IMG submission 92637) | Freshwater microbial communities from Lake Croche, Canada to study carbon cycling - C_130625_MF_MetaG | ecosystem: Environmental > Aquatic > Freshwater > Lake | place: Lake Croche, Canada... | reverse complement strand
TCAGCAGCTTTGCAAGAAGCAGGATTTTACAGGACAAGGCGAAGGAATTGACAGTGAAACCGGCGAGACATTTAAGTGGGCCATCCTTAACGATGGTCATGGCTCTGATGCTTGCATTAACATTATACGTTCCATTCCTAATGCAAAGCTGGCTCAGCTGATTGGGTCGCCCTTCCCAGTTCAAGCTTTGGCTCAGTACATTGATGATTCTCATAAAATCTTTAAGTGGGAGTCTTCAGGCGCTACTGTGGTCATCGTGAAGGTTTACCAGAATCGGGCGGTTTGTCTCAGCTCCGGGGACTCACAAGTCACTGCGTTCAAGGACGGAGTCATGATTTACCAGAGCACCGAACACAATGGATTCAATCCTGAGGAAGTGAAACGGGTGGAGGAGATGGGATTTAGGATTATAAAGAGCAGCAATATCCGTATTGTGGCACCTACCATGATTGAGCCATGCTCTTCCTTTTACATGGTCTTCCCCGGAGAAGACAATTATGGGCGACGGTTGGCTTGCACTCAGGCTCTTGGTCACAATTCTATGACTGGCTACTGTCCTGAGGTAAAGACGATTGCGTTTGAACCGGGCTGCAGTTACCGGTTCGTCTTGGGAAGTGATGGTCTCTATGATATGATTGTCCAGGGGCTTGAAGAGGATATGACGGACCTTTCCAGTAAAAGCAGCGCAGAGCTTTGTAGTAAAGCCGCGGACCGCTGGCGTCAGGAATGGGATGCTCGTATGTCAATGGTTGGTCCGATTCAGAAAATCCAATTTGAGTCAAATGGCTGGGATGATGTATCTGTTGTAGTAATTGAAGCACGGGCAAATTAATTTAGAAAGTGCGTAGATTTAGTTTAGGTAGCTTATTTGTAATAAAATAGTTTTTTTTCATTCATTTTAAAAAAAATACTTTAGTAATATATAGAATGCCTGCTACTTCTTTTACTCCTGCCGAGCCTAAAGATTCAGGAGTTGCTTCTACTGCTACCACATTAACTAAAGGTGGTAATCCTCTCACTGCTATTTCAAAGGGTGGAAAGAAATCTCGTAGAAAGAGCCGTAAAATGAATGGTGCTGCCAAATCTTGGGTTAGCTTTGTCGTTGATGTTTTTAATAAAGGACGCGCCAAGAATCCTAGTTACAAGTATAAACAGGCTATGAAAGATGCTTCTAAGATGAAGAAGAAGAATAAAACTATGAAAATGTAAGATATTTATCTAACTATACTTTAATATGGGATTATTCAAGTATATTAATTTTACAGTCTTTTTAGCAAGTTTGGCGTTTGGACTTTTTGCCGTTTATATGACCGCTCCTGATACTAGGAAAGTATATGTTTATCCTACCCCTGATAATGTAGATGTTTTACAATACCGAGATGCTACAGATAGTTGTTTTTCATTTGTTCAAAATGAAGTAGATTGTCCCAGAGATGAAAGCAAAATTTCAAAAATACCGATGCAATCGTAGAAGGTCAATCGTAGAAGCTCAATCATAGAATTAATTTTTTATATTATATCGTACTATAATATAGAATGAATATCAAAAGATTATTAGATACACCATTAGGACGGACTTTTATATCAGTAATACTAGGAATTGGTTTAGCAACTTTGTTTAATAAAGTTTGTAAAGATAAAAATTGTATTGTCTTCAATGGACCAGTTTTAAGTGAATTTGAGGGAAAAATATACAAACATGGCGAAAAATGTTATAAATATTCATTAAATCCTAGTAAATGTGACAGTACAAAACGTATTATTGATATTTCTGACCCAAATGAAAATAAAGTAGGAAATATGTAAATAATCACATTTCGTAAACTATACAATCTTTAATTATTAGATATTGTATAGTTACTATGGAAAATATAACTCGCATTTCTGATTTACCAGATGTTCCTAATAATGGAGGACCACAGAATACTTTTAATCCTAATGTGCAACAGCCTCCTGTAACAAATGGATATGTTCCTATAAACCTTCATCCTAACCCATATGGTATTTCTTCTCAAAATCCAATTATGGTACCACCAGTACCAGTACAACCACAATATGTATCCGAAGAGCAAAAGTTACAAATACAGACAATACAACCACAGCGGTTACCTTCTAGAGATATTCCTCAGGACCAATCAGGATATAATCACGATGAGGAAATTAGACCAAATTTCATACCCAAATCAAATCATAAAGAGGATTATGTTAGAAACTACGAGGACATGACTGAAAAGAATTTGAAAGAATATGAAGAAAAGAACAGGAAAGAGAAAAAGATAGATATGTTATTGACTGAATTCCAAACACCCCTTTTTATTATGGTATTGTTTTTCTTTTTTCAGTTACCTATGATAAACACAATTATTTTTAAAAGGTTTTCCTTTTTATCCATTTATAATGCAGATGGAAACTTTAATTTTAGTGGATTAGTTTTGAAAAGCATAATATTTGGTTCGTTTTATTACGGAATATTAAAGTTCACAAACTTTTTAAGTGAGATATAAATTATTTATCAACTCCTTGGAAAAATGCTGGCAATTATGGTTATAAAGATTCATATATGTCCATTGTGTTTCATTAATTTTACAAATCTCATTTAAAATTTCCGTGGTATTGAGCAGACTATTTCCATTAGAAACAGACCATTCAGATAGTGACCAATTACTTATTGACCGAATTCTAATTTCAGCAGGAACATTTTTACCAACCAATAATTTTAAAAGAGTTTTTGTATTTGATTGATTTATGGGGGTAAAATCAATAGCTAACAATTTTTCTTTTTTTACTAAAACAATGTGATGCAATTTTATCATAGGTAAAAACTTCAATATAGATGTGCATTTTAATTGATAAGAAAGTTTTTCACAATTCAAGAATAGAAAATAGTGAAAAAAAATTATGCCAAGTATAGAAAACAAATTCATCCAATCTTTGATTATAAAGAGAAACGTACTTTTATGTAATTTATGAAAAATTTAAAAAAGTAGGGTTTGAATAAGTATGTTCAGAAAACGGATTACTAGCATAGCTAGGCATAGTGGGAATGGGTGCAGAAGTTGTAGGAATTGGTCCGTTTGCTATTAAATAATAAGGAGGGTTATAACTATTTTTAGTCACAGTATTAAATTCATAGACATTACATAGTAACAAATTAAAAAAATCAACTAATACATACTGATTTGGAAATGAAATCTCCTTTTCTACAAACCCAAAATTTACAAATCCCCTATTTTTGAACCATTCGTATTTTTTTAATAAATCGCCTATTTTAGATATTGTTTTTTCACCGTCAATTGTTATGTCAATATTATTTAATGTAATCTTAGGAGGTTCTGGAAGAGTATTTCCTATTAAATAAGTTTCACCATTACCTGTAATAGATATACTAGTTACACCATTTTCTAAATAATCTAGAATAAAATATACGAAATTGATGAAAGGGACACCTGTATATTTACTTCCGTCACTGTTTACATGAGTGAAAATATTTGAGAAATCAATAACGGTTGTATTACCTACAGGTTGCATTGCGATATCAATCTTTACTAAATTAGGTAACATTATATTCGCATAGTTATTCATATCTAAAACTACACCATTCATAATAAATGATAAATTTTGAAATATTATATTACAATGAATGGAATTGTTTTCCGTACACTTTTGTGAATTTTGTTTTAATGATGGGTCGTGAGTAAACTTTACACTTTTAACATATTTTCCTAGTTGGTTTAATTTATCCATGTTTATACTATTTAATTGTTGTGTTGGTAAAATATTTGTAAATCCTTCATTAATCTTAAAATATGTGTAGTAAATATAGAATAATAAAATGATTAATATTACTAATCCTAAAGATGTTAAATTAAAAATGTTTTTCATAACTAAATAATATATATATGAGTATATTATTTGTTGTCGTTAATTCAAAAAATCCGACATAAGACTTGATATCGTATAAGAAACAGCTTTTTTTGGAACAGGCGTAGTCGGAACAGGAGTTGTTGGAACAGGAGTTGTTGGAACAGGAGTTGTTGGAACAGGAGTTGTTGGAACAGGTGTTGTTGGAACAGGTGTCGTTGGAACAGGTGTCGTTGGAACAGGTGTCGTTGGAACAGGTGTTGTTGGAACAGGTGTTGTTGGAACAGGAGTAGGATAAATTAATGACGAAACTTTGTTAGTATCATAAGTAATATCAAATCTATTAAATAATGTTAAAAAACAATTTGTTACAAAACAAATGCTATTTGCTATGGTATCTTGATTTTTAATATTTTTAAAAAATGGTCGGTCATCATTTTTAATAAAACTTGATAAATTAAGTAGGGTATTATTTAAAGTAAAAGTGATGTTCTTAAATAGTAAACATTTATTAGGTATAGGTATATCATTCGTTGGTAGTGACGTATTATATGAAATAATTATATTATTGAGAGCGGTTTTAAGAAAACTATCAAAAAAACGTAAATAATCTTTAATAGAAATTCCATAATATTTTGTACCATCCTTGTTTATTTGTTGAAACGTTATATCGCTCAAGTTTTTTTCTTCTTTTGTTATTGTAATATCCACTTTAATTAAATTTTCAAAAACAACATTTATAAAGTTGTTTAAATACAAAAGCGACTCCTTATTATTTGCATTAACACTAATATTTTGAAGTGTAATATTAGATTTACTTGAAGAATCATAAGTTAGCTTTACAGAGTCTATGTAACCATCAGTACATAAAAAAGGTGTAAACTTAAAAGAAGATGGTAATATATTTTTGATAATAAAATTATAATCTACAGTAATTGGCTTAGGTAATCCTTCTTTAAAACTATTGTTAAATAATAATAATAAATAAATTAAAACAAAAATTAAAATAAATAATACAAAAAGAATAATAGTTTTGGTTTTTTTCATATAATATATATTATTATATAAAAATTATATTATTTATTTTTTCGTGTTTGTTTTCTACGTAGAATGTCATAAAAAGATACTTGTTTTTTTTCGGTTTTTTTTGAAATCTTATACGTTATATTTTCTTTTTCTCCAATCTTTTTATACTTTATAGGTTTATCTTCCTTCTTTTTATCAGATTCTGCAGGAACATATTTTAAAAACCACATATCGTAGGCTTTTGTTCCTTTCATATTAGACAACTCCTTATATTTCTCTGCTTTTTCTGAGCGGATATCTTCTAATGTCATCTGTTTTCCGTAACAATTAATAGAAAACCTTTTTAATAATCCGATTTGAGCTAATCTATTTTTGTTTTCTACTTCAAACAGAAACTTGGCCATACATAAAAGCCGGTCTTTATTATAATATTTATTATCAATGTATAAAAAACTAAAGTAGAAAGCTAATATGGTATCAATAGTAGCCACTAATACTTCTTTATCACCAACAGTAATTTTATTATAACTATGACATGCTATAGGTTTATAAATATAGGCGATTGTTTCCAGTCCTACTTTTACTTCATAATGCAATGGTATAATTTCACCAATCTCTTCATGAGATATAATTTTTATTTTTTTAAATCCTTCACGTAATAATGATTCCTTCAGTATTGTAGCACATTTACCAGGTTCTTCAGATAAAACATCAAAATCGGGGATTTTTTTAGCAACGTGTTTTTGAATCGGTGACATATATTTTGAATATAAACTAGTAGCATACCCACCAAAAAATATAACACCCTGGTCTACAAATGAATCACGTGTGCTGATATACAATCGTTCAGAATCATGTGAATTAGAGTCCATTTTTCTTTGAAAATCTATAGTGTTACAATTTGACTTTGATTTTATAGGATAATATTTATTCAATAAATTTAATCGTTTTAAAACTTTTTCCCAACGAGAAACATCTCCTGAAGGTCTAGATAATTCCAAATACATAGACATTCTCAAAAAATTTGGAGGAGCATAATGAATACCGGCTATTCTTATAGAATCATTAAAAATAGAATCATACACCATCTTATGAAGAGTAGTAATATCAGCAATAGGAATATAATTTACAAATACTTTAAATGTTCCCATGTGAACACCTGCTTTCGCTTCAACATCAATATATCCAGCTTTAAAATAAATATCGGCTAATTCTTTTGCATCATCTAAAGCATTATCTGAATAAAAGTCATAATCAGGAATCTCTATATCACGGTTATAGAACTGAGCAAATTTTGGTAAAATATTATTAATCGCAGTTCCACCATAACAAATTAATTTTTTACGAATAATAAAATTTTCAACTATGGTAAGCATTTTTTGTACCTCTTCGCTATTTACAATTTTTGAACCTCTTTGTTGTTCACTTTCGTCTACCGCATGCCTCAATATTTCTAATTCACAATCATGAAAGGTCATGTCATCATCACATAGTTCTGATTTATATTTTTTATATATTTCCTTTATTGGTCTAGTTGAATCAAAATTATTATTATTACTTTTTCTTGACATATCTATTTTTGTATAAAATAGGTATATATTTTATTAATCAACGTATACTAAGATACCTTTTTACTAAATTAAAAATTAATTGTTTAGGTCTTTAAAATAAGTGATTGCTTTCGCTAATGGTACAAAGGCAGTCCCATTTTCATCAAAAAAATCTTCATAAATTCGTAGTTGTTTATCATTTTTGTAAAACCGATATGCGGGAATCTGTGCAGAATATTTTATTATAAAATCATTTATATTTGGATTATACGAGTTATCATTTTTTGTATTAGGAATTACATATTTCATTGTTTTTACAGTTGTACTCTTATTATCATTTTTAATTTCAATAGGAATGGTACACTGGTCCATAACTTCTGAATAACGTAAAAGATTTAAATCTTCACTGCCTGTTTCCATATTAATAAACTTTGTTAAATCATAACATTTACCCTTAATATCATTGCAACTTGTATGGCTTTTATAAGAACGGTCAATCGTTTTATCTATACATATAACTATTTTCCCCATAATCTCGGATAATTTAGTGGAATTTTTTACTGGAATAGCAACATTGGATTTATCTGTGTAAAGTTTTTCCTTAATAGTATTGTCTATAGAAGCAGCGATTGCTTTATACACATCATAATTGTTAGATTTTACTCTTAAATTAATAAATAATGGGTCATTCAAATTTGGACTAGGTGATGAGAACGCATTAGTAACAATAGTAGTTAATACTTGGTCTAACAAAATACTATTTTCAGTATTAATTGTGGTAAATGTATTATCTGTAGAATAAGCAACCTGAGCTGTATATTTAGTCGTAGAAAGATTTTTGATATCAATTGTGGTCTGACCTATATAAAATATTTCCAAATCTATAAATCTACATCCACGACTAAGAACATAACTAATCATATCTAAATTAATATAATTACCTGTTAATGCAGTATTGTAAGAAGATTTTATACAGTATTCTTTTAATGGAAGTTCATTATTATGCGAATTTTGTATCAAAACCGTATTTGTATTTTTTAAGTTACTCAATTCATTTTCGGAGGCACTGCCAAAAAAAGGAATAGAAAATCCCTCTTTTGCAATTTCTCTTTGTAATTCTACCCGTTTTCTTAATAACCTCCATAAAACATAAGTAAATAGTACGAGAATTACGATTAATAATAATTTTTTAATTAAATTCATATTCTATATATAAACAAATATAATAAAAATATATATAATAATCCATATATATAATTAATTAAGAATGGCTGGTGGTTTACTAAATATCGTATCTGTAGGAAATAATAATATTTTTTTAACAGGAAATCCTAGTAAAACTTTTTTTAAAGTATCCTATGCAAAATATACTAATTTTGGACTTCAGAAATTTCGGATAGACTATGATGGTTTAAGAGACTTGCGTCTTACCGAATCGTCTACATTTACATTTAAAATTCCTAGATACGCAGAACTTTTGATGGATACATACTTAGTAGTAAATATACCAGATATATGGAGTATCGTATATAATCCTACAATTGATACCAATCTTTTATGGGTACCGTATGAATTTAAATGGATAAGAGATTTGGGAACACAAATGATACAACGAATAGATATTAACTGTGGTTCGTTTTTATTACAATCTTATACTGGTGAATATTTAGCAGCTATGGTTGAAAGAGATTTTTCACAAGAAAAGAAGAAATTATTCAATACAATGTCTGGTAATATTCCTGAATTTTATGACCCAGCTAATTGTCTAGGAAGACAAAATACATATCCTAGTTCATTTTATACACCGAATGGAACTGGCGCAGAGCCTTCAATTCGTGGAAGACCAATATATATTCCGATTAACACGTGGTTCACATTAAATACTGCTTGTGCATTTCCATTGATAGCTTTACAATATAACGAATTGACAATTACCGTAACATTACGCCCAATACAAGATTTATTTGTTATACGTGACGTATTTGATAACCAATATCAATATCCTTATGTTCAACCTGATTTTAATCAAAATAGATTTCAAATGTATCGTTTTCTTCAAACACCACCAAGTGTGCTTTTAGATCCATCATATAATTTTTCGTTTAATCAACAAAACTATTCTAGTACATGGAATGCTGATGTACATTTATTATCTACCTATTGTTTTTTATCAAAAGAAGAAGCAAAACATTTTGCATCAGAAGACCAAGTATATTTAATTAAAGATGTGATGAAATATAATTTTGAAAACATTACTGGTTCTAAACGCGTACAATTATATTCTACTGGAATGGTTTCTAATTGGATGTGGTTTTTTCAAAGGAATGACATCTATTTAAGAAATGAGTGGTCAAATTATACAAATTGGCCTTATTTTGATTTACCGTCAAATGTATCTATTGGACAGCAAGGTTCTACTGATTCAGAAGTTGTTTATTTTCCTAAAACTTTAGCAGGGGCCGGTACAATTGATGTATCTTACGGTATAGATGTACATCCCAACGGTGAGCTTACTACTGGTATTAATACTACTGGTATTTATCATCCAGAAAATCAAAAAGAAATTTTGAGTACTATGGGAATTTTATTAAATGGTGAATATAGAGAGAACACATTAGAAAATGGTATTTATAATTATGTAGAAAAGTACACTAGGACCGCAGGGTTCGCCAAAGAAGGACTTTATTGTTATAATTTTTGTTTAAATACAAACCCATATGATATTCAACCATGTGGTGCATTAAATCTAAGTAATTTTAAAACAATAGAATTAGAAATTACAACCAACACACCACCATTAGATTTAGCAAATTCCAGTTATGATATTGTTTGCGACATTGCTGGAAATCCAATTGGTGTACGTAAAACCAATTGGAAATTGTATAATTATAATTATAATTTAACTATTTATGAAGAAAGATATAATATTTTATCATTTATTGGCGGTAATTGCGGTATGCTATATGCCAGATAATTTTAAAAAGTGAAGAGAAGGAACTATCTATGAAAATAAAGTTACGTCTATATATTATATTTCAATCCATATATATAATATATAATGTTAGACATAAACACTAATAGTTCTGAAAAAAAAATATTTAGTAACAACGATGCAAATTTTCAGACAATGAATATGATACAAAAAATAAAAAAAATAAAGAAAAAAAGGAAAGAGCCACCAAATATTAAAAAGGTACATTTTCCTGAAATTCTTAATAACATATATATTGAACCTGAAACCGAACCCGTAATAGAAGGGTTTAAACGTTTTCATTTTGACCATGGAGATTGGGATGGTTGGGACAATATAAATGACGATAAAGAAGGTGCTGGTGGAAAAGACCCTAGACAAGTAATTATTGATTTTATTAATTATCTCTATGATTCTACTGTATCATATAATCATGAGTTAGCGCATTACATAACTGATAAAATATCTACAAATAAAGCAGCGCAAAAAGTAAATAGCAACATTTCTAATCAGGTCTATTCTACTATTTCAGATTTATCTGGTGGTTTGAATGATATTTCAGGAGTTAACGTTAGTTCATTAAAACCTGTAGATTCGCAAGGTGACCAAAAAATAGACGAAGAATATGTATATACTCATTTATGTTTATTAGAAGCATTGACGTTTAGTTGTTTTGTAGTAAATAATTGGTACTTCTTAATGTTTTATAATAATTTTGATGACGATAATAAATTTGAAAGAAAATATAAATTGTTTGATTTTTCAGTTGATATGATAAAAAAATTAAGCGATGAATATACTAGTAATAAAATATTAAAATATTTGATTCTTTACTTTATTGAATATGCTTTGGTATTTCCTGTAAAATTAGAATGGATATTACTTGATTTTGTACCTAAAATAGTTGTTAAATTCGTAAACCATACTCTATGTTACATTATTTTATTTTTTGCAGTGTTTTTATGTAGTTATTACTTGGCATCTACTGTTCGTGACTTTTTGATAGATACAATAAAAGGGGATTATACTAATGCTATTGTGGCTTTAATGTTTTTATATGTGGTTATCCTTTTCTTAATTCCTGATACAGAGTCATCTTCATCTATATTTAATCATGATTTTGATAAAAAACGTGATGAAAATAAATTAAAAAAAACACAAGAACTATTAAATAAAAACACACAACTTTTAGATGAAAAAAAAGCTATTTTCAAAGATTTAGAAAATAAGAATAAATTAGACCCTAATAATCGGGATATAAAAGACCAAATAGATAAATTAATTGTAGAAATAAGAAAATTGGAGAAAACATCTAAGGAGGCCACTGACTTTGAACAGAAAATGGAAGCAAAATATAAGACAGCTAAAGCAAAACCATATGGACTAAATACAATTCAGGGTACTGACGCTGCTCCTGTTAATGATGCTGACACTGCTCCTGATACGGGTCCTGCTCCTGATGCTGATGCTGCTCCTGATGCTGATGCTGCTCCTGCTCCTGATGCTGATACGGGTCCTAATACTGATGAAGTCCAAAAAGGTGGGCTTTCTTTATCTAAGATGGGTAGTAGTTTAAAAGAAAAAGCCTCTGCTATGAAAGGTGATTTTAAAAAAAATGCCATGGCTGGTATCGTAAATGCTGTTCCAAAGTCTAAAGTAGATGCTGCCGTCACCGTGTTAAAAATACTCTATAATATAGTAAGATTTTTAATTATTTCTGCGATTAGCGTACCTCTAGGTGGAATTTTTTGTCTTATTTATTTCGTGTTTTATTCAATTTACGCTTTTTTGTTTTATATGGACAGAGATATGGCAAAGATAACCGAAACATTCGTGGATATGTTAAAATTTATTGATAACAAAGACCCTGAAGAGGATAATGTTGAAAACAATTCTTTTTTAAGGAAATTTATTAAGAAGTTATATGAATACATAGAATTTATATCAGATAACTTTTTTTTAATGGTCTACATGGCTTTGTTTATTTATATGTTTTTTGATGCTAAAAACCATATTACCAATACCACGTTAAGAAATGCGCTTTATTTTGTTAATTTATCATTTATCTTTATAATAATATCTTTTTTGTTCTACATTATCAAATCTAAATTTAATTTGAATTCTCTAGATGATTTGGCCAATATGAGAAAAGTGGTTTCAGAAGAAAAAACTTATGATAATTCTGCAGTGGTTTTTCAATTAGCTACCTTATCAGTTTATGGATTTACTGCAGCAGGATTAGGTTATATGTTGTTTAGTGTTATAAAATTTTTAATGAAACCAAAGAAAGATAGGTCAATCACTCTTCCTCCGCCACCACCTACTCCAACTCCGAGTATTACGCCTACACAATTTTATAATAAATAAAAAAATGAAAAAATAGGTAGTCCAATTTTATAAATTAGTAATTTTTATATTAATTTAGAAATCATTTAGAAACAGAATCGTTAATTTTACATATTAAGAGTCTTACTTAAATTTAATGACTAATAACAAAAAACTTTCCGAAAAGAAAAAAGAGTTGCCATTAGTAAGTGTATGTACTCCTACTTTCAATCGCCGCCCTTTTATTGAAAATATGTTTAATTGTTTTCGTAATCAAACTTACCCAAAACATCGTATTGAATGGATAATTGTTGACGATGGAACTGATAAAATAAGAGATTTAATTGAGAAATCTGATATTCCACAAATCCGATATTTTGAAGTAAATGAAAAAATGACTTTAGGAGCAAAGAGAAATTATATGCATAGTTACGTACGGGGGTCTATCATTGTTTATATGGATGATGATGATTATTATCCACCAGAACGCATAGAAGATGCTGTGGAAAAGTTAGAAGCTAATCCTCAGGCGTTATGTGCTGGTTCAAGTGAAATTTATATTTATTTTAAGCATATTCAAAAAATGTATCAATGTGGACCCTATGGACCGAATCATGCTACAGCCGGTACTTTTGCGTTCCGAACTGATTTATTAAAGCAAACTAAATATGAAGACCAGGCAGCTTTAGCGGAAGAGAGGGCATTTTTAAAAGAATATACTATTCCCTTTGTTCAGTTAGACCCTATGAAATCTATTTTAGTATTTTCACATGAACATAATACGTTTGATAAACGTAGAATGTTAGATAATCAGCATCCTAATTACTTTAGGGAATCTGATAAGACAGTTGATATGTTTATCAGAAAGAAATCTGAACAACCGATTAAGGATTTTTTCTTACGAGATATTGATAAGTTATTAGAAAATTATGAACCCGGTCTACCAAAAATGAAACCTGATGTATTAAAGCAAATTAAGGAAATAGAAGCCGAACGCGAAAAAATGATGAAAGAAGAAATGGCCAAAATGCAGAATAATTCCCCCATTATGTTACAACGAAACGGTCAGGAACCAGTAGCTTTAACAAACCAAGAGGTAGTGAATATGATGCAAGACCAGCAGAAACAGCTTGCTCAGTTTGCACAGAAATGCGGGGAATACGAGAACATGATTACCATATTACAAAAACAGTTAGTGGAAAAAACGAAGACAATACGTGAACTTTCTCAATCTAAGCCAAATATTACAGCATCTATTATAGAAAATAATAGTGGTAATGAAGATATGAACAAAAAATTGGCCGAATTAGAAAATATGGTAACTATGTTACAAAAACAATTAATTGAAAAAACCAAGACAATTCGTGAGCTATCAAAAACAAATAGCAACAGTAATAGTAAACAAGCAGAAGGTAATGATGATTTAATAAAACAAAACAATGAATTACAAAAAATGGTAGGAATGTTACAACAACAATTAATAGAAAAAACGATTGCTTTAAGAGATAGCAAAGAAAAAATGACAAGAATACCGATTCAGCTAGCAGAAGAACCAAAAAGTTTACCTATTTATCGTAACAAAAGTGACCCGGAAATTATTGTAGATGTAAATGTTGTTTAATAATCTTCATTGCTTCTTCTATACTTTTTACATGAACAATATCTGGGTGATAAAAAAAACACAAGGTTTTGGCATATATTTCATCATCATTAGATATTATAATAGTATGACCCTTTTGATTGCGTAATATATCCCTCATAATTGATGCACCTACTTCACAGAATGTCCCACGATATACATAATCTTTTTTTGTGATTAGGAATACAGTCCAGTCTGCTAAATAGACACCATTAATATCTAATTCTGCTTCTTCCATTAAAATGGTAGGTGTTCTGGTGTTGTTTGTGTTTTCCATAGTTGTTTTTTCTGCACGTATGGTCCAATCATAGGATATTTCGTGTCCGTGTAATTTTATAATATCTTGTATATTACGAATATCTTCATAGTTGTCAAAACAACCACCTACATAAAATTTCATTTATTATATTCGTTTATATTTCAATATAAAAAAATATATTCATAATAATATAAATCAATTACTATGAATCATTTGAATATTAATTCTATTTGCGAAAGAGAAGAAATAGCAAATCAAATAAAAGAGATATTGCTTTCTTTTGATGCGAATTATAAAAATCTAAATTATAAAAAGGGAATTTATATATATGGTTCTCCAGGTTGTGGGAAAACCCAATTTATTATGGATATATTAAAAGAACTTGACTATGATACTATCAAATATGATGCGGGTGATGTGCGAAATAAATCGCTAATAGATACAATAACCAGTAATAATGTGTCTAATAGGAATGTTCTCCAAATGATGACTAAAAAAGTAAAAAAAATTGCTATCGTTATGGATGAAATTGATGGTATGAACAATGGGGATAAAGGCGGAATAACTGCATTGATAAAAATAATAAGACAAAAGAAAACCAAAAAACAACGGTTGGAACATGTTACTACGAATCCAATCATATGCATAGGAAACTATTATATTGATAAAAAAATAAAAGAATTGATTAAAGTATGTAATACATTTGAGCTAAAAACTCCTACAAGAAATCAGATTAATAAAATACTTACTATTTCAAATCCCAATATAAACATGATAAAAAGTCAACATAAGGAGAGTATCTTAAATTACATACAGGGAGATATACGTAAATTATTATTTGTGAATGATATATTAACAAAAAAACCCGACTTTATTAATCAGGATAGAATTGAGAACATTTTTCATGTTAAATCTTACAATGAAGATTCAAAAAAAATAACCAAAACATTAATTAATAAGAACATAGCTATGGAACATCATAATCAATTTATGAATGAAACCGATAGAACAATAGTAGCTCTGTTATGGCATGAGAATATTGTAGATGTTCTAGAAAATAAAAAAATAGAGAAAACCTTTCCTTTTTATTTGAAGATTTTAAAAAATATTTGTTTCGCTGATTATATAGACAGAATTACTTTTCAAAGTCAAATATGGCAATTTAATGAAGTGAGTTCTCTCATGAAAACTTTTTACAATAATAAACTTTATCATGATACGTTTCCGGAAAATACTGATAATTATAAACCTGTGGAAGTACGATTTACTAAGGTATTAACCAAATACTCCACCGAGTATAATAATATGTTGTTTACGTATAATTTATCTCAAGCGTTAGATTTAGATAAAAAGGATTTATTATGTATGTTTCAAGAATTACGGCTTTATAAAGGTGGAGATTTTTGTAATCAAACAGATAAATTAAATGAAATAGAAAAGATTTTTGAGAACAATAATATCACAAAGTTAGATATTAAACGGATTTATAGGTATTTAGATAAGAATATTAAGAAAGATGCTGTTGCAGAAGAATTAGATGAGGACGAATAAAGGGAACCAAGGTTCCCTTTAAATCCCTCCTTTTTTTATTTTACAAATTTTAAAAAAATTGAAAAATTATGTTTGTTTTATTGTGGTTAATAAAACAGACAGTTATGACGCATTATAATATTAACAAACCTGAGGATGAGGGGCCACCTGAACAAGACCCTTTCTATTACCAAGGTAAATATCTGCTTCAAGGCAGTTGGTATCATGAGAATTTCCCCATAGGATGGGCAAGAAATCATGAAGAGGGAACGGGTCCATCTAACTGTAATAACTGTGCTCATTTTGGTTCTATTAACGGTATTTTTATAGGATATTGCTGTAATTGTGCCAATTATATCTATAATTTTGAGCGAGGCAGAGGTTTTGTTGATGTAGGCGAAGAGATTTCAACAGGTGAATCAACCAACTATACGAGTGTTTTTGATACTTATTTGAAGGACGTTGATATAGAAGCGATTGAACCAGTTATTGACGATAACAATTATACAATGGACATTGTGAATGAATATGATGAATATGACAACATCAATAGTATTGTAGATGATTATAACGAGGATTCATACAGTGGTATTATGGATTGTCATTTTGAGGGTGGATATAATGATTTTTAATTCATCAGTTTAACATTAAAAAATAAAATATATTATGGCAATATTTTTTTTATGGATTTTGTAAAGTCGTTAATGAAGTGCAGCCATCAAATGCATTGTTTCCGATACTGTTAACTCCACTTGGTAATGTTACTGTTGTCAATGATGTACATCCACTAAAAGTTCCTTGTGGGACCGAACTAACATTTGGTGGAATGGTAATAGTAGCTAAACTAGAGCAACCTTGGAATGTATTTTCACCCAAACTAGTTACACTATTTGGAATAGTTATAGTAGCTAAACTTGCACATCCTTGAAACGTATTTGCTCCCAGACTAGTTATACTAGTAGGGATTGTTACAGTAGCTAAGCTAGCACATCCCTGGAATGCACTTTCACCCAAACTAGTTACACTAGGTGGAATTTCAATAGTAGCTAAACTTGCGCATCCTTGAAATGCACTTGCTCCCAAAGTAGTTACATTAGGAGGAATAGTAATTATAGATAAATTTGTACAACCATTGAATGAATTCGCACCTATAATAGTAACTGTTGGAGGAATAGTAATTGCAGTTAAATTAGTACATCCTGTAAACAATGAATCTGCAATAGTAGTAACAGTATCAGGAATTATTATAGAAACTACTGTTGTGTCTCCTTGATAGTTAGTTTCAGGATTATATACAGTAGGAATTACTACATAAATATAATAATCAGTTATAACCGAATCAGTAGTGTCTTGAATTGTTATTGTATTTGAACCGGTAACTAATCCAGTATTTCCTGAAACAGTTAAAACAGATAATTCATTTGTAGAGGTAGCGGTAACAGTTACTGAAGTAATTGTAGAATCGGTAGCATAATATTTACCATTTATTGGAACGTTAGTGCCATTTACGGTAATAGTAATAATAATTACATATGTATAAATTCCTAAATCTGTTACAGCAGCTATACTACCCTGATTATTTGTTATAATTGAATTCCAATATTGATTCTGAAGTTGTAATGTAAATAAATCATCAAATAATGTCCATGTGTTTCCACTGTTAGTAGATAAATAAATACCGCCCCCAAATGTATCAAATTGTGAAACCGCTGCTATTTTTGTACCATCTGAACTATAAAAAATAGAATTCCATGGTTGGTTTTGAAGACCTGTCAAATTATTATTTCCGTTATCAGGGACAAGTGACCATGTGTTTCCACTATTAGTAGATAAATAAATACCGCCATAATAACCGACTGCTGCTATTTTTGTACCGTCTGAACTAAAAGATGCAGAATTCCATTGTTGATGTTGAAGACCAGATAATTCGTTATTTCCATCGTCCGGTACTATTGACCATGTAATACCGCTATCAGAAGATAAATAAATTTTTCGTGTATTATAACTACTACTACTACTACTACTACTACTACTACTACTGCTACTGCTACTACTACTGCTACCATTATTAATAATTTTTCCAAAAGCAGCTAATTTTATACCATCAGCACTGATAGTAATAAAATTCCATTTTATATTTTGAAGTCCAGACAATCCATTATTGCCGTCATCTGGTACAAGTGACCAGGTATTTCCGCCATCTATAGATAAATAAATTCCACCACCTAGAACAGCTACTGCTAATTTAGACCCATCAGCACTCATAGTAATGGAATTAAAATCTAGACTATGAAGACCCGTTAATCCGTTATTACCATTATCTGGTACTACTGACCATGTGTTTCCAGCATCTGTAGACAAATTAATTCCATTTCTGTATGAAAGTGCAGCAACTTTTGTACCATCAAGATTACAACAAATAGATACCCAATTTAGATTATTAAGAACATTGGGAAGAGGTGTCCACGTAGTTCCCGAATTAGTAGATTTATAAATTTTATCATTTTCGGAAGCTGTAATAGAGTACAAATATTGCATGTTAGTGCTTCCGCATATACTAACAAATTCTATATTTCCTACTATCTTTCCTGATTTATTTGAAAATTCAAAATAACCATTGACATTATTCCATGTATTACCACTGTCACTAGATAGATAAATATTCCCACTATTAGTAATAGCTACTAATTTTGTTCCTGTTGAATCACTTGCTACGTTAAACCAATACAATCTACTAAGTACTGTTCCAGTTGTTTGATTTGTCCAACTAACACCAGAATCCGTGGATGTATAAATATCTCCACAACTATCAACAGCTACTAACTTTTCTCCTGATGAATCAATAGCTACCGCTATCCAATACAGTCCACTAAGTGCAGTTCCAGTAGTTTGGTTTGTCCAATTTAGGCCAGAATCCATGGATGTATAAATATCTCCTCCACAATCTAAAGCTACCAATTTTGTTCCAGTTGAATCACTTGCTACTGAAAACCAATACAGTCCACCAAGAAATGTTCCAGTAGTTTGGTTTGTCCAAGTAACACCATAATCCGTAGATGTATAAATATCTCCATAACGAACACCAGCTATTAATTTTTCTCCACTAGAATCACTTGCTACTGTTTGCCAGTTCTGTGCAACTATTTGGTTTCTACTTCGTATCCATGTAACACCATAATCACTTGATGTATATATTCTTCCGACACCACCTGAAACAACAAGATTTTGCCCGGTGGAATCGCTTGATACGTTAGCCCAATTCAATCCACTAAGTGCTGTTCCACTTGTTTGATTTGTCCAACTAACTCCCGAATCGGCGGATGTATAAATATCTGCTCCATAAACTAAAGCTACAATTTTTGTCCCAGTAGAATCACATGTTACACCATTCCAAAACAAATTACTAAGTGCTGTTCCGTTAGTTTGATTTGTCCAATTATCACCAGAATCTGTGGATGTATAAATATCTCCTCCACTAACAACAGCTACTAACTTTGTTCCACTAGAATCATTATATAAATCAGAAATTCTAACTTCTGAACCTGACTGTGATAATAGTTTAGTTCTCTTAATCCACGAAATTCCAGAATCGGTGGATGTGTAAAGATCCGGTGTGCCAATCTGAGACCCTCCGTAAGCTAACAAATTTGTACCATCAGAATTGCTTACTACATTAACCCAATCCAATCCACTAAGTGCAGTTCCAGAAGTTCGGTTTATCCAAGTAACACCAGAATCAGTGGATGTATAAATATCTCCCTCAATAGCTATAGCTACTAATTTCGTCCCAGTAGAATCACTTGATACGTTAACTAATGTGCTCATTATAGTTCCAGTTCCAATTGTTTGATTTGTCCAAGTAACACCAGAATCAGTAGATGTATAAATATCTGTATAGGAATAAGTACCAATAGCTACTAATTTTGTTCCAGTAGAATCACTTGCTATTGAATTCCAGTTAATTTGACTATTTGCAGTTCCAATTGTTTGATTTATCCAAGTGACACCAGAATCTGTGGATGTATATAAAGTACCATTACCTACAGCAACTAATTTTGTTCCAGAAGAATTACTTACTATTTTACTAAAATTAACATTATTAGGTAGTCCTTTTTGAGTTTGATTTGTCCAAGTAACACCAGAATCTGTGGATGTGTAAATATCTCCACTATAAACTACAGCAACTAATTTTGTTCCAGTAGAATCGCTTGCTACACGATTCCAAGTCAATCCACTAAGTGATGTTCCAATTGTTTTATTTATCCAAGTAACACCAGAATCTGTGGATGTATAAATATCTCCATTTTGAACACAAGCTACTAATTTTGTTCCAGTAGAATCACTTGCTACACTAGTCCACGACAAATTACTAAGTAATGTTCCAATTGTTTGATTTATCCAAGTGACACCAGAATCTGTGGATGTGTAAATATCTCCACTACTAACAATAGCTACTAATTTTGTTCCAGTAGAATCACTTGATATGGCTGTCCAATTTAGATAATCTGTTAAAAAATTAAATGTTGGATTCAAATTACTCTTGAGAATTGGAGTTAGATATATAAAATGTTGAGAAGTAGTCATGTTTGGTGCTTGTACTGTAATAATTATAGCAGTTGAACTAGATGTAATATTCGTATTTCCAGTTATAGATAAAACAATGTATGTGCTATCAAAGGGATTAGCTAGTACATTTAATGAAGAACCAATTAGAACCTTGATAGTATCATTTTCGGCTACATTTATTCCATCTATAGTAAGATCTTGAAGAAAATAGTCCAAAACATCAATATAAATAAAATATTCAGAAGTGCTATTATCTTGTGCTTGTACAGTTATGGTAATTGTATTAGAACCTTGAACTAGTCCAGTTGTTCCTGTTATACTAGTTACAGTGGATGTAGTTTGAGTAGGGGTAGCAATTACTGTTACCGATGTAGTTCCCAAAGGAAATCCCAAAGGAAAATCAAAGGTATTACCTTCATTAATAATCTGACCATCAACAGTAATAGAAGAAAGAGATGAATCTCCATCAATTGGTAAAACATAAATATAAATAAAATGTTCAGAAGTACTATTATCTTGAGCTTGAACTGTTATGGTAATTGTATTAGGACCCTCAACAAGTTCAGTTGTTCCTGTGATACTAATTACTGTGGATGTAGTTTGAGTAGGGGTAGCAACTACTGTTACCGAGGTAATTCCGAAAGGAACATATTTGGTACTGTTTTCATAAACAATCTGACCATCAACAGTAATTGACGCCAAACTAGAATCAGAACTCATATCTATATATATATATTCTAAATAGATTTTACATCCAATCTAAAAAAATTGATTGTTATATTCTTAATAAATAGGATTCAAACGAATGTTGTCTAAACGTCTAATTATCCGAGAAAATGTATTTTATCCAACAATAGAAAAAAATGTAATTTACAATGAAGATTGTATTACCGGTATGAAAAAGATTGCTGATAATTCTGTAGACATTATTATTTGTGACCCACCATATAATATCGGTAAAGATTTCGGTAATGATAGTGATAAACAATCAATGGATAACTATTTGTCATGGTGTGATAAATGGATAACCGAATGTCTAAGAATTTTGAAACCGACCGGAACCCTTTACATATATGGTTTTAGTGAAATCCTATCATTTATTCGGGTTCGTATTACATGTAATGTTCGCTGGTTAATCTGGCATTACACAAATAAAGTAACTCCATCATTAAACTTTTGGCAAAGAACCCATGAAAGTATTCTCTGTTGTACAAAAGAAAAACCCATATTTAATCGCGATGATGTGAGAGAACCATATACTGACGGGTTTCTTAAAAATGCAGCCGGAAAAGTGAGAAAAGCTACCAAAGGCCGATTCAGTAATGGTGAAAAAGAGACAACTTATACCGCTCATGAAGGTGGGGCATTACCCCGTGATGTTATCAAAGTACCTGCTTTAGCTGGTGGAGCAGGTAAAAAAGAAAGAGTTGACCACCCTACTCAAAAACCACTAGCACTATGTGATATTTTAATAAAGGCCGCGAAAAATAAAGATTCGCCTACTCTTATGGTTATTCCATTTGTAGGCTCTGGTAGCGAATGTGTTTCTGCAAAAAAAAATGGTGTTGATTATATAGGTTATGAAATAAATAAAGACTATGTGGATTTAGCGCAAGCTAGATTAGCTAGCGATGAGTAGCTCTAGGTCGGCCTTGGATGTTATAGGTGTTAAGTACGGAAGAATAGCCGACTTCCTAGTCCACCAACCCTGCTTCCCCTGAAATGTGACAATTTTTTTATCACGCATCTCCCCCATGAGAAGCGACTTCTTGACGCCCCAAATCTTGAACCCTTGGAAGTCTAAGAGGGCAAATAGTGCAAACTCGTAGTCATGCTCAGGTTCCAAGTGCTGCCAGACACAATCATCCTTACCGGCCCAATAGCGGGCTGTCTTAATCTCAATCTTCTTGCCGTGCAAAGTCGCGTCATGTTGAGTGGATGACCTTTTTCCTAGGCCAAATATGGCCGTCAGAATCTTCTCGCACTCTGATCCGAAGGGTTTGGAGTCCAAGTCCACCAACTGTTGGACGTCGGGTGAAGCGCCCATCTTCTTGTAGTATTTTTTCTGAGTTTCCTTCTCCAGAATAGACTGGAAAGCCTTGGTGTGCTTCCATGATTCGGAAGAAAGAATGTCGGACATTTTATCAATTCCTTTGTTTTATACATCAATGTAAAATACATAAAAGTTTTCAATTTTTTACGTATTTTTCTAACGTCCTTTTACCGATAAAAATTTCAATTTTAAACACTTTTTGCTAATATTGGTCTTTTTATTGAACTTTTTCTTTTTAATGATAATGACCGGGTTTTTCTGCTCCTAGTCCTAGTCCTAGTACCGGTTAATTTAAAACTAATTGCATTGATTTGACGTAAAATATCAGGATGAATAGCTGGTTCTCCAACTCTACGAGGTATTTCACTAGGTATTAAGTCGCTAGGATTAATAGTTTTACAAATAAATTCATTGGATGCTTTAAAATCAGAATTACAAATATCAATTCCTTTATATAATTTCATAAAAATACGTAAACAAACGGCTACATCTACCAGAGCGTTATGAAGTTGACCATTAGACTTTTGTCCAAACATAACTTGATGAGCCGTTTCTAGTCTAGGATTTCTTATTTTACGCCTTCCATAAGCATCAAATGAATAATCAATAACTTCTCTACCCGTCTCATCTCGTAAAACTTCATCCATTTCATAAATATATTTTGGTAAATTACAAACTTTTCTAGAATTTTGAAGCGTACAATATCTCTTTGCTTTATCCCATAATAACTTATTTATTGTCTCTTTCATTATTGTTTTATCCTGGGCGGAGGTATCGGGATGTCTAATTAAAAGTGTTAATTCTGCACAAATAACATTAATATCATATTGAATATTATGCCCTACTACAAAATCTGCTTTATTGTAAAAATTCATAAACATAGTTAAAGCTGTTCTCATAGTTATTCCGTTTTGTTCTAAATCATCATCACTTATACCATGTATTTCAGTAGAATCTGGAGGAACCGTTTGCCCATCGGGTAATTTTATTAATTTATCATAAAAAGCCAATTGTTTTTGTTTTTCAGTATCATATAAAACAAAAGCTAGTTGAATAACGCGTGGCCACTCCTCAGCCTTTGCCCCTTTACTTTCATTAAAATAACGTTCATTATTCGGTGGTTTTCCCGTAGTCTCTGTATCAAAACATAAAATTAATGGCATTATATATTTAAAAAATATTTTATTTATTTGACATTCTGTAAAATATATCAAATAATTCTTTACTTTTAACGTCCAAAAGCACTAAAATCAGCAGTTAATGGCATAAAATTACTTTGTCCTTTATTTGATAATGACCCATAATAAGAATATTGGTCAGTTGTAGATGTTCCATAAGGAGATTGGAATGCACCTTCAGTTCTATTAATAGTAATAGGTTTACCATCTGGACCAACTGTTTGTGTATTGTCCTGACCATATAATTTACTATTTAATTGGGTTTGATTATTATTAGGATACATATTCTGATTATTTATTTGAGTACCATTATTTTGTGTTAATATTTTTGCTGCTCCAGTTCCGGCTCCTCCTACTAATCCAGTAACACCACCAGCAATATTTCCTACAGTATCTAATGCTTTATTTGCAACAGACCCTACTGTTCCAGTTGCAGTATTTAATACACCGGCACCAGTTTGAGCGACTCCTTCTACTCCAGCAACAGTATCATATGTTGCTAATGTGAGTGAGCCACCTATCGTATTGGGGTCGGCGTTAGATGAGAATGTTCCATTCCCAATATTGGAATAATTTGCATTGGGACCAGTACCTGTACCATTCTTTGCAGGAGAAGGTGTAGCTTGTAAATTATTAATACTTGCTCCACCAGCTACAGTATTCCCGTTATGAGATAATGTTCCAGACCCACCATTCCCACCACAGTTGGTGCATGGTCCTCCACTACACATCGGACAAGAAGGACAAACAGGTGGTACTATTTGAGTTTTTAATAAATAGTCATCTGTGTAATTCAAATTAGGTTGTCCATTATTTTTCCAATACCAATACCATTTAAAATACTCCGACATAGCACTATCTTGTGTCGGTGGGGCAATAGGGGGTGAACTATTACTAATTGGAGAAGTAGGTGATGGACCCGTTTGTGGGTTCATTATTGGCGTAATAGTAGTACTCTTATCTATTGTAGTGGCCGTAAACCGACAGACATTATTTAAGGTGAATGTTTTCATAGTAGTATCTGTGTAACCTATCAAAGCTATTACTGTATTTGTCTTAAAAGGCATGACGACTACTAAATTTTGACCTAGTCCATCAAGAACGGTAAATGTAGATAAATCATTAATATTTGTAATGGTAGAGGCTGTGTTATTGAGTATCCCAGACGCAGCAAAAGTTTGTTTTGTACCATTATTACGAGCATAAACGTCAATTGATTTAGTTGTACCATCGGGGGCAGTTTGTACTATCAAATTTCCATTTGTAACATCATATTTAACATATTGACTTATTTGATATAAAGGTTTTTCAGTATCATAAAAAGTGTCTGATACTTTATCATCAGATGGCATAGTAAAAGGTATGTAAGATGTAGGTAAAATTTTATTACTAGTATCCATTTTATTTGATACAGTTAAAGTATCATCAAAGTAAAAACTTCCTACCTGTGATTTGTTTGTACCATTTAAAATAAATATGAAGGTATTTGTATTCCAGGGAAAGCAAAACACACTATAACTATCTGTATTTGCGGATTGAGTTTTATAGATATAAGAATGATAAGAAGGTAATGTTGTAAGTATTAAACTAGGTGCAGTATCTTGTCCCAATACCAGGTTGTTATTTATAGTGGTTTTGAAAGATAAAGGTTTTACATTTACATCTCTAGATACCACATTTGTTGTTGCAATTGTTATTCCAGTAGTATCTACATTCCCATTAACTGCGTAACTTGTAGAATCTACTTCAATGATATTACCATTTTTATTATCAAAGTATAAACTATCATATAATTTTACTGTTTCGTGTTTAGTAGAATAAGTTGGAATTACAACCATTTCACGTGGCGTTTTTGTTTCTTGATAAGAAACATAACCCTCCTTTCCGATAAAACGATTTCCAACTAGTGCCGATATTACTAAAACTACTAATAGTATTAAAAATAAAAATAGTGGTGTAATTTTAACAAATGACATTTTGATATAATGTATAGGACGAAAAAGATATGTAATAAAATGAAAAATTGATTTTATTATTTTTATTATTAGTAGGAATAAAACTTTAGCGGATGGAATCTGGCAAAAATGTTATATTAAATCGGTTTTATAATGAGCTAAATCAGTATGAATTTTCGTTAGATGAAGCAGGTAGAGGTTGTTTATTTGGACGAGTTTATGTAGCATGTGTTGTTTTACCTAAAGACCCTAGTTGTTTTGATGGGAAAGACATAAAAGACAGTAAAAAATTTACTTCTAAAAAGAAGATTAATGCAGTAGCAGAATATATCAAAGAAAATGCCTTGGCATGGCATGTTGCTTGGGTTCCAGAAAATAGTATTGATGAAATTAATATTTTACAAGCCGTTATGAAAGGTATGCACCAGTGCATTCGCGAAAGCATATTAAAATTAGATGATATAGATATAGATACCTGTATTGCTGTAGTAGACGGTAATTATTTTACACCTTACCGATGTTTTGATAATTCTAGACAGTGTATTAGTGAATTACCGTATGTTACTGTAGAGAAAGGAGATTCAAAATATATGGCTATTGCAGCGGCAAGTATTCTTGCTAAAACAAGTCGTGATAAATATATTGCAGATTTGTGTTTGGAATATCCTGAATTGGTATCAAAATATGGTCTTGATACAAATATGGGTTATGGAACGAAGCGACATCTAGACGGAATTAGAGAACATGGGATTTGTCAGTGGCACCGTAAGACTTTCGGGGATAATTGTAAAAATGCATTTGTCAATGAGATTAATGTAAATAAAATAGTTCCTCCACTTTCTCCTTCGGAATACTAATGTATTTAGTTTGTCTATCCATCAAACTATACCCTATTAGAAGCTCTCGGCTTTCTTCCATATATACAAATCCTAAAGTATACTCAACTTTTTCTTTTTCAAATGTAAAACATTTACTGTACCTTTTCAAAGCCATTGTTTTGTAATCTAATGCAACAATAATGTGATAATAATATCTACGGTCCTCATAACTTACTAAATGACAAATAAACCAGATTTCGTTTTCAATACGCTGACCATTTGTAGAGCCACGTAAATACCGGAAAAAATTAGGTGTCTTTATTTCATGTGTGATTTTTAATTTCATAACCGGATTATTTTTATCATCTATTTTACTTTCTGGGTGATTAATTATATTTCCTATCCTTAATGGATGCCAACCGTAAACGCATTTAAGTTCTTTATCTTGATTAGAGAACAATACCCAATTCTTTTCTATTTTATATTGATTATCAGTTTCTAAAATATTAGATAATGTGGACCTGGACTTAAGATTAATTTGTCCATGCTCTATCATCATATTTCCATGTCCTTGACCACGGTTTGCATTAAAAAACAACTTTCCATTATGATTTATTATCCGTACATCTTCCAGCCCTACATAAACATTATCATATGATTCATTGTATCTCAATTCGGTTTCGCTCTCTATTTTCCAAGTAGATTTACTTATATCTACATAGGCAATTAAATTTTTTGTGATGATATTTGATTTATTAATATATTCGCCATTATCTCCTATACGATAATTAACATAACGTTTACAAATAACTAGTCTAGATTTATTTAAAGGGTCTAGGCAAATAGATGGACTACTAGAATTAAAATTACTATTTATATTCAAAGAATTTCCTACTTCTAGGAGAACCTGAAGATTATATCGGTTTGATTCTATGTTTTTTAACTGAGGAGCATAAAATTTATAATTAGACATTACATTATCACACATACTATTTGGTGAATTCGGGTCCGACAATACCCTCATACATGATTCTATAACATCTAGGTTATTCGGATTACGATAATAGGCTAAAATGGTAAATTCATAATCTAATTTGAAATCATAAATTTCTTTTTCTAGAAACAAATGGTCGTGGTTGTTGTTTTTAATAAGCTCTTGTTTTGCCATTTCATAAAAAGAACATGCGAGAACATTCTTATTATTACAACGATAATAATTAACTATTTTATACAGGTTCTCAATGCGATTTGGATAAAATTGATAGGCATTTAACCAGGCATTAATTGCATTGGCCATATCCCCCATATGTTCATAACATTTTCCTATAGAATAATAAGAGTGCCATACTTCTTCGTGCCAACCACCTATTTTAATACGCTCATTATAATAGTTTATTGCATTATCATATTGCCCTGCATCGCGGTAACTATTTGCTAGGTAAAATGTATAACGGTCATTACCTGGATTATCTTCTAATCCTTTTAGAAGTAGACGCACATCTCTTTCAAATTTATCACTTTTCGCTCCACCATCTCCAATATCATCTATGAATAGTTGATTTCTATCAATTTCTGTGTAAACAGTGGCAGGTGTGGTTTTCAGAAATTCGTGCGTAACTCCCCAATAAGAATAATCCGGGTCGTTTCTTACTATACGAACATTTTTATAAAAAAATAAATCTGAACCCTGAAACAAATAATAGGCGTCCTTGGTTAGTGAATTTTTAAATTCTCCTATGTTTAGTTCAGGATTAATTCTCAATTTCATATCAGCATCCATTAATAAGATATAATCAGCATCAGGTAAACCATTACATGCTTTAAGTGCAAAGGTTCTATTGTAACCGAAATCTATGAATGGCTCATTAATAATTTTCCCGGGTATATTATTTTTTGAAAAAAAGGTTTCAATAATCTCTATTGTATTATCTGTACTACCAGTATCACATATACAATAACTATCAATTATTCCGACAACAGATTGCATTAAACGTTCTATTACCTTGTTCTCATTTTTTACAATCATATTTAGACATATTTTTGTCATTTTTATAATTAATATATGAAATAAAGATTTTATATATATTTATATCAAACTATTTTTTCGTATTATAATATAGTTATGGCTTTTACAAGATTTCACGATGACCCTTCACGTATGTATAAACAGTCACAAATAAGTAGTTTTTCTGGCCGATATTTTTTAGATACTCCGGGACAAGGAATGGACTTACCATTTGTTGAAGACCCCAATATTCGTATGCAAAAATGGGGCGCGAATTTAAGAAATAATACCATAAATCTTGAAAGTGATTTATTAGGTTTGACCCGTAAAATAAATCGGGATTATACTGAGGTAAATGATTACCAACAACACGCCATAAATGCATCTCCGAATTATTATCGTTCGGAACAACCTTTTGTAGAAGAAAGCAGGTCAACTCATCCAGCCTGGATGTACAAAGATTTAGAACAATCAAGATGGGAATCACCATTTTTAAATCCTTTAAATGGACTTGAAAAAGGCTTTCATGAAAATGTTCAAACACGTATTTTAGAAAAAGATTTCTTTGTTCCTACAATCCCTATGGTAGAAGGTTTTGAGGAATCATCGTATTATTTAACTGGTAAATCTATATGTGTCACTGGCGACGAAGTTGGATGTAATAGGAGAGCATAATTTTACACCGATTAATTTTTAATGTTCAAGGTTTTATAATTATTATATAGCATTATATTAATTATATTATACAATAATGGAGTTAGCTATTCCTGGTGTTGCATTAGGTCTTTTATATATTGTATCTACCCAAAAAGCAAAAAGTGAAAACTTTAGAAATCGTATAAGTCAATTACCAAATGTAGATGTTCCGAATCGTAATTATCCTCAAGAATTACCGGTTGTATCTTCAGATAGTGACCAAACATCACAACTCTCTAACGCAAACCGATACGATAATGGTGGTGGAGTTTATACTGATAAGTATTTTAATCCTAATATGAGCGAGCAACAGGTCCAATCAAATGTGAATAATTCAGCATCTACCGGTCAAAATTATTATTCGTTAACTGGGGATAAAGTTAATGCTAGTTATTTTGAACATAACAATATGGTTCCGTTTTTTGGTAGTAATTTGAGAACCCGTATTGCTGATGAGAATGCTCAACAAGGACTTTTAGATAGTTATACTGGAGCAGGTTCTCAATCTATTAGTAAAAAAGAGCAATCTCCTCTTTTTTCTCCTTCCTCACAACAACAATGGGCATATGGAGCTCCTAATATGAGCGAATTTTACCAATCACGTGTGAATCCAAGTCAAAAAATGTCTAATGTAAAACCATTTGAAGAAGAGCATGTTGCCCCCGGACTAGGATTAGGTTATACTAGTCAGGGTGCTGGAGGTTATAATTCAGGTATGATGGTTCGTGATAGATGGTTGGATAAAACGGCTGACCAGTTACGTGTTGATAATAAACCTAAAGCTACTGGATTAATGTTATATGGTCATGAAGGACCCGCCGATAGTTACATTAAAACCAATGCTACAAATGAGCAAATGGGTATTATGGAAAAACATTTACCAGACCAGAGTTTTGCTCTTGATACGCGTGACGCTAGAAATCCTGATGATATTGGCCGTCTTTTTACAACTGGTGGTGTGCAAAAAGGAGAAACCCTACGTGCTATTCCAGTTGACCGTTATGTAAGTCGTCCTGAAACCGCAGTTTCATATGCTGGTGGTGCTGGATATCAAAATGAGGCTACTTATATTCCTGGAGAATATATGCCGAGTCATAATCAACAATTAGGTGCAGTTCCTATAGCGGGAGCTAATGCAAATGGACGCCAATATGCTACTGATGCGGATTATGAAATTAAGGGGAAGAAAGCATATCCCAATAATCGTAGTGTTAATAAACAAGATAACTATTTTGGTATGGTAAGTGGTGGTTTAGGGGCAGCAGTAGCTCCTTTATTAGATATTTTAAGACCTAGTCGTAAGGAAAATGTCCTGGGTACTCTCCGTCCTTATCAAAATCCTGGTACAACTGTTACTCAATCCTATATTTTTAATCCCGCAGATAGACCTGCTCATACTATTCGTGAAACCACTGAAAATTCTAAAAATCATTTAAATATAAACGCAAATCAACTCGGTGGGGCTTATCGCGTTACACCGGTGGAATTACCAAACACAATTCGTCAAGAGACAACAGATTATTATTATGCTGGTGTAGCTAGTGCCGGAGAGAGAAGTCGGCAAACTACTTCTTATGAAGCTGGTTATAATCAACGCAATAATGATTTAAAATCTAGTACGAATATTGGATATACTCCTAATGGAAATATGGATTTATTAAATAGTGACATAAATATGCGTCAAGTATCACGTGATAATATGCTTGTTAATAATCGGGCTGTAATAGGTACTATGCCTTACCAGTCACCTGATTTAATGAATTCGGGTCGCTCAGCGGGAACTACAAATAGTTTATATGCTAATTTAAATGTAGACAGAAACACACCTGATATTACAAGTATGCTTAAGTCTAATCCTTATGTAGTAGATTACCGTAGTGCACTTTAATTATTTTTTTATTTATGACAACAGACAAATGTTATCATAAATTACATGCTAAGTATTTTGCTATATTATGTGGCAGGACTTGGTGTTGGTGTTTGTGTTGGTAAGGATAAATTATAATTAGTATCTGGATCTAACTTAGGAATTTGTTTTATTATCTTACTATCCATCATTGGAGGTATAGCATCAAGAACAGGAATAGGAAGCGTAAACGTAATTATTATTTTATTCAAATTATAATTGATATTTTCAGAATTTTTCATAGTTATTAAAAAGGTTTTTTGATTATTCATATCTTTATTATCCATACTAACACTACCAATATTAATCTTTCGTCTATCATAAATATTTCCTATGCCAGTTATAATTAAATTGTTGGTTCTATCTATATAATTCGCATAAGAAGGTGGCTTAGTTGTAGGTGCAGGTGTAATTTTATTATCACTTGGACTTGTCTGTATTGATGAAACATTCAGTATTTGCTCAGCAGGCAATGATAATTTGTAAGTCATTTCATTGAAAGATATATCTAATGTAAATTGATTTGGTATAACATCCCCCCTATTGGTAGTTGGTGAACTTGTATTTTTGGTTTTCTTAGGGTAAATTGTTATAACTCTATTAGAAACGTTATTAGACATATCTACTGAATAAAAAGCCTTAACCATTGTTGGTTGATTCATTGAAAAATCTACGGAATTTTTATAGTTGCCTGAACTAGTTTCTAAGGTATATGTACCGTTAGGAAAAGGGTCAATTAATCCATTTGATGTACTTGTTACAACATTCAGTGATACTGTAAAATTATCCTTATTATTATTAAAGTCAGCACCTTCGACCATAAATTTGTTCTTAAAATATCCTATGATTAATGATAGTAATAAAACACACATTAATCCTAGTATGATATATAATAACAGTTTTGGTTTTTGTCTCATTTATATTAGACCAACAAAAATATTTACACTAAATACTCATCAAATAAAATATCTAATTAGTGTAAAGGATGATTATAAAAACAGAAAAAAAAGACGGAATTAGTATCTATACTGTTGAAAAAGATTATGATGATAAAATATTAGCAAAAAAAATGGATAAATTTTTGAAACCTGATGATATTAAAAGAATAATTCGTGATGATACTGATGTCTATACTGCGGACGGAAGATTATTATTACGGTTTAGAAAAAATAAATTAAATAGAGAACATGCGGATGCGTTTTACGAAAACATTATTAAATTTGCCAAAAACGTTTCAGGACTTCGTGGCAGTGCTTCGGGTAGTAAAAAGAAAACTTTAGGACAAGCTAATAAAGTAATGTCTAATATTTTTGGGTTTTTTGACCGCTGGACACCAAGTCAGAAAATGATATTTACTAAATTAGGAAGAAAACCATCCATTAATGTTCGTGAATGTCGGTTTAATATGGACCATCCAGAAGAGTACAAAAAAACCATTCCTCTAATAGAAGATATTGATAGATGGTATGCGAAATTAACACCTGAACATTATGGACATCAAATTAGAAAAGCTAGGCAGACCCCTTTTAAAATTGCGAACACTTCCTTTAC
>Ga0114960_10000522_pt1 | contig 32014 bp, 30 predicted proteins | sample C_130625_MF_Meta_FD_92637 | JGI IMG/M metagenome (GOLD analysis project Ga0114960, IMG submission 92637) | Freshwater microbial communities from Lake Croche, Canada to study carbon cycling - C_130625_MF_MetaG | ecosystem: Environmental > Aquatic > Freshwater > Lake | place: Lake Croche, Canada... | reverse complement strand
TGCCGGTGCTTCGTCTATTGCGTCGATACTCATAGTTGATCTCCTGTCCTTGTTGGTACCCTACCCGTCGCCAGCTCGAGACGGACTGTATTTATCTACATTTTTATGTCAACGCACCAACCGCACTGCGACCTAGTCGAGTGACTAAGGTCGAGGCCACAGCAAGTGATGGGGGTCACCATGTCCGGTCGAGTTTTCTTACGCAGTCGATTCCTGTGGGTCTTCGCCCTCATCATTGCCGGCATCGCGCAACTACCTACACTGCGTGCTGATGCCGCGGTTCATCCACGGACTGTGAGCGCGGTCACGATCCACGCTTCGGTGAATCAGGTCTACGTCGCCGCCCCAGCGGGCGATACTGCGGCGCTCTACAACGCCAAGAACGTCAATGTTGCTACGGGCACCACCGACGCATACGGCGCACTGGTACTACGCGACCTCCCGGCGGGTTCGGGCTACTACCTGACCGTCACCGCCCCCGGTGGGGCTGCGATCCACTACCCCACCACCAATGGCGCTCCGAGCAGCTTTAGCATTTTGTCCGAAGCCAGCATTAATCCGGCGCTCTACAAGTCTGCGACGCTGCACGCGGGACTCAATTACCTGACGATGCGTGACGGTATTTCCATCGCTGCCACAGTGCGCCTACCCTTCGGCAAAACCTCACTCTCGCAAGGTCCTTTCCCCACCCTCATTGAGTACTCCGGCTACAACACCGCCGCTCCCCATTCACTTATTGACGCCGAGCTCGGACTTAACGGCGCCAAGATGAATGATCCTTTACTGCCCAGCACTTCCACCGTGCTGGGTGCCCTCCTCGGGCCGATGCTCGGCTACGCCGTAGTTTCAATTCAAATGCGTGGCTCGGCCTGTTCTGGTGGGGCTTTTGACCTCTTCGGGGCCACCACTTCCACCGACGGCTACGACGCCGTGGAAGAAATTGGACAGCAGTCCTGGGTGTTGCACAACAAGGTCGGACTGGTGGGTATCTCGTATTCGGGTATCAGCCAATTCTTTATCGCTGGTCAGCGCCCACCACACTTGGCCGCCATTGCGCCCCTCAGCCCCACCGACGACCTCTACTCCACCGGTTTCCCGGGCGGCATTCCCAACAACGGCTTCGCCGCTGGGTGGTCCAACGAGCGTATGCACGATGCCCAACCCGCTCCCAATGGACAGCCGTGGGCCAACGCCGAAATAAAAGCTGAGGCGGCCATGACTCCGCCAGTCACCACCTGCAGCGACAACCAGCTGTTCCACTCCCAGGTCCAGGACGTTTCAGCGGTCGAGGCGGCCAACCCCGCCCGCACGTCCGCCCTCTACGACGTCCGCTCCCCCGTGAAGCGAGCCGCCAACATCAACGTCCCTGTCTTTCTCGTTGGAGCGCTACACGACGAACAAACCGGCCCTCAGTGGCCCGCTCTGATAGCCGCTCTCAGTGGCAACAAGAATGTCTGGGTCACCATGCAAAACGGCATGCACATTGACTCGCTGAACCCCGATGTCTTTTCTCGAATGGCGGAGTTCCTTTCAATTTTTGTTGCTCAAAAGGTGCCGACAACGCCCTCCTTCCTCGTGACCGCTGTCCTCTCCGCTATGTGCTCCGCTCATCAAATCGCTCTACCCGCGACACGATTCGCCACGGATGGCAGCTACCAGAAGGCGCAAGCTGACTTTTCCAAAGATCCACGAGTTCGCGTGATCTTCGACAACGGCAATAACAGCGTGGCCGGCCCCGGCGGCATGGGTGGCAACTACGAAGGAGCCTTCACGGCATATCCGCCGACCACCGCTAAATTGACTAACTTCTACCTCGGGCCGAACGGCACCCTCAGTAACACCGTGGTGCCCACCGCCTCGAGGGTCTCATTCCAGCCCAATGCCGGCGCACGATTCCGTACCAGCATGAACAATGGTGGCGACGCCTGGGCCGCCCAGCCCGCCTACACCTGGCAGCCCGTCCCCTCCGCCAACGGAGTGGCCTTTGCGACTAATCCGCTGACCAGTAACGTCACCGTGGTGGGACCCGGAACCCTCTACGCCATGCTGGCCTCCACCGCCACGAACACCGACCTCCAGCTCACGATCTCAGAGATTCTCCCGAAGGTGGGTTCCGCCACCCAAAAGGAGCTCTACGTGACGTCGGGGTGGCTGCGGGCGTCGTTCCGTAACACCTTCGATACGGCCGCGATGGCGAAGTCTCCGCTCTACGGCGCCATCTTCAATTACCAGCCGACGAAGGTCGTGAACTTGACGCCCAACGTCCCCGCCGCGGTGGCAATTCCCCTCGACCCCATGGCCTTCACCTTCCGCAAGGGGTCACAGATTCGCATCACGCTCTCGGCGCCAGGTGGGGACCGACCCGCGTGGGCCTTCAGTGCCCTGCCCGACGCGGGAGTCACGAACACGCTGACCGTAGGGGGAAGCGTCAAGTCAGCCACGCTTCGCCTACCGATTGTTAGCTCCGTCGTCGCCACTGACGCCGCTCCGGTCTGCGGCACCAACCGCGGGCAGCCCTGTCGCGATTACGTGGCTGCCAACAACGGACGCTAAGCCCTATTGGTCAAAGACCACCGTCCGTCGACCGATCATGACGACACGATCTTCAGCCACCAGAGCAACGGCGTGCGACAGCACGGTTCGCTCTAGGTTACGGCCGAGGGAAACCAAGTCCTCAGGACGGCGCGCGTGCGAAACCCGGGTGACGTCCTGGTCGATGATGGGTCCCTCGTCGAGCTCCGTCGTAACGAAGTGGGCACTCGCTCCGATAATCTTGACACCCCGTTCGTAGGCCTGGTGGTAGGGACGAGCTCCCTTGAAACTCGGGAGGAAGGAGTGGTGAATGTTGATCACTCGTCCCGCCAAAGTCGAGCAGGTCGCGCTCGAGAGTATCTGCATATAGCGCGCGAGTACGACAAAGTCGACGTCGTGAGTTTCTACGATTTCCAAGAGGCGAGTTTCAATATCACTGGTATTTCCGTCGGTGACTGCGACGTGGTGAAAATTAATACCAAAACTTTCGGTCACTTCTCGGCAGGTCTCGTGATTACTCACTACCGCCACCACCTCGACCGCTAGGTCACTCTGCTTTTTTCGAGACAACAGGTCCACGAGGCAATGGTCCGCGGTCGAGACCATAATCACCACGCGTCGCAGCTCGACCTCGGGCCGCAGCTCGATCTCGGGGTAGAAGGAATGCACCTCGTCCGCAATGCTCTTGAGGATCTCGTCAGTCGCCGAGCGGGGTGAAGAAAAACGCGTTCGTAAACAGAAAGTGCCGGTGATCGGATCAGAGAACTGATCACTCTCCAGAATGTTTCCCTCTACTCGTCCTATGCCCTCGGCCGTAGCCTTCACAATGCCGGGAGCATCGGCGCAACGCAAGGAGAGGACGTAAATGAAAGAGGATGTCACTCCGCTAATGTAACGCTCGTCAAAGAGTGCCCGATACCCTACGGACCTACTTACCTCTTGCAGGCGGGCGTCCCGCCCGGAAGCCGATATCGCCATCGAGCCACCAGCCGGTAAACGATGGCCGCCAGCCAGCTCGTCGGCGGTATCGTCGACAAGTAGCCAAGAATCATTCGTAGTCCACCCGCGGCACGAAGCGCCCGTCCAATGGCGCGGTGACCAGATTCGCGAACGCCACTCTCATCAACCCACCACACGTAGCGTCCCAGATCCTCGAGACTGAGGCGATGTTGGTCGAGAAAAGCCCCTTCGAGAACTTGCCCCGCTACAGCACGCTCCCCCCGTCGGAAACCACGAGTCGCCCAGCCCGCCGCTGTCGTGCAAAAACCACAATCACCGTCGAAGATGAGGACGGCACCGTGGCCGTCCTCATCTCGACTGGCGAAGCAACGCAACTTTCGCTGACGTCGAAGCTCTCCTTGGCTCAACTACAGCCGCTAGTGGCTCCACAACTGCTGCAGACGTAGCACGAGCCGGCACGCTGCATCGAGTCGCCACAGGAGTAGCACATCGGTGCGTCCCGGGGCTCGCTGCGCGCCAGTAGCGGTGCTGAGGTCGGCGGCTTTGGGGTCACATCAATCAAGGTGGGCTGCACGGTTTCGATGCCCACCGTCGGGGTGGCCTGCTCGGCGATCTCCGGCAAGGTCGGCTGAATCCGTTCGCCGGTTGACAAAATACCCAGGTCCTCACGCTCCGTCGGGGCCAAATAGTCCAGGGCCAAGCGACGGAAGATGTAGTCCACTAGCGAGGTTGCAATACGCAGATCGGGGTCGTCGGTCATTCCGGAGGGCTCGAACTTCATATTGACGTACTTGCGCACGTAGGTCGACAGCGGAACGCCGTGTTGCAGACCGAGGCTGATCGAGATGGAGAAGGCATCCATGATGCCCGCCAGTGTCGACCCCTGCTTGGACACCTTGATGAACACTTCACCGGGGCGTCCGTCTTCGTACTCGCCCACCGTGACGTAACCCTCACAGTCCGCAACGCGGAAAGCGAAAGTGGACGAGACGCGGCGGCGTGGTAGACGCTCGCGCACGGCGCCTACGAGCACCTGGGCGTTCTGAGCTACCAGCAACTGCGCTTCGAGGTCAGCGATGCGGGCCGCCAGCGGCGAAGCGTCGGTGATCTCGTCGGCCACTACCGTTTCAATGGTGGCGCCGCCCTTCTCGCCATCCTTCTTCATCGTCGATAGTGGCTGAGCCACCTTGCAGTTGTCACGGTAGATCGCGACGGCCTTGATGCCCAAACGCCACGCCTCCATGTGCAGCTCTGCAACGTCTTCAATACTGGCGTCTTCGGGCATGTTCACGGTCTTGGAAATTGCTCCCGAGATGAAGGGCTGGACCGCGCCCATCATCTTGAGGTGACCCATGTAGTGAATGGTGTTATCGCCCATCGAGCAGGCGAAGACCGGCAGGTGCTCGACACGGAGTTCGGGCGCCCCCACGATGGTCTTGTTGGTATCGATGTACTCGACGATGGCGGCCACTTCGCTCACGCTGTAGCCCAGCTTGGCGAGGGCTCGAGGCACGGTCTGGTTCACGATGGCCATGTTGCCTCCACCAACCAGCTTCTTAAACTTCACGAGGCCGAGGTCGGGCTCGATACCGGTCGTATCGCAGTCCATGAGCAGTCCAATGGTGCCAGTCGGTGCGAGCACCGAGGCCTGAGCATTCCGGGTGCCGTACTTCTCGCCCAGGGTGACCGCTTCGTCCCAAGCGTTCTGCGCGGCGTAGAGGACTTCGTAGAAGCGCTCCTCCACGTTGGCAATCTCGTAGGCCGCCGCGCGGTGCTTGCGCAGCACGTTGAGCATAGGTTCGCGATTCTCCGCGAAACCCTCGTGGGGCCCCATGCGTCCGGCAATTCGGGCGCTCGTGGCGTAGGCGTGACCAGTCAAAATACCCGTCAGTGCGGCGGCCACGGCACGACCCGCATCGGAGTCGTAGGGCAGACCCTGGGCCATAAGCAGAGCGCCGATGTTGGCGTAGCCAATGCCCAGTTGACGGAACTTGCGCGAGTTCACACCGATCATTTCGGTCGGGTAGTCCGCATTGCCAACGATGATTTCCTGCGCGGTGAAGAGAACTTCAATCGCGGCTTTGTAGGCCTCGACGTCCACCGAATCGTCGGGACGCAGGAACTTCATGAGGTTGATACTGGCCAAGTTGCAGGCCGAGTTGTCAATGTGCATGTACTCACTGCAGGGGTTTGATCCATTAATACGGTCAGTGTTCGACGAGGTGTGCCAAGCGTTGATTGTGGTGTCGAACTGCAGACCGGGGTCCGCGCACTCCCACGCCGCCGTAGCAATCTGACGCCAGAGGTCCTTCGCTGGCAACCAGGCGACGGGGCTGCCGTCGGTACGGCCGCGCAGGGGCCAGTCGGCGCCCGCGATAACGGCATCCATGAACTCGTCGGAGATGCGAACCGAGTTGTTGGCGTTCTGGTACTGAATGGAGTGGATGTCCGCTCCATCGAGGTCCATGTCAAAGCCGTTGTCCCGCAGTACGCGAGCCTTCTTCTCCTCCTTGGCCTTGCACCAGATGAATTCTTCGACGTCCGGGTGGTCGACGTCCAAGATGACCATCTTGGCGGCGCGGCGGGTCTTGCCACCCGACTTAATGGTGCCAGCTGACGCGTCAGCCCCACGCATGAACGAGACCGGACCACTCGCGGTCCCCCCACCTTCGAGGAGCTCGCGACTCGAGCGAATCTTCGACAGGTTGACCCCCGCACCCGATCCGCCCTTGAAGATGATTCCCTCTTCGGTGTACCAATTGAGGATGGACCGCATTGAGTCTTTCACGGCCAGAATGAAGCAGGCACTGCCCTGCTGGGGCACATCGGCGACGCCAATGTTGAACCAGACCGGCGAGTTGAAGGCCGCCTTCTGGGTAATCAGGAGGTGCTTGAGTTCCGCACGGAAAATTTCTGCTTCGGTCTCGTCGACGAAGTAGTTGTCCTTGATTCCCCACGTCGTAACCGTGTCCACGATACGGTCGACGACCTGCTTCAGGCTGGTCTCGCGCTCGTCAGTGCCGAGGGTGCCACGGAAGTACTTCTGCGCGAGGATGTTGGTCGCGTTCGACGACCACGACTCGGGCACTTCAACGTTGAGTTGTTCGAAGGCCACCGAGCCGTCGCGAAAGTTCGTAATACGTGAGTCACGACGATCCCAAATGACGTCGTCGTAGGGGTGTCGATCCACCGTGGTGAAAAATCGTCGTAGTCCAATTCCTAAGCGCTGAGGTGCGATAGCCATTTCTCTCTTCTTTCCTTTTTAAGTACACAATCCGACACGAAAAACCGACATCTCTCGAAAAACCGTTGGAGAAGCAGGTTACTCGCCCGGACCCTCTCCACCACAACATGTTGTGGTGGAGGCCACGGCACGTCGCAAGATGCTGTGTTATTACAGCACTGTAATTACAACTTGTCAACTGTTTCCTTTGTAAACTTTTGTTTTCCTTACCTTGCCAAGGAATGCTCAGTAAAGTTCACAGCCATGGACATCGTTCTCGCCCTCGACGCCGGTACGACGGGCGTCAGAACGGTGGCGTACGGGTCCTCGACAGACCCTATCGACACCGCTTACCGCGAGTTACACCAGTACTTCCCGGCCCCCGGTCTCGTCGAACACGACCCCCTCGAGATAGGCCGCCTAGCTCTCGAAACGCTCAGTGAAGTGGCCCAGCGCGTTCGGGCGAACGGTCACGAGGTCGTGGCGCTGGGCATCACGAATCAGCGTGAGACCACTATCGCCTTCGATCGGGCTTCGGGTCGAAGCGCACACCACGCCCTGGTCTGGCAGGACCGGCGAACGACACCTCAATGCGAACAGTTAGTCAATGACGGGCACCTCGAGTTCGTGCGTCGGAGCACTGGTCTCGTACTAGACCCCTACTTCTCGGGCACCAAGATGCGCTGGCTCCTCGACCACGGCGCACTGGATACAGCCGAAGTCCCAGCCCTCGGAACCGTGGACTCCTACCTCGTGTGGATGCTCACCGGAGCGAGCGATGGTGGAACCTTTATCACCGAGGCCTCCAATGCATCACGCACGATGCTGCTCGACCTTACGACTCTCGACTGGTCACCACGTCTCGGCTCGCTCCTCGGAGTGCCCCTGGAGCTTCTCGCCCAGGTGCGACCCTCAGCGTCACGCTTCGGCCTGGTCAGTGGCGACCTCGTACCCGAACTCGAGGGAGTGCCGATTACCGGAATTCTCGGCGATCAACAGGCGGCCCTCTTCGGTCAGGCCTGCTTTGCCCCCGGCATGGTCAAAGCCACCTACGGCACGGGATCCTTCCTCTTGGCCAACGCCGGATCTACTCCCCCGCAGCCCCGCGACGGCGTTATCGGTACCGTGGCCTGGGACCTCGGTGCCTTCGGACCCGTCAGCTACGCCTACGAGGGTTCCGCCTTCGTCGCCGGAGCCGCCATTCAGTGGTTACGTGATGAACTGGGGCTAATTGCTGCGGCGAGCGACCTCGGCCCCCTGGCCGAGTCCGTTGTCGACAGCGGGGGCGTTAGTTTCGTCCCAGCCTTCACCGGTCTGGGTTCACCCTTCTGGGAACCCGAAGCCCGAGGCGTGCTCACGGGCCTCACCCGCGGCAGCGGTCGGGCCCAGGTAGCGCGAGCCGTCGTCGAAGCACTGGCCTTTCAGGTAGCCGCCATGACCGAAGCTTTCGCGACAGCCGGCATAGAGCTACGTGAACTGCGCGCCGATGGCGGAGCCGCGGCTATGGATCTCTTAATGCGGATGCAGTCCACTATTTCACGCCTCCCGGTCCGGCGTAGCGCGTCTCTCGAAGCGACCGCCCGTGGGGCGGCCACGCTGGCTGGCCTCGAAGCAGGCGTGTGGAGCGGACTCGACGAAATTGCTTCCACGTGGTCGTCGACCCTCAGTTGCGAGCCCAGCGACCCCACGCTCCTCGACGCCACCTACGCTGCCTGGCGTCGTAGCGTCGAACGCACGCAGCCCAGGGTGTAAGTTCACCACGACCACCGCGAAGGGAACCTCATGACCGATTACGTAGCTCGCACCATTCACTCGGGGCTTTCCTTCGGCGAGGGTCCACGCTGGCACGAAGGTCGCCTCTGGTTCTCCGACTTTTACCGCCACGCGGTCTACTCCATCGCAGCCGATGGCTCTGACGAACGCGTCGAGCTGGACGTTCGGACTCAGCCCAGTGGTCTCGGCTGGCTGCCCGATGGGTCATTACTGGTGGTGTCGATGACCGATCAGAAAGTTCTGCGGTACACCGACGGGACAGTCAGCGTGCACGCGGACATTTCGCCCCACTGCGGCTTTTGGGCCAACGATATGGTCGTGAGCAGCGACGGCACCGCCTACGTGGGCAACTTTGGCGTCGACGTTGACACCGCCATGAGGTTTGATGGACCCGCGGGCCTTATGAAGTTACCGAGTCTCACCACCAACCTCGTCGTCATCAGCCCCGACGGTCACGTCATCCAAGTCGTACCGGACATGTCCTTTCCCAACGGCAGCGTGATCAGTCCCGACGGCCAGACCCTCATCATCGGCGAGACCATGGCCTTCCGTCTCAGCGCCTTTGACATTGCTACTGACGGAACACTCTCGAATCGCCGGGTGTGGGCGCAACTTGATTTTGTTGGCACCGACGGCATGTGCCTGGACGGCAACGGTGACATCTGGGTAGCCAATGCCTTTGCGCCCGAGTGTCTCCACGTTCGCGAAGGCGGCCAGATTATCGGCCGCGTCACGACGAGCCAAAATAGTTACGCCTGCATGCTGGGCGGACCTGCGGGTGACAGCCTCTACATTCTCACCGCCGCGGCCAATAGTCGCTTCGACGTTGCCGAGACACGTGACGGCAAAGTAGAAATCGTTACCGTCGCGTCACCTCGCGCCGGACGACCCTAGGGCACCGAGGTCTAGTTCAATTTGCCGAGGACGTGCTTGAGCTGACGAATGGCTTGATGCGTGCGTAGTTCATTTTCAATCAACGCGAAGCGTACGTGGCCGTCACCACCCTCACCAAAGCCAACGCCCGGTGATGTGGCGACGTCTGCTTCATCAATGAGGTAGGTCGAGAATTCCAATGATTTCATGTGGCTATAGGGGTCTGGAATGGGCGCCCAAATAAACATTGAACCCTTGGGTGCAGCCACTTCCCAACCTATGCGGTTGAGTCCCTCGATCAGTGTGTCGCGACGCGACTGATAAATCGCTCGTAGCTCGTTCGGATAGTCCGCCGCTTCGTTCATGGCCACGATGGCGGCAATCTGCACTGGCTGAAAAGTGCCGTAGTCGAGGTAACTCTTTAACTTCGTCAGCGCCGCCACCACCTCGGCGTTGCCCACCATGAAGCCAACCCGCCAGCCGGCCATGGAAAAGGACTTGGTCAGGGTGTAGAGCTCGACACAGCACTCCTTGGCACGAGGTACTTCCAAAATTGATGGCGGGCGGTAACCATCAAAACCGAGGTCCGCGTAGGCAAAATCGTGACACACAATTACGTCGTGTTCCAGAGCGAAAGTAACGAGTCTCTCCATGAAGGCCAAATCCACGCAGGCACTAGTGGGGTTGTGTGGGAAGGAGCAGATGATTACTCGGGGCTTTACGGTGGCCTTATTCCACGCCTCGACGAGTCCCGCGAAGAAGGCGTCGCCCGGATCTTCACCACTGGCGGCCGGATCGTGCATCGGCACCGGGATGACGGTGGCTCCCGCGAAACCGGGACCCGCTAGATGGATGGGATAGCTAGGACTGGGCACGATGGCCGTATCCCCGGGTCCGAGCAGTACCCACATCAAGTGCGTCAAACCCTCCTTGGCCCCGATGGTGGTGACCACCTCAGTCTCCGGGTCGAGATCGACGTTAAAGAGAGTCTTGTAGCGATCGGCAATTGCGATTCGGAGATTGGGAATTCCCCGACTCGCGCTGTAGCGATGATTTTTTGGGTTGTGCGCAGCTTCGGCCAGCTTCTCCACGGCAATGGCGGGACTCGGCAGATCGGGGTTCCCGAAACCGAAATCCACCACGTCACGGCCGGCAGCGCGCGCCGCGGCCTTTCGGCCATTGATGGCGGCAAAGACGTAGGGTGGTAGGCCATTGATGCGTCGAAATTCCATACCTGAACGCTAGCCCTTCTCAACGTGGCGTCGGCGCCACGTAGCGAGACGCCGCACGTCAACTCCGGGTGCGAAGATGGCCCACGTGGCCCCCGCGGCGGTGAGTTCATCCAGCTGAACCTCCACATCATCTCGAGCGTTACCCGCCCAGTTCGTCGGACCCTCAAGGGCCGAGGTCGAGACCTCGCTAGCCGCGACGTTCCACACGTTCAGCGTCGCGCCCAACTCTCGAGCGATAGCGTTCGTCTTCGGTGACCCGGCCCCAATCCACACCTCCGTGTCGGCCAGCAACTCGCTCGCCACCTTGCGCAGTTGACTACGGCGCTCATCCACCGTCTGGGTGACGATTCCGTAGGCCTCGTTCTCCGGCTCGCTCTGACGGTCACCCGTACCGAGACCAGAGATCACGCGCCCGGGGGCGAGATGGTGAAGGGCCCGACATTGCCCGATCAGAACCTCAGCTCCAACGAGCCCGACCCGTGCCACGAGGGGTCCGAGTGAGATGACGTCCCCGTATTCGCAGGCCAAGCGGGCTAGGAGTGGAAAGGGGGCCACGGCCGGCCGTTCCGGGGAACCAATGGGCCAGATGTGGTCATAGGCAAAGAGACCATCGAGGCCAGCGTCAACCGCCACAGCCGCTACACGCTGCGCGTCGCTGGCCTGATCACGAAAAGTCGGTAGCAAAACCCCCACTTTCACGGCGCCAACCGCTCAAAGGCCAGGAGAGCCGCGCCAATAGCACCACTGCGCTCGTTGAAATGCGAGGCCACTACGGTGATCGGCGGGCGTAGTGGGCCGCCTTCGACGAGTGACGCAATGTGGCGCTGAGCCGCCGGTAGAAGCAGGGTCGATGCTTCACTCAGTCCCCCACCAATTACGAAATGGGAACAATCTAAGATTGCAGCCAAATTTGCCAGCCCCAGGGCCAGCCACCAGCCAACTTCATCGATGACGTCGAGGGCTTCGCCGAGTCCCGCGGCGGCGGCGAGGGTGATGTCTTCACTGCGCACCAGTTCGCTCCCTCCACACTGGGAAACCAAGACCGGCAGGCGGCCAGCCGTCGCCGCTTCGCGGGCCAAACGAGCCACCCCGGCCCCCGATGCGAAGCGCTCCCAGCAGCCTCGAGAGCCACAGGGGCAGCGCGGTCCACGAGCGTCCACCACCATATGGCCAATCTCGCCGGCGAAGCCGTGTCGACCCCGCAGAAGTTCGCCGTGGGAAATGATCCCCCCACCGATACCGGTGCCGAGGGTCACCATGACCATGTCGTCGCACCCACGGCCGGCACCCAGTTGGTATTCGGCAACCGCCGCGCAATCCGCGTCGTTCTCGCAGAGCACTCGCACGTTCGGGTCGAGAGCCCGTAGCGACGCCGCGAGGTTCGCGCCCGACGCACTGGGCAGGTTGGGCGCAAAAACTAAGACGCCGTCGCGCGACATCATGCCCGGAAGCCCAACACCAACGACCACGTCGGCGCTGGAAAGATTGTTTCGCGACGCGACGCTTTTTACAAGGTCGTGTACCACTTCCGCCGCGGCGTCGCCGGCGGGACGCTCAGCCACGTGTGGGGTGAGCACTCGCTCGCTATCGAGCACTACTCCCCTGCGGTCGAGAAGCACGGCAAGGACCTTCGTGCCACCGACGTCGACGCCAATGGCTACTTCGCTCACCCGAGTCGCTCGGCCTGAGCCTTCAACTCACGCAACGCCTGCGCCTGGATACGTGAGGCGGCCCGTGACTTCACGAAACTAGGAATGGGAACTAGCAGTTCGACAATAAGTTCGTAAGTAACTTTGGTGGTTCCACCCTCAGGGACGAAGCGGTATGAGCCGTCGAGCTGAGTAGTTAGGTCGCCGCGGACTTGCGTCCACGAGAGTACGTCGGGCCCTTGGCTGTAGTCGTAGCGCAGGGTGTAGGTCGACGAGCGACCGAAGGCGGCCGCGCGAAACTCAACTTCGAGGGCGCGGCCCTGGTCGTCAGAAGAAAGAATGGTCACGTTCTTCAGGTCAGCCACCCAACTCGGGTAGCTCGAAAAGTCAATCGCCACGGCGTAGAGCGCCTCAGGACTCGCGTTCACCACTATTGATTCCGTCGCCTTTTGGCTCACGAGCCACCTACCTCTCGTCCATCAGATTAGGTCAGCCGCTCGGCCGATGTGCCATACCCGTCAAAGGGGGCCAGTTCCCGGCCGAGTCGGTCCGCGAGCAAATCCCAAGAAAAGCGCTCCACTGCACTCCGTCGGGCCGCAGCCCCCAGCGCGATACGCCGATCGGGGTCTCGAAGGAGCGAGGCCAGCGCTTCCGCTAGCACTTCGGGGCTGCGCGGGTTGTCCACGACCAGGCCCGTATCGCCGTGGATAACTGCTTCATGACTCCCACCCGAACGTCCCGCCACCTGAGCGACACCGGCGGCGGCGGCTTCGACGAACACAATCCCGAAACCCTCCTGCTCTAAGCCCATCCAACGACTACGGCAGTCCATCACCATGAGATCGCTCGCGGCCAGCCACGCCGGGAGAATGTCGTCGGCCACACGGCCCAAAAACACCACGGGCGCTTTCGTCGAACGCGCCAGACGTTCGAGTCGCCCTCGGTCGCGCCCCGACCCACCGAGGGCCACCGTTAGATCGGGGAACTCGCCGTGCAGGAGGCTGGCGGCCTTAATAACCGTGTCCATGCCCTTGCGCGGAACGAGCCGAGAATAGGTCGAGAGCAGCCGGCCCTCACGCGGGAGACCCATGGACTCACGAACAGCGCCGTGAGATTCGTCACTAGTCGGTTGAAAACGTTCCGTGTCCACCCCCGGCGGAATTTGGATAACGGGCGGCATTGCGTCACCGGCGTTACGCCGCGCTTCAGCCTCTGGGTAGGTCCCGGCGCAGACCGCGACGGCGGCGTGCTTCAGGACGTAACGCAGGGAACGTGCGGCCAGCGGTAGTCGCCCCGGAATTGTTACTTCCGCGCCATGCAAGATCACGCCGTAGGGCCGGGAAAGACGTGGCCCGATGAGCCCGAGCGGCCACGCGGGGTCCAACAACACAATCTGAGGATCATGGCGGGCAATAGCCGCTTCCACCGCCGCTATGGCGCGGGGCAAGGGGGCGAAGAGGGTGCTCTGGGGAACCCTCTCAATCGCCACATTGGTGCTGGCATCAAAACTAGCGGCGTCCTCATCGGAGCTCGCGGTCAGCACCACCCCTCGACCGGGTTCGAGTCGGCGCCAGAGTTCGTGCAGGTAGACCTGGATTCCCCCGGTCTTCGGCAGGTAGTCGTTGGTCACCAGGAGGTGGTTCGCCATGGACTCACACGCTAGCCACCGCGAGAGCTAGGGACGAGTTCGCGAGATGGCCACGAATTTGAGGCGCGGCAAGAGCCCCTCGCTGGTGAACAGCGAAATCACCTCAGCGTCGTGCGCCGAAACCGCCAAGGTGTCGGGCTCTTCGCCGAGGACGAAGGACACCAGGCAGTCGCCGCAGTCCGGCGTGCCGTGACGGACACAATCGTGACAGCTAATCGACATCTCAATTTCGTGGGACATAGGTTTCTCGCTTCTGTAACTTATGAACCGAGATTTACACGGGGCTGTAACATTCCTCGGGTGGCACGGGCCACCCGAGGGAAGGAGTGGGTCGTGTCGCGCAACGTTGCCCCCACTCGTCGTGGTCCGCTGGGCTTCCTCTCTGGACTGAGCGATCAACGCGTCGTGGCACTGGTCTACACCGTCGCCATGTTTATGGACATCATGGACGGCACCATCGTCAACACCGCTCTGCCCGCCATTGGCAAGGACTTCGGCACGGCCAGTCCTTCCTCCCTCGCTTGGGTGGTCCTGGGCTACCTGCTCTCCTTGGCCATATGGATTCCCGCCTCCGGATGGCTGGGTGACCGCTTCGGAACGAAGAAAGTCTTTCTCTTCGCCCTCTTCGTCTTTACCGCCGCCTCCATGCTCTGCGGCTTTTCCCACTCCCTCGGTGAACTCAGCGCGTACCGATTTATTCAGGGAATTGGTGGCGGCATGATGACTCCGGTGGGCCTCGCCATGCTCTACCGGGCCTATCCCGCCGCCGAGCGGGCCAAAATTGGTGCCATCTTGGTGATTCCCACCCTCCTGGCGCCCGCCCTCGGACCCGTGCTCGGAGGATTTCTCACTGACGGCGTGGGGTGGCGCTGGATCTTCTTCGTCAACGCCCCCTTTGGTCTCGCCATGCTGGCCTTCGGCACCTGGCGACTAACCGAGTACGCCCACGAGTCAGCTGGAAAGTTCGACCCCGCGGGCTTTTTCCTCAGCGCCAGCGCCCTCGCCTGCATCCTCTACGCCCTCAACCAGGCACCGCTCGACGGCTGGACCTCGCGCACCGTGATGGGCTTCGGCATCTCTGGGCTGACGTTGGGAGTCATCTTGGTCATCGTCGAGAACCACGTCGCCGAACCCCTCCTGGCGCTACGGCTCTTTCGTAGTCATATTTTTCGAGCGTCAAACATCACCAGCGTGTTCATGACCGCGAGTTTCTTCGGACTAGTACTCCTCATGCCCCTCATGCTCCAGACCGTTCGCGGTGACTCGGCGTGGCAGTCGGGCCTCACCACCTTTCCCCAAGCCCTGGGCGTGATGCTGATGAGTCAAGTCGTGCGCAAGTTATACCCAAAAATTGGACCACGGCGACTCGTGATGGGCGGACTCACCATGGCGGGGCTGGTGATGCTCAGTCTCGAGTTCACTACTGTTACGACCAGTCCGTGGGCCTATCGCAGCATGCTTTTTGCTCGCGGACTGTGCTGGGCCTTCGTCTTCATCCCCCTCCAGGCGGCCGCCTTCTGTGAAGTGGGCCCCCTCGATACCGGCAGGGCGTCGGCCCTCTACTCCGCTCAACGCCAGGTCGCCAGCTCGCTCGGCGTCGGCATCCTCATCTCGATGCTGGTAACTCAGCTAGCGCACGCTCGTGCTCACATAGCGTGTGGTCCACTGGGCACTCATTGTGCCACCACTCTGCGAGCAGCGCTCTACTCGGCCTATCGCGGACCATTTTTATGGTGCGCCCTCTTCGCCTTTATGGGTGCGCTCTCCGCTTGGTGGATCGACGACAAGAAAGTATTCGCAGTCCTACGACCTAACGTCGCGAAGTGAGTTCCTGCGCTACGTGCGCGGCGCTAAAAACAATTCCTTCGTCGACCACGCGGGCCGGCGAGTTTTCTACGAGTACGTAAAACGGGGGCCAACGAATATCCAGTTCGGCCAAGAGTTCCGGTGCGAGGTACACGGGACTCTCCCCAAAGTCCCCCTCGTGGGCTACGACCTTGACGTCGTACTGCGCTAGTTCGACGGGTGGGTCGCGGAGAAATTCTCGACAGCCGTCACAATTTTCCTTCACCACAATCAACAAAATCTGAGAAGTCAGGACGTACTCTTCACGCCCCTCGCGTCCCACCCAGTTCCATCGCTCGGGGGCCGGACGCTCCCGCGGCGTGTCCACACTGCGCAGGGGGCTAATTAGGCGACCCCGGTGATTTCTTCTACGGCCCGGCCGTGACCGCACCATCGGCACACCACCGAGTCCACGCTGCGCGCCAAAACTTCGGGCTCCTCAACGGAGAGGTCACCGCCCACCGTGAAGTGATGAAAGGCGCGAACGGTCGTCGTCTCAACGATGTCGAAGCGCGTTAGATTGCCACAGGCGGTGCAACGGTAACGAATCGGCATAGGAGCCAAGATAATGGCTACGTGGTCCGACTAAATCGCTGGGGTCTCAGAGCGAGTTACCGGGCCGAGATCCAAAGAGGCGACGCCAGCGTTCATCGTACTCAGCCTCAGAAATGCGTCCCGATTCTCGAGCCGCCGCCAACTCGTCGGCCCGCTCCAGCCGAGCGAGGTCGTGCCAGGTGCCGGCCGAGCGCTGATGTTCAATAATGCGACGCAGCACCTCGGGGCGCCGCAGGCGGTCGAGGGACCACTCCTGCTCGCGCGTGGTCAGAACTACCGCTCCGCGGCGGCCGAGTCGGTCCGACCAGGAGCGTGCGACGTGAGTGGATATCACGTGGGCGAGTTCGATGCTGCTGCGCTGCCGGCGGCGCAGTCCGTTACCGAACACGATGCGCTGATTCGTCACGTAAATCTGGCGTACCCACCAACGCCAGGTTCGAACGAGCACAACCAGGAGCGGGGGACCCAGTGCGACCACAGCAATCAACGGGGACGCGACGCGAAACCAGTGCCAGGACGAAGCCGCTAGGTACAGCAAGCCAGCCACGACGGCCACGAGCGAAAGTGGTCCGACGAAGCCACGAGGGAGGGGTCGGACCATGATGACCACGAATTCATCTGTCCGTAAGGCGCGCTGCACTTTCACAATCCCAGAGTAAACACTCCCGCACCGCGAGGTGTAACTAATGTGCACACGTGCGCCGATTTGCTGTCCTCGCCCTACTGATCACCAGCACCACAATGACCCTCTCGGCACCGGCCCTCGCGCTCGCGCCTCGCGCCGACGGCATCACCACCTGCACGGCGGGCCCCGCGCCCTTCGCGTGGCACGGCACCTGTGCGACCTACAACGGAAATAACACGTACTTTGGTCTTCACGGCTTAGGTTTTCCCACCCCCCTAGGTTTCGGCCTCTGCGCGGTACGTCCAGCTTCCGGTGGAAGCTACCCAGCCCCCGGCTATAAGTACGCTGCTGGGAGTGCACCCGCGGGTGCAAACCTGACGCGGTCGAACGCCCTGGGCTGGGCCTTCAGCGAAGCTCAACGTCTGGGCTACTGGCAAGCAGGTGTTCCCGGAGTGGCGACGGCCAACCAGGTGGGCGCGGGCGCGAAACTCCTCTACGACAACGTGGTGTGGGGTACGGCAATTCCCGTGCTGGACACCGGAACGCGAGCAGCCCTCACGACTCTTCAGAATTTAGTCACTAGCGTCGGGGCGATCAGCGGCACCCCCTCGCTCAGCCTCTCGCTGGACGGTGGCGGAAACAGCGTCGCGACCGCCGGCGTGGTGACCCTCGCGCTGAGCGCCCCCGGCTCGCTTCTCCCCTTGGCTTTGCACTCCATCACCCTCAGCGCGAAGGGGGCGACCTTCAGCGCCTCCGGCCTCAGCACGCTCACCCTGATCACCAACGGCGCCGGAGTCGCGACCGCGGCATTTAACGCCACCTCACTCACCGCCTCTTCGATATCGATCACGGCGCAAACCCAACAGGCCGAACCAGGTCTGCTGTTTTACGGACCCACCGCCATAATTTTGAACGCGCAAATCCTGGCCACCCCACGCGCGCCGATTAGTCAGACGCGAACCTTATTTCTGTCGACCACGGGCCTCGCCACGGGAACCGTTCAGGTCCATAAAACAGGTGACGACCCAACTTATTTACCTCTCAGTGACGGCGTTTTTAATCTCTACGACAACAATCAGGTTCTCGTCGACACCCTCACTACCGACGGCAACGGACTTTCCAATATTTCCCTACCCCTTCCCGTGGGCGACTACCTACTTCGCGAGCACGTAGCCCCCATTGGTTACGCCAGTTCTCCCGACATCAACGTCCACGTCGCAGCCAACGCGCTCAGTACCGTGGACGTGGGTCCCGCGCAAGGCGACCGCGCGCTGCGGGGTGGCCTCAGCATCCTCAAACGCGATGCTCCCACGCAACAGTTCTTAGCTGGAGCGAGTTTTCACCTCACGTACGACTCGACCCACAGCGGTGTCGCCGACGTCGATGTGGGTCAGTGCGTCACCAACTCTCTCGGCCACTGTCAGTGGAACGACTTGCTCCCCGGCTGGTACGAAGTTACTGAGGCGTCCCCACCGGCCAACTACGCCCCGAGCGGACTCCGTGCCTGGATCTACGTCGAAGGAGGCGTCACCTACCAGGCTCAGTACACCAACTCCCCCCTCTACGTCACCCTGTCAGCGCGCAAGTTCAACGCGCTGATTGCCGGGACGGCGATTGCGAACGCCACCTACGATCTCTACGCCGCGACCCCCTTTCCGCCCGACCCCGCCGTCACGCCACCCGTGGACGCTGAAAGTTACGCCGGACTGCGCTTCATGGAGCGTGGGACAACCGATGCCCAGGGTCATCTCTCCTTCTCGCTACGAGCCGGCTACGCCTGGTGTCTTCACGAAGTGTCCGCTCCCCCGGCCTACATCATCGACCCGGCGCTGCACTGCACCGGAATCCTCACCACGACTGCTCGCAGCGCGCTGGCGCTTCCGGAGATTCCCTCGCTAGTTCAACTACGTATTCACAAATTCAACGCCGTCGCTGCGAATCAGGGTGTTCCCAACGCCTACTACGCCCTCTTCGTGCGCGACCCCTTTCCGTCGGGATTCGCAGCACCTCCGAATCCGAGCAACGTACTTGTTCCCGAAGGAATGACGATGTGGGCCATTGCGAAAAGTGACGTGGGAGGTCACTTGAACTTTACGATTCCGGCGGGTCACTCCTGGTGTGTCCGCGAGCTCGAGGCGCCCGCGGACTACGTTCTTGATCCCGGCCTGCACTGCACCGGGATTCTCACTCACTCGAGCCGTGCGGCCGATCTCCAACTCGCCGTTCCCGAAGTGCTCGCCCTGACCGGATTGTCGTCCGCACTGCCGTTGGCCGCCACTCTCTTGACTGCCCTCGGGCTCAGTTTGATGACCCTGGCCCGACGCCGACGTCCCGTCTCGCTGGACTAGACGTTACGTAGTTGGTGGGCGGCCATCTCGAAGTAGGCCACCATCTCCTCGTAGTCCTCTGGGCTCAGACGATCCGACACGGCGTTCACGGCCGCAGTCATGTGCAGTAGCCAGGCGTCACGCGCACGCTTCGTGATCCGAAAAGCAGCGTGACGCATACGCAGTCGAGGGTGACCGCGCACTTCTTCGTAACTGCGCGGACCGCCCCAGTATTGGGCGAAAAAGAGCGCCAGATGGCGGCGAGATTCCTCGAGATCGTCGGGGTACATAGGCCGCAGTAGTTCATCGCACACCACGCCCTCGTAAAAGCGCTCCACGAGATCATCAAAGAAGGCTTGGCCACCCACTCGGCCGTAGAGGGACTGTTCTTCCACACCCTTACGCTAGGGGCGGCGAGAGTGTTCTAAGATGTTCTTGGTTACACACACAGCGCGGGTGTAGTTCAGTGGTAGAACTTCAGATTTCCAATCTGATAGCGCGGGTTCGATTCCCGCCACCCGCTCCAAGGAATTTCCACTCAACCCAGGTGCGTCGTGGCGCAGTTCTTCCCATTCGTCACTCTTCAAATGACCCCGCAGAAGTAGTCGTGGAGGGGCTTAATTACCCTCGAGAATTACCTTCATGGTACCGAGCGTGGTGGCGATGGATTTTTTCGTAAAACCCTCACGGTCGGGGGTCATTCTGTCGCCCATAATTTTCATCAGTCCGCGACGACGATCGGTCCACGATTCGGTGATTCGACAACCTTCGGGGGTCGACTCCACGCGGTAGGTCCACAGGGCCACCTGCATAGTGAAGGCCGAGACCGCGAACTGAAAAGAGTGGGGCGCGTCGCATTCGAGCACACGAGCAGTCGTAGTCCAGTTCTTCGCACCAGCGGTATTAGTACCCTTAAAGAGGGCCCCCACGGCTGGTCCGGTGGCTCCACGTTGCCACTTGCCACCCGTATTTTCCGGTGAGAAGCGCCCCATGCCCGGGAGGTCGCAGATCAGGGCGAAGGCCGCTTCGGGAGTGCAATTAACGGTGATGGTGTCGGAATAGGTCATGCGGTGAGAGTACTACTCACCTTTCAAAAACGTGAGTATTTCGGGTAGAGCTCGCCCGTCCTGAGCTAAGAACGCGTGGCCGCCGAGGTATCTGTGGAGCGTACTCGCCACGATGCGCGATGCCAGGGCCTCGGAGTTTGCCATGGGTGCAGTTCCGTCAAACTCACCAGCGGCGATAAAGGTCGGGGCGGAGATATTTTCAAGTCGGTCCCACACGTCGTGCTGACGACGGGCCTCGAGCTGGTAGGCCTCGCCGGTCATAACTTCAAGCGACTTCGTGGTCGCCCCACTCGCTGCAGCCATGTCGGCGAGGAATTGATTCTCGGGGTGCTCCGCTAACCACTCGGGCGTGAAGCGGGTATCGAGAATTGTTAGTCGTACCTTCGCGCGCTCGTCGGAAGACATGTCGTTCAAGGTGTGCAGTGGGTATGAACTTCCCCCGTCGCCTCCCGCCGACGTACAGAGCAGGACCAGCTTTTCCACGCGCTCGGGGTAGGTCACGGCGAACTCTTGGGCCACCATTCCCCCGAAGGAGAGTCCGACCACCAGCGCCCGTGGCCACCCCAAGGCATCGAGCATCGCGAGGCCGTCAGCGGCGTAATCTGCCATGTTCGGCGTGACGTTACGCGCCAGACCCGTCCGACCCAGACCCCGTTGATCGGCCACCGCCACGGTGAAGTCACGGGCAAGAATGTCAATCAGCAGTCCCGAAGTTTCGATGGTGGATCCCGAACCATTGAAAAAAAGCAGGCGCGGTCCCGTACCGCGAACTTCGTAATACAGTTCAAGTTCTCCGCGTTCGAGGATGGCCACGACTTAGGGCAGCGCGGTCGTGGTGTTGTAGGTCACCTGGGCGGGATAGGCCGCCTGAAGACCACTGAGGGCCTTCGACGACGTATCAAATCCGAGGATGCTGCGGGCACTAGCGACCAGCACTTGAGCGATGATGGGCCAGTCCTGAGTCACTGGAGTAGCTGGCGCAAAGCAGCCATCGGTAGCGAGGGTCGCCAGGTTGCCGAGCGAACTCAACTTGATGCCCAAGGCGTTCGCCAGAGCCGTGATGCCACCATTGCCAGGATCGATTTGGCAGAGATCGCTAAAGGCCTGGTGTCCCGCTCCCGTAATCTCCACGTAGCGCCGTGAACTCGTTAGTTGACCGTACGCGCTGCGTAGCGACGTAGCACTGACGATGTTGTCGCGGCCACCGGCAATCAGAACGCCGGGCACCGCGGGGACGGAGTTGTACGGTGCGGTTGGCACCGACCAAGCACCCAGCGAGGCTCCGGCGAGGCCGATGAATCCCTTAAAGGTGGTGCTATGAATCGAGCTTTCGTAACTAGCGAGTCGCTCCACTGCAGAACCACCGGCTGAGTGGCCGAAGGCCAGGACGTGGGTGGCGTCGGTGATTTTTTGTGCCACGCCACCCTTGCCGGATGCAAAGAGATTGATCGTGGCGACGAGGTCCTTCACGTCGGCGTTACCGTCACTAGTAGGTGACGACGCACCGGCCAAAGTTCCTACGACTTCGGTCAGGTCGCGACCCGGGTGATCGGGTGCCGCAACCACAAAACCCCAACTGGCGAGTCGGGTGGTGAGGAATGAGGACTGATCACGAAAGCCAGCGAAGCCGTGGCTGAAGAGGACCAGCGGGAACTTACCCGACGCCAAAGTCGGGGCCGCGTTCGTAGTGTGGCCAGCCTTGGTGACCGAGCTCGCGGCGGAGAAGGCGTCTTCGATGTAGGTTGCGCGAGCGGCCAGGGCCCGCGATGCGTCGTCTTTGGTGAGGAGTCCCTTAAATAAGGAGGGCAGCCAGTCACCAACGTTATAAGTCGCCACAATCCGAGTTTTGGCTGTCGGTCGCAGCGCCGGGTACCAGACGTCAACCGGCGTCACGTAACTCACAGCGTTCGAGTCCGTGACGTGAATAGTCGTGGTGTAGACACCAACGGCGTAGGGTCCGTCGGACTGAAAAGTGTGGACCGTAGGGCTTATCTTGACGTAGGTGTCACCGTTCTTCGTCGCGGTGGCCGTGGCCGACGCCACTGACGACAACGATCCCAGCAGGGAAACCACACCAAGCGCACCGAGAAGTACCTTCTTCATCAAAATTCCTCCATTATTCAAAGTACTGACGACATTTGTCGCATAAAAAATCTTTATGCGCTATTGCACAGTGTGATCGTTAACTAAACGAAATTGAATTCCGTTGTCGCCTTCGATAGGCGTCTCATGCGATCGCTGCCCGACATACACATCAATTGGGATGCCGTCTGGGAATGCGCTGCACGCGCCCCACGTACCTGTGAAATGATGAATGCAAAATTTGCATTGACCAGAGAGTTGAAAGTCACCTAACGAATCTTTAGGCGCATCTGCGTTTTCGTTTTTATTTTCGTCACTCATTGCGCGTTCTTTCTACGGTTGCACTGTAGTGCAAGTTACAGCGGAAGACGCGGTGCATCGTGCAGACTGGGGCCCCGCACTCGAGCGCCGCGCCGGGCCTCGGCGGGAAAGACCACCTCGCAGCGAAACGACCTATCTTTGGCCTCCCCCGAGCGACCGCCGCGAACCTCAACCCATTCGTCCCCCGAGAGCGTGTTGCGAACGTGGGCCACGAACACGAATTGACGTCGTCGTTCGACCTCGAGATTGATTACCACCTGGTCCCCGGGACTGAGTCCGGCCCACTGCAAGTTGCGGACTAGATTCCCCTGCACCGAAACGGTTGCCTTCTTACGCGCCACGAGATAGTTCTAGTCGGTCTGTGTCAGAGTGCGTTCGTGTCACAGTGACGTTCTACCGTACGAATATGACATTTACCAACGCCCTACCAGCCACGCTCTCCCCCTCTCGGCTCGCTGACTTCCAGACTTGCCCACGACGCTTCCAACATGCGTCGGTTGATCGCATTCCCCAGCCGGCCACCTACGCAACAGTCAAGGGGCGTTTCGTGCACAAAATTCTCGAGGACCTCTTCGCCCTGGACTCGGAGTCGCGAACGATAGAACGTGCTCGCTCCTTCATCCCCGCAGCCTCCCTCGCGATTTTGACCGAGCAGGATCGTAGCGACATCAAGATGGATGACGAGATGGAAGAGAAGCTCCTGCGGGAGACCGAGGCCATTCTGACGCAGTACTTCGCGATGGAGGACCCGACGAGGATCAACAGTACCGGTGTCGAAATTCGGCTGAAGGTCACCGCCGAGGGCGTTCCCATGGTCGGCATCCTCGATCGCCTCGACCGCGAGGCCGATGGGTCACTGACGATTGTCGACTACAAAACCGGCGGACTACCCAATCGCAACTACGACTCTCAGACTTTCGCCAACACCGATCTCTACGCCGCCATGTGCGAAGAATCTGATGACGTCAACGAGCTGCCGGCCCGGATTCGTCTCTATTACGTCGCCTTTGGTGAAGTCATCGAACGCACCGTCACCTCGCAGGTGGTGAAAGCTCGTACCACTGCGGCGGCCGTGGCCTGGAACAAAATCAACAAGTTCTACGAAGCCGGAGAATTTCCGGCCACCCCGTCGAAGAGCGCGTGCCGATTCTGTGCGTACCAGCAGCTCTGCAAGAACAACAACATCACTGTTCCCGAGTAGTACAGCTTTCGACGGATCGGACAGCGTCGTCGACCGCTGGGATAGGTTGAAGCCGTGACTACTGTGCTCATTTCCTACGACTACCGTTGCCCCTTCGCGAAGATAATGCACATGCACGTCCTCGGAGCTCAACGGGCCGGACTCGACCTCAATATTGTGTTTTCCCCCTGGACCATGTCCCAGGGCCATCGAGATAACCCCCTACTCGACGTCTGGGACGATCCGTCCAAGATGAACGAGCTGTGCGCGCTCGCGGCCAGCGCCTCCGTCCGCGACACCCAACCCGCACACTTCGCCACGGTGCACGAAGCACTTTTTCGCGCTCGCCACGAACGTTTTATTCGACTCGCCAATTGGGTAGAAGTTGCCCAAATCCTCGAAGAAGTGGGGGTTGATGTCGACCTCGTCGCGAAGGACATCGCCACCGGCCGGCCGCTCGGCGTGTTGCGAGACACTTTTCGCCACTTCGAAACATTAGAGGCCTTCGGCGTGCCCACTTTTGTCATCAACGGTGACGCCACCTTCGTTCGCTACATGGACGCCCCCACCTCCGATGAATCGTCGAGGGACCTCATCGAGTCGCTAGTGGCACTCATGATGACTCGTCCTGCCCTCAACGAGTTCAAACACACCCGCCTACCGAACTAGAGCAGATCCAGTCGTTCCAATTGTGCGAGCGGGGCGTCAATCTCGCGCAGTGCTTCACGCAAGGCCGCACGGCCGGTTTCGCGTTCGTCGTTCGAGGCACGATTATTTTCTTCGAGGGGATCGTCGACTCGATTGAAGTAATGGTCGCCGTGGAAGTTCGACATGTTGGCCCAAAAGGGCACGTTGTCCCCCGCGGCGAAGGGCTGTCGGATAACCGGAATGTCCGAACCCGGCATGTAGGCGAGCGAGGCTCGACGGTCGGGCCGTGGGAGCCGTAGACCGGGGTAGGCGTGAATGGGCATCGTCGACCAGCGGTTCGAATACATCTCCAAGGGTCGGTTACCTTCCACTGGCGCTCGTACGTATTTACGTTGGTCGTCGATGTACACCACTTCTCGACCCCAAATTCCAGTCAGCACGTGATGACGACCAGACTGCGCCACGCCCGAGAGCACGGGGACTAGCGAGTAGCCGTGGGTGCGGTGCGACGGAGTTACGTCGAAAATGTCACAGAGAGTGGCGTGAACGTCAACCGTCGTCGTTAGGCCGTCCTGATCTCCAGCTTTCGCACCGGGCCAGGCGATCATCAAGGGAATGTGGCCCATCTCAGAGTAAATCGGCACCCCGGGCTTACCCCAAATACCACCTCGTTCACCGAGGTAGTGCCCGTGATCAGTCATAACGACCACTGCGGTGTTGTCCCAGAGATTGTTCGCGTCGAGGGCGTCCAGGACGCGACCGAAGTAGTGATCGATCATCGTCAATTTGGAACCATAGTTCGCCCGGATTTGCTGACCGGTGCGCGCATCCGGAACGCTTGGTCCACCGGCTGGTGTGTAGGGCGGCCAAATGACGTTAGGTCCCTCCCACGTGGGGTCGTACATCGACGCCCAGGGCTCGGGCGTGTCGAAGGGTTCGTGGGGATCGAACTCATCAACGAAGAGGAAAAAACGTTCGTGCTGTTTCGCGTTGTCCCGCAGCCAGTCTGCAGCGGCCGTCATGGTTTGGGGGCCCGGAAAATCTTCGACACTCTTGAAGTACGTGCGCGAAGTCTCGTAGTAGCGCTCCATGGGTGAAGCCATCGCGGGCAAGGCGGGAGAACCGAACCAACTGGGGTCCAGTCGAGTTTTCCAGGGGTCGTCCTCGTGGCCGCGCACGTAGGCCCAAGCTGAGAAATCTATGTGGTAATTCTCCCCACCCGCTTCGAACAAGTGGGGGTGATCGGTGACGAGTTGGGTCACGACGCCCTTCTTGCGAAGATCGAAGGTGATGGCGTCCTCCCAAATCTCCACCGAGCCCCAGGGGCGCCACAGAAAATCGAGGGCACCACAGAGAACGTCGTGTCGCGCCGGCATGCAGGGCAATGAACCAGTGTGGTGGTTGGTAAAACGTTGCGCCCGAGCCGCGAAACGCTTCAAGTTGGGCGTCGCGAATTCGGTACCGCCGTAGCTTTCGAGCAGGTGTCGATTTAGAGAGTCCAGCAGTATCACCACCACGTTGCGTGGCGTACCCGTGGCTTCGTTCGTCATCCCTAGACCAACGAAGCTAGTAACTCAAGGGTGTCGTCGCGTTCTTGACCACTGGCGGCCACGGCCGCCTGAAATTCGGTCACTCCCGCTTCGGCCAACTGGCCCAGCTGGTCAGTCACCTGTTCACGCGAACCAATCAGTGCTAGTTCTGAGGCCATCGTGGCGCCCTCGCGTTCCATCATGGCGGCGTAACTCGGAAGCGAAGGGTAGAAGGCCAGCATCTTATCGATGCTCTCGCGCGCTGCGGCGACGTCCTTGGTGACCACAATGGGTAGACCGCAGACAATTCGTGGGCTGGGTCGACCAGCCCTGGCGGCGGCGGCATTGATCGTCGGGGCGATGTGAGTAGCAACGGTCTTGCGTCCGGTCATCCACAGCACCGTACCGTCGGTCTGGCTTCCAGCCAATTCCAGCATCACCGGACCGAGGGCCGCAATCAGCAGGCTTGGAGCAACGACATCCTTTACGCCCACGGCGTCGGTGGTGAAAGTACTCACACGCTCACCTTTCACCAGGACCGCCTCGCCACGCAACATCGGAGCTAGAGCCTCGACGTACTCACGCATGTAGGTCGCCGGTCGCTCGAAGGAGAGTCCCCACATATTTTCGACGATCATCTGGTGACTCAGGCCAATGCCCAGCGAGAGGTGGCCGCCAATGGCTGACTGGACGGTCCGGGCCTGGGCCGCCAGCATGCTGGGGTGGCGCGGCTGGATGGGTACGACGGAAGTCCCGAGGTTAAGCGTCGGCAGTTCTCGGCCCACGATGGCCAGCGCGGTGAGGGTGTCCGGACCGAAAATCTGTGACGACCAAAGGTCCGTGAATCCCACGTCTCGGAGATTCTTCGCCCGGGTAACAATCTGGTCGATGGTGCCGTCGTTGTCAAGGGAGGTGGCAATGCGCACGATGGTGCTCCTAGGGTCAAAGACCGGTAGCGTTTCGGTCGTGATGAAGGTTAGCCAAAAGCAGGGGCGATTGCGTATCGGTGTCGTGGGCGGTGGTCAACTCGCTCGCATGCTGGGCGAATCAGCCAGCGCCCTCGGACTACGTCTCAGCGTGCTGGCCCAGCGCGGTGACGACGCTGCGGTCGAAGTGGCGGCGGAGTTCGCCATCGGATCCCCGCAGGATGGTCGCGACCTCACTCTTTTCGCGGGTGGCGTCGACGTCATGACCTTTGACCACGAACTCGTCGATCTGGACGCCGTTACGTCCCTCAGCACGGACGGGCACCACATTTACCCCTCCGCCGCGGCTCTGCGTTTTGCCGTACACAAGGTCCATCAACGCTCCGCCATGGTCGCCGCCAACATTCCGGTCCCTCGTCACTGCATCCTCGCCCCCTACAGCGACGACGCCTTTGACGCCTTCGCCGACCTTCTCGGTCACGTCCCGGTCGTCAAGGCCGACCACGGCGGCTACGACGGCCGCGGCGTACTCGTTAGCTCCTCGCTCGACGAAGCGCGCGACTTCGCCCGGGCCCTCTCGGCGAGCACCACCGTCCTCCTCGAAGAAGCCGTCGAGCTCGAGAGTGAAGTCGCCGTTATTGTCGTCACCGATCGCCACGGCAATCAGGTCACCTACCCCGTCGTTGACACCCGTCAAGAATCGGGCATGTGCGTCGAGGTGAATTTTCCTAGCGCCCTGTCCCCCGCTCGCAGCGCCGAAGCACTCGCCGTCGCCCGACGGGTAGCCGAGATTGTCGGGGCCGTCGGAGTTCTCGCCGTCGAGCTCTTCGTCACGCCGAGTGGCATCTTGCTCAATGAAGTTGCCGCGCGGCCGCATAATTCAGGGCACTGGACTATCGAGGGTTCGGTCACGAGTCAGTTCGAAAATCACTTGCGTGCGGTATCCGGTCTGCCCCTCGGATCTACCGACGCTCTGGCCGCACGAGCCAGCATGGTGAACCTCGTCGGTAGCGACTCCCCCACCGACCTTGCCGGGGCGCTCGCGATTCCCGGTCTGCACCTTCACGACTACGGTAAGAGTTGGGCTGTTGGTCGCAAACTCGGACACGTCTGCGTCATTGGCGACGACGAGTCGGTGCGCGTGAGAGCATGGAAGGGTGCCGAATTCCTCGGCACGGGGGTAGCGAGGTCACTATGAGTCAGGTTCAGGTCGGCGTCGTCATGGGGAGTTCTTCAGACTTCACTGTTATGAATGAGGCCCTAGCCGTCCTCGAGCAATTTGGGGTCACGCACGAAGTGCACGTGGTGTCAGCCCACCGCACTCCCGAAGCCATGATTAGTTACGGCCAGGAGGCACGGAGTCGTGGACTGCGGGTCATCATTGCCGGCGCCGGTGGCGCCGCACACCTTCCCGGCATGTTGGCCGCCGTCACCACCCTGCCGGTCATTGGGGTACCGGTACAGCTGTCACGACTCGACGGCATGGACTCCCTTCTCTCCATAGTTCAAATGCCCCGAGGTGTGCCCGTGGCGACTGTGGCCATCAATGGAGCCACGAACGCCGCACTCTTAGCGCTACGTATTTTGGCTACCAGTGATGAGCAACTCAGCGACCAGCTCGAGATCTACCGGATCAGCCTTCGCACGCAGGCTGAAACCCAGGACCGGGACCTGCCTCGAGCGTGAGTGACCTCGCTGCTTTTTCTCGTACCGAGCGTCGTGGCGTTCTCGTCAGTGCCTCCGACGCGGGACTGTGCTACGGGGTTAACGAAGCCGTTCGCCAGGTTCGCGACGAGGGTCTCGTTACGGGTGCCTCACTCTTGGTTGTCGCACCCTTCGCTCGCGACGCGGTGCGTCGACTCGGACCCAAACTTGGCGTACAACTGGCACTCAACGCTGAACACCAGATGTTCGAAATGCGGCCAGTCACCTATGCGCCTTCACTCTTTGGCGGCCGCGGTGGTTTCCCGGTCGAGGCGGCCGACGCGGCTGAACATGCCGACCCTGAAGAAGTAATTCGTGAGTTCCGCGCGCAGATTGAACGAGCCAAGCTCCTGGGGGTTGTGCCCACCTTTCTGGCCAGTCACGACGACGTCGTCGCTCGTCATCTCGCCCTCTTTGACGTCTTTTTGGAACTGGCCGAGGAGTACCAATTGCCCATACGCCACGGCTACACCTTCGCCGGCACGTCGCTAGATGCCACCCGCCTAGCGCGCGAACGCGGTCACTTCGTCGCCGAGCGCACCGTTAACTGGACCGGTCTGGGCGGCGAGTCCTTGGAGGAACTCTTCGAGCAGCTCCCCGAAGGGGTCACGGAAATAATCGTTTCACCAGCCGTCGCCGGTGACGAGCTCAGTGCCGTTCTCAGCGACGCCGAGCGCCGAGTCGCGACCCTCGCGGCACTACGAGCCGCCCAGCCCCGCGTTGTAGCCCAGCGCCACGGTATTGCGTGGCTCAGTTGGGATGATTTACACGCAATCTGAGGAAGGTACTTTCTGATGAGCGGTGTCCTTTAGTGTGTAGGACTAGGCAATACAAAGGAGCACTCGTGGGTATTTGGCAACGCGCATCAAGCATCGTTAAGGCAAAGACAAACTCGGCACTCAACAAGGTCGAAGATCCTCGTCAAACTCTCGACCTCTCCTACGAACAACAACTCGATAATTTAACCAAGGTACGTCGCGCCGTGGCCGACGTTGCCACCGCTCGCAAGCGGCTCGAACTCCAAGGTGAGCAGCTCAAAGCTCAAGCCGACAAGTTGGCCGGTCAAGCCAAGACGGCACTCGAGCAGGGTAATGAGCCCCTCGCCCGCGAGGCCCTGACGCGTCGAGAAGCACTAGCTACTCAAATGAGCGACCTCGAATCTCAACACACCCAGGTGCAAGAGCAGGAAGACAAGCTCACCGCCACCGCCCAAAAACTCCAGACCGAGGTCGAAGCCTTCCGCACCAAGAAAGAGACCATCAAGGCCACCTACACCGCCGCCGAAGCCACGACCCACATTGCCGAAGCCATCAGTGGTATTTCGACCTCCGCCGGTGACGCGGGAGCAGCCATGCAGCGTGCTCAGGACAAGGTCGCCGAAATGCAGGCCCGTAGTGGAGCGCTCGACGAATTACTCGCTTCCGGAAAGTTGACCGACCTCACCGGCTCAACTGATGACATTCAGGCCCAACTCGACGCCGCCGGTGGTAGTTCCAACGTTGAGGCACAGTTGGCTGCCCTGAAGGCTCAGGTCTCCTCGGCCCCCACTGGCGAGATCACTACGGGAACAGAGCCCGGCGCATGAGTGCCACCCACATAGAAACTGATCGGGGCCTCTCGGCCCGCATGTTTGTTACCGGTCTCGGCTTGGTGGTGCTTTACGGCATCGTGATGTTCATACTGGTGCGACTCGGAATTTCCATGGCTGCGGTCCTGTTTTTTGGCGCCCTGATGCTTTTTGGTCAGTACTACTTCTCCGACAAAATCGCCATGTTTTCCATGAACGCCCGAGAGGTTTCCCCCGAAGAAGCGCCCCAGTTACACGAAATGGTTGACCGCCTGGTGGCACTGGCCGGTATGCCCAAGCCCCGTGTCGGTATCGCCACCACCGACGTACCCAATGCTTTCGCTACCGGTCGAAGTCCCAAGGCCTCCGTTGTTGTCGTCACCCAAGGCCTCATGAATCGTCTCAGCGATGCTGAGCTCCAAGCAGTTCTCGCTCACGAACTCAGCCACGTTGCTCACCGCGACGTGGCCATCATGACCATCGCATCCTCGCTCGGCATGCTGGCTGGACTGGTCAGCCGTATGGCCATGTGGGGAGCCATGTTCACCGGTGGCGGTCGAGATGAAGAGTCAGAGAACATGTTCCTGCTCGAAATTATTACTTTTCTCGTTTCCATCGTCATCTACGTCATTAGTTATCTCTTGACACTCGCCCTCTCCCGCTACCGCGAGCTATCAGCCGACCGTAGCGGAGCCATCTTGATTGGTAAGCCCAGCGACCTCGCGAGCGCCCTGGTGCGTATCCATGGAGAGATGGGCAAGATTCCCAATAATGACCTTCGCAAAACCGAGGGTATGAACGCCTTCTTCTTTGCTCCCGCTTTTGCCAAGGGTTCCGCAGCCGCTCTTCTCTCCACGCACCCCACTTTAGAAAAGCGCCTTGACCAACTGGCCAAGCTCGAGCGCGACCTCAACGGATAAGTGGGACTCTTCGACGCACTGCGTGGGAAAACCAAGCAGGTGGCGCCCAATCTTGATCAGATTTTTGCCCTCTCCACGGCAGCCCTCACCTTGCAGTCCGAACTCGATCTCGTCACGACGGGAGAGGCGGGGCTGTGCTTTAAGGGTGGTAGTGGGGCGAGCGAATTGAGCAATGACGCCGAAATCCACGATCTACTCCTTGCCGATGATCCAAATGGCCGACTTACGCTCACCACCGATTCTCTGGGATTCAAGTGGGTGGTGATTTCAGATACCGACATTCCCTCGCTGGTCACACGCTTGCACGGCGCCAACACCACGCTTACGGAGCACGGCTTTGGCCCCCGACTTTTGTGCGCGGTCTTTGGATTTCAGCCGCTAACTCCACCAGGAGAGGGCAACGTTCGTTTGGTGTACCTGTTTAAGAAAGGCACTTTTTACCCATTCGCCCCTAGGGATGACAACAAGCGTGACAACGAGTTCGAGCTGCGTGTCCGTACTTTCATTGGTGACGATCTGCCAATGGAGAAGGACCTCTCGCGCTGGATGGCCTTATGGGGACTTCCGGTTTCTTAGGCCTTAGCCTTCGGTTCGAATCCCGCTGGGAGTGCTTTAGAAAAATTGGGGGTCGGGAAGTCGAGGATTCCCTTTACGCCACTTGGGTTAAAAGCGGTTCCAACACCCCCGTTTTGCCAGACAAGACCCTGGGGCACCAGAAAGTGCAGAAACTGCAGTCGCTGCATGGGGTCTAGACGGTTCCAACTCCCGTAAAGGTCACAGAGGATTTCCTTGGCCTTCGCAAAGACTTCTATCGCGTTGATGTCCTCT
>Ga0114960_10000518_pt1 | contig 32215 bp, 53 predicted proteins | sample C_130625_MF_Meta_FD_92637 | JGI IMG/M metagenome (GOLD analysis project Ga0114960, IMG submission 92637) | Freshwater microbial communities from Lake Croche, Canada to study carbon cycling - C_130625_MF_MetaG | ecosystem: Environmental > Aquatic > Freshwater > Lake | place: Lake Croche, Canada... | reverse complement strand
GCATGGCGCATGTGGAAATTTTTAATCAGGATCGTTTCATGGTGGTACATTGCTGTGTATTTCCGCATGTTACCGATCCTGCTCCTATATTTGGATTTGATGTTATAGCAGGCGAAAGCAAAGTAACTGGATTGTTTTGGGATCTCAGTCCCACTGTATTACCCAGTCAGCCTTTTACCACATTGCCAATTGAACGTCCTAGACAACGTCCAGAATGGGGCGACATATTTGGCGAAAATTGGATTGCATGCAGACCAACAGGCGATGAGTTGATAGCAATTGCAGACGATGCAAAGTTGGTATTAGCACAATACCTTGATAGCTTAACGCCTGATACACACCTGTCTGCTAATATCATAGCCGCACAGGATAGATATTGCATACAGCAACGTAAAAATGAGCATACTGTAAAAGCCATTAAGAATCTGTTAGGCGATGAACTTGCTACAGAATTTATGACTACTGTATTGTTTCCAACAGTACAACTGTAAAAGGATACACCATGAGCAATGACGCCGAATACCAACTTGATAATTTAATGCAAGCTCTCAATGCCAATGATATGACAAATGTAAGACTTGCATTGGTAGAATTGTTGCGCATGGGCTACGAAGGCGATCACGCAGAAGATCTTAAACCATACAGGCACCGATTAATTAAAATGTTGCTGGAATATCTCAAAGCAGAGATGTTTAAACATACCAAAGCATTTATATGGCAACTAAACAAACTAGGCGTCACATGGCCAGATTTGGAAATAATAAAAGACAGTGCAACTGCTGCTGACAATCAATGAGTTCTATCTAAATAATTTGGATATCAGCAATTCAGACATTATAAATATGTTTAATGCACACAGGGTGCAGGATGAGGCAGATAAGACCCAAAGGTGATTTTGGGCAGTAAAGACCTCGAAGGACATTGATATGACTACTACAAATGGCACTCTGCCGAACCCGTTTCCAGGTCTCGGTTTGACACAGCAAACTACTGTAACAGTAGCAACAACCACAACTCCCACAAACACATACAAGTTTAAAAAAGCTGGCACCAAAGGCAACCTTATTGCGGTTGTACTTGATGAAAGCGGTAGTATGAATTCCTGCTACGACAGCACTATCTCTGGTTTTAACGAATTTGTTCAAGGCCAACGTGCTGCTGAAAATGCAGGCGATGCAACTCTTACACTGAACAAGTTCGACGCACCGCATATCAAAACTGTGTTTGAAAATCTTGCAATTAGCGAAGCGCCTGCGCTTGATAAAAAGAACTACCGACCCAATGGTGGAACCAACTTGCTCGACTGCATTGGCTATACTATTGAGCAGGTAAATGCCACACTGGAAAAGAATAAGAAGAAGGATCGCCCCGGTGTTATCGTTCTTATTATGACTGACGGCGAAGAAAACGCCAGTAGCAAATTCAACAGTACACAAATCAAAGCAATGGTTGCTGCTGCTGAAAAGGCAGACTGGAGTTTTGTGTTCCTTGGTGCAAACATTGATGCGTTCTCAGTTGGTGCAAGCTTTGGTATGAACACTATGAACAGTGTAAACTACAGCACTACCAACATGGCGCAGACTATGGGTACACTCAGTGCTACCACTGTACGTATGCGCAGTGCAAAGATAGCAGGGTTGGATACGCATGCAGTGTATGCGTCTACTAGTATGACTGCCGAAGAACGCGACAGGATCAAGTAAGATGTTTGATTCCAGCGCACAATATCAGCTGGAGATCTGCCCACTTGGACGCAGACCTGCCGATGAATACTATCATCAAGGGCAGGTTTGGATTGAAGGCAGAGAGGGTAGCACATACACTCTCCGCTTTACCAATCGAAGTCCAGATAGGGTATTGGCAATCTTCAGTGTAGACGGACTAGATGTCCTCAAGGGTAAACCCGCAGGGCATCTAAGCGAAGGCTATGTGGTAAATGGCAACAGCACACTGGAAATACCAGGGTGGAAACTGGATGCATCAACCGCTGCCGAGTTCTTCTTCAGCCGTAGCAGCAAAAGCTATGTGGCTAAAATTGGCGGCAACGTAGGTAACACAGGAGTTATTGGTGCCATGGTATTCCGTGAGTATCAATGGCAAAATAGTTTTCCTGCGTCAAGTATCAACAAACTCACGTTTGCCAATCCCAGCAGCAGTGTAGCTAGAGGTATATACAACCACAGCGGATCTGCGGACAGTTTGAGTTCTGTTAGTCAATCAGTTGGCACAGGATTTGGTGCTGCCACTCAATGGAACACTGTTAATACACAGTTTACCAGAGAGAATTCCACTGTGCCTAATGCCATAATGGCAGTATACTACGACAGTAGTAAGAACTTGCAGAAGCGAGGGATTGTATTGCGTACTAGATATGGCACAGATGTATCTAACACAGCATTCCCTGCTTATACCAGTGGCGCAACTCCGCCGCCGGGATGGCAACCATAACTGCAAACTAGGGCAAGGTAACACTTGCCCTTTTTAATTAAACACTGTCGATAGCCGGTCCAGGCGTTTGAATAGGACTGCTCACCTTCGGACGGGAAGGGATGCACATGGGCGACAGCATGACTGATACGCACTACCCACTGATGGTGGATGCGAAGCTTCCGGCAATCCGGTTCCGTGACAATTCAAAATAAAAAGCTCTGCGTATCAGCATAAGCAAACCGCGGTCGAAATCATATTATATGATACTTGGGGTAGTAGACGGTAACCCCATATCCATGACATTCAGTGGTATTGTTGGTCCATAGGCCATTGAACGAGATAGGCAGAAATTAACGTAAAATGGAGGAAATCATGACAGCCCCTTGCCTGAATAAGGTTGCGAACTGATGGACAGGCTAGAGAACTCATCGAAATGTTGGCTCTTGGTCACAAGGCGGCACACTAGTCGTCTTGTGACATCAAATCTATCGAAATAATTAAGATTCAATTATTAAGATATAGCGATTGAGTTGATGAATGGAGCCTGCGAAATGACAGCAACGACAGTCGCAGTTCGGCGAAGCAGAACTTGATATCTCGATGAATACTCTAAGATAAGTATATCAGTAATTTTAAAGAATACTCATGACCCACGAACCTGGTTATTACAAACAGCTATTAGAAACACTTCTCAAAACACCGGCGCAAGCATGGTGTACAATGGTCAGATCTAGCGGTGATAGAACGCAGTATGAATGCAAAAACGATAGGAAATTAACAGATGACCGACGACATCCAACAGTATAGAAAAATACTAGAAGACAGTGAGTTGTCTATTACAGCAGACTTGGAATTTATTGCAAAATACATAACACTATATCCTGTATATGACGACACTGGTATTGAGGTACTGTTTAAAGTTCCTATTAATGATGTTGTTACTATCGATGGTCATATTGGCATCGACGACGAACCAGTCAAGTTAACTGCTAGAGTAACTACGCTACAAATGTCTGTATCAGTACCAATGGACGTTGATGAAGACCCTTATCACGGCGAACTTATTTTACAATATAATTTTCAACCACAATTTTCGGCAAACTCGGATGACGAAGAAGCATATGAAGAGGTAAAAAATTGGTTCGACGAAGGTAATTACGACAGTGAACTAGTTGAAAAGTTAACTGATATTGGATTCAGTGAGTCGGCAGCATCCGATATTGAAATTGATTATAGTAACAACGATCAAATTGATTACTATGCAGGCGGAATCGCAAGAGAAATAGCAGACGCAGTCAGGTTCGTTTTAAATCAAGATGCAAATGCGATATTATCTAAATTTGGTCCTGCTGTTTTAACCACTGATGTTGAATTTTCAGCCAATGACATTTTGCCGCATAAACATACTATAATAAAATTTCTACTAGCTGAATTAAAACATAAAGGACCGCAGTCTGAAACTGTGGTCAATATAGCGAATAAACTGCGAACTCTAAACATAAACTGGCCAGAACTTGATACAATTGAACAAAGCATGAATGCAGGCAAACTAACTGAATCGTTAAAATTATCTGACTTGAATACTGCCAGCGAAAAGCGACAACTCACTGCTGTGAAAAAAGACGGTAGTAGAATACAATATATTTCTAATCCCAGTCTAGCTATTCAATTGGCTGCGGTACAACAATCTGGCTGGGCAATAAGATCAATTGACAATCCTACACCAGCTGTGCAATTGGCTGCGGTGCAACACAGACCATGGGCAATCGAATATATTAAAAATCCCAGCCTGGCGTCACAATCGGCTGCGGTACAAGAAGATGGCCTTAACATAAAATACATCAAAAATCCCAGCCCGGCGTTGTTTGCTGACCACAAAGTCAAGCGTTCTATAATTAAAACAGTTTTAAATTGGATGCATACTAGCCAATTTGATCTTGCAAAAGAGGTAGTCGATTACCTACGCAAACACAATGTAGACTGGCCAGAACTTGATACAATTGAACAAAGCATTGGTTCAGGTAGTTGATCAGGTTGACAACGCACTGCTTATCTGCTACATCATAGTGTATAACGTTCCATAGAGGTACACAGATGAAACCGTCAGACGTCATTGCGCAGCTTGAAGCTACACCGGGTAGACTAGATAAAGAAGCCATCGTGCGCCGCGCATGGGATCAAGGCTGTGTTGAATTCTTCCAAGGTGCCAAGCTTGCATATGATGCACTTGTTACATTTGGTGTCAAAAAAGCACCCATTATTGAAGATGGTGATATGCCGGGCTTTGTACCCAGCATGGACTGGATCAAATTCAACACACTGCTAGAACGACTGCGCAAACGCCAACTAACTGGCAATGCTGCACGTGATGCACTGCTTGCAGCAGCAGATGTATCAAGCACCGCAGATTGGAACGGTTGGTACCGTAGACTGCTGCTTAAAGATCTCAAGTGCGGTGTAACTGAAAGCACTATCAACAAAGTGCTGGAAGCCATTGGCGGTGATGCACTGCAATATACTATCCCTGTGTTTAGCTGCCAGCTTGCAAAAAACGCAGATGACCATCCCAAGAAGATGAAGGGTTGGAAGCTGCTGGATCCCAAACTGGATGGTGTGCGCATTCTCACTATCTTGGATATCGACGCACAGACTGTTACACAATACAGCCGAGACGGACGGCAAAACGATAGGTTTGATGCCATCACTGACAAAATGTCTGCAATGCTGCCCAAGTTGAAACAGAGCATTGTGCTGGATGGCGAAATGGTTAGCCGCAGCTTCCAAGAACTGATGAAGCAGTTGAATCGCAAAAGTGATGTGGATACCAGCGATGCCAAACTGGCACTGTTTGATATCATTCCGCTTGACGAATTCCGTGCAGGTGAATATGCTGTGAAACAGACAGAACGACAGGATGTGCTAGTTGGATTTATACCCATGTTGCAAGACACCTGCGGCGAAAGTGTGTATGTGATTCCCAAGAAGGCTGTCGATCTTGATACAGCAGAAGGACAGGAAGAATTCAAACAGTTCAACAACGAAACTGTGGCTGCTGGCTATGAAGGCATTATGGTAAAAGATCCCGGTGCCAGCTATCGTTGCAAGCGTACCGATGCATGGATGAAGATCAAACCCTTTATCACTGTGGACTTGGAAGTTGTTGACGTTGAACCTGGTAAAGCTGACAGCAAATTCAAAAACACCATGGGTGGATTGGTATGTCGCGGTGTTGATCAAGGCAAGCTGATTGAAGTCACAGTTGGCGGCGGCTATACAGAAGAACTACGTGATGAGATTTGGGTAAGCCGCGATACTGTAATTGGTCGCACAGTTGAAATCAAAGGAGATGTACTAACAAAGAATCAAGACAGCGATGACGTTTGGAGTGTGAGGTTCCCTGTGTTCATGGGGTTTCGTAATGACAAAGTTACAGGAGTTTAATATGGGACGTAATACACCATACCCTCGTACTAGATATAAATTTGGCGACTTTTGTAAAATAGATGATCGTAATCAAGCATTTGAACGAGGATACTTATATCGTGCAAACACGTTTGGTAGTATGTTTAATAATTTTGTAAAATCCTGCATTGCAACATTAGGTGATGGTAGTGAAATTCGCAATAATAGTGAATGGTACTGTTTCGAACGCAGAAATGCACAACCTAAATGCTGGATTCATAATTACGAAGATAAAGAAGTGTTTTTTAAATCTTCGGATGATTTTGAGCAAGCTGCAATGCATTACATACTAACGAATGAATAAAAATGTCTCGCTGGATTGACCTTGACAGCTTAGATCCCAACACCGTGTTGTGGATAATGCCGCAGGAACTTTTGAAGTTCGACCAGCGGGACCCGCCATGGCCTAACAGCTTATGGCCGTGGGCTGCATGGATGAGTACACAGACTGATCACTTTGATCAAATGACTATGTTTGCTGTAAGGCGATGGTGTGAACGCACACTGACGGGCGATGTTGCAGTGAGAGTAGCCAGTGAAGCAGCTTACAATGATCGTGTTGTCTACTACTTTGACAACGTTGAAGATTTTGATGCGTTTATGGACAAATATCAGAGTGACATTGTTCGTACAGAAGATGTGTGATACTATAGGCTCTGAACATTTAAAGCAGTTCTTTGATCATCACGTCTTTTTCAAACGTAGGAAAAATCCATTTGGCATCATCGTCGCCGCTACGACGATCAACTGCTACAATGTCCTTGTTGACGACTTCTTCGTGTTCTTTTCTATCCTTGTCTGGATGCGGAACGCCTACACCAACTAATAGTTTTAGTTCCCCACCCTCGAAAAAATCCGTCATCTCATGCGACCAAAATGCAGTACAGATGCCTGTTCTGTAGCCGAGCAAGTTTGCAGCTAATATTAACTCACCAGTAGCAACACCTATACTGAGAGCCTTCTGACGCTCTTTTTCAGTTATAGCGCCAGGTGCAACATCATTCGGACGTTCATCTACAATTCTGTGAATCATAGTTCGAGATTTTGATTGATCCCAATCATCGCAAAATGCTATCAGTAAGTTTGCGTTGACTTGAGAGTTGCGAACATTGTATTCAAGTTTGGTTTTACCGTCGTTGTCTGTAAACTGTGTGATATCACCAGTTCCTGGCGTAACAGCAAATTGTTTTGTCTTTCTGTATATCTGGTATATAAGCTCTGGATTACGAATAAAAAATACTTTGTAGTGAGTTTCATTTTGTTTAGTTGGTGCATGACGAATGCTATGTATTAACATCTCAACATGTTCATCTGGTATCAACGCACTGTGATCCCAATTACGTTGACAACTGTTTGACAACTCGGCAGCTTTTTTAATTTCTTCAATCATGTAGTAAAACCTTTGTATTACAAATTATTTATTGTTAAAAATATTAAAAATTGGTTGACGCAGTATCTGTTGATGCTATGTATAACATATAACGCAGCGCACAAGGATGCACACAATGGCTTACGTAGTTTACAACGTCAACACTACTGCAATTGTTACCGAGCGTGCCTATGGTACGCAGTATTACAAAACCGAAGCTGCTGCCAAAGCTGCTAAGACTCGTATCTGCCGTAAGAAGAACGTGGAAGACACAGTGCTTGCAGTGCAAGACAGTGCTGCTTATCACTTGCTGATTGCAGGTACCCGCGAAGTTTGCAACATGATGACGGGTGAAATTGTGCGCGAAAGCGTTAACACTCCTTGGCATTGCAGCGTTGCTAGCGAAAGCTATTGGGCAAACTAAAATTACACTTGACAGTGCTGCATACAACTGTTACGTATGCAGCACAGAGACACAACACAACCAAAGGATCAAAACGATGACCGCAATGCTTGTTCAAGAAGATCTGAATACAACTCACACAGTGAAAAATAGCTTGGGTGCATATCTTGATGCAATCTACCGCGGCAATGAAGCAGCGGGTCAACACAAGGAGTTTTTCGACACTGACACTCATGTGGATCGTGTGTGTGCTGTAAGCGATATCATCAAAGACTTCTTTGGACAACGACCTGACTACTACACCAAGCGCGGTTTGAATCGCAAAAAACCGTTTGAAGCTGTCAAAGTCTGTGACGCACATTTTGCGCTCAAGCGTGCCAAGCTTGCCGAAAAGAATGCCAAACTCTACGGTCCGTTGTTGGCGCTGGGCAATGTTGAGGTTAAAGTTGAAAATGGACATCTCATTGTGCGAGTTTTTTAATCCGCACACTACTTGTAAGGAAACAATATGGCAGATTATCTAGCACTGTATGTGTTCGTTAGAACGGATTTGCAGAGCATGGCCCCAGGAAAAGCACAGGCCCACAGTGGGCATGCTGCCAATCACTTTGTTTACAATCATTACATCAACTCTAAAGATGTTGAACGCAAGGCAGACATTGAGTTGTGGATGAAACAGGCCAATGGTTTTGGCACACAGATCAATTTGAAAGGTTCATGGCAAGAAGTCATGCAATCAGTTGATGAAGCTGACACAGATGGTTTTATTACAGGTATTGTGATTGATCCCACTTACCCTTACATTGTCAACAGTGAAATCCGAAGTTTGATCGCTCCTGCAACACATACACTGCCTCCAGTTGAAATGTCAGATGGCAACTATATGTGCTTCCGTCGCGAAGCCACTGCTGCTTATGTGTTTGGATATAAAGAAGCACTGCAACCTTATCTTAGCAGGTTCCCTCTACATCCATAGACTGCAAAACCAACGTAATAATCTAAAATTAAATACTGCGTTGACTGAGTTAACGCAGTATTTTTCAATATTATAGCATACTTTAACAGTGTGTTGACGGTGCAAAGAAGCAATATTCCGCTTACTATCTGGTACTTGGCGCAGTCAACAGTTAACTGGCTTGACAATTATGCGGTTTTGGTAGTTAAATAAATTACTATGAAGTTAAAAATCATGGTCGTAGCCCTAGTGTTAGCATGCGTTAGCTGCAAAGCATGGGGTGCCGATGTTGTGAATGTTGATAGCCTTCCTCCATTGGTTCAGTTAATCGCTGACAAGACCGCAGAACGACAGGTGCCATTCTCGCTGGCATACGCTATCATAAAGGTCGAAAGTACTTTCGATGTGCGAGCTTATAACAGTGGCAACTATGGTCTAGGTCAGATCAGATGTGCCACTGCCAAAGGTCTGGGATTCAAAGGCAACTGCAAGTTGTTGTTTGACCCAGAAACGAACCTGACCTGGAGTATGCTATACCTCAAAGAGGCGCTAGATCGTGCAAAGGGCGATTGGTGTAAAGCAGCTACTCTCTATAACCGTGGTACATATGCAAAATTAGGCAAAAAACCCAGTGCCTATTGTAGACGAGTTATGGCAGCGATCCCTGCAATCGTTGCAGACAAAAAACGTTCGTTTTTACATCTTTAAATAAAAATATGGTTGACAGTAATTTGCTATGTGTTATTGTCAACCATACACAGTTATTCATACAGGGTTGAACGACATGGGCTACCAATTTCCTAACATCAATCATATCGACGATGTTCGTGCTGCCATTGCAGGTCGCGATGAATTTAAAATTGTTGAACGCGATTGGGGCTACGTTGTCAACTACATGGTCAACATGATTGATACGTTCCCTCCTGTGATGTTGAACAATGAATACGATCTGCATGCTGCCATTCGTCGAGAATGCCGTGGTATACTTTTCCATAACGACGGTAAAATCATGGCACGCCGTTTGCACAAGTTCTTCAACGTCAACGAACGTGACGAAACTCAAATGCACTGCATTGATTTGAATCGTCCGCATGTGATCTTGGAAAAGCTGGATGGTTCTATGATTACGCCTGTGATCACTGATGCGGGTATCCGTTGGGGTACCAAGATGGGTATCACTGATGTTGGCATGGGTGCAGAACTGTTCATTGCTACTCTTGGTACTCATGGTTATGAATCTATGGCACGCGAATGCATCACTCGCGGTATGACTCCCATCTTTGAATGGTGCAGCCGTAAGCAACGCATTGTCATTGACTATCCAGAGGACCGTTTGGTATTGCTGGCTATTCGTCACAATGTCTCTGGTGAATATGTCGGCTATGCCGACTTGCTAGAATGGGGAGGTTCTTACAATATTGATGTTGTTCGTGCTTACGACGGCACTGCTGCCAACATGGAACGACTGTTGTCTGAGACCCATGATGTTGAAGGCATGGAAGGTTGGATCATTCGTTTTGACGATGGCGAAATGCACAAAATCAAAGGCGAGTGGTACTGTCGTATCCATAAGACCAAAGACAACTTGAACTTGGAAAAGAACTTGATCAAGTTGATTGTCACGGACAAGCTGGATGACAGCAAAGCGTTTATGTTGGATGATGACCGTCATCGAGTTGACCAGTTTGAAAATGACTTTTGGGAAGGCATTGCTGCAAGTGTTGACAGCTACGACCGTTATTACAACGGTGTGGTGGCATCTGGCTTGGACCGCAAGCGTTATGCCACTGAGTGGATGCCCACTATCAAGAAGAACGACCCTGTGGCTCCCATGATTGTGTTTGGCAAATTTGACGGCAAAGATACTCGTGCAATGCTGGTTGCGCATATCCGCAAGCACACTGGCACTCAGACTACCATTGATTCCGTGCGGCATCTGTGGAAGGATATCAAATGGACTTATCACTTTGATGGAGACAACTGATGGCGCCGCGTTGGCAAAAGGTATCAAGCGATGGCGGATTGTTTAGTCTTGAAACAATCCGCTTGAGCACTGTGGAAATGCCCACTATACCGGGCATGGATTTTGGTTACAAGTATGAGTCTTGCTTGTTCTCAGAAAACGGCAGTGAAGTCGTTGATCGCTATCAAACACTGGATGAAGCAGTGGCAGGTCATGCTGCACTGTGCAGAAAATATGGATTGAAACCATGACTTATGAATATGAGTATCGCAAAGATATGTGGTTAGTAGGTCCCAAAGGTGAACGATTTGGTCCTGTAACACGACGAGTATATAAGGATCCGTTGGCACAGCAAGTGTGGGACTGGATGCAGCGGGAACGTAACCGTGACATACCGCGCAGAAAAATGCCCACAGGTTATAACATAGTTTATGAGGACGCAGCATGAATCCACGTATCAAAGAACTGGCCAAACAAGCAGGGCTTGTACAAACCAAATGGGCAGATGCTGACACAGAACGGGTGCGCATTTGGCAAGAGTCTCTGAACAACCCTGGATCACTGGAAAAGTTTGCTGAACTGATTGTTCGCGAATGTGCAGAAATTGCAAACAACAATTACAACAAAGGATTTTGTCCAGTTGGCGGCTTTATTGAAGATCACTTTGAACTGGGTTCAAATCTGCCCGGTTGAGTGGACTGTTGCGATTCATCAGGCGGCGCCATATTTGGTTCACTTCTTTGCAAACTCGCATCGTCTACCAGAGGATCTACTATTACTATGGTATTGCCACGTCTCATAATATTACCATGGTGTAGGTCTAGTCTGTAATTTTTACTACCACACAATTGAGCAAGATTGTTGAGTACTGGTATTAATCCTGCGGCACCGCGTGACTTAAACACTGCTTCTTGGTCTGGTGACACAGGCGGTCTCCACGAAGATACAGCATACATCAATGATTTGGTATGTCCCATAAGATCAAAGTAACTGGTCCATTCATATAGTTTTTCCATGCGTATGGCATAGGTTTTATCATCTATTTTGAAGGGTTTGCCTTTGAACTTTGGCACATGTGGGTTATTTTGATGTGCAATGGCATAGCGTAAGAAATCCAAGTATGCAGGATCTCCATGAAATACTTTGAATACCCATGGATATCCTTCCTTTTCATACACTGCACCAAATGCACCTTCGCCCATTTTCCTAAAGCCGTGTTCATTCATGAACTCGTTGAACTTTTTCATGGCACTGTAATGACCACCACGTCCAACACCTGCAAATGTATCTTGCGCAGTTTTGTACGCAGGCAAGTTTTTGTAGTGTGTGAGTTCATCAAGCACTGTGTTTTCGTTGAGGAATAGTTGTTGTAAGCGCATGTTTTATACCCTGGAATCTGCAAGCGGGTCTGTTATAACAGGTGTGTTACCGCGCATCATTAGATTATATCTATGTAAATCTGTGTTGTAATTTTTATTAGAATATGCAATTTTCATTATTGCTTTTAAAACAGCCAATAAATCCGGATGCCCTAGATCTGTAATAGTGCTTTCAGACTTGCGTGTAAGTGGAAGCCCGCCATACATAACAGCATCAAGCAATGGATCATCCGTGAAATTGCCGGGCAATGGTGTTAATTTTTCCATGCGTATGGCATAGGTACCGTTGTTGATTTTAAATGGTTTACCTCGTAGTTTAGGCACATGTTCGTTGCCTTGATTGGCAGTGACATATTCCAACCATGACAGGTATGCTGTATCACCAGTGAAGATTTTGAATACCCAAGGATATCCTGGTCGTTCATAAACGTTGGCAAATCCGCCCGATCCCAGCAGTTCAAATCCATTTTCACGCATGAATTTATCAAATTTCAGCATGCCGTGCATGGCTGCACCATGCGTACTGGTGTCAGAGAAATCACTGTGAGCCTGCTGATACGCTGGCAAGCTTTTATAGTGACGTTCGAATAAATCACGTAGCTGCATCAGTTGCCCTGCATTTCTCTATAATCATATATGGGGTCTACTATAACCATGGTCTTGCCACGCTGCATGAAGTTTTGTAAGTGTAGATCGTATTCAAACTCACCCAACGGAAAGCTTTTGAAAAACGCAGAAATGCCTGGAAACTTTTTGTCTATCCATGCCACATCTGCATCGCTGAGATCGCCATAGCTGTCAATGCCGACTATTTTACGTATCAGTGACATTGCAGGCTCTGTGCCAAGCGGTATTGGACTCAAGCGTTCCATACGCACTGCATAGGTATCGTCGTTGATTTTTATGATGCCTTTGATCCGTGGCAAGTGTGGATTATCCTGATGTGCCATGGCATACTTTACGAAGTGTAAGTATGCAGGATCCCTGTTGAATATTTTAAATACCCATGGATATCCAGGACGTTCAAATACTGCGCCAAACGATCCCTTGTCTATAAACTTGAAGCCATTTTTTTCTAGAAACGTTCTAAACTGTTCCAGTTTGTCTTTGCGACGAGTCTGCATGGCCCATTTGTCTGTGGTATCGTCAAACGTGGATCTTGCTTGTTTATAAGCAGGATGGGAACGGTAACCAGTGAGTTCATTGATGCGCATGTGAATATTTAGCGAATGTCATTGACTGTTTTACCATATACTGTTAGTGTGTCTACAATTGACAACGGAGTGACGAATGCATGATGTAATGATTGATATCGAAACGCTGGGCGTATCTGCCAACTGCATTGTCCTCACAGTGGGTGCAGCTAAATTTAATCCAAATACGCTGAGTGAGCCCATTGACAACTTCTATATGCGGTTGAGCATTGATGAACAAGAGAAGATCAACCGTTGCAGTGAAGCTGACACCATAGACTGGTGGCTTAAACAAGATGATGCAGTACGCACAGAAGCATTTGATCCTGACAACCGCATTGACATAGCCACAGCTCTTAAAGAACTCAGTGCATTTGTCAAAGGCAGTAAAAGTGTATGGGCGCAAGGGCCGCAGTTTGATTTGGTCATTCTTGAAAATCTCTATCAACAGTATGGCATGAGTGCGCCGTGGCGTTATAGCAGAGTTCTCGATAGCCGTACACTGTTTGCAGTATGGGATGATCTACGTGATAACAATCCCGAAGGCCAACACAATGCTCTGATCGATTGTCACACTCAGATTGTAGGTGTACAACACTGCATGGTGGCACTAAACTTTGCAAAAGACATGATTGAAGCAGGACCATAATGCGCACACCTTCCACAGTTAAATGGGCAATCAGTACTGAAATCTTTCGTAGGCCCGGATCGCCACAGATTGACTCTGCATTGCAACGTGCAGGCATCGAATACTTTCAAAGTGACTTTGATCCCAATACTCGCGAGTATGCAGACATTCCCTATGGACAAGATGAATGCGTGGTCATGTATGGTCCTATCAAGTTCATACGCACCAAAAACCGTGGCTATACACCCGGCGCATATGGTTTCAAAAAAGACACTGACACCAGCTTTTACATGACGCAGTTGCCCGGTGACTGGTACTTCAATGAACACTGTGTCTACATGCCAGTGGGCATGATTGCCCGCAGCAAGTCTATGATTCGCGATCTGTTTGGCGATCACATCTTCATGCGGCCAGACAGCGGCTTCAAAAGCTTCACTGGCTTTGATGTGACCATGGACAAGCTGGACTATGAATTGTCTGCACTCAAACAGACCAGCAGACCCTTTGACCATGAACAGTGTTTGATTGCCCGAGCTCGTCCTATCAAGTGTGAGAATCGTTTTGTGATATGTGATCGCAAGATAGTCACTGGATCGCAATACCGCTGGGATGACAGGTTGATGACACGCATCGACTTGCATCCAGACTGTGTTGCCATGGCAGAACGTGTTGCCACAGCAGACTGGCAGTTGGATACCTGTTACACTGTGGACATCTTCCTCTGCGAAGAACGCGGTGCTAGAATTGGAGAATTCAATAGTTTTGCCAGCAGTGGCTTGTATCAGTCAGATGTGGATGCCATTGTTGCAGCAGTGAGTGCCAGTGCTTTGAAAGAATGGGAATAACTCATGCATTATAAATTTTATGATGCTATAACTGCGGGTAAGAAAGCTGATGCCATTGCCGCAACTGCAACACAAACTATAACTTTTTTAAAAGCTAGACAGACAGGAAAATCATATATGAATGCTGTGATTTGGGCAGACGATATTATACCTGGTTGGTTAAAGGACGGAGCGCATCTTAAAATGGACAAAGTACACTATCAACATTTTCTACGTCTGTACAATCGTAGACGTTTTCAAAAAACGTCTACATTAGATAACTTTGGATATCAGTCAGTGAAAATCCGAAGCAGTTACAAGCCTGCGTTTGCATGGTGCGAGCAGAATTTGAAGCCAGGATCATTTGTTACTACAGCTGGCAGATTTTGGTTTGCTTACGATGCAGATGCTGTGCTGTTTAAGATGCATTGGCTATAACATAAACTGCGTAACACACGGAGCAACGCAAATGGAAATGGAACTAAAATGGTTTGTAATTATGATAGTGGGTATAGTTGTTGCTATGTCATGCTCGTTAGCTGTCAATGATTACAACAGGAACAATTGCATTGCCGGCTTTGCAATGAGCGACCGCACTGCTGACGAGATTGAGAAAATCTGTCACTGATACTATACTTAATATAACATACAAAGGAAATACCATGCCCAATCTAGTGCCAATCGTTGTAGAAAAAAGCGCCAATGGCGAACGCAGCTACGATATATACAGCAGATTACTTCGCGACCGAGTGATTATACTCGATACTGATGTTAACAATCACAGTGCCAGCTTGTTGGTTGCACAATTGCTGTTTCTTGAAAGCGAAAATGCCAAGTCGCCAATCAATTTCTATATTAATTCACCAGGCGGATCAGTCACTGCTGGTATGAGTATTTTCGATACAATGCAATTTATTCAATGCCCTGTGTACACATTTGTCATGGGACAAGCTGCAAGCATGGGGTCACTGTTAGCACAAGCAGGTGCACCTGGGCATCGCTATATTATGAAGCATGCACGTCATATGATCCATCAGCCCTCAGGTGGGGCACAGGGTATGGTCAGCGACATGGCTATTACACTACGTGAGATTGAACGCATGAAAGTTGAACTCACACAGATCTATGTGGATCACAACAGCGTGGGCAAGACTTATGAAGAGTTTGAGCGCGACATGGACCGCGATACGTTTATGACTGCTGCTGAATCTGTGGCCTATGGCCTGGCAGATGTGGTCATCGACAAGCGTAAGATGTCTGACTGATTATAGAAACATTGGGTAAAATTATGGATACAACGGCAGTAATATATGCCAACAATCAAACTGTTGACCCAGACAACCGTCATGATCTAATTGTTGAAAATTTAAAAGAAGTATATGACCCAGAGATTAGCGTCAATGTCTATGATCTGGGTCTTATATATAATGTCAACATTATAGATAACACATGTGATATAATCATGAGTCTAACCAGTGCATTTTGCCCTAGTGCAGATGATATTGTCAACGATGTTAGATTTGCAACGTTGGCAGTTAAAGGCATCGACAATGTAACCGTTAATGTGGTATTTGATCCAACATGGGGTCCGGAACTCATGAGCGATGACGCAAAACTTATATTAGGGATAGAGTAAAATGGGCCTTGGACCTCCCGTTTGTGAAAAGTGTTGGGTACTATATGAATTCAAACACAGTCACGGCTGGGAGTGTCCTATCTGCAAAGTCAACAGTGAACATTGCCTACATGCGTGGAGTTGTGGTATCAGTGAAGAAGAACTGGAAGGCAATCTTCACTTTCTCAAGTTTATGAAAGGTCCAGACACTGTTGACAACAGTGTGGATACCGTATAAACATCGCATAACAAGGAGATAGCACATGCAAAAACTTTACATCTTGATTGGCGTACCCGGTTCTGGTAAAAGCACGTGGATCAAAAATTGCGGCATCGATGCGGTTATTCTCAGCACAGATGACAAAATCGAAGCTGCTGCGGAAGCCGCAGGCAAAACCTACAATGACATGTTCAAGTCTGTGATTGGTGAAGCTGAACGGCAAATGCATGCAGATGCTGTGGCTGCGTTTGCAGCAGGACACGATGTAATCTGGGATCAGACCAATGTAACTGCCAAGACTCGTGGCAAGAAATTGAATCGTGTGCCTGCGCATTACGAAAAAATTGCTGTGTACTTTAATACTCCGCCTGAAGCAGAATTGCAGCGACGACTGGCCAATCGTCCTGGAAAAACCATTCCTGCCAACATTGTCATGGGCATGGTATCGCAGTTGGAAATGCCCACTGCGGACGAAGGCTTCGACCGTATCATCATTGTGTAAAAATCTAGTAGAATTCCAGATAAATACCCTGTATTTGGGATTCTACAAACATGGGTTCGGCAACACAACGACCAGACGGATGGTGGAGTATAGGTTTTGAATTTGACTACAATGGTCAGTCATTCAAAGACTCTATAGTACTAAGTCCCATTGATTATATCAACATCACAGATGCTGCAATAACTGAAATGCAGCAACAGCGTTTTGCAGCATGGATCGCTGCTATCACTCCGGTAGAGGAGTAACAACTCATGGCCACACGATATTGGGGCGGTGGATCAGGCACCTGGGATTCTAACACTGCCACAAACTGGTATAGCGATGCAGGTAGAACCACACTTGCTGCTGCACCAACCTATGCAGACAGTGTGATATTTGACAGTGCATCCAACGCAACACTTTATACAGTAACAATGGCCAACGGCTTTGTTGGTACAGGTACTATTGCAGGTACAGTGCTAACCATTACTGTAGTTACCAGCGGCGCATTAGCAGTTGGAAACAGCATTTATGCTGGCACAGCTACCGGACCAACTGCTACAACCTACGTGGCTGGCGGCACGTATATTACTAGCTTTGGTACAGGGTCTGGCGGACTTGGTACCTATAACCTTAGCATATCACAAACAGTTACCAGTATCACGATTTATTCAGGACCTAGTTGTCTTGACGTGAATATTGCTGGACCAGCAAGTGGTGCAGTTACATTAGCAGGCGCAGCATTGACTTGTTGGAGCATCTACGGTAGTATGACACTGCCTGCCGCTAACTTGACGTGGACTGCAACACCAATAATAGTATTCTGTGCTACTGCAACTGGTAAAACCATTACTACAAATGGTGTGACTATTTTAGGTACAACCACTAGTTATATAGCATTAGATGGTACCGGCGGCGGATGGACGCTGGGTAGTGCATGGACTAGTGCTATAAACAGTACTGACTCATTCAGAGTTGTCAGGGGTACTTTTGACACCGGCAACTTTAATATGACGCTGACACAGGGTGCGCTTTATAGTTCTAGTACCACAACAAGAACTATAAATTTTGGGTCGTCTACTATCACATCTACTAATACTGCTACGTTTGTTAATTTTACTGTTACAACCGGATTGACATTCAACGCAGGTACCAGCACGTTGGTTAGCAGTACTGCTAACACAACATTCAACGGTGGTGGATTAACGTTCTATAATGTGAGTTTTACCTCAACCGGTGCAAACAATTTTCCAACTATAAGCGGCACAAATACTTTTAATAATTTAACATTTACCAGTGCTGCTGGTGGTGTTAAAGGAGTTATATTTGCTGCAAACCAAACTATAAACGGCACGCTTACTTTTGGTGCAGCAAATACTGCGATTACGAGATTTTTTGTCAAATCAGATATTGTTGGTACTCAGCGTACTATAACTCTTAATGGTACTCTTGCTACGTTGGCCGACGTGGATTTTGCAGATATCAAAGCTGCGGGCACAGTTGCTACCCCTTGGACGGGCACCAGACTTGGCAACTGCCAAGGCAACGATGAAACTACTATAACTTTTCCAGCAGGGGTTAACAAATACTGGAATTTGGCAGCAGGGGCTAACTGGAACGCAACAGCATGGGCGACTACGTCCGGCGGAACTCCTGCTGTAAACAACTTCCCATTGGCACAGGATACTGTTATTATTGATGATACAAGTCCCAATGCATCTACTACTATCACTATCCCCAACACAATTTATAATATTGGCACATTAAACTTATCAGGTAGAACTGCTGCATTAACGTTTGCAAATGGCACAAACACATTTACAGTTTATGGAGATATTACACTTACGTCTGCTGTAACCACAACTGGTACAGGTACAATAACACTTGCTGGGCAAAAGTCCACTCAAAATATTACTTCTGCTGGCAGAACGTGGACCCAGCCTATCACTGTAAACACCAACACTGCTACAGGTTTAACATTGGTAGATTCGTTTACAATGGGATCTACACTGACGTTTACCTTGACACAAGGTATATTGAATCTCAATAACAACGTATTGACAACTGGATTATTCTCATCCAATAACAGTAATACTAGAACTATTGCATTTGGCACGGGCAATATAACTGCTACTGGTACAGGTACTGTATGGGCCACTGCAACTGCTCTCAATTTAACTGTAACAGGTACACCAGTGGTCAATGTTACCAGCTCGGGTGCAGTTGCTATCACTGTGTCTTCTGGTTCACCAACAGAAACCAATGCGATATCATTTAATTTTACAGGTGGTACATATGCATTAAGCTTCCTGGGAGTCGGTGCACCAGCAGCAAAAAACGTAAACTTTACTGGTTTTGGTGGTACATTAGGTGCAATAAATGCCTCATTTATATACGGTAATCTTATATTGTCGCCCACCATGACACTAACGGCTAGCACATCTGCAATGACATTTGCCTCAACTGCCTCAGGTAAAACCATAACCTCAGCTGGTAAAACATTAGATTTTCCTGTAACCTTTAACGGTGTAGGCGGAGCATGGACCTTACAAGATGCAATGACTGCTGGCAGCACTCGTGCAGTCACTCTTACCAACGGTACGCTGGATCTTAACGGTCAAACACTAACAGTGGGTACAGCATTTACCACTGCTGCTGGTACTAAAAACATTACATTTAACGGTGGCACTATTGTATGCCCTGGTGTAACAACCACTGCATTCAACAATGCACAACCTACAAACTTTACCTCAACTGCCGGCGTTGCACCTGGCTACATCTCAATGACGGGTGCTACAGCCAAAACATTTGTAGGCGGTGGTAGTAACTTCGCAGCAACACTGGTGCAAGCTGGTGCGGGTGCATTGACTGTGACTGGTAGCAACACGTTTAATGATATCGCTGCAACTGCGTATCCTAGCACAATATCCTTGACATCTGGCACAACGCAGACTGTGAGCAACTTTACGCTAGCAGGCACTGCTGGCAGTTTGGTCACGCTCAATGCTGTGACGTCCGGATCTGCTGCAACAATCAGCAAGAGCGGCAGCAGTGTGGCAGCAAACTATCTCAGTATCAAAGACAATACACCTAAAGGTGGCGCGAACTGGTTTGCAGCACCAACTACCACACTGGTAAGCAATACCGCAGACTGGGTGCCAATAGTTGGAACTGCTGCCATTGATATAGGACAGGGTATTACAATTGGTCAAGGTATCGTATTCAGTTGACATCATTGTCAAAATATGATAAATTAACTTAACGGTTCCATAGCTCAGCTGGATAGAGCGCAGAGTTCCTACCTCTGAGGCCACTGGTTCGATTCCAGTTGGGACCACCAAAATAATTTAATCTATAGTTAAGATAAACTATAAGTAAAAACAGTGCCCTAGTAGCTGAGTGGCGTAGCAGCTGATTAGTAATCAGCAGACGGGAGTTCGATCCTCTCCTGGGGCACCACTTTATATATAAATTTTTACAATGCGGTACATTGGCAATAGTGCAGGCAATCATGAGTAATTGCGTTGACAAAAACACACAACCAGTTTATAAATATTATACTACGGTAAACAGTTTACCAACAACAAGGAGACTACAAATGACTTGGAATACACCTAAAGTTGCAGAAGTTGCTTGTGGCATGGAAATCAACATGTATGCTAAGGCTGCTTTGAAGTAATAGAGAATAAGGGTTGCCGGTTACCTTAATACTGGTTATGTAAAATGCCCTGCCATTATGGCAGGGCATTTTTGTTAGTTACTCTGCGCAGGCTTGAGTATAGAACCCCAATCGCCGTCAGTGATCGCAGACTCGTTGGGTGCATTGCCCCCTACAGGATATGAAGCACCAGGTGCAGCCTGTGTAAATCCAATTTGACCCTGTTTAACATGACGATGTGTCCATGGACTTTCCATGATAGGACCATAACAAGTGGCCAGCTTGGCACCATTCACAGGCGTTGCTTGAATATCACAGGGATAACTCCACATGTTGCTCATACCAGTTTCAGGTGTGTCGCCAATTGTAAATGAACGAAACTGTGCAGGTGCAGCAGCCCATGATGGTGCCTGTGGATAGCTGGTCACAGGTGGTACACCAAACAGACTCCATACCTTGCCAGGCTCGCTGTCACAACTGCCATCCATGAGATCCAAGTCTGCAATGCTGTCGCCTTCCAAGATTGGGCAAACTGCTGCACCTTCCTTGAAAACCTTGCCGTTTATTGTCATAGTACGACCAGTGGGCACAGTGGCAGATGCTGCACACAGTGCATATTGACCATGGCAAAGGCCAAGAGTATGTGCAGCGGCTGATGATATTCCCAACACTAGTATAGAAAACAGTGCCATTATTATAGTTTGTAATTTCATACGCAACTCCTATGCTGTATTATAGTGATATTTATTCGCTGTAGTGTAACAAGCAATTGACATTACCGTAATATATAACTATATTACAACTAATACGGAACGGTGCCTGAGAGGCCGAAAGGAGCAGTTTGCTAAACTGTCGTACCTGTTAAAGGGTACCCAGGGTTCGAATCCCTGTCGTTCCGCCATAAACTTTTAAAACGGTATATAAATATCATGCGTAATAGGGAATCTGCACCAGTTGCAGTAAGTTTGAAATTGTAGACGTTTCGAACTCTACATTGCAAGATCAATGTAGCATGGGAGTCTACCAGTTACGTGTCACTGTCAATGACATATCAATACTGGCCCATGAAAGGGGGACCACACAATGTTACCTAAAGAACTCGACCTCAATGACATCAAAGCGTTTGTAGATAGCTGCGGACCTGACACCAAACTATACATCGGTTGCGACAGCGAACGTATGATTGTAGATGGTCGTTGGCATGCGGACTATACACTAGCGGTTGTTGTACACATCAATGGCAACAAGGGATGTAGAATCTTTGGTAGCGTGAATCGCGAGATCGACTATGATCAACGCAAGGACAAACCACAGATGCGATTGATGAACGAAGTCTATCGTGTCAGCGAACTTTACCTAAGGTTAAGCGAGCTGTTTGTCAATCACGTTATCGATGTACACCTTGACATCAACCCCAATGAAAAGCATGGTTCAAGCTGTGTTATTCAGCAGGCCATTGGTTATATTCGTGGTACATGTAATGTTGATCCCAAAGTCAAACCTTTTGCGTTTTGTGCATCGTATGCCGCAGATAGATACAAACAAGTTTTTGCAATGACGACGCGACAACTTGGTATAACAAAAAAAGCTGCATAATAAAATTTGAAAAAACTTCAACACCGTAGCATAATATATAATGGCTACGGTGTTGATATCATCACAGCCGCTAACACGAAAGGTCTGCTGTGACTACCGCATATAATAGAATAATAGAATTGATTAAACCTCGCCCTACTACAATACAGGGCTTGAGGTATTTTCCTGATCTTGAACCACAAGTCGATAATGATCAAGATGCGCCTCCATTTGGCTGGACTGGGTTGCAGGAAATATCAGACGGTAATAGAGCAATTGTTCGTCAAGCAGTTGAACATCTTGGCACATCATTGACAGCAGCAATGGAAATTGGCGTAGATCGCAGCAATAAAGCCAGTATGAGCGAACGCAGTATGAGCAAGATTATTATGGAAGGCAGGCCTGCTGGATCATTTTACTTGGGCGTAGATCTTGACGACAAAAGTTATCTTGACAATGCAGACGCCAATACATGTACACTGCAATCTAATAGTCACAATCAAACTGCGATACGTGAATTCATAGCCAGCAAGGGCATAACACATTTGGATCTGTTGTTTATAGATGGGTGGCACAGTGTCAACACCTGTGTAAACGATTGGCGTTATGCAGATCTACTACGTCCGGGTGGTATAGTGTTACTACATGATAGTAACAGTCACCCAGGGTGTGCTGCACTGTTTGATGCAGTAGACAATACAATGTATGATAAAGCCAGATATTGTACAGAAGATACAGATTATGGCATTGCCGCTTTTATAAGGAAAATTTAATGACTATCAACGACGCACTGATACGTAATCCCATTGGCTATAACATGTCTGTGTTGGCTGAACGCCTACAACATTTGACGGGTGTTGTAGATCTCAACAGTTGGCAAACCATACTAGATGTTGGTGCAATGGATGGGTGGGAAGGTGTCAATCTTGCTCGCGTATTCGCAGATGCTAGAGTACATGCATTTGAACCCAGCAAACAAAATTGTGAACGCTGTGTCAAAACCTATATGACACAGCCCTATCATATTCGCAGTCGTATTGCACTGAGCCAAATTGCCCTGACAGATACCACAGGACCTATAATGTTCTATGAAGTTGACGAAGAAAAAGCCATGGCAGCCAAAGGCAAAGTTAATACAGGTATGGGCAGTGTATTAAAACTTGAAAACCCTGACATGTGGCCCTGGGAACACAATGCACAACGCGAAATCTCTGTGCAGGGTTATACCATGGACCACTGGTGTGTAGAATCCAAGGTCGAACGAGTGGATGCCATCTGGATGGATGTGCAGGGTGCAGAACTCACAGTACTACGAGGCGCAGTGAATACATTGTCAAATATGCAGGTGATCATGACAGAAGCGGGTGTCAAACCCTACTACCACGGTCATACACTGAAACCTGAAATTGATGCATTTTTGTTACAACAAGGCTTTGTAGAATTGGAATCTGCCAGAGAGCAGGCACATGAATACGAAGTCAATGCCATCTACGTCAATACTAAATTTAAACAAACACAATGACAAACATAACACGGAGAGAATTTATGTGGGACTTTATTAAAAAACTTGCAGGTATCACACCTGCACAATCAGCAGTAGTTGAAGCCAAAGCAGTTAAAGCACAAGCAGCAGTTGGCACAGCATATGCAAAACTTGAAGCTGCGGCAAATGCAGCAGCAGAACAAGCTGCCGCAGCGGCCAAACATGTGAGTGAAACAGTTGCCAATGACATTGCACCTGCTGCTAAAAAGCTAGCTGACACGGTAGTTAAAGATGTCACTGCTGCTGCAACACAAGTGGCCAGCGACATTGCTGAAACAGTTGAAGAAGTAAAAACTGCTGCAACAAAACGTGCGTCCAAAGCTGCTAAACCTACGTCAGAATCTGCACCTGGCCAATCTAAGAAGCCACGTGCGCCTCGCAAGCCCAAAGACGAAACGCCTGCTGAATAATCATTGACAATGCTGCATGATCTGCTATTGTATAGATAACATCAATACAAGGAGTTGGTATCATGCAGCAACGTACTAAACGGTTGTTAATGATTTGGGTGGGTGTCATTGCTAACATTTGTGCATACATCTTATTGGGCGTGGGTGCAGGGTGGGCGGTGAGACAGTTGCCTACCAATTTTGCCATAGCAGCAGTGATAGTTGCAGTTGTGGGATATGCAGGATGGATAACTTTTCAAATTGCCAAACTGCGACTGGAAAAAAAAGAATATACCGAAGCTCGCGTGTTGCGTGAACTCAGAAAAGGCTACGACGAATGACACACATGGTCGGACCTTACCTTACTACTACCAATTACAATCCCAAGCGCAAACTCAATGCCAAGCAAAAGCGTGCAGTGGAAGAACATGAAGCTTGGCTCAAGTCACGTGGCATTGGCGCTAAAACCAAGACTGACAAACGTGTAGCATCTCCCAATAACATTCCTGATTACCGTGCAGGTAATCGTGCTGCTGTGCCCTTGGGCAACAAGTTGGGCAATGGTTATCAAACAGGCGTTATGGTTAACCTTAAAAATGAATCAATTGCAACTCAAACTGAAATTTTAGCTAAAGCTAAAAGAATTGCACCTGCTTTTTCAAAAGGTGCATATCAATTCATTACACCTGGCACAGATCTTTCAGACTTAGGTAATAAGAAATAACTTACATTTAGCAAAATGCCATCGATGCATCATATGACGCATTCCAGTTTTTTTACAATGAGGGCATTCTACTTGACAAGTATTACGTCGTGTTTCCCACATTAATGCATATCTAGCAGGATCTCTTTCTTTAGATTCTACTGCTCGTATTTTCCGCGGTTTAGATGATTTGCTAGATTCAGTACCATTGGTTCGTCTAGTTTCCCAAGATTTTGCACGAGACTCTGGTGTATTGAAATGAGTAGTATTGTACTTTTCTTTTATAGTGACTAAACGTTTAAGTTTAGTAGAAGAAGACTGTATGTACCCACTGTGTCCTTCGCCGCCGTCTGTTTGATTGAGAAGTATACCTGCTTGTCCATTTTCATAAAGACAATCTTTTCTACCATACCATCTGATAAGTCGTCGTTCTAATGCAAACGCCCATAATTCATTCAAATCATCTGCAATTATAACAATCTTGCTGCTATCGTTTGGTACAGTTACTCTACCATGTGATTGCCAAGCACGATTGCCCTTGCCTTTTCCAATATAATATGGTGTATTGTCTGATTGCCGTATGTATGCATATACATAATATCCCACTGGATATTGCCGATAAGTATTCATGCTGTTGTTCCTCATAACAATAGAGTAGTTGGAGACGCCAATCTCGCGAACTACAATATTATTTATGTTTCTCTTGCATATTACATTATGGTTGTGTAGTATTATCGATATCGCAGATTTAGGAAAGAAAAAGTAATGGCCAAAGAACCAGAACCAATAGTAATTGGCGGAGGTTTCAGCGGGTTCATCACCACGGCAGCAGTTTTGGTTTCTATAGTAATAGTGGCAGGTTTGGCGCAGCATCAACCGCCGCGCGACAACAGTGATCCCCCTGGCGGTCGCAGCAACATGTCTGTGTTGACTGATGCGCTCACAGGTTGCCAGTATCTTGCCACGCAACGTGGCGGTATCACACCTCGCATGGACGCTGACAACAAACAAGTTTGTAATTAACTAGGAAACATAGATGAACACACACTACGCCACATCATTAGCAGCAATTGGCACACATGAGTTTTCTGGCAGCAATGCCAGCTTGATCAAAGATCGATTGAGTTATATTGCTGACATTGTGGACCTTGACAGTTTGAAAACTGTCATGGAGATTGGCAGTTGGGATGCGCTGGATTCTATGGAATTTGCAACACTACTGCCCACTGCACAAGTTCATATCTTTGAAGCAGCCGCAGATAATATTCCCACTTGCAATGCCAATTTATCCAGGCTAGATTCTGCAACTCGCAATCGTATCAAACTGTGGAATATGGCAGGCAACGACCGTACAGGTCTTATGGAGTTCAATGCAGTGGATCTTGCCAATAGCCAAACCAAATACAACATGGGTGTTGGCAGCAAGTACAAGTTAATTGAAGGCTTGGAAGGCAGTTTTATCAACGAACATTGGGCACAGAAGACTGTGAAAGTCTGGGGCTACAAGCTGGATGATTGGCGTAAAGCCTACAATATTCCTGCCATTGATGCCATATGGATGGATGTGCAAGGTGCAGAATTAGATGTACTACGAGGTGCAGCGGCGAGTCTTGTGGATACCCGTGTGATTATGACTGAAGCTGGTGTTGTGCCTTACTATGAGGGGCAAGCACTCAAGCCAGAGATTGACACATTCCTTGCAGAACTGGGATTTTGGGAATTAACGCCTGCATTTCAAATGGCACATGAGTTGGAAGCCAATGCGGTTTACCTAAACAGTAGATTTTATCCCAAGCACGGTTGACAACGGCATACTAGATGCTATGTATAACGCATAGACAACACACACAGGATACACGCTATGGAAATCCAGGAACTGCACGAAAAAGCCACTGACGCTGCTCGCGTCGCTGCCAATGAACTGCACAGTGAAATTGGCGAAAGCTATCCTTGCGGCTTTGCATGGGTCACCTACTACCCTAAACACAAAGGCAATACCACTGCTGGCAAAGCTGAGCGCAAACTGTTTGAAAGCATTGGCTTTAGCCAAGATTGGACTGGCAAAGCTTGGCAACTGTGGAACCCTTCCAAGCACATGACGCAGAACGTTGATGTAAAAGAAGCCGGTGCTCGTGCCTATGCTGAGCTGATGAAAGCCGCCGGCTACGCAGTGTCAGTTGGCTCTCGTTTGGATTAACAGATACTACAGGGTTAACAGCAGACAGCGCAATAAATATTGCGCTGTCTAATGGAGCGATTGCATGAGATTATTAGAAATAGCAAGCGGTTATACCAGTATTGATCAAGAAGACGACAACGGTAGTCTTGAAGGATATGTAGTAGACACTGCACAGCCGCAACTGGTAAATTATCTCACTGCGCAAGGTGCAGACAGCAATCTTATTGATTCAATTGCTAATAAATTTTCACGTATTGCTGTCATCAGAAACATCTGGGTAGATGAAGACCATAGAAACAGTGGCATAGGCAGTTTTTTACTTGAATCTGCTATAAATGCTGCATTTGCCGACGGTGCAGAAGCTATTGTATTAGTCGCAGATCTAAATGAAGACAATGCACAACTTGGTAAAAGTTTAGACACATGGTATCAAGGTTGGGGGTTTCGTACAATTGGCCGCGCTGGCAACGATCCCATAATGTTGCTGATTGCCGATTAATTTAATTTTCAATATCATATGATATTCCATTGACACCTACTGTACAGCATGTTATGTGTTGCGTGTAAACAATGAGGAGACTAACATGCGTAAACTTGCAAGCGTTCGGCGTATTACCGATATTCAGCCCATCGAAGGTGCTGATGCAATTGAAGTAGCTGTTGTAGACGGCTGGAAAGTAGTCATTAAGAAAGACGAGTTTAAGATTGGCAGTCTTGCAGTGTACCTTGAGATTGATTCTTGGGTACCGCATGAACTTGCACCGTTCCTTAGCAAAGGCCAAGAACCTCGTGTCTACAACGATGTAAAAGGTGAACGCCTTCGCACTGTCAAACTTCGTGGCACTACTTCTCAAGGATTACTTTTGAAAATAGAAGATGTTTTTAAAGTTGTTGAAGTGGGCGGTATTACATATCTAAGTATGCCCGACTAAATACTATTAGACTACAATGATAGTATTATGCAGATATATAGAATATTAAATACAATCACAGGTAAATCGTACATTGGTAAATCAGTTGATTACATAAAACGATTCGAAGGTCACAAAAAGTGTGCATTAAACCATAAAAATACACGATTGTATGATTCAATGAATCATCATGGCATTAATGCATTTACACTAATACTTGTTGAAGAATTGGGCGATGTATCTCGTCAAGTTGCTAATGACCGAGAAACTTATTGGGTAACTTATTTTAATACTGTAATACCGCATGGTTATAATATGACTAAAGGTGGAGATGGGGGTCATACATTAGAGCATTGGTCCGACGAAGATCGTTCTGCGTTGTATAAACAGCAAGCATTAACACGAACAGGTAGTAAACGTACAGATGCTGCAAAACGAAATATAAAAGAAGCGTCTATAAAACGTGAAGCTAGCAGAACTGTCGAAGATAGAATTAACATATCACAAAAAATTAGTGATACAAATAAGAAAAAAGGAATATCACCACCGGATCATACCAAATGGAAAAAAGGTCAGATTGGCACATTTACAGGTAAAACACATACACAAGAGTCTCGTACAAAAATATCTACTGCAAGGGCAGGTAAAACTTATGACGAATTATATGGTCTGGATGAATCTGCACGTCAACGGTTGTTACGTAAAAACAAATGGTCTGCTGAAAATAATCCAAGATATATCGAATTCTCAACTGATAAAAAACAGCAAATAATAGAATATTTGTCTACACATAAAATAAAAATGAAAGATATAAGCACACTATTTTCTATATCTGAATTCAAACTCAGACAATGGTTTAGAGAAATTGGTGTTGACAATTATCAACAGCTATGCTACAAGTTGATTGACGATAGCTGGGAACAATACTGGAGAATCAAATGCTCATCGAACTTAAAGACGGGTTAGACGTTACCGAACTGCTTGGCATTCAAAAGTGGGAAGCGGTTCTGCCTGCACAGTTGCAAGGTCAAGCTGCCGGTATGTTTCCCACAGACTTGATCCCCAAGACTGATCAAGAGCGTATTCAAAACTGCTTTGGTGAAATCCAAAAGCGGTCAAAGCGGTTTGCTACCGAGAAGGTATGGAACGCAGAGTCTCAAACTCTTGAAGAGCATCCTGTTGAGGTGCCTGCTGACTTCCGCGAACCTACCTACGAAGTCACCATGAAGCTGGACGGTTCGAGCTGCACAATCTTTCGTTGGGAAGGCGAACTGCGTGTTTGCAGTCGGAACCTTGAACTCAAGATCAACGAAGAGAATAAAGACAACACTTTTGTTGCTATGGCTCTCAAGATTGGAGATAAAATTCCCGACGGTATTGCTGTGCAAGGTGAAGTAATGGGTCCAGGTATTCAAGGCAACCGCGAAGGCTTTAAAGAACACCGGTTCTTCGTGTTTGATATGTTCGACATCAAGAAGCATGAGTACATTCCGCCTATCATGCGGCGGCATGTGTGCGAAACTCGTGGTCTTGAGCATGTTCCTGTGATCCATCACTCTTTTATTGCGCCTGCTAGTGTTGAGGCCGGCCTTGCTATGGCAGAAGGTCCCAGCATCACGCACAAGATCCGCGAAGGTCTTGTGTGGAAGTGCAACGAAGATCCCGGCTTCAGCTTTAAAACGATTAGCAATCAGTTCCTGTTGAAAAACGGGGACTGATTGGAAAACGTATTCGCCATGGCAGCAGTTGGTGCATTTATTGGAATAATATTTGCAATAACAATTGGAGTAACTATTTCACACCACGAGCATCGAATTCTAGATCAGTATAATGCCCACGCTGAAATCCGATTCAACGACAGAATGGAAAAACTTGACAAGATCGAAGCGTTGATAATCGAATTGAAAAACAGAGACTACGAATGACACAAATTAGACCATCGGGAATATGGCAGGATTTAGAGCCCAGTGACATCAGACGCACAGTGGCCTATGTTGCCAAACAGAGCTCCGACGGCTACAGTTGGCCCACCTATGAGCGATTCATTGCGATTTTGAAACTAACCGACAACGCAATGTGGAAAGACCATTACAGTCTTTGCAGTCATGTATATCACATGTACATTGGCAAGTGGGCAGGATGGTGGGAACTGTCTTGGGACGTATTCCCCGACGATGATTCAGACCTGTACCCTATCCAGCTAGTGACTGTGTCATTGGCCAATACTGAACACACGCATTTCCCCTCTTTACTTGCAGAGCTCAATCTGTTTAAATCCGCAAGTGAAGCTAAGAAGAATGGGTGGTCAAAACCGTTGACAACTGGTGACTTCTTCTTTAAGAAGAAGACATACATATTACGTGTGTCGGAGTAATAAAAATGATCTATGTGGTAATGAGACGAGACCGTAATGTAGAACGAGTAGACGCTGTCGCTGCGTTTGATAGCCACTTGGATGCATACAACTATGTAAACAAAATTGACGATGGCAGCGAACGATATGCATACCGTATAGACTCTGTGCATCGCAATCCCACTATATAAGGTAACGACAATGGAAAAACGCAGCATCTTTACACATGCACGTCGTGGGCTTGGCACCCTGCATTACTTTGGACCACACCCTGGTGTAAAGATAGCGTTGTGGCTGATTTTAATCACTGGCCTTGCTTGTATGCCGCACGGTGGTGTTTTTGGATTTGCGGTAGGTGTGTGCGTGAGTTGTGCAGTATATGTTCCTATGCTGTTGGCAAGCAGTATCAAGCGTAGCAAGGAACACGACCGCTACGAATATACCAAATGCAAGAACATGGAAACAGCATTGAAACGAGATTGGACAGTGTGATGCGTTGTCGTAGACCCTATTGTAACAACGAAGCTGTGCAAGGTCGTGTTCCCAACCTATGCAAGGAACATCATGCTGACCGCAAACGGCGGCAGGATGCAACATTTGCATTTCCCAAGTGCAAAGGCTGTAATGAACGTACAGGGCATGAAGATGGTTATTGCACCAGTTGCCAACGAGAAATTGAACGACAGAATGCACTGGCTAGAATTAGATTGCAGCGCCGGGCAGACTTGCGCGACTGTGCTACAGTTGACGAACTGCGCAACTGGATAGAAGAACATCTCTTACAAGGATTAGAACCATGAGCCAATACGATTTACAAGATTTGATTCGCAGACATGTGGCTGTTGCCAACGACTATCAGCAACGATCCACACGTCGTGCCAACTATCAACAGCATTTGGTTACAATGAGTGTGTTTCACACTCATACTGCCGAAGCTCTTAGAGAGTATGCAAACATAGACGCTAATCAGCGTGAAATGATATTGCAAGCATTGAGCGATGCAGGGCAAGCAAGTGATGCATACGATGCACAGCTTCGTGCAGAACGTGAACGCGACATGTACAAACAGGCTGTGGTTGATCTCTGTGTGGAATTTAGCGGTCATAACAGCAGTGCTTACACTCGTGCAGTGAGTCTTTTAAACGGCGTCCCCGTTGAAGACACGGTAAACATCACTGCACTAAAAGATCATAACCGCCAGTTGATCGCCGCATTGAAACCATTTTGGGATTTTGCCAAGCATGGTGTAGATGCCAATGGATGGATAGACAACAGTGGTGGTTCACACATCGGCCGTAATTTTGGACCAGAAGATTTTTGGGCTGTGAAGAAGGCCATGGCTGTTAACATTCCCGAATTGCTACCATGTCCATTCTGCGGCAAAGATGATCTCACTGTTATGGAAAACGGTGAACGAGAATTGTCTGTGCATTGTGAAGACTGTGATGCAGATGCGTCACTGGAACGTTGGAATCGCCGTACTACAAAATAACATGAATGCCGTGGTGATACAATGATAGACTTTGCAAGACTACAACCTGGTACAATCCTGTATCATGTAAAAGAAACTAACCAGTTTTTTAGTCGCGACAAAATCACCATGACTGATGCAGATGGCATTGAATGGTATAGATATGACCGTCCGCTCTTTACATTTGACATTACAGAGTATATGCATACTGGTACAGTGATTAAGATAATACAGGGAACGGTGTCTAATCCAGAAGACTATGAAACAGAGTACCACCTGGAAGAAGCTGTTACTGGTAACACAGAATACTGGGAAGAACCGGATGGCTTTTTCGAAGATTGCTATCTTACACTAGAAGCTGCGCAACAACGTATCAAAGAACTCCAAGAGGACCGCAAACATGACTAAAGTGTACGTACTGATCTACGACGCCGACAATGGTAGTCGAGAAGACTGCAACATTTTCTATTCTCCAATTGAAGTGTTTGCAGATACTGCAACACGTGAACAG
>Ga0114960_10000517_pt1 | contig 32219 bp, 38 predicted proteins | sample C_130625_MF_Meta_FD_92637 | JGI IMG/M metagenome (GOLD analysis project Ga0114960, IMG submission 92637) | Freshwater microbial communities from Lake Croche, Canada to study carbon cycling - C_130625_MF_MetaG | ecosystem: Environmental > Aquatic > Freshwater > Lake | place: Lake Croche, Canada... | reverse complement strand
ATGCTGCTTAGCTGGGTAGACTCAATCCCATCAGATACCACGTACTACAACGTTAAGTTTTGGGGCCCAGGTTCTGGAATACCTACCTCGTCTGAGGCGTCTCCATCCGGCTCTGATACCAACTGGACTTACATAAACAATACTGATGGAGGGTACGGTGGAGTTGCAACCTACGACGACTTCTTCTCCGGTGGATCAGCAAGTGGTTACACGTACTCAAGAGTTACGGCAGTTAAGACTGGGGACCGTCGAGTAACTGCTACGTGGACTTCTTCATCTAACGCAAAAAGCTATCGAGTCGAGTTCACACTTACCAACTCTCCGGCTAATGGCTCGTATATTGGATACGTATATGGCCCGAGCCCTGCTACGTCATACGAAATTAAACTTGGTTCAAGTGGAACTGTAACAGTCAATCAGGTAAAGGCGTATAACACGACGGACTGCACTGGAATCTTCACGTACGGGTCTATCACTCTTGGTCAGACCAACTCTACGACACCAACTGATAAAAGTACCTTATCCAACTTAGGTATTGGATACTACACAAAGCGCTACTACGCAAGTGTCACTGTAAACGCCTCTTCAGGAACAAATTCATCTGGTGGTACCATCAACTGGTCATCAACTAACCAAACTGCATACACGATTGCTGGAGATATCAACGTAGGTTACACCACGTCGACTACGCAAAGTAGGGCTATCTCTGGTCTTGCTGGTAGTACAACTTATTACTTTACAGTCACTGTCTACTCATCAGACGGCCACTCTGCGTCAAGTCCAGGTACACTAACTACTGCCGCTGCTTTTACTACTCCTTCATTTTCACCTAACCCTCCAGGTATAAGCTGGTCTAGTACTCAAACGTCAGGTTCGGCCGGACAATCTTGGACATGGGATTCAGTAACTGCGTCAGGAAGTACGTCTGGAGGTTTGACGTATGACTGGCAAATATCATCTTCCAGCTCAGGGTCTCCACTTCTTAGCAGTAGCAGCACCTCTCAAACCTTCTTAAACACCGGAGCTACGGCTCTTCGATGGGCTAGAGTGCGAGCAAAGATTAACGGCACAAACGGAACTACATACTATGGAAGCTGGACAGGATGGACCTAACAAACGCAGAAAAAATAAGTGTAATTACGGAAAGAATCTTGTATAAAGAAGCTTTAACTGCACAGTACCTTCAACTAGTAGAGGCTAACAAAGACAGCAGCAGCTATCCTTTAGAAAAAATTGAAGGATATCTTGCTAACGTGAACAACCTTAACTTAATGAAGGAAGCACTAAATAACGAACTAGACAGATTAGCATAATTATAAATAATAATTATGATATGATAATACTACTACACAAGGAGAAAAATGGCTAACGAACTGACAGACACAGATAAGCTGGATATAATTAACCAGCATATCAGATCTTTAGAGTACAACCAGTACAACTTGACGTTGTCAAAACTAGAGGAAAACGCTTCATTGAGACCAGACGCAGATATTCTTGCGTCAATTGACGGACAGCTAGCTGATAACACAGCTAAGCTTTCCGCCCTAAACTCCGAGAAGGCTAAGCTTTCAGCTTAGTCTCTAACTAACAACACAGCTATGTCATATTCGTACTCTGACTCTGACTCTGACGAGTACCGTGCACATGGAGATCCTATTATTGCTGAGCTTCTTCGTGAAAAGAAGGAGAAAGACAGTGAGCTTGCCTTAAAGGCATCTAAGATTGAGTTACTCTCTAGTCTTATACAGAAGGACAAGAACGTCTTATACCTTTGGGAGGTAGAGCGCCTACTTGCCGACGTGCCTACAAGTGGCTTGAGTGAGCGTGAGATCCTAGAGATTGACCGTTGCATACAGGAAGTAAAAGATCGCATAGACAAAGATGCGTTAGAGTTAGACCGTTTACAAAACGACAATGAATAAAGAGAAGGACGACATAATGGACAAGAAGGAACTAATGCTTGCAGCGCTACAACAGCGTGTCGGAGAGTTAGAGCTTCAGTCTGCATCTTTCCGTGCAGATATAACTATGCTTATGGATGAAAATGCAGAGCTAAAATCACAATTAGAAAACAATAAGGCACAAGATGCATGAGGTAAAGGACGGCACTCGTACACTACAGTTTAGTGGAGTCATTCTTGCAAAGTCTTCATCTTGGCGAAGAGGGTCTACTCGCTGGATTGAGTTTGAACTCTACAAGACTGATAACGGCAAATACATTCTTTCTCGCGTAGGTGTGTCTCTTATCTACCACGGGTCTGCTTGTCCTCTTGTAAAAAGGTATTCTCTAAACGAGGTACCTGCTGATTCTCTTCATAAGGACTCTCTTGCCTGTGAGGAGTGTAATCCTTCAGAGGAGGCGGTGTTTGTGTTTCCAGAGACTCATCGCTATTGGGCACAGGTGTCGGAGGAGCCAGACGCAGTTCTTGAGGCACTCTACAAGTATGATCAAGGCGGCGCTCGCTATCTAACTAAGGTTGCTGAACGTCTTCTTGAGGAGGCAGCGTCAATTGATAAGGGAATTGAAAAGATCTATCGAGTAGAGGTTATTTCCTAAGACGCCTTTACGTGTTATAATTTATTCAACGACATCAAGACTAAGGACAAAGATACATGTTTATCGTTATTGAAGGTACAGACGCCTCAGGCAAGACGTCTTTAAGCGAGGCTGTAAAGCACGAACTAGAGACGCGTCAGCACGGCTTTCCAATACAAACTTTTCATAAAGGACGTCCACTAGAGGAAACTCGTCGTTGGGTCTTAAAGGATTACGTGACGTCAATCGAGGACGTTGACTGGACATCTTGCATTGCAATGTCAGATCGCTGGCACTGGGGCGAGATAACATATGCTCCACTTAAGCGACCACACACAAATTTAGATGGATATGGTCTATTAAGTAAGGCAGGTTGGCGTTGGACAGAGCTGTTCTTAATGTCACGTGGTATTGCTCAATTTTGGCTGTATCAACCACTCCACGTCATCCAGGAGCGCATCAATAGTCGCGGCGATGATTTCGTCAATGCCGATGAACTTGAGACAATCCTAGGTCAATATGAGCTTGCTGCAGGCCAATCCTGTATCCTTGAAAAGTTAATGCCTGCCGCCAACAGTCTTGAACAGGTTAAGGATCTTGCTCTTGACATCATCAACAAGGCAAAGGACTGCTCTGACTCCGCGTCTAAGCTATCTCAGTATCCAGACTACATTGGTTCTCCTAATCCTAAGGTTCTACTTGTAGGCGACGTTCGCAACATCACCGCTAAACATGGTGAGGAGACTATTCTTCCCTTTATGCCTGTTGACGGTAACTCCGGCGAGTATCTTCTTAACTCTTTACCTGATGATTTTTGGAAAACTGTTGGAATAATAAACGTCAATGATGTTCGCCATATCGGAAAAACAATGTATGATCTTTGGATACTACTAGGTCGACCTAACATAATCGCGCTTGGTAGACTAGCTTCTCGTGGTTTAGAGCGTGAAGGTTTCTCTAACGATCTCTTCACAACCATGCCACACCCGCAATACGTAAGACGATTCCATAACAAGGATCAACAAGAGTACGGAACAGCAATACAAAGAAACGCACAAAACAAACCTACGGAGGATAGATGGATACTAAGATAATTGAACTGCCTGACGCAGTCAACGGGTACGTTGATCTCGTTACACACGTTCTAAATAACGGCAAAGAGGTATCTCCTCGTGGGATGAAAACTCTTGAAATTGAAGATGCTCTTATTACAATTAAGGACATCACTAAGACTCTTCCACTTGGAGTTAACCGTGGGACAGTCGCTGGTATTGGCGCAGTCGAGGCTATGCAGCTTCTTTCTGGCACAACGTACCCAGAACTAGTAATCAACGTTGGACCTCAGTTTGCAAACTACGTTGAGAACAACGGGCTATTTCACGGAGCATACGGACCACGCACACGTGGACAGTATGACGCTGTTATCGAGCGTCTAAAGCAAGATCCACAGACGCGTCAAGCTGTCGTAACAATCTGGAATCCGCAGTGGGACCTAATGCCAGGAAAGAAAGACTATCCTTGCACTGTTCTTCACCAGTTCCGTATTCGCGACAACAAGTTAAACATGAGCGTATACATGCGCTCAAACGATGTATGGCTAGGCGCAGCGTATGACTTCTTCCAGTTTACGCGTGTTCAGCTTGCTATGGCATCAGTTCTTGGAATTGAACCAGGAACGTATGGTCATCACGTCGGATCTCTTCACCTTTACGAGCAACACTTTGAGTCAGCTGGCGCACTTCAATACACCAACTACGAGGACATTGAGACAATTCCTTATATTGAAGGTCGCTCTTGGCGTGAGGTTGAGGCATCAGCACTTATGGCTATCAGCGCCGCCATCGATGAGAAGGACAATAAGAACCTTAAGCTTTCTGAACAGTGGTACGCGGACGCGATGATTAAGTCAATTGAAAAGAATCGTGCGCGCTACGACCAAGCGTCAGCAGACGCTCTTATGCAGGAACTTACAACAGAACATAACGATGACTAATAGTAAGGATGCTGACGAGGAGGACTACTTAATTAGTCCTCTTCGCTCGGCGGCTATACAGATGCATGAGATGTATAGTGAGTTTCATCGTGCAGGTTTTACAAAAAGGCAATCCTTATTTCTTGTAAGTAGGGTAGTTGCGTTTGGAATGACGCAGGGAATAGAAGATGCTAAAGACAAAAAAGACAACATAGGAGATTAAATTGTCGCTTATCAGACCGTCGTGGGACACCGTGTGGATGGAAATGGCACACTCGATTGGAAGACGCTCTAGGTGTACGCGAGCACAGGTTGGTGCTGTCGTAGTTTCTCGTAATCAAAGAATAAGTTCTACTGGTTACAACGGTCCTTCCGCTAACTGGCCTCATCAGTCTGACTGTATAGACTGGTGCCCACGCGCGCAAGGTTTGACTCCTTTAGATAACATGTATGATTCTTGTCCATCAATTCACGCTGAGGCAAACGCACTTCTTTACGTTGATAGATCTATGGTTCAAGGTGGGACAATTTACATAACCGGCGCAGCGTGTATGCAATGCGCTAAGCTTATATCTAACTCTGGGCTATCCCGCGTAATGATGAACATTCGTGACATAGACGTTCACCGTAAGCCAGAGGACGTTGTAGACTATCTTATTAAATGTGGGATTGACGTAACAATTATTAAGGAATCAAATGAGTGATGGTCTAGGTGACGTAAAGCTTCACCTTATTGACAACGTTGATACTGCCCGCGAGTTTATCTCTTGGCTTGGTGAACGTAGACCTCATAACGCTATTTCCATCGACACAGAAACTGGTGAACTGCCTGGTGGAGCTCGTGACCACGCGCTCTCACCTTGGCACGGACAGTTGCGATTAGTTCAGGTTGGTGATGGTCAACAAGGTTGGGCTATTCCTTGGAAGGAATGGGCTGGAGTTTTTTATGAGGCTATGGATAAGTTTAACGGTCCTATAGTCTGCCATAACATTGCGTTTGAAGCTCGCTGGTTTGACGTTCACTCGACGTGGAAGATGCCGTGGGAACGCGCGCACGACACAATGATTATGGCTCACATCATTGATCCACTAGGTTCAGGTGCACTAAAACGTCTATCGTCCTTATACGTTGATGGTCGTGCGGCAGCAATGCAGGAAACTCTTGACACATCACTTGCAACCAACGGTTGGACGTGGGGAACAGTTCCTACTAACTTTCAACCTTACTGGGCATACGGTGCTTTAGATACCGTGCTTACTATGCGCATATGGGAACAATTCTGGGAAAAGTGTGGACCGGGACAGCCATACCACCGTGCCTACGAGTTAGAGATGCAGGCACGCAAGATCGTTACGCGCATGGAAATTAACGGTGCGCGTATCGATCTTGATTACTCAAATAAAAAATATAAGGAGCTTAATGACTACGCTGAGTCTGTAAAGTCCTGGGCAAAGCAAACATACGGCGGAGTTTCTATATCTAGTAACATTCAACTAGTTCGTTTGTTTGAGAGCCTTGGAGCTGATATAACATCATACACGCCTTCTGGACAAAAGTCCGCTGATAAGGATCAGCTAAAGCTTCTTTCAATTGAAGGAAACGACGAGGTAAAGGCGCTTGCTGAGATCGTGCTAAAACAGCGCAAGGCAGATAAGCTTGCTAATACCTACTTCTTAAACTTTATCAACGATAACGTAAATGGATTTGTTCACCCGTCAGTTAAGACTCTTGGCGCCCGAACAAGTCGCATGTCAATCCAAAACCCAGCACTGCAAACGTTGCCAAAGGGCGATGACACTGTTCGCACTGCGTTTATACCAAAGGACGAAGATCATGTCATCATCACCTCAGACCTTGACCAAGTTGAGTTCAGAATGTTCGCGTCACTCTCGAAAGATCCAAACCTCATCACTCTCTTTAACAGAGCAGACGCTACAGGGTCAGACCCGTTCACTGAAATTGGTCGTGAAATCTACAATGACCCAACTATGCAGCGGTCAGACAAACGTCGTAACCTCATTAAAGGTACTGTATACGGTCGACTCTATGGAGCGGGTGTTAATAAGCAAGCCCTAACTGCAGGCGTGCCAGAGAGTCAAATGCGCGGTGTATCAGACGCGTTTGATACTCGTTTCCCAGGAATGGCAATGTTCCAAAAACAAATTGAAGACGTAGGTATGCGCCGTCTTAAAACAGAAGGTCAAGGGTACGTATACACGTGGACAGGTCGACGACTTCCTTGCGATGAAGATAGAGTTTACACACTGGTGAACTATTTAATTCAAGGTGGAGCTGCCGAGGTATTTAAGTCTAATCTAATAAAACTTGACCAGGCAGAGCTAACTGAACTTCTTATTGTCCCAGTTCACGATGAAATCGTTCTTAACGCTCCTCGTAAGGACGTTGAAGAAATTATGAAGATTGTCAAGAAGTGTATGACTACCTCTGAAGGTTGGGACGTCCCACTTACAGCTGGCATTGATGGACCTATGGAAAACTGGGGAGAAAAATACCGATGAAATACATTCTTTCAGTAGACCCAGGTAAGGCAACGGGTATGGCTTTGTTTAGCTACTCCGCAGGGCAGGAACCTGTTCTTGTTTGGTCAGGCGAGTATCAACAGGAAGAATACGCTTTACCAATTAGAACTACACTTAAGGAACACCCTGACGTTGAGATTGTGTGTGAAAGATTTACAATCAACATGCAAACAGTTAAAAACTCGCAGGCTCCTTACTCGTTGGAGCAGATAGGAATTCTTAAACAGTGCATGCTTGACGCGGGTAGATCTACAGATGACATATACCTTCAATCTCCGTCAGACGCTAAGGGCATGTTTGATAATCCTAAGCTAAAGAAGTTAGAGTATTGGCACAAGGGAGGAGAAGGTCATGCCCTTGATGCCATCCGTCACGGCCTTCTCCGCTTAGTAAAGATAGGTTGGAAGCCTTTAAGACTACTACAATAGCAAGATCTACATACTATCAGAAATAATGTTTTATTTTCTGTAGAATCCTGATAGTATAAATACATAACGACGAGAGGACAAGACTTAGTGTCTGTAGCAGTAGAGCTTGATGAAGCCGGCAAGCGCATAATTATCAATGCAGAGTGGCGCTTTAAGGAACTTTGCAAGAGTCTCCCTGGATCAAAGTGGGATACGACAGCGCAACAATGGCATGCTCCAGTATCATGGGCAACGTGCTTAGCACTCCGCTCGACGTTCCGAGACGCCCTTGTTATTGGCCCTAGATTGGCCGACTGGGCAATGAACGAGCTAGCTACTAGGGTTACACCTGCTAATAATCTTAGGGACCTAGAGGCCTTTGAAGACGGCACCAACGAAGACTTGTTCCCACACCAAAAGGCAGGTGTTAAGTTTCTTACAGCCGCACGCAGAGCCTTACTTGCTGACGAACCTGGTCTAGGAAAGACTGCCCAGGCAATTAGAGCCTTAGCTGAACTTCAAAAGAACGGGGAGGACGTTTTCCCTGCGCTCGTTGTATGCCCTAACACCCTTAAGAAAAACTGGAAGCGTGAGTTTGCAAAATGGTGGCCAGGCGTTGAGGTTGAGGTTATTCGTGGTTCATCTACTCAACGTCGTAAACAGTTTGAGACTCCTGCGCACGTATACGTTATTAACTGGGAATCCCTTCGCTCTCACTCCAAGCTTGCCTCATATGGCTCAATCGCGCTTGCACGTTGTCGCGAATGTGGAGGACAGGATGAAAAGATCTCAGAGAATCGTTGCGAGGTTCATAAGCGTGAACTAAACAACATGGACTTTAAGGCGGTAATTGCCGATGAGATCCATCGTTCAAAGGATCCAAAGTCTAAGCAAACTCGTGCGCTGTGGGCTGCAACAGGTGACGCTGATATTCGCTTTGCACTTACAGGTACACCTATTGCAAATGACGTTCTTGATCTTTGGTCTATTCTTCATTGGCTTAGTCCAGAGGAGTGGCCAAGCAAGACCCGTTGGGTTGACCGTATGGTAAACACAATGTTAAATGCCTTTGGCGGAATGATGGTTCTTGGCGTAAAGCCTCATATGGAAAAAGAATTCTATGACGCAATAAATCCACGCATGCGTCGTATGCTTAAGAAGATCGTTCTTCCTTGGCTACCAGACATGATGTTCGAGCGTCGTGACATTGAGATGTCAACTAAGCAAAAGAAAGCTTATGACCAAATGCGCGATCTCATGATTGCAGAACTTGAAGGTGGCGAGGCAATAACCGCGCCTAGTCCTCTAACGCAAACCATACGCTTACTACAGTTTGCGAGTTCATTTGCTGAGATAAACGTAGATGAGACTACAGGCGAAACACGGGTTCGTCTTGCAGAACCTTCATGCAAGGTTGATGCCTTAATGAACGATATTGAGAATAAAGATTTTGGTGACGATTCAGTTGCAGTCTGCGCTGTGTCACGCCAGTTGATTGAGCTACTAAGTGCAGAGATGACAAAAGCTAAGATTCCACATGGTCTTATCACTGGAGCTCAAGACGAGGATGAACGTCAACAAGCAGTTGATGACTTTCAATCTGGAAAGATTAAGTGGATTCTATTTACAGCGCAGGCTGGTGGCGTTGGAATTACGCTTACCGCGGCTCGTCGTCTTGTGATGTTACAACGTCCTTGGTCTCTTGTAGATCATAAACAAGCGCTTGACCGCGTTCACCGCATTGGGTCTGAGATCCATGATTCTGTAATCATTACAGACTATGTTACAGAAGGAACTATTGAGGAACGGGTTCTGCAGGTTCTTGAAACCAAGGCAGACAACTTCGAACAAATTGTTCGAGATAAGACCGCGCTTCTTGCACTACTAAAAGACGACAAGGCAGGAAAACTATGAGTGACAAGCCAATAGAACCAGTCCGTATCTCTAACTCTGAGATTCAGACCTTTAAGGACTGCAAGCGTAAGTGGTGGCTTAGCTACTATCGTCGTCTGCAGCCTAAGACACAGCAGTTTACAGGCGCACTTGCACTTGGGTCTCGCATCCACCAGGCGCTTGACGACCACTACTCAAAAGGCATTCCTTTAATTGAGGCTCACGCTGCGTTGGTTGACACTGACCGTGGGATTCTTCAGGCGCAGTATCGCGATACATACGACCTAGATAGTGACGCAGAACTTGGTCGCATTATGCTTGAAGGTTATCTTGAGTGGAACGAAGAAAATGGAATTGACTCTGAGCTAGAACTTATCTCCGCTGAAGAGATTATTGAAATGCCGATGCTTAACGGTGAGGTTATCCTTCAAGGAAAGATTGATCAACGTGTTCGTCGCAAGACTGACGGAGTTCGTATGTTCCGTGACTGGAAAACAGTCGGTGGTTCATTTACTGACTTTGCAGCGGGCGCTCAAATGAATGAACAGATTAAGACGTATATGCTTCTTGAGACTGCGCAGAATAAGGAAGGTGAACGCACTGAAGGCGGAGTGTTTACCTTATTTAAGAAGGTAAAGCGCACGGCTAACGCTAAACCTCCGTTCTATGATCAGATCGAAGTTCGTCATAATATCTTTACGTTGCGTGCGTTCTGGGCAAATATCAACGCTGTTCTATCAGAGATGATGAATACACGTAAGGCACTAGACGCTGGTGCAAACTTTCAAACAGTTACGTATCCACGACCAAGTCGTGATTGCAAATGGAAATGCCAATTTTTCACTCTATGTCCGATGTTTGACGACGGAAGCGCTGTTGAACAAGCATTGAGTGATTCGTATGAGATCGCAGATCCATACGCGTACTACCAAATCGAAGAGAAGAAAGGAAGTGAGTGACGATGTCCGTACAACGCTCTCTCACGATGATGGTCTACGGCGAGTCAAAGGTTGGTAAATCAACCTTCGCTGTAACTGCGCCTTATCCACGTCTTATGTTAGACGTAGAAGGTGGGCACAGATTCTTGCCAATCGTCGTAAAGTACTGGGATCCACTGCGTGAGGAACCTCCTGTCGCAGATGGTACATGGGATACTTGCGTAGTCACTGTTCGTGATTATGACACCGTGATAAAGACATATCAATGGCTTCAACTTGGAAAGCATCAGTTTAAGAGTCTTATTATTGACTCTATCTCTGAACTACAAGTTAAGTGCATGGATTCGATTGCTGGTAACGAACAGATGAAGATGCAACAGTGGGGTGAATTGCTTCGCCACATGGGCGCGCTTCTTCGAGATCTTCGTGACCTAACAATGCACCCAACAAATCCGCTAGAGGCAGTCGTATTAACTGCGATGTCTCGTTCAGCAGACGGTCGTGCAAAGCCTTACCTGCAAGGACAACTTGCAATTCAGGCTCCATATTTCTATGACATTCTTGGAGCTATCACCGTTGAGACAGTTCCAAACCCAGATCCATTGCAGTCTCCATACAAGGTACGTCGCATGTATGTAGAACGCACTACTGAATACGAAGCAGGCGAGCGTGTCCAAGGTCGTCTTGGCGCGGTCGTCGAACAAGAGAATCTTGGGGTTGAGCGCATGCTTGATCTTGTATTCGGTCAAAAGACACAAATACCACCAACAGCAACACCAACTAACTAAGGAGACAATACAGTGAGTTCACTCAACTGGGGCGATCTTGTAAAAGACGCCGGAGATGTAGCAAGTTACGAGCCACTTCCAGACGGAGATTACGATCTAACCGTTATTGAAGCAACTGCCAAGGTTTCACAATCTGGCAAGACAATGTTCGCAATCAAGGCGCAGGTTCAATCAGGCGCTCACGCTAAGCGTCTTGTGTGGGACAACCTTGTTGTTTCACCAGAAAATTCCAATGCACTTGGAATCTTCTTCCGCAAGATGGCAGCACTTGGACTTAATCGCGATTTCTTTTCGACAAGCCCAAGCAACGCTCAAATTGAGCAAGCTATCAAAGGTCGTTCATTCCGCGCTGCAATTACCTCACGTACTTGGCAGGGTCAGAAGAAGAACGAAATCAAGAACTACTATGTTGCGCCTGCCGCTGGAACACCTGGCGCTGCTCCCGTAGCAGCTGCCGCTCCTGCACCAGCACCTGCACCAGCACCAGCTGCTCCTATAGCTCCTGTTGCCGCTGCACCAGTTGCTGCTGCAGTTCCACCAGCACCTCCTGCTGCACCTGCAGCACCGTTCTAATCAAACACTAGTTGTTCTGGTATCATCGTCTAGCTTAAAAACTTAGGCGATGATACCAGCAACTTAAAGGAGCAACATGAAAATCTTAATGACGGGTTTTACCGCTTTACAGATAAACACAGAACGACGAACAATCCAAAAGATTGATGTTCCGGCGCTTATCGCAAAGGCACTGACTGAGCAGGGTCATGAAGTAGATTGGCGCAAGGTAACACCTGGCGAAGATCTTTCATCCTACGATGTTGCGTGGATTAACCTTGCGCCGTTGAACTCTCTTAATGGACGACAAGGTGCTATGGGAGCGTTGTATGCTCTTTCATCTGGCGTTCCTGCGGTTGGATTTTTTGATGATTGGCAGTTTAACACAGTCTTTAACGGAGCTCGCGCCTTAATTCGTAAACCTGAGATGCTGTATAAGCATCTACTTGTTGGAACTGAACATCGCGGTGATGAAGGCGCAACATACTTTAGTCGTGCAGACATTGAAGCTGCACTTGAAAGAGTTAGAGAAGTAAATCCAGACGCCGCAAAGAAGTGCTATATTGAACGTTACTACATGATGGACAACGATGAAAACATTAAACCTTATGAAAAACGTCTTGTTGAGGCAGCGCGAGATCTAATAGCAGACCGCTGGTCCGCGGGCATGGTGCCAGTGTGCCCTATGTATGCGTGGGGTAACCGCGCCGGTGTTCGCAAACGCATGCCAGTTGAGGTCGGTCCTATTGAGGCTCTAGACCCTAGTGTTGTTGTTAACGATACACTTGCTGCGGTGCTACCTAAGTCACCAAAGGAAAAGGTGCGTTCATGGGTACTTGGCGCGTTGATGCCACACGATGAATGGCTTGCACGCAAAAGTCCAGATTGGCCAGTTGAGATTGTTGGTAGTCGTAAACTTATTAAGAAACTTGGTGGACAACGTCTAGACACCGAGCAAGACGTTCTTGAATACTATAATGAGCGCTGGGGAATTCTTTCTCCACCATATCCGCATGCTGGCTCTGGCTGGTGGCGTTCACGCTTTCTATACGCGGCGCACATCGGATCTATCCTTGTAACTGATAAAGGCGAAGGTGATCCGCTGGGTGATGCCTACAAGTTAACTATCTCTGACGTTGAAAAGATGTCTGATGATGAGCTAGCTGCCGCAGCAAAAGCACAGGCTGATGCCTTGCGTCCATACATTGGAACGTATGATCAGTTTAAGGATCACTGCGAACGCATCGTTAACCGCGCGGTTGCACAGGACAAAGGTCTTAAGAGAAATCCAGATGGGACAATTGCATGAGTCGTATTCTTATAACTGGCATGACGTCTCCTCAGACGTCACACGCACTAAACAAGAAGTCTCTATCATTCTCCGGCGTTATAGAAAATGTTCTGAACGATGCTGGTCACACGGTGTCTATGTGCGAGCCCGACATGACGTGGACAAAGGAAAACCTTGACGTATATGACTCTATCATTGTTGGAACTGCGCCTTTAAGTAGCTTAAGTGCAAATCATGCTTATGGTGCTCTTCACATTATAGACCAGATGTACGATTCTGGAAAACTTGCTCTTCTGATTGACGCCCCGCAGCCTTCACAGATAGCGGTAGGTCTTCGCTCAGTTAAATCTAAACCAGAGAACCTTACTAAACCTTTCTATGTAAATCGTAGAGGTTACCAGCTAATGAAGGATACAAAGGTCTCTAAGAGGATTCTAGGAACTGTTGATAGGCTAATAGACGACAATGCGCAGTGGCCAACGGTTATCTATCCATCGTTGCCTTGGAAAAGTGCGACGTCAGTTATTGACGATCTTCCATCTAAGGCTGGAGTGTCTGTAAATGGAATAAACCTAGATGCCTATATGTCTAAGATACAAAACCCTATGGATACTCCTAGAGAAAATCGCTGGGCATCTGATTCTATTTCTTCTCCGTGGATTAAGAAAATAATGAACACGCTTAACACACAGGTTACCTTAATGAAAGAACACAAAGGTTACTCAGATGCTGCCGTAGAGGAACATATAGGTAAGTCGATTGGATCCTTAATAACACCTCACCGTGGTGGAACGTGGTGGTCGTATCGGTACGTTCAATCACTAAACAGACTTACGCCGGTTGCAACTGACTGGCAGGAAAGCTGCAACATTGGCAGCTCGTGGAATGCAATCGCGGCAACAATAGAACACATGGAGCCAGGGCAAAGAGAAGAGCTAGCACGGGCACAGCAAAAGGAGTATCTTGCAAGTATTCCAAATAAGGAGGAAGCGCTAAATGATCTTCATGAGGCGTTGAACATAACGGCAAAGAACAGAAAGGTTACAGCATGACACTATTCAATAGATGGCTAAAGGAGACACGTAACCTTCAAGAGACCGTGTACTTCATTAACTACGAGGAGATGGACGGCGATAAGCCGCAAAACATTCGTAAGTTTGTAGAGTACCTACGGTGGAACATGCTTGCCGTTGACGATGAACTTGCTGAGATGCGTCAGGCTATCTCTTGGAAACCTTGGCAGCACGACCAACCTTACGCAGATCGCGAGGAGGTCATTAAGGAAGCCGTTGACGTTCTGCACTTTGTTGCAAACATTATTGTTGCAGCAGGCGGAACTGATGATGAACTAAATAAGTTCTATCTTGAAAAGATGGAAAAGAATCGCCAGCGTCAACTTAAGGGATACAAGGTTAAGGACGTTGGAGTAAAGTGCACGCTATGTAATCGTGCAATAGATGACGTGGGCGTTGGCGAAGTGCCAGACGTTTGCGCAAAGTGCCTACCAAAAAGAGAAGGGGATACTACAAATGCCTGAGTATGATGATAAATGGGTACGTGAACAGTTTGCAGCTGCAAAGGTGCGAGTTGGAACTGGCAACGCGGTGTTAAAGCTGCTAAAAACTTGGTCAGAGATTAAGGCCACTGAAAAAAGTGCTGCTGAAATTATGGAGGTGTTCTCTAAGGTTGCGCTAAATCACGCGCTTGTTGAGGAGCCTAAAGGTGAGGTATGGGCTCCAGCGCAGCCTGGATTTATTCTTGTTGGAGATCAAGTAAGAGTTATGTATGATGCCTTTAGCGATGCTACTGGCAAAATACACAATGGTCGACGAGGAATTGTAGTTGCAGTTCGTCATGGTGACGTTGTTATTAGATCTAATGATGACAAGGAACCTTTCCTAGATGGGGCTCACTACTCTCCCTATAAGCTAGATAAGAGAGTTCGATGAGACAGACTATTCACCTGCAGGCAAGCGGAAAGAATCACGCTGATATGCAAACGTCTATTCATAATGCAGTTATTAAGTACTTTGGCGTAGAGGACGAAGAGACGCTAAAGAACGCTGAGGTTGCAGTCACGCAAGAGTCAGAGGAAAAGTACACGGCAGTAATTCACATAAGGATGCGATAATGGAAGATACAACAGCAGTTCCACAGGTCCCAGCTAGAGTTGCAGCTCTTCGTGAAGCTGCGCTACTTATTAACGGCGATAGAGACGCGCAGTACGGAAGCCCTAAGGACAACTTTAATCGCATTGCGCGTATCTGGTCTGTCATTCTTGGTATAGATATAACAGAGGAAGACGTTGCGATGTGCATGGCTGGACTTAAGATGGCACGGTACGCATCTAAGTCTGGATTCCAACCTGATACCTGGGTAGATATTGCAGGATACGCCGGATGCGGATACGAAGTAGGGCAACTGCTCGCACAAAAAGCTGAGTAATCATGACCCATAGTGGGTCATACTGCACTAACGCGGTATACAGTCCATCTATACGAAACTATGGAGGACTTACCTATGTCGCAACCTACCTTTATTGACTGTAATGGTCTTGCTGGATTCTTAAGTCTTGGCCTTGTGCAGGCAGGAATGGAAATGAAAACTCGCACAGGAACACTTAACTTTGGAAACCCTCTAGCTGAGGCAAACCGTAAGTATCTTGGCAATACGTGGAACAGTTACTTCTCAGATGACGCTGATGAATGGCCAAAGTCTAAGGTAGACGTAGTCGCAGGCTGCCCTCCTTGTTCAGGCTGGTCCGTCTGGTCTGGACCCGCTAATCGCGGTGAAGACTCTGCAGCACATGAACACACACGCGCATTCATGAGATACGCAGGACGAGTCAAGCCAAAGATGATTGTGTTTGAGTGCGTTCAACAGGCATACACACAAGGACGCGGTGTTATGAACAAGTACCGAGAGATGGTCGAAGATGTCTCTGGAAAGAAGTACGACCTATACCACGTTAAGCAAAACAACTTGCTTCTTGGTGGATTCTCGTATCGTCCACGCTACTTCTGGGTAGCTGTAGAAAAAGGTATGAAGTTTGGAATTAGCGTGCAGCAGCCAACTGAGCTTCCACGCATCATGGACATTATTGGTGATCTTGCAAAGCTTCCACAGTCATGGGATAAGCAAAAATACGTTGAAGAGCCTTCCCGCTGGGTGTCGCATCTTAAATCACCAGATGGAATGGTTAACGGTCACGTAGGAAAAACAAACATTCACGCTCAACGTATTGAAGAGATATTTGACATCATTGGAAATGACGGCTGGCCTGGAAACGGAGATCTTGGTGGAGCCATCAAGAAAGCCGTAGAGATGAACAACGGAGAGTTTCCACAAAAGTGGTTAGACATATCTGAGAGAGTTCTTCGTAAGAACTACAAGCTTGGATTTTCTCAACCGTACCGCTGGAAGGAAGATCACTGGTGCAACGTTCTTACAGGATCTGCACTAGACCACGTAGTTCACCCAACTGAACCTCGTCTTATCACGCACAGAGAGTCCGCGCGTATGCAAGGCTTGCCTGATGACTTTGATATTGAAGGCGCTAAGGAGTACTCGTCTCTTGCTGCAGTATGGGGCAAGGCTGTCCCAGTACAAGCTGCTAAATGGTTAGGAGACGCTATGGTTGCCTCTCTAAGCGGCCAACCTGATACTAACCAAGGTGAACTAATAGGAGATAGAGAGTGGCTTCTAGACATGGATAAAGGGTTCTCTAGACAGGCGGCAAAAAAGAAGTGGTACGCCGATGTCAGCTAAGGATGACTTTGAAGAAGAGAACATATACCCCCAGTGTGAGCAGTGTTACATCAAGGAAAACAGTAAGTGGGAGCCGGAAGGCGTAGGATCAGACGGAAGTCTTATATCCACGCTTGTTGCGGTAGCAATACCAACTCGGTTAGATCCGGGGCAGATCAACGTTTGCTCAACCTGCGGTGAAATTACGATAGCTGGAATCTTTGTAGATCTTGATGAGGAAGAGGTTAAGTACGACGAAGGCCCTCTAGGCAGCCTTGAGGACTACGACGAGTAACCTGATATAATTTACTTATGACGAAACGACACAAACATGCAAACCTTTATATTTCAAACTGACTCCTTTGAGCGCATCGCCGCGGAGTTAGATAACAAGCGTCTTCATAAGCAGACCCTTGAGGGCTGGCAACTTCTTCTTGCCGTGACAAAGCTAGGACCTGATGGAAATTACCGTGACCCTAAAGGCTGGGCAAATCACCCGGCTGCAAATATGTGGCGCGGGCACGAAACCTTGCTAGTCTCATATCTATCTGCCACATACTTCGAGTGGCGTAAGCGTGGGTACAAATCTACAATGCTTCCTAAGATCTACTCGACGTATGACCTAGCGATAGATCGCGGATTGATATCACCTGATATCACCATGCCTTGGTGGATGGAAAATAAAAGAAAGTTTGAACAGCTTGCGTCTACCCACAGGGTAGCTCTTCTTCGTAAGGACTACACCTGGTACTCCCAGTTTGGCTGGGCAGAGGACACCGGAACTCGTCCTCCCTACTACCAGTACCTATGGCCAGACGTAAACGGCAACCTGTGCCTAGGGACATACAATAATCTATAAATAGGTTACTTTGGCATAAAGTACAGGCGCTCAGATGACATTAGAGACACTTTCACGCCTAGGTCCATATGGTTTTATAGGTCTCTAAAATAACAAAAAGAAACACCCGTGTAGGCTACCTTTTCTGGAGTCTCAAGATACAATGTACCTATGAGAGACTCGCGTATTGGCGAAACACTATGGAGTGAATGGTCTGGTGAAGGCTTTGAGCCTACCAGCCAAGATGCTCTTGTGTTCTTCACGGAAGATCACGTTGATATTGAAAACGAGACTGTCAGACGTGCGCTAGCCTCTGCACTTCAACGCGATGGATCTTCAATCTCCCTTGGTAATGGGTACAGCGCTATTGAATCTGCCACTGTTTCTCACGGGTACGCTGGTGAAGTAGATGAGGCAATCTACTTTACAATGTGCAATGAAGACGGAGAAACACGTGACGGAGATTACGTAGACAGAGTTATTCCTATTACCTGGGTGGAGATCTAAGTGGCACGTGGCGAAACAGACTTAAGTTGGCAGAAGGAAGCAATCTGCGCGTTACCGGAGAATGAAAAGATAAGAGACTTCTTTTTCTCAACGGAACCAACAGAGAAGTATCAAGCAAAGAATCTTTGTTTCCTGTGCCCTGCGCGACAAGGTTGCTTAAAGTGGGCTCTTGAACATCGACAGATCTGGGGAATCTGGGGAGGCAAGGACGAAGGTGAAATTCGTCGCGCACTCTCAGTCTCAGGCGCAGGACAAGAAACTCGTCGTCGTCGTTTTCCTCAGTGCCCTTACTGCAACGCTCGTCCGTCTAAGTTAGAATCCTTAGTTGTTGATTCTCCAAACGGAGGACGTTGGGCAACTATGCGTGTGGTTCACTGCACATCGTGTGACTTCACATGGCGCTCACGAACAAGTGCAAACGCTGTTGATGCCTATCACGTTGAACGAGCTGAGAAGCTTGTTAAGGCTGAGAAGGAAAAGGCTAAGAAGTTGGAGAGGCAGCTAAAGCGTAAAATGAAAGATTCTGAGCGAGCCGCGCGTCGTCAGGCTGCAATTCCAAAGCGATAGCACCATACTCTTTTGCCTTATCAAACTTTCCAAGTCTAAACGCAGAGATTGCAGCGTAGTCATACGGTGCATGACCCCAAGCCTCAGGTTCACAAAGATACTCTAGAGGTTTCTCTGTAATCGCAATAGCGTCTTCAGCAGACTTTAAGCACTCTTCCCACTTTTCAGCTATGTAGAAGTGTTTTGCAAGATCTACGTGAGGTTCGCGTCGACCGGGCGCTTCCTCTATCGCGCGATTAAACCAGTATGCTGCCTTATCGTGTTCAATTTCTCCGTCACTCATAAGTATCTCCGTTATCTTTCCTAGGTAACGCATCGAGGCCGCGCGTTCTGCATCCCAGGTAGCTGTTGGCAAGCTTAGGTGACGCTTAAACTCTTCCATAGCTTGCTTGTATTGAGCATGAAAGTATAGCTCACGTGCGTAGTAAAATACGTTTCTATCACTTGTTGGATCCTCCTGCACAGACATTGCAAGAAGTGGTAGGTACTGCGCTCGGCTTTTTGTTGAGTCTGGATGATGATGAGTCTCTAGTCCTTCAAGCCAGCCAGATGTTTCATTCATACCATAGGCATAAAGACACTCGTGAACAGGATGGCGCCAACGATAGTTCTTACGTGTATGAATATGGTCATAGCTAAACTCTAGTCCGGGAGTTCCATCATCGTTCCACGACCAGACGTGCTTGTACTTAGGGCGAGTCCACCCGTTGTCAGCTGCAACCTGTAGAGCCTCACGCCAGTTAGGTGTGATGATCTCATCCATATCAAGAGAGATGCAGTAGTCAATGTCGATAGGAAGAAGCGCCAATGCAGCGTTGCGTGCATCATCAAAACGCCAAGGAGAGATCTTTACTACCTCTACGTTGATGCCAAGACTTTTGGCAAGCTCTACCGTCTTATCAGTTGAGCCGGTGTCTGCAATCATTAGATAGTCTGCGTCCTTAGCGGACTCATACCAGCGCTCGACAAACTGTTCCTCATTGAGGGCTATCGTGTAGATTGCTACCTTCATTTTTCTCTCCCGGTCGTTTCGTTATGTGTGTTTAATGTATCCTATAAGTCTCTATAAAAGAATTTAATGTTATCAAAATATCCACCGCCAGTTCCTGCGCCGTCTCCGTGAACTGCGATGTAGTTTCCATTTGATACAAAACCAATCATTGAACCCTGCCATACATCATTGAGGTACCACTCGATGTCTGTTCCAGTCTTATCTATGGTGATTCTTACGTTATACCAAACACCCGTCGTAACTAAACCTTGCGAGACAGTAGGATACGAAGGTGCATCCCAGCTTGTCCAGCTTCTTGTCGCGGCAAAACCCGAGTAGCTTGCAGTACGTCCATCAAAACGAATCATCTGTCCTCTGCCGTTTATATCGCATCCAAAATAAAAGTTAGCTAGTGGAGCGCCGCTTTCAATAAGCTTAATGTCAAATGACACGGTCTTGCCAAGACAGGACTGCGTTACGTTTGTGTACGCATATTGTCCGCCTTGCGCCACTATGGCAGGGCCAGGGCGTCCTTGTAGAACCGTTGTAGTTACACTAGTTGTGCTTGTCCAGCCAGATAAGGTAGAGGCGTCCTTAAAGTAGAACGGTCTGGTGCTTACCGCCGAAGAGATAGCTCCAATAACTTGCATTAGACTACTAAGTCTCCCGCGGCTACCCACGTGTTAGGTGACAGCTTAACGAGAGTTGCCATTGAGTACTGAGCTCTAAACGCAAGACCAGGCGTAGAGTATATCGTTACGCCGGCTGCAGGAGTAAGCTTTGCTCCACCAGACGACTGAACAAAGAAGTTTACCTGCGAGCCAACTGCCATGTTTGCAACTGAGTCAAGAGCGACGTTCAATGTTACAAAGACATTTGATACTGGGTTAACTACGATAAGCTTAGATATGTCCGTTACCTGTAGTGTGTAAGACGAGTTAGTCACTGTGTTAATTGGAAGCGTAGGATCTGCGTATCCAACTGGTCCCTGTGCGCCAGTAGCACCCGTAGGTCCAGTTACTCCCTGTGAGCCGGTAGCGCCAGTTGCTCCTGTAGCTCCAGTAACGCTTGGCCCTGTTGAACCTGCGATTCCAGGTGATCCACGAAAGCCGGTTGGACCCGTAGGACCGGTGGCTCCGTTAGACCCAGATGCCCCTGTAGGACCTGACTGTAGATACGTCGCGTAATCTGTTGCAACCCAACTGATGCCGTTCCAAGACCAAGCACGACCAGACGCTGTGTATTTTTGACCAACGGTAGGACCGGTTGGAAAGGTAACTGCCATTTCCTGTCCTTTCTAATGCTTACAGACGAATAAACCTATTTATACTTTTCTTAAACTATACTGCAAGGTTTGAGTAAAGTACCGATCCGTAGAAGTCCGTACCATTTGGTGAGGCAAACTGAACTATGCTTCGTGATGGAGTGGCACCAGACAACGAAGACGTGAGTGTTGGAGCTGAACCGCCATCCCAGTAGATAGTTCCTGCCTGTGCAGCCCACGTAAACGTAGGAGTAAACGAGTAGTTAGCTGTAAAGAACGTGGCCTGAGCTCCGATGGCAGCCGTCGTTGCTGCGCTAAGCGTTAGATACGTCTTAGTTGTAACCGTGCCTGTTGACGCATAACGGTCAGTTAGAACTGATGAGATCGTAAACCATGTAGAGGTAGCTGCAACTATGGTGTCGTTTGTAAGTCCGTTAAAGTTAGATAGCGTTGCGACTGAGCCTGTCGCTGTTGAGCTAGAGCCGGTGGTTGAGTTAGTTACCGTAAAGCTTGCGTTAGTTGTAACAACTCCTACGGTAAACGTTCCGTTGAACCCGGCTGTTGACGCTCCTGAGACCGTGATGGTCTGTCCTGAAACTAGATTTGTTGTGTCAGTCAGTGCGTACGTAACTGTTGTGCCACTTGCGGTGATACCCGTGATGTCATACACGCGGTTAGCACCAGATACCGTAACGATCTGACCAGCAAACACCGTATTAGTTCCTGTAACCACTAGAGTACCTGCGACTGTCGTTGCTATCGCGGCCGACGTTGCTCCAGTTGCTGTGCTTGCCACGACGATGCTGGCGTTGACGTTGACGGCTGTGATGTTGTACGTTCCATTGTAGGCGGACGTTGACGCCGTTGTAATGGTGATCGGCATTCCAACAGTTAGACCTGTCGTGTTTGCAATGCTGTATGTTACCGCTGTGCCTGAGCCTGAGATTGCAGTTATGGCGTACTGACCTGTCGTCGCGTTAGCCGATGATGTTGTGCCTGTGGCTGTGCTTGTTACCGTAAAGCTTACGTTGTTAACAACGCTAAGAACCGTGTAGTACCCATTGAACGCGGTGTTTGTTGCACCTGAGATGTTAACAGGTTGTCCAGGAATAATGTTTGCAGTGTTTGTCGTCGAGTATGTTACCTGACTACCGTTCGCAGATATCGCTGAAATTGAGTAGGTTGCGCCAAACGTAGGGGTCATGCGAGTTGCGGTGACTGCGGTTGATGGGTTAATCGCGCTGATTGTTGTACCAGCTGTGATGTTTGAACCCGAGACAAGCATTCCTGTGTAAAGGTTAGCCGTGCCTGACGTTGTTCCCGTGTCTGGGATAACCTGCATCGAGGTTGATCCGCTAGCTGCAAGAACGCATGTCTTGTTGAATGACGTTCTTCCGCCAACCTCAACATAGAACGTGTGACCCGACGTAGTAGCCATAGAAGGAAGAGTTAGCTGAACGTTTCCTGCAACGTTAGTAAGACGAGTGACAGGACCGTTGCTAGCTACAGGGGCAATCGCGCCGGTTGCGGCGTCAAACGTCTGTGTCTTATAGGTGATGCCTGAGCTAATATATGCGGATGCGTTCTTAGGAAGAAAGTCTGGAGAGTATGTAATACCCATGTTTAGTATCCAATCATCTTACGAACGTTAATGACCGCGCCGTCACTTGTCCAGCATTGAAAAAGATTATAGGTTGAAGAGAGTGCAGGTTGTGACCCACCTTCAAAGTTGATTGTTGCCGCTCCTGAGCTCACGGACGTTCCTGCAAATGACACTGACTGTCCAGCTGGTACAAGTTCAAAGTACCACATTGCGTAGAAGTTAACGTCAAACTTTGTCAGATCAAATGAAAGAGCAACCGTTGCACCAGGGTTTTTAACCGAGATAAAAGGGTAGGTAATAACGTCAAAGGTAGTGCTGCCATTTGCTACGCTCGTGCGGTAGCGAACTCCGCTTGATGCGGTAAGATACGCTCCGTTTGCGGCTACAAACTTCTTAGGTGTTATTGTATTTCCCACGGGAACTCCTCTTAAGAATTAAGCTGGCTGTAAAGAACCTTGCCAAAGATTGACACGCCGTCAGGGCTATAGAATATAAGCATGTAACGACCAGTTCTTGCGTTTACGTTTGGAGCTCCAGTATTTGATGCTCCGTTGTCCCAGGCTGTTACGTTTGTCCAGGACACGGTAGTTGTACCGATGGCTTTCATCTCAAGGTACCACACCGAGACGCCATCACTTGGAACACCGATAAAGGTAATTGCCAAGTTTGCGACAGGGGATGCAATTCTTACTAGTCCACCGTTAGTTGGATTGATGGAGTAAGCTCCGCCAAGACCAGTGTAGCTTTGAATGCGTGAAGAGTATGCAGCGCCGTTTACAGCATCGTTAGATTGCTGTAGCGTCTGTGGTACCATTGAGATTGCCACTATTATTTATCCTTTGCTTGGATTATTATTCAGGTGATGCTTCAATTGAAAGTGAAGAGTCAAACCCACTGCCATTCCACTCTGCCTTAGCAGCGTCAGAAATCTTTGGTGGATAGAACGTTCCGCCTTCATATGTCCAGCCTCGTGATGGTGTAACGACGTTTGTAGATATCTCAACCGCGTCAAAGAGCTCGGTCATGTTGCCGAGCCCTTCTTCGCTGTCGGAAACAACAACGTTAACTACATCTACACCAGAGATTAGCGCGAATTTAGCCATTTATGTTTCTCCTTTTCGATCAGTTAACTTAAACTACAGCTTTGTCGAAGTAGCGAACGATAGCAAGACCATCGCCGCCATTTCCACCGTATGGTTGGTATGCATAGTACTGGCAGTCTGAAATATCGACGTAAACTACGTCGCCAGCATCAAAGTACAAGAACTCCCAGCAGACATCGAAGTATGCTGCGTTATCAGGAGCTGGAACTGTCTGCCAGCCTGATGGAACAGTTGAACCTGCAGTGTTACCTGAGGCTGTACCTGCGATGTAGTTGTTGGTTGTAATTGCAGAGAATTGAATATCGTACGTTGGACGATCTTCGCGGATGATAACACCCTGGTAGTTCTTCCAACGAACTGTTGGACGAACGCGCTTTGGCAGACCAGAGAAGTTATTGCTTGTTACGCCTGTTGGTGCAGTCTGAAGACGAGCACCGACGATAGGGAAGATAAGTGCAGTGCGTGGAAGGATTGGGAATGCCTGCCATGCTGTTACTACCTTTGCGTTTCCAACGTCTTGAATCGTAACCTGTAGACCGTATGTACCACCGGCAATGTTAGCAGGCGATGACTGCTGAATTGCCTGAGCGTTATACAACCCTGTCCACTTGTAGGCATCTGAGGTGATCGTGTCATACGCAACGGCTGTACCAGCTGATACGTGCTGACGAGTTGTTTGTGGAGTGTTACCGAGGTTTGCACCACCACCACCACCGCCGCCGCCGGTGTTAACAACACCGTCGATACCGCGTGAGTAATAGTCAACTACACCAGCTGCTTGCGTTGAGTTGTAAGCAACGAGCCATGTTCCGCCGCCCTTACCGCCGCCCGCGTTTCCGCGACCAGGTACTGTTGCAAACTGCGTGGTGCTTGTCCAACCTGCGCCGCCACCGCCACCTGCTAGTGGGATACCGTATGCAGATCCGCTGTTAAGACCAGATGGGATAACACCTGGGCCACCGTCACCGGCAGCAGAAGGCATGTAAGCGTTAGTGCTCGAGCCTGTTGTAGACGTGTTCCACATTGCGTATCCACCAGCGTTTCCACGCATTGGGAACGTCTGGAACGACGATCCAGCTGTTGAGTTCCAACCAGAGCCATATGTAAATGACGTTGTTGCGCTGTTAGTTGGCATGTACATAATTCCGTTACCGCCAATGCCACCTGCGCCGCCACCGCCACCTGCTAGTGTAGGAAGAGTACCAAGTGTGCCTGAGGCACCAGCAGCGTGTCCGCCGTTGTTTGCACCTTCAAGGCCGTATAGCCAAGCTGACACCGAGGTGTTATAGGTTCCGCCTCCGCCGCCGCCTTCAGCAGCAACTGTTGCGGACGTTACGATTGGAGACATTCCTGGCTGGCCAGCATATGTGTACGTACCATCGTTTGCACGCTTTAGAACTGTTGAAGTTGCCGCAAGTTCAAGCTGTGGATACATTAGGTAGAATTCCATCGTCGTACCTGTTGCAGACTGTGCTGCCTGGTACGCGGTAGCGCCTAGACGCATCCACGCGGTTCCTGTTGGAGCCTGTGCGGATACACCGATACGTACCGGGTACGATGATTGTGGCATCTGAGCCGTTGTAGATGCAACCGTTGTGATTGGAAGAACGTTGGATAGACCAAGGCTGCGACCAAGTGAGTTGTAATCCTTGTCAAAGTACTCGAGGAACGCTTGCACTGGGCGATACTGCTGTGCGGTACCACCTGCAACCGCAAAGAGAGTACCAGTGTACGTGTTTCCTGCGATAGACTTAACAAAGCGATGTCCAACCTCAAGGTCAGACCCTGCTGTTGAGTTTGTCTGCAGAACAAGAACGTTATCATAAGCGTAAAGTGGCTGCTGGTAAGCTGTAACAGATCCACCAACCTCAAGCTGCATGTTGTCGAACCAGAACACGGTGCTTGCCTGCTGTAGAACGATCGTAGGGTAGATAAGCTGTCCCCATGATCCGTAGCCGTAAACGCCGTTTGCAGTTGACGCAGAGAACGAAGGTGTTGTGAACGTGCCTGAAATACGACGCCATCCAGTCTGACCAACAGTTTGGTTAGATCCTAGGATTTGAGTACCTGTTGGCGTTGCAAACGTTAGAGGCACGGCTGTAATAGCAGCTGTTGTTGCCAAGCTAAGTGTTAATACGTTTCCAGAGACACCTGTAATTAGCGCACCTGACGCCATACCTGTACCAGTTACACTCATGCCAATTAGAAGCTGCGATGCGTCTGTAACTGTTACGGTTGTTGCCGTGTTTGCAGCTGTTCCGTTAACTGTTACTGATCCACCAAAGCCGACCATTGGAGTAGGCGTTATCTGACGGACGAAGAATCCGTTAGCTGTACCGGCATCAATTGATGACGTTGTACCAGTTGAGGTGTTACCTGTTGTGTACGACGTGTTTGATTGCGCCATGTAGCCACCAGACGACACCGAGGTTGAACGAAGCTGGAATAGGATCGGTGTCGATGAGGACACTGCCAAGTTAGCTGATACGTACACGGACAAGCTGTAGGTTTGACCTGGTTGATAAGGAATACCAGCAAAGCCGTTGTTTGTCGTAGACGCTGTAACGCTAGACGTGTTGTTAAGGTTTGACCAGTTGAGCCACGTTGGGTTACCGGTTGAGATAGCTGAACCTGTTGTTGCCTGTAGAGCGTTAAGTCCGAAGGTTCCAGTGTATGAGAACGTTACAGACTGCGCTGATAGGACGTTGGTTGTAGGCGTTGATACAGTTACCTGTGTAAGGCTATCAATGCTAAGAATGACCGCGCCTGTTCCGATACCTGAACCGATAACAAACATTCCAACCTGTAGGTTAGTTGTATCGCTTACCGTTAACGTTGAAGAGCTTTGAGCCGCTGTCACGGTACGAGTAAATGGTACCTGCATTTCAGCCAACTTGGTAGGAATACCGGCGTTGGTGATTGAAAGTGTTGCAGCGTTTGTTCCGTATACGCGAATGTAGTTTGATGACAGCGTTGTTGCATCTTCAAGCTGCGCAACCTGAGGCTGCAGCAAGTTGTTAGATAGATTTTGTGTGTTTGGCGACGATACGGAGTTAAGTCCCATAGCGTTGCTGAGATACGTACCATTAGATACGTTATTGTAGAAGATTGAGCCTTGCTTAACGTTAGCTGTACCTTGGTCAAAGCGGACAACCGCGTTTACCGCTGTTGAGGTGTTAGCTACAGAGAGAGTAACTACGTTGCCTGATACAGAAACTACCTGGGTGTTTGTTCCAAGGTTAGTACCTGATACCAACTGACCGGCTGTGATTCCGTTTGCGTTAGGGAACACGATAATAGATGAAGCGCTAGCTGCACCTGTTGCGTAGCGGAAGATGACGTCAGCGTCCCACTGGGCAAAGGAGTAGTCAAAGTTAGAGTTGGTTAGGTAGTTTGCTATGGTAATATTACCAAATGTTGTAGTACCACCGTTACCGCCTGGAAGGGTGTTTGTGTAGTCAGACGCGGACGCGATTGCGCCTTGTCCACCTTGTCCACCTGCACCGATGTTAATCGCGTAGCTAGTACCTGGAGACACGTCAACGTTCTTGACTACAACTGCTCCACCACCACCACCGCCACCTGCACCGATATCAGAACCGCCACCGCCACCGCCACCTGCACCGACAAGAATTACCTGTGCGCTTGTGACGCCAGTTGGTGCTGTCCATGTGCCGTTTGCTGCGAAGGTTGCCTCTTTGATTGTTACACGACTGGAGTTGTCGTTAGGAAAGACAATAAAGTCTTTACTTGAGGAGATCGCCATTGTTTAGATACCTTCCTTAGTTAACGAGAACGCCAGAGATGAGGAAATCCACCGCTGCTGCTGCGTCTGCTGTGACTGAAATTGTTTCAGTTGCGTTTAGAACCTGACGTGTGTCAAAGTTCACTGTTCCGTTTGCAGGGATCTGCAGGCCGGTGCAAAATGAAAGTCCGTTAAGCAATACGGTAAATGTACGCGTGTTGGACGTCTTGTTTGATGCTGTGATGCTTGTTACGATTGCAGTGTTTGATGCTGGAACTGAATACGTTGAGGAATCAGTTAAAGCAGCGGTTCCTGCACGAAAACGAACGACTGTTGTTGCCATTATGCGAGTACCCCCATATAGCTAAGGATTGATAGTGAGTTTGATTCGGTTTGAATAGCAGTTAACTTGGTAGTTCCTGCCGAGTTGACTGCTGCTACCTGAGTGGTACCTGCAGTGTTGACCGCTGAAACCTGTGTGGTTCCGGCAGACGAGATTGAAGTGAGCTGGGTGTTGGTAGCAGCCACGATGTCGCTAACTCCAAGAAGAGTTCCCAACGTTTCGAGGGCTTTGGCAACAAACACCAAGTCTTGGGCGCTGTATGTACTTGCGGATAAGCTGTCTGTAATCTCTTGCTTTACCGCAGTAATCTGCGTTCCAAGTGATGAATAATCAGCCATTTACTACCTACTTTCCTTGCTCGATTATTGATGTAAATATAACATGACTCGAAACTTTTAAGTGTGTCTTTGTCATGTTATGCCTGGGCTTCTGACCATGAAATACGGGCAGAGATGTTAGATGCAACTGTTCCGATATTTGTCGCAAGAATGATAAGTACGTCTGGTCCCGCTGGGAATCCAGGAGTAGATACCGTTCCGTTGCCGCTAAGAATGGAGTTTCCAAGTTCGCGGATACCGGTTAGGTCGTATACAGATGAGTTGTACGCGTTGGCACCAGCGCCGTTTTCCGTGAAGAATGAGAACACGGAATCGCCGCCGTTTACCCAGCCACTAGGAGCTGCTGAGGTAATTGTTCCAGTTCCACCAGGAGCTGCAACGTTTAGAGACGAGTTAATCGTGATCTGACTTGCAGTAGGAACGATGGTGATCGGTGCGTATGGAACGTTGTAACCAGTCTGCCCAGTGAAGCCAGTGACCGTGATGTACTGGCCTACAGAGAACGCGTGGTTAGAAGATGTTGTGTACGTAATAGATGATCCGTTTGATGACGCAACTGTTGAGCTGATCGAGTAGTTAGGAACACCGCCGCCACCAATGCCGGTGTTGTCAAAGTAGAACACCTGTGCCAGTGAGTTAAGACCAGGAATATCACGACCCCAGTCATCTGGGATGCCTGAGTATCCAGCCATTGGAGTGTACGTTGCCGTTCCGCCCTGTGTAACGGTGTTAAGCGCGGCAGCGGACATCGTGATTACCGAGCCTTGAACGGCTGCAACCGTCGTGTTAGCTGCAAACGAGGATGCCATACTAGAGGTACCGGTAATTACCATACCGGTGACGATACCCGTCATACCGCCGTTTTGTCCGATGTCATTAACGATCATCTGATTTGAACCTTGTGAGATTGACACGTTGGCACGAGTAATTGCTAGTTGATTAACTGTCCAGTTAGTATAGCCAAACTGTGCTGGGTTCATAAGAACGTCAATACGGAACGCTCCGTTGGTCTGAACACCAATTGACTTAAGTGCAAGTTGCATGCGGTTAAGAAGTTCACGCTGTCCAAAGTTACGTCCGAGAGCGTTGTCAACTGATGGCGCTACGCGAAGAGCAACAAGAGGACGAGCGATACCTGGCTGAACTGCTAGGTACTTAGTCATACCTCCTGTGAAGAGAGGCAAGAGATCAGCGTCATAGCGGCCGTCCATGATAACGGACGAGCCCCAGTGTTGAATGATTGGCGAGCAGGTGATTCCGATGGTTTGAACTGCAACCTGTGAGTCACCACCTGAGCCTGTAAACGATGAGTCGGTAACAAAGATTACCTGATCTGTTGTTCCAGCGATTGTAAACGGACGGTCAGGATACGCGTAGGTAATTGACTGACGACGCTGAACTGTTAGAGGATATGCCTTAACAGTGTTGTTGTAGTCGCCGATCTGCGTATACTTCATGATCTCGCCGTTGACGTCATCCTTAACCCAAAGGTAACCATTTGGTGGCCAGTCATGGGTATTTTCAATGTAGATGGTAGTGTCGTTTGGCCCAAGAGTACCACCGCGAATACCTGAGGCACCTGCAACCATTCGAGTGTTCTGAATTGGCTCGGTTGTTACCTCATAGCGAGCTGGAAGGTTACCAGACTTTTGATAGGCAAGCTGGTTGGAGTTGTTTTGCGGCCAACGGTGACAGTAGACGACCTTTCCACCCTTAGCACGCATACCGAAACGAATTGTTCCAGCGCCATACCAGGAGTAATCGATGAAGATCATCTGCATCTTAGTAACGTCAAGGTGATAACCTGATGGACCATCTCCATCAAACTTATCTAGGTTCCACTCGTCTTGAGCTACACGGATAATCTGGCTGAGAGTTGCACGAACGCCGATAGTTGTCGCACCCTTATAGGCAGGTGAGATTGTCAGTGATGTGTCAGAGTTAACGTTGATGATCTTGTAGCTCGAGCCTTTGATAACAATCATGTCGTTTGTTACTAACTGCTCGCGGAAGAGCGTTGAAACTCCCACAACTCTGTTAGAACCAAAGGTCACGTTAAGACGACCTTGGATCAACTTCTCAGAGTGACGACGAGCAACGTACATTTCTTGCCCATCATACTCAAACCAGAATCCGTTTTGATCGTCAAAAAGACCCGCACGAGTTGCAGCGCCATACCACGTATGCGCGTGACCATAGATGTTTGGACCAGCTGATCTTAAGTCGTGGTAAGGAACTGTAGATGTAAGAAGTACCTGGTATTGGAAGGTGTTGCTGTCAGTTACAGCTGTAACTGGCCAAAGTCCATTAAACGGATTGTAAGTTTCATTAACCTGTGCGTTCTCTATAAGAATCTCTGCGCCAACTTGAAGGCCATGATCCTCTACGCAAACTACGGTGACCGTAGCGAGCTGACCGGAGGTACCGGTGTTAAGAGAAAGTGAGTCAATGTTATACGTTGGAGTAAACTTACAACCTGTTGAGAACTGAACTGACTTACCAGCCTGGTAACGGAAGTAACGACGCGTCTGACGAATTGTCTGTGAACCAGGGACTGGAAGCACTGTAGCGAGAGCTACACCGGCGTCATAAGGACGATGAATGATGTATCCTTCAGACTTAACAATAATGCGTGCAGTAACTGGAACGGTAACGCTTGTCTGAACGCGACCAAGACTAAAGATCATCTGACGAACGTTAGGAACCTTTGACACATAGTAGTCACCGTCAATTGAGGCTGTACCAGAGATCGAGATCGGTGTGCCTGGGAACAAGCCGTGAGGGTTTGTAAAGGTAATGGTGATGTTAGACGCTGGAGTTGCAGAGTCAGACACCGCCTGGAACGTGTTCATCGTGTTCTTAGAGCCGGTGTACGCACCAAGTCCTGGGTAATCTCCGCCTGGAATATGCGAAGATGAATACGTATCTCCAGCGTAGACAGCGGTAAGGTTTGGATAGATAATTTCTCCAGCAACCTGACCCTTAGCGTAGTATCTAAACGTGTATGAGGTAGGGGCGTCGTAGACAGCAAACGTACCCTCACCCTTTTGGTTAAGAGATTCTTGAACGGACACGATGTTACCAGCGACAAGTCCATGAGGAACCGTCGTTGTTATAAGCATAAGAGACTTAGGCGTTGTTCCATCACCAAAGATAGAGGAAACTTGAAGTGAGTTACCGCCACCTGGCTTAGGGAAGAACGAAGGGTAGTTTTGAGTTAGGAAAAGAGCTTCCCACTTAGATGGCTGCACTGAGTATTCAAAGTCAGTGTCCATCATTGACTGTGGAAGAGACGCGCGAAGTTTCTGCGCGCCGTCTAGAAGAGTGTCCTCAAAGTCAACAACCTGCTCATAGTCGTCAACCATAACTGAGATGTAATCTGTTGCGCTCATCTGGGAACAGTTAAACTTAAACTTTACGTATGTTCCGTACATTGCCTTCTGTTGCGTTGATGGAGCAGCGCCGTCCATTGGAGATGACTTTTGGTCAATAGAGTCTAGGATGCTCATGCTACCAAGCATCTCGTACTCTGCAAATCCTTTAGTAGAGTCAGAGAAGTTGTAGATGATGGTGTTTGTTGTTACGTTTGTAACAAGCATTAGACGCTCAGGGCGAACCCAACGTTGTTCAATCGTAAGAGAGTTATCTGCAGGATCGAAAATATAATCCGATTCCTTAATAATGTTACGTGACACTTAGATCCTTCCTTACAAGAAGCTCAAAGGTGAAACCACATTTGAGGTTAGGTTTACCAGCTGCTCGGTTGTTGTTGACTTAGGGAAAAATATACCAAGGTTTAGCAGAGCGTCCATCTTTAAGAGATTAGAAACACCGCCGTCTCCCGCAGGACCGGTTGGTCCAATGTTGCCTTGTGGGCCTGTTGCACCGGTTGAACCAGCAGCTCCATTTGAGCCTGCAGAGCCTGCGGCGCCTGTAGAACCCGTTGGGCCTGCAGGACCAGATGAGTACGAAAGAGTTGCCCAGAAGTCATTGCCGTTACCGACCTTGAACAGTCCGGTGTCGAGCTCTAGCCCGAGCTCACCTTCAGCTAACTTTGGGTTAGCAGAAGTCCATTGCGCGGCGCTGCCGCGTCTAAATTGGACTATTGATGCCATTATCTAGTTACTCCTCCGCAGTCGATTGTTACTAAGCCGCCGTAGTTAGTAGTTGGACTGCCAGCGTCTACGTTGATCATTGTATTGCCTGGTGTACCAGCTGCACCAGGTGAACCGGTAGCACCGGTAGCACCTGT
>Ga0114960_10000516_pt1 | contig 32223 bp, 35 predicted proteins | sample C_130625_MF_Meta_FD_92637 | JGI IMG/M metagenome (GOLD analysis project Ga0114960, IMG submission 92637) | Freshwater microbial communities from Lake Croche, Canada to study carbon cycling - C_130625_MF_MetaG | ecosystem: Environmental > Aquatic > Freshwater > Lake | place: Lake Croche, Canada... | reverse complement strand
CCAATTGGCTGCGACGGGAGGCAATACGTAGGAGAGAGGCCGTCATCAAAAAACAGCAGGACCCGGACAACCGGCCACGAACGGTAAATCAGCCTACGGATAGATGCCCTCAGCCAGGCCCTGAGGTGAAGAAATCCAGCGGCAGTGGGCCCCAGGTGTCCTCGCCATCGGGGTTGGAGGGGGCCTGGCCGCTGATCAGCAAACCCTCCCCCAGCCCCAGCTCCGAGCGCAGCAAAGCCTGGCCGCTGCGTTGGTTGCCCTTAAGAAACACAGGTCCCTCGGGGAGCTCTTCTGCCGGCAGCTCCAGGGCGGTCCAGCCCAGGGCTTGCTCCAATGCCCGCAGAGAAGCCAGGGCCACCCCAGCGCTGGGGGCCATCACCCCCACGGTGAACCATTCACAGGCCCCCAGCCGTTGGCGCAGGTCTTGGCTAAGCCGGGCCCGCTGCTCCGCATCCAGGGGCGGGGCGGAACGGAGGCCCTTGAGATCTTCAAGGGAACTTATCTCCAACCTGGGGGTGCTCACTTGATGTATTCCTTCAAAACGCCATTGCGGTTGGGATGGCGCAATTTACGTAGGGCTTTCGCTTCAATCTGCCGGATCCGTTCCCGGGTCACATCAAAGATCTGACCAATCTCCTCCAGGGTCTTCATCCGGCCATCATCTAGGCCGTAGCGCAGGCGCAACACATCGCGCTCCCGGGGGCTGAGGGTGGCGAGCACCCCCTCGAGGTCTTCCCGCAGCAGGTTCTTGGCCACGTCCTGGTCAGGATTCTCGATGTCGGCTTCGATGAAATCACCGAGGCGCGAGTCTTCCTCCTTACCAATGGGAGTTTCTAAAGAAATAGGCAACTGGGCGGATTTGGCGATGAAGCGCAGCTTCTCAATCGTCATCTCCATGCTTTCAGCGATTTCCTCCTCGGTGGGCTTGCGACCGAACTCTTGGCTAAGCACCTTGGTGGTTTTCTTGATCCGAGAAATCGTTTCGTAGAGATGCACCGGCAGGCGAATGGTGCGGCTCTGGTCTGCGATGGCGCGGGTAATCGCCTGGCGAATCCACCAGGTGGCGTAGGTGGAGAACTTGTAACCCTTTTCGTGGTCAAACTTCTCCGCAGCCCGGATCAGGCCAAGGCTGCCCTCCTGAATCAAGTCTTGGAAGGAGAGGCCGCGGTTCATGTATTTCTTAGCGATCGATACCACCAGGCGCAGGTTTGACTGCACCATCTTTTCCTTGGCCCGCCGGCCCAGCATCAGCCGACGGCGGAACTTGATGACAGGCATCTCCACCAGGGCTGCCCATTCCTTGGTGTCTGGCAAATGACCGTTATCTTCCTCAAACTGAGTGGCCAGTTCCTCCAGTTGCAGCAAGTCAGCAATCTTGCGGGCCAGCTCAATTTCCTCATCGGCCCGCAACAGCCGAATCCGGCCAATCTCCTGGAGGTAAACCCGAATGGAATCCTCGGTGTAGACCCCCTTGGGGCCCACCTTGATGCTGGCCGCCTTGGCCGCCTTGGCTGCCTTGGCCGCCTCTGCCGAGGAGGAGAAGGCCTCAGCCACCTCTAACAACTCCTCGGGACTCACCTCCACAGTGGGCTCTTCCTCAGCCGCGGCCAGCTTTGCTTTAGCGGCAGGCTTTGCCTTGGCGGCGGGCTTTGCCTTGGCCGCAGCGCCCTTGGCAGCAGCTGGCTTCGCAGCCGTGGCCTTGGCAGGGGTGGGCTTTGCGGAAGCAGTTTTTACAGCTGTGGCTTTTGCTGCAGCCGCCTTAGGGGTAGTGGCCTTAGCAGTCGTGGCCTTAGCCGCGGCGGCCTTGGTGGCTGTTGCCTTAACCGTGGGGGCGGCCTTAGAGGCGGTGGATTTAGAGGCTGAGGCCTTGGCGGCAGTGGCGGCCTTAGGGGCAGCTCCCTTGGCAGCGGTGGATTTAGCCGCCGCCTTGGCCTTCACAGGCTTAAGCACGGCAGCGGCTTCTTCCACAACAGCGACAATCTCAGGAATGGTGGTGACGGTCATTCGATAGGGAGGCAGAGACGATCCAAACGGCACCCCGGGGAAAGACCCCAAAGCGGCCTAAAACTCGAAAAGCACAGGTCCCCCTCACATCAAGCACGCTGGGGGGATAATTCAAAACAAGCACCCAAAGTGAACCCTTGGGGCGATCCCGCTGCCGGGAGGGGGGCGACAGGGTTGTCAGGGGTGATCGCAGACCCGAAGCGATGCTTCCCGAGGTCTACCCGCTGGACGGAACTCTGTCGGGTTCCGACAACTGCAATGCAGCTCAACCCACTCATCTTAAGAAAAGATCAGGGGAAGCGCAAGCAACCAAATTCTGAAAGATAGTGATTCTTCATGTCTAGCCCCCGGGGGCCGTCTTGGGTCGGCCTGAGCAGGTGGCGGTTTGGGTGGAAGCCGGCAGGGAAGGGCGCCTGCTCAGCTACGGCACCGCCACCTGCCCCGATCTACTGCCTGGGGACCTGGTGCGCGTGCGCCTGCGCGGCCGGCTGCTTAATGGCCTGGTCACCGCAGAGACCCCTGAGTTACCAGAGGGTCTGAAGCTAGAACCGGTGCTGGAACGGCTGGAGGCCGCCGCGGTTGATCCCCGTTGGCAAGCCCTCCTCCAGGCGGTGGCAGTTCAATGCCATACGGCCCCCTTCCAGGTGCTCAAAACCGCCTTGCCCCATGGCTGGCTGGGCCAGAAGGCCAAGGGCGTGGGCCTAGGCAGAAAGCAACTGGTGGCCGTAGCCAGCGGCAACCCTGCCCTGCCCTCCCCCCTCAGCCCTAAACAGCAAAAGCTGCTGGAGCATTTACAAACCCATGGCCCCATGGCCCTCCCGGAGCTGGAGGCCATCGGCCTTGGTCGATCGGTGGCCAAGGCCCTGGCAGCCAAGGGACTATTGGAGCTGGAACAACGGCTAATCCCCCCCCGCCCCTGGCAACGGCTACCAGCGATCGAGGCCGACCAGCCCCCACCGCTAAGTGGCGCCCAGGCAGAGCTACTCCACCAATGGCAGGCCAAACCAGAGCAACGGCAGTGGCTGCTCTGGGGGGTGACCGGTTCTGGCAAAACCGAGGTGTATCTGCGCTGTTGCGCCGAGGAACTGGCCGCCGGCCGCAGTGTGCTGATGCTCACCCCAGAGATCGGCCTGATCCCCCAGCTGCTCGACCGCTGTCGGCGCCGCTTTGGGGCAGCGGTGGTGGCCTATCACTCCGGCCTGGGGGACTCTGAACGGCTGGCGGCCTGGCGCCGCTGCCGCAGCGACGAGGCCTGTGTGGTGGTGGGCACCCGCTCGGCGGTGTTCCTGCCGGTGCAGCGCCTGGGCCTGATCGTGCTCGATGAGGAGCACGACAGCTCCTACAAACAGGAAGCACCGATGCCCTGTTATCACGCCCGGGAGGTGGCACGGCTGCGCTGCGAGCACGACGGCTGTCGGCTACTGCTGGGCAGTGCCACCCCCTGCCTGGAGAGCTGGTTGGCCTGCCAGGGACCAGAGCCCAGCATGGGTTTACTCCGCCTCGAGCAACGCATCGAGGCCCGCCCCCTGCCGCCGGTGCGGGTGGTGGACATGCGACTGGAGCTATCGGAAGGTCACCGCCGCCTGCTGAGTCGGCCGCTGCTGGATCGGCTAGCCGGCCTGGCGGAACGGCAGGAACAGGCGGTGGTATTAGTGCCCCGCAGGGGTTACAGCACTTTCCTCAGCTGTCGCAGTTGCGGCGAAGCGGTGCAGTGCCCCCACTGCGATGTGTCGCTCACGGTGCACCGCCAGCGGGACGGCCAGAGCTGGCTGCGCTGCCACTGGTGTGACCACCGCCAGGAAAGTGCCGACCGCTGTGGCTCCTGCGGCTCCAGCGCCTTCAAGCCCTTTGGCGCCGGCACCCAACGGGTGTTGGAACAGCTGGAAACCGAACTGGAGGGTTTGCGGCTGTTGCGCTTCGACCGCGACAGCACCCGGGGGCGCGATGGTCACCGACTCCTCCTGGATCAGTTCGCCGCCGGGGAAGCCGATGTGCTCGTGGGCACCCAGATGCTGGCCAAGGGCATGGACTTACCTCGGGTAACCCTGGCGGTGGTGCTGGCCGCCGACGGCATGCTGCATCGCCCCGACCTGCGGGCGGCGGAACAGAGCCTGCAGTTGCTGCTTCAACTGGCGGGCCGGGCCGGCCGGGGCGAGCGGCCAGGTGAAGTGCTGGTGCAGACCTACAGCCCTGAGCACCGGGTGATTCGCCACCTGATCGATGGCCGCTATGGCCGGTTCTTGGAGGAGGAGGGCGCCATGCGCCGCAGTGCCCGCCTAGTGCCCTTTGCCAGGGCCTGTTTACTGCGCTTCTCCGGTGCCCAGGCCAGCCTCACCGCCAGTGGCGCCACCACCCTGGTGGAACACATCAACCCGGGGTTGCAGGCGGCCGGCTGGTGGGCGATCGGCCCGGCGCCAGCGCCCCTGGCGCGGCTGGCGGGCTTGAGCCGCTGGCAACTGTTGCTGCATGGCCCCGCCGCCAGCCCCCTGCCCCTACCGCCCGAACAGGAGTTACGGCGGCTGCTGCCCCGGGGGGTGAATCTGGCGATCGATCCAGATCCCCAGGAGCTCTAACTAAGCCCTGGCCTGCAGCCGTTGCAATAACAGGCTTAGCCCCAACAACAGCGCCACCCCCAGGGCCCCGAGGCCGAGGCCACTCCACCGCCAGCAGCCCAAAGCCAGCTGATTCAAGGCCCCTGCCTGCAAACTCCAACCCACGGTTTCACTGGCCTCAACCTGCGCCGCGGCCGGCAGGGCAGTGCGCACCGCCGCCAGCTTCAAAGGTTGCAGATGCAGGCGCAACTCCAAACCAGGCAGGGAATCCAAGGGCCGCAGATCCCACTCAAATTCCAGCCGTTGCTGAACGCCCAACAGCCAGTTGCGTTCCCGCCAGCGCAGCTGGGGGGCCGGTAATTCCAGGTCAAGCAAATTTGTGGCCTGCTGCACCTGGCGCTCCAGCAACGGGGCCAACTGGGGAGCAAGGAGCAATCCACTGGCTTGATTGGCAGCCATGGGCAACGGCGCCCCCGTGCGGTTTTGCAGTTGCTGGACCAGCTCTAGCCGCCCAGGGCCGTGGAATTGCAAGGTGGTATCGAGCTTCACGCACCCCCCCATTAGGAGCGTGAGCCCCAGCAAAAGGCTGGTGGCCACCAGGGCAAAACCCCAGGGGCTACGGGTGCGACCCACCGGTGGTGCCGGGGGAGGGGGGGCTGGCTTCCTCCCACCGAAGCCGCCCCCTCGCTGGGAGCGGCCCAATAGGGATGGCATTTCGCCAAGGCTGGGCATGGTGAGATTCCATTCCTTGGGGCGCTGTAACTGGGGCGCCTCAAGGATGCAAAGCACCTCCTGGGCCTGGCGCCGCAGGGTGCTATCGGCACAGGCCAGGGCCGCCCTGCAGCAGGCCTGGGCCTCGCCGTCTTGGCCCAGGCCCTGGTGGGCCGTGGCCATTAGCAAGCGCAATTCAGCCCCTGTAACCCCCCGCCCGGGCCACTGGTCCGCCAGGGGGGCCAGCAGGTTGAGGGCCTGGCGGTAATCCCCCCGGGCCAGGGCTGCCTTGGGGGCGCCAAGGTCCGGAATCGGTTTGCTGGTCATGGCCGCTGCCCCATGGCTCAGAGCTGACCGCTGCCCACAACCATGGTGCCAATGCCGTCTTTGGTGAACACCTCCAGCAGCAGCGCATGGGGCACCCGGCCGTCAACAATATGGGCGGCCGTAACCCCCTGGGCCAGGGCGCGGATGCAGCATTCGGTTTTTGGGGTCATGCCCCCTGCCACCACCCCTTCGGCTATCAGTTGCCGCGCCTCAGAAAGGCTGAGCTGACGGATCAGGGAATCGGGATCCTCGCGGTCTCTCAGGATTCCAGGGGTGTCGGTGAGCAGCACCAACTTTTCCGCATCGAGGGCGGCGGCCAGCTCCCCGGCGACGGTGTCTGCATTGATGTTGTACGACTGGCCCTCAAGGTTGGGGGCCACGCTTGAAATGACTGGGATATACCCCTGATTCAGCAGGGGAATGATCACCGAGGGATCCACCCGGGCCACATCCCCCACTAACCCCAGGCTGCCGTCGCCGTGGGGCCGGGCCCGCACCAGATCCCCATCGGCCCCACAGAAACCCACCGCCCTACCGCCCACCTGATTCAGCCCATTAACGATCTGTTTATTCACCCGCCCCACCAGCACCATCTCCACCACATCCATGGTGTCGGGGTCAGTAACCCGCAGGCCCCCATGGAAGGCGGGCTGGATCGCCAAACGCGTTAGCCACTGGTTGATTTCTGGACCGCCGCCATGGACAACCACCGGGTGTACGCCCACGCTGGCGAGCAGGGCCACATCACGGAAAACCGCCTCCCGCAACTCTTGTTTCACCATCGCCGCACCGCCGTACTTGATCACCACCCGGCGACCAGCGAAGCGCTGGATATAAGGAAGGGCCTCACTGAGCACCTCCACCCTCAAGGTGTCGGCCCCACTGATTTGGGGATCTAAGGGCATGGCTGGCTCAGGCAGAGGTCGAGGGCCCCGGGAGCGCCATCCTCCAGGGTGGCCACCAGGCCAGGACCAAAGAAGCGACCAAGCCGTCCCTCCTGGGCCACCCAGCGCTCCCGGGGCACAGCCCCCAGTTGAAAACTAAGGCGCAGGGCATAACGGCCCTGGTCCTCGTATTCCTCAACACTTTGGAGCTGGGGCGGGGCCTGCTCATCCCAAAGCTTGAGGGCCTCCAGGGAACTTTCCAGGTGGGCCTTCTGGCCATAGCGCCAGCGAATCACATCCTTGAGCAACTTCAATTGGCCCTCCGTGGCCGTGCTCTCCCGCAGGCTGCGCCATTGCTCAGCCGGCGTAATCCTCTGGGGCGGTGGTAACTCCGCCGACTTCAGGGCCAACCCCCCCAGAAAGATCGGAATGCCATAGAAAATCGTTGGCAGGCTGAGGTTTGGGGCATCGGTGGCATAGGCAACGGAACCGATCACCGTGAGCACTGCCCCAAGCACTGTGAGCAGGGAACCGGGGGAAAAGAGGGCTTGCATCACGCCATCTTCCTTCAGGAAAGGCAAGGATGGGGAGATAAGCCCCTGTGGTGTTGCCCATGGTCGAGTCTGCCGCTGGCCCCAATCGCGACTTGATGCCGGCATTGATCAAGGAGTTACAAGCAGACCGCAACTGGCTGTTGCGCCAACTGGATGGGGGCCGCTGGCCGGAACTAAGGCTCGACCTGGCGGCCCTAGAAAGGGAGCTGGGGCAGCTGTTGGAACTGGCGGCCGAGCGACCGCCCGCTGGATGAGGGCAGCCGGGATCGGTTCAGAAGGGGATCTCGTCTTCCGGCAGGTCCACCAGGGGGCCGGTGTTCCAGCTGGGCGCCGTCTGGGCTGCCGCTGCCGCTGCCGCTGGGGCAGGGGCAGCGGCAGGGGCTGGCACTGGGGCGGCGGCGGCAGGCCGGCTGGGCAGCGGCACCGGGGCCGGGGCCGGGGACGGGGCACCGGCGCTGCCCAAGGGGTGCAGCCTGGCCAGGGTGAACTCCACCTTTTTTTCCTTGATGCCGTCCTGGCGGGCCACGGTGTTCATCCGCAGCCGACCCTCCACCACCAGCCGTTGCCCCACCTGCCCACGGTTCTGCAGGTCTTGGGCCAGGCTGCCAAAGCCCACCACCTTGAGCTCCCCCGCCGGATCCTCAGGCCTCAACCCCTCAAGCCGCACATTCATCTCGGCGATGGGCGTCTGGTTGTCTTGGGTGTAACGGATCTTCGGGGCCTCGAGCACTTCCACCTCGAGCAGGCAGTGGTTCACGTCCGGGTTACGGCTGGGGCGCCTATCTTCCCCCACCCAGGCACGGGAGACCAGCGCCATGGTTGAGCGCCACCGGCCAGGGGCCCATCAGCGCCTCTGGCTGATCGCCGGCACCGGTGAGGGCCCGCCCCTGGCCGCCGCCCTCCTGGCCCGCGGTTGGCAGGTGCGGGTGAGTGTGGTGGGCGCCCCAGCCACCAGGGCCTACGGGCAACACCCCCAGTTGCATTGCCAGGTGGGCGCCCTGGGGGAGGGCGCGGCCCTGGGGGAAGCCCTGGGCCAATGGCCCTGCCGTTGGGTTGTGGATGCCACCCACCCCTTTGCCCAAAAGATCAGCGGGGCGTTGGCAAGCAGCTGTGGGGCCCTGGGCCAACCACTACTGCGCCTGAGTCGAGCCAGCCTGCCCCTGGGTAGGGCCCTGCTGCTGCCCCGGCTGGCCGCCCTGGCCGATCAGCCCCTGGAGGGCCAGCAATTACTGATTGCGTTGGGGGCAAGGCAGTTGGGGGAAGCCCTGGCCCACAGCCGTGCCAGCGGCCATGGGGTGCGGCTGCTGCCCAGTGCGGCGGCCCTAGGCCAAGCCCTAGCCCTAGGCATACCCGCCGAACGGCTGGCCTGCCTGCGGCCGGGGGGCAGTGGAGCGGTGGAAGCTGCCCTCTGCCGTCGCTGGGGGATCAGCGCAGTGCTAAGCCGCCAGTCGGGGGGCATTACTGAGCAGATCTGGCAACGGATCTGCAACGAAGCAAACCTGCAGCTGTTGCTTATCGCCCGGCCGGATCCAGCCCCCAGCCGCGGCCTGGAGTTAGAAGCCCTGTTGAATCAACTGGGATGGCCCTCCCTGCCATGAGCTCTACAAACCAATCAGCAGCCCCTGTGGTGCTGGCGCTTACCACCGAAGCTGACACCCCCAAGGCGGAAGCCTTGGCCCAACTGATCCTGGGCCAGGGGCTTGCGGCCTGCGTGAGCCTGAGGACAGTGCAATCGCACTACCAGTGGAAAGGGAAGCTACAAACCAGCCAAGAGGTGGAAATGCTGATCAAAACCAGCGGTGATCAACTAGGGGCGCTTGAGCTGGTGATCAAAGAAAACCACAGTTATGAACTACCAGAATGGCTGCATTGGCCAGTGGCTAGCTCCGCTGCCTACGGTGCCTGGCTCCAAGGGGAATTAAAGGGAGCCAACCTGGCGGAAACCGCCTAGGGGTTGGGTGAAGGGCTGTTTTTAACTAGTTAAAAACCTATGGAAAGGAAACTGATGTTAGTTTTGTAGCAAATCTACCGATTGGTAAAACTCCGCCCCAGGCCCCGGAACCATGTTGAACAACTCCATCAGCTTTGCTGACAGCCAACTGGTTCCCCTTGAGAGCTCCGGCAAGGGCATTGGTTTGGTGTTGGGATCCGTGGCCCTGGGGGAAAGCAACGAACAGCCCAGCATTCAGCCAGCAGCTACAACACCCACGGCAAGCCAACCGGGCAGCCCTGACCCTGCCGTCTCAGCAGCGGCCACCACAGAGCAAGCTGCCAGTGCCCCGGAAACTGCCCCAGGGGCGGCAGATGGCACGGTCCCGGCACATCCTGTGGGGGACAGCACCGTTGTTGTCGAGACTGGGGTTGAGCCAGCCAGCCCCACTGATCCATTAATCGACATTGCCGAGATCCAAACATTGCAGCCCCCAGGGGTAACGATCGCCCAATTAACCGAAGGCGAGATTTACTTCTCGATGGCCCTCGGCCAAGCAGACAACGCCAAGGAGGTTGTTGAGATAGCCAATTGGCAAGAGGTCTTTGGCACAGGGGCGGATTCGGCGATGCTCTATCACGCCACCCATCATCATTAGTTTGATATCCAGGGTAGGTGCTCCAGCACCAGCTCCTTGAGGGACCCCTGGGAGCGGGGACCCATCTGGGTAACCACCTGGCCAGCACAGAGGGAGCCGATATGGCCGCAACGCTCCGCCGTCAGCCCCTGGGTGTAGCCATAAAGGAAGCCTGCCGCATAGCTATCGCCTGCCCCGGTGGTATCGAGCAAGGGTCCGAGGGCATAGATGGGGATTGAATGGGTTAATTCCCCATCCAACACCAGGGAGCCCTGGTCGCTGCGGGTGAGGGCCGCCAGGCGGCAATGGCCGCGCACCTGCTCGGTGGCCCGCTCAAAGGAATCGGTGGCGTAAAGGCTCATGATCTCCCTCTCATTGGCAAAGAGGAGATCCACATGGCCTTCTACCAACTCCAGGAAGCTTTGCCGATGGCGATCCACACAAAAAGGATCGGAAAGGCTAAGGGCCACTTCGCCCCCATGGGCTCGCACCTCGGCCGCCGCGGCCAAAAAGGCCCGCTTTGCCGGTTCGGCATCCCAGAGATAGCCCTCCAGATAAAGCACCCGGGCCTGGCGAACGATCGATAAATCCAGGTCGCGGGGATCCAATGCCACCGAGGCCCCCAGAAAAGTGCACATGGTGCGCTGGGCATCGGGGGTGACCAGGATCATGCAGCGGGCGGTGGCGGCACCACTGTCGGCGGCAGGGGTATCGAAAAAGGCCCCGGTGGCCCGCAGATCATGGGCAAAGATGGCCCCCAATTGGTCGTTGCGCACCCGACCGATAAAACCGGCCCGCCCCCCCAGCTGGGCTACCGCCGCAAGGGTGTTGGCGGCGGAACCGCCGGAGGTTTCCACCCCAGGGCCCATGGCTGCATAGAGCTGTTCTGCCTGCTCGGCAGCCACCAGGGCCATGGTGCCCTTGTTCAGCCCAGGGTTGGCGAGAAAGCTGTCATCGCTTTGCACCAACACATCGACGATGGCATTACCGATGCCAACCACATCGAAGTTTTTGGGAGTCATAGGGCTAGGCGCTGAGGAGGGCTCGCTTGGGACCGTGGATGGGATCCTCCACCACGATGGTTTGATCCCGGCTCGCCCCCAGGGAAACGATGGCGATGGGCACCTCCATCAAATCCGCCAGGAAACGCAAATAAGCCATGGCAGTGGCAGGCAGGTCCTCCAGGCGACGGCAGTCGGCGGTGGAGGTTTGCCAACCGGGCAAACTCACAAAAACTGGGCGGCAGCGGGCGAAATCAGCGGCACTGCTGGGGAAGTACTCAATCCGTTGGCCATCAAGCTCGTAGGCCACACAAACGCTGATCTCGTCGAGTTCATCAAGGACATCCAGCTTGGTGATCGCCAAGCAATCAAGGCCATTCACCTCCACCGCATAGCGGCCGATAACCCCATCAAACCAACCGCAGCGGCGGCGGCGACCGGTGGTGGTGCCGTACTCGCCACCGCGATCGCATAGATGGTCGGAGAGGCTGCCGTCTAGCTCCGTGGGGAAGGGACCCTCCCCAACCCTGGTGGTGTATGCCTTAGCCACACCAATTACCCGGTCAATGAGGGTGGGGCCCACCCCCGCGCCGATGCAGGCGCCACCGGCCACCGGATTGGAAGAGGTCACATAGGGATAGGTGCCGTGGTCCAGGTCTAAAAGGGTGCCCTGGGCCCCCTCAAACAGGATGTTTTTACGGGCCCGGGCCGCCTCATGGATGCTGCGGGTGCAGTCGACCACGTGGGGGGCCAGACGGCGCCCATATTCCGCATATTCGGCGATCACCAAGCTGGGATCGAGGGGCTCTAGGCCATGGATGCGCTCGAGCAGCAGATTCTTTTCCTGGATCGGCCCTTCCAGCCGTTCGCGCAGGTGCTCCTCATCGAGCAAATCAATGACGCGGATGCCATTGCGCTCTGCTTTATCTGAATAGGTGGGGCCAATGCCCCGGCCGGTGGTGCCGATGCGACGGCTGCCGCGCTGCTGCTCCATCGCCTGATCAAGCAGGCGGTGGTAAGGCATGGTCACGTGGGCGGTGGAAGCCAGCTTCAGCCCCCGGGCGTCGATGCCGTTACCGGCAAGCATCGCCAACTCACCGAGCAGCACCTTGGGGTCCACCACGGTGCCTGAGCCGATCAAACAAATGGTGTCGGGGTAAAGGATCCCAGAGGGAATCAGGTGCAGCTTGAGCACCTGACCATCCACAACGATGGTGTGACCAGCGTTGACCCCCCCCTGGTAGCGCACCACCACATCTGCGGAGCGACTCAGCAAATCGGTGATCTTCCCCTTGCCCTCGTCACCCCACTGCGCACCGATGACGACAACGTTGGCCAAGGCGACGGCGGCACGGGGCCGCTTCTCAAGACAATCCGAGAGTTTCTCAGATCATGGGGCCCGCGGTCAAAAGACTGGAGGAAAACCGGGGGTCAACTGCCCCGCATCGCATTGGTCTCGGCCTGGTGCAACTCCTTGGCAATGCGCTGCTGCAGGGCCTCAGGCAGGGGCCGGTTGGCATAGCTCACGTAGTGGCCGGCCAAGGAATTCAGGGCCGTTTGCATGGTGGTGAAAGAGGCGAGGCCATTCACCGAGCCATTGGGTCGGTATAGGGCCACGTAGTCGTTGATCAGTGCCTTTGTCTCGCTCTGTTGCTGGGCCCGATCGGGGCCGTCCCCAGGGGCATCGATGCTTTGCAGCAGGGCCTGGGCAACGGCAACGGTGTCATCCACATAGGAGCCACTTAGGCCGGAGGGAGTGCCTGCGCAGGCCGTGAGCCCCAACAGCAGAGACCCAATTAACAAGCCGGCAAGCAGCGTTCGGGTGAAGGCACGGCTCAGCCGTTGCAGGAAAGCAAACACGGGCAACGCCTCAGCAGCAATTTCTAAATTTTAGTTGGCCCGCCAGCGGGGGGGCAGCGATGCCCCAGGGCAGCTGCGCCGGGCCAGCTGGCGCATCCAGGCGGGGGGCAGGGCTGGATCAGCGCCCCCCCAACTGCGCTCCAAGGAGGGCTCCCGGCGATCCAGGCCGATCAGGCGATCCTGGCGATAGAGGCGGGTAAGGCTCAACAGCCCGCTCGCCGGGAGGCGGCGATCACATTCCAGCTCCAGCACCAGCCGGAGCTGCTCCCCATCGCCACGGTCGAGGCGCACGGGCCATTGCCATTGGCTCCGGCTGGGGCTCAGGGTCAACTCCGCCCGCAGGGGCTCCACCCAAATGGAGCTGCGCCCCTCCCGGGCGAAGGGCTGCTGGCAACCAGCCAGCAACAGCGGTAGCCCTACCCCCAGGGGCCAGGGATTTTTCACAGCCCGCCGAGGCGCTGGAGCTGCAGGCGCTCCAACAGCTGGCTCACCAGGGGCTGCACTGGCCCCTCTTGCTTCTCACCGCTGGCCCGCTCCACCAACTCCACCACCCCACTGGCGGCCCCTCTACCTACCACCAGGCGCCAGGGAATCCCCAACAGTTCCGCATCCTTGAACTTGACGCCGGCCCGCTCAGCGCGGTCATCCAGCAGCACGTCCACCCCAGCGGCCTGCAGCTCTCCATACAGCCGTTCAGCCAGCTCCACCTGCAGGGGTTCCTGGGCGCTGGCAATCACCACTACCAGCTCAAAGGGGGCAATCGCCACGGGCCAAACAATGCCGACAGCGTCATGGTGTTGCTCCACCGCTGCCTGGGCCAGGCGAGATACACCAATGCCATAGCAACCCATCCAGAGGGCCTCCTCCTGGCCCTGCTCGTTGGTGAAACTGGCCGAGAGAGCTTCGGAATATTTGCGGCCCAATTGAAAGATATGGCCCACCTCAATGCCGCGGGTGGCGCGCAACTCCTGGCTGGGGTCATGGCAGCAGCGATCCCCAGGCTGGGCCGCCCGCAGGTCATGGGCCACCGGACAGGCCAGGGGTCCTGCGCCCCACTCCACCCCCACCCGGTGGTGATCTAGCTGGTTGGCCCCGCACACAAAGCGACCCAGGGCGGCGGCGGTGTGGTCGGCCAAGCGCAAAAATTTCGGCTCCAAGCCCTGGCTGCCGGCCAAAACGGCATCATCCAGATCTGGCCCGAGGTAGCCGAGGGGCAAGCCACTGGGGTTACCCAGCTGGCCAGCATCCAGGGGCTCCAGCGTGAGCAAGCTGCCCCAGGCCGACCCATGGAGGCGGGTGAGTGTATTTGTGAGTTTCACTTCATTCAATTGCTGGTCGCCCCGCAGGCAAACCAGCAGGGGCTGGGCCCGGCCGCCGGCAAAGCGGGCGAGCAGCAGCAACACCTTGAGGGTTTGGCTGGGGTGGAAGCCATGGGCGGCGCAGAGGGCCTCGATGCTGGCCTGGCCTGGGGTTGCCAACTCAGCCGCAACGGCGTCTAAGGGCAGGGCCTCCGGCGCTAAGGATTCCGCCCGTTCCTGGTTGGCGGCATAGAGGCCATCGCTGCTGGTGAGCACCAGGTCTTCGCCAGCATCAGCGGTAACCATGAATTCCTTGCTGGCGGAGCCACCAATGGCGCCGCTATCGGCCTCCACCGCCAGGGTTTGCAAACCACAACGCTTAAAGATCCGCCGGTAGGCGGCCTCCATCTCGCCATAGGTGGCTGCCAGGTCCTCCGGATTGGCATGGAAGGAATAGGCGTCTTTCATGATGAATTCACGGCTGCGCATCAGGCCAAAGCGAGGCCGGATCTCATCCCTGAATTTGGTTTGGATTTGATAGAGGGTGGCGGGCAGCTGCCGGTAGGAGCGCAGCAAATCGGCGGCAAGGGCCGTCACCACCTCCTCATGGGTGGGACCAAGGCCAAGGGAACGGTCCTGACGGTCTTGCAGGTGAAACATGATCCCCTCACCGGCGGTGTAGCCAGCCCAGCGGCCACTGCGTTCCCACAGCTCAGCTGGCTGAAGCTGGGGCAGCAGGGTCTCCAGGGCACCGGTGCCATCCATTTCTTCGCGAACGATCGCCGAAACCTTGCGCAACACGCGCCACATCAGCGGCAGATAGGCATAGATGCCGGAGGCAACCCTGCGGATGTATCCGGCCCGCACCAATAGGCGGTGGGAGGGAATTTCCGCTTCAGCGGGATCCTCCCGGAGCGTCACCAGAAGCAATCGGGAGACGCGCATAAGCCTGTTGAAGGGATCGGGCCGGAAGCTATCACCGCAGCCCCCTGGGGGACCGGACCAAAGGGTGACTGGCTAGGGGACGCTTTTAGAAGTTCCACAGGCAAGAGCTTATTTATGGACCGAGAAAAAACATCTGCTAGGGTCTGGCTGAATCCCGACTGTCCAAGAGCCGTCTCATGGTTGCCATGCCCCCAATGGGTTACGCCGGCTCCCCCAGTGAAATCGCCGCCACCCCAAGTGCTGACAGCGGTGAAGGCCTTATCGGCATCGACGATGTGCAGCGGGCATTAAACCGTTCCCGGGCTTCGGTATACCGCTATACAAATACTGACCCACGCAATCTCAACCCAGCTTTTAATCCCCGCAAGCTAAACCCTGAGTACCGCAGCGACCAAAAAGAAGCCCTGTTATTTCACCCCAACGAGGTGGCTCGCTTCGCCCGTGATGTATTGCGAATTAAAGAAGTAACCGTTGAGGTGCTCAATTCGCCCTATTCCGCCACCCAACAGCTGCTTAGCAGCATCCTTGAGGAATTAAGAGACATTCGGATCCTGCTGGCGGGATCGGCCAGTTCGGCCACAGATCTAAATTCCCGGCGTGACCAAAATGAACAGCATCGCAACGCCGCCTGAGACAGATCGCTCCATTGGTGGCAATATGTAGTTAGTCCTTGCTGTTTCCGTAATGGAAACGGCAAACCAGGGTGCTACCCCTTTGGGGGCGCAGCACCCTGGTGGGCTTGCCCATGATCCCCCTGTATGAACCCTGCCCTAGAGAATCCTTCCGCCGCTGCCGGCAGCCATGGGGGCGGTGGAACTGAAGCGGGTGCTCCCCCTAGCGACGACCCCCACAGTCCGGGCTTCCATCCCCTCGCTGAACTAACCGGGATTTGCATTGGCCTTGCGGCCCTAATCCTGCCCATCAGCTGCGTGCTTGCTGACCAGTTCCTCCCCCTGCCAGAACCGCCGGTGAGCTGGTTGGGGGCCCTACCCAGGAAATCCTGAGTGGATCTGCGCTCCATCCCCCCCCAACCGGGGCCAGGCCTCATCCATGTGGTGGTGGAAGTGCCCGCCGGCGGCCGCAACAAATATGAATACCTGCCATCGGCAGGATTGATGGCGCTCGACAGGGTTTTGCATCCCTCTGTGCAATACCCGTTTGACTACGGCTTTGTACCCAACACCCTGGCGGAGGACGGTTCCCCCCTGGACGCCATGGTGGTGATGGAGGAACCCAGCTTCCCAGGCTGTTTAATCCTGACCCGAGCAATCGGCCTGCTGGAACTGCTGGATGCAGGCATCTACGACGGCAAACTGCTCTGTGTGCCAGCCCATGACCCTCACCTCGAAAGCATGGTGAGCATCAGTCAGCTATCGCTGAATCGCCGCGAGGAGATCGCTGAATTTTTTCGTACAAACCGCGGTCTCGATGGGCGCACCACCGAAATCCTTGGCTGGCAGGAGGGGGAAGCTGCCACCGCCCTGGTGGAACACTGCATTAACTCCGCCGCTGCACAAGCACCCCCTCGTAGCCCAGGGCCTGGAAAATTCGCACCGGATCACTAAAGCCAGCGGCCTCCAACAGGGCCGAGCGCCGCGCCTCGCCGATCGGATACACCAACGCCTGGGGGGCATCGGTATCCAAACCACTGGCGCGCTGGAACTGGGCTTGGGCCGCCTGAAACTGATGCTCTAGGGAGGAACCCACGCTGGGGGCATTTCCCATCAGGTCCACCAGCACCAGCGGTGCCCCTGGGGCCAGCAGGCGGGCAAGGGCCGTAAGCAGCCGCAGTTTGCTGCCATCGTCGGCAACTTCCTGGAGCACCAGCACTGCAATCGCCCCAGCAAAACGGGCTTCCCCCCCTAGCTCCTCCGCCGGCCCCTCCCACCACTGCACCGCCTCGGCATCAACCCCTAAGCGTTGGCGGGCGGCGCTGATCATCGCCGCCGAGGGATCCACCGCCGACAGCCGCCAATCGGGCCGCTGGGCCCTGGCTTCACTCAACTCGGCCCCCGTGCCGCAACCCACCACCAGCACCGCCGCCCCAGGGGTGGCGGCGGTAGGGGAGCTGGCCAAAAGGGCCACCGCCAGGCGCGCAAGGCTGGCGTAGCCAGGGATCTGCCGTTGGGCGCGGTCGTCGTAACCGGCAACGCTGGAGGTATCACCCATGGCCTGGCTGAACTTCAGAAATTTGAAAAGATGTTAGGCAGAGCATCAGACCAAGGCCGAATGGCCATAAAGCTGCAGCCAGCCAGTTAAGTTGGTCGGCGCCCAGACGCTTGCCACCGCCGTGCCCACCATCCGTTTTGAGCAGGAAGGCCAGCAGGTCGGTTGCATTGAAGGGGCCAATCTCCGCAAGGCAGCCCTCGATGCGGGGATCAACCCATACAAAGGGCTCAACAACCTGAATAACTGCGGTGGGGTGGGCCAGTGCGGCACCTGCGTGGTTGAGGTGCTGGAAGGCATGCAAAATCTCTCGCCCCGCAGCGATGTGGAACAGGTGTACCTGGCAGATCGTCCTTCCAGCTATCGGCTCAGCTGCCGCACCAGCGTTAACGGTGACGTGAGCGTGCGCACCCGGCCCAGCGATGGCGTGGGTAAGGGCTCCAACAGCTTGTTAGGAGCCCTAAAAGCAGTGCTAAAGCTCGGTCGTAAGTGAGCTGCGGCGGGGGATGCCGCCGCTGAGCTGATCCAGTTCCTCCAGCAGGTCGTCTACCCCGGCGCTATTGATCCGGGAGAGATAGCCACGCTTCAGTTCCTCAAGTAAATCCAAAAGTAGTTTTTGACTGCGTTCCAGCGTGTTTGCTTCGGCCATGGCTGCGGCCAATTCCCGCCAGAAGGCATCCCCCAGCTGCTGCACCAGGTCACTGCCGCGGCGGTCTTTGCGGGATAGCTGCTGGGCGGTGCCCCGCGACAGATCAAGCACTCCCTCCACCATGCCCCCGGCCAACTGGCGGGTGAATTCCCGTTCAAGAACCAACAACGGCTGCAACCGCTGCAGCGCCTCGGGAAAAGCGCTGGATTCCAAACTGCGTTGCAGGGCATAGGCCACTAGCGCCTCCAATTGGGGCTCCATCTGCGGCAACACTCGCCCCAGCAGCAACGGCCCCCAGAGCCTTAGCAGTTCCTCCAGCTCACGGTTTTGGCCACTGTTACCCCGCAGGCGGCCATTCCAATCGGGGGAACTGATCAACTTCTGAACCCCAGCCAGCAGCTGCAGGGCCAATACCTCAATCAACTCCACGGCCATCAGGGCCACCACCCCACGGCTCACCACCGCCCGCACGGGCTCCGCATCCACCAGGCCACTGCTGCGTAGGCGAGCGGCCACAGGAATCACCCGGGCGAGGCGCCAAAAGGGCAGCAACAGGGGCAGATCAGTCCAACGGCGCAGCAGGGCATCCCGCCAGGAGAGCCCTGGCAGTCGCCGCCTCAGGCTGATCAGCCGTAAAACGATATCCACGAAGAAAACGCTCTGGAAGGCCAGCAGATCCAGGCGCCAAAACCGCTCGGTGGGTAAGGCGGTTTCATCGATCAAGCGCCAGTAGTTGGTGGCCACCAGGGGCAGCACTTCCCGCTGCCAAAACAGCCGTTCCTGGGACCAGGGATGGCCCTGCAACCAACCAGGGTCGAGTAGTTTTTCGGCCCCTAGCTTGGCGGAATCAAGGCCACTGCGCTGGCGCAAGCGGTTTTTAATCCGTTCGAGCGTGCCGGTTTTATTAGCCCCAAGGAAGGGGTTGTCTTCGATCAACTGGCCAGTGAGCTGCAGCTGCCTTTGCAACAGGCGCCGACTGGTGGGCACCGTGGCGGCCTGGGCCAGCAACTGTTGATCTAAGACCTGCCATTGCTGTAGGTACCGCTGGGTATCGCGATGGGGCTCAATGCCCTTTACCGGGTCATAGAGGGGGGTGATATCGGGCAAGGCCGTGAGCGGTATGGCCAGGGGCAGGCCCGGGAACAAAAAGAGCTGCCGCTGCAGCCAGAAGTTACGTAGGGGTACATAGGTGACGTCAAAGACCACCAGGGCCAAGTTGATGCTGGCCCAAATGGCCACGAAACGATCCCAGCGCCAACCAAGACTGGAAAGCCCCAGACCCAGGGGCCGTTGCCAGCGGGGACGCACCATCGAGGCTCTCTAACCAGCCCAAGGCTAGGGGGAGTACCTTGCGCACCAACTTCCTTATCCCAATGTCACTCGATCAACTGGATGCCTTCCTGGCCAAGGCCCACCAGGACCCACACCTAGGGGAGTCCCTAGCCCAGCCCCTTGAGTTGGCAGCTTTTCTTGCCCTAGCCCAGGGGGCCGGTTACGCCATCAACGAAGCAGATGTGCTGGCGGCCCAGGCCCGGGAGGAGGAGCGCCTTAGTGATCAAGACCTGCAGGCCAGGGCCGGGGAAGAGGCCCGCCGCCTGCGCTCTTTTATCTATTCCTGAGGCCTATCTATTGCTGAAGAGCCTTACCCCGGCAGTCCTCGTTGAAAACCCCGCGCTCGTAACCCACCACCCCGGCCACCACGGTGGCCTGGGGCCAACCCACCAATTCCCAGCCCTCAAACGGACTCCAGCCACATCGGCTCACCACCTGCTCCCGCAGCACCGGCCGGGCTTGCTCCATATCCACCAGCACCAGGTCGGCGTCCCAACCCGGCGCAATCTGCCCCTTACGGGGGATGCCATACAACTCCGCCGGGGCCAGGCACATCCAACGGGCCACCTGGGCGAGGCTGCAACGGCCCAGGGCCACCTGGGTGAGCATCAGCACCAGGGAGGTTTCCACCCCAGGCATGCCCGATGGACTATGGGGGTAGGGCTTGGCCTTCTCCCCCAGGGTGTGGGGGGCATGGTCGGTGGCAATGCAATCGATCACCCCATCCAGTAACGCCTGCCAGAGCTGCTCCCGGTCTTGGGGGCTACGCAGGGGGGGATTCATCTGCACCAGGCTGCCGCGGCTGGCGTAGGCACTGCTGTCCAGCAGCAGGTGTTGGGGGGTGACCTCCGTGGAAACCAAACTGGTTTTGTGTTGCCGCAACCACTGGGCCTCTGCTCCGGTGGAGAGGTGCAGGATGTGCAGCCGGCGGCCATGGCGGGCCGACAGCTCTAGGGCCCGGCGGGTGGCGGCCATAGCCGCCTCGGGGTCATGGATCTGGGAATGCAGATCTGCCGGGCGCCCTTGGGCCTCTGGGTAGAGGGCGAGCAGCTGCTCCCGCCGTTGGCGCAAGCGGATTTGGTCTTCGGCATGGACAGCGATCAGCTGGTCGCCGGTGGCAAAGATCTCCTCCTGCACCGCCGGGTCGCCACAGTCGAGGGCCCCATGGGCACTGCCCATGAACACCTTGATGCCGCAGCACGGGCCTGGATCCGCCAGGGCCGCCAAGTTGGAGCCATCCCCGCAGGCCCCTAGAAAAAAGCCGTAATTCACCCGGCTAACCGCCGCTGCCCGGTCTCGCTTTGCCAGCAGCGTTGCCCTGTCAATGGTGGGAGGCACCGTGTTGGGCATCTCCAGAAAACTGGTAACGCCGCCCCGCAGGCAGGCACGGCTGGCACTGACCAGGTCTTCCTTATGGGTGAGGCCAGGGTCCCGGAAGTGCACCTGGGGATCGATCACCCCAGGCAGCAGGGTGAGGCCATGGGCCTCCAACACCGGTTGCTGCGCCCAGGCGGGGGGGGTGTCATGGATGGCTTGGATTAAGCCGGCACGGATCTCCACCGAACCTTGTCGACACTGGCCATCGGGCAACAGCACTTTGGCGTTACGCACCAGTAGATCGCCTGGGGCTTGATCCATCGACTGGGGACCCATCAACTACGCGCCCTAATCTGAACGGCCGAGCAAAAAAGCGTTGACCGAGGCCCCCGCCCCCGCCAAAAAAGACCAATGGGGCTTCTGGCGCAGCCTCGGCTTAACGGTGGCAGTGGCCCTAGGCATCCGTCATTTTCTGGTGGAAGCCAGGTACATACCCTCCGGTTCAATGCTGCCGGGCCTGCAACTGCAGGATCGACTGTTAGTAGAAAAACTCAGTTACTTGCAGCGGGGACCGCGACGGGGCGAAATCGTGGTGTTCCACGCCCCCCATGCCTTTGACCCCGCCCTGCAACAGGAATACAAGGCCGGCCCCCTGCGCTGTTTCCTGGTGAATCTGCCCTTGGTGGGCAGCCTTCCCGGCCTACAGGAACCGGCCTGTGATGCCTTCATCAAGCGGGTGGTGGCCGTGGCCGGCGACCGGGTGAGCGTGGATCCCACCGGCCATCTATCCATCAATGGCCGGCCCGTAATCGAGCCCTATGTGCGCAACTACTGCGAAAACAGCCCCGGGGGCAGCTGCAGGCCCCTGGAGGCAGTGGTGCCAGCAAAGGCTGTGTTGGTGCTAGGCGATAACCGGGCCAACAGCTGGGACGGGCGTTTTTGGCCCGGCACCCACTTCGTGCCTCTCAATCAAATTATCGGCCGGGCGGTATTCCGTTTCTTCCCGCTTAACGCCACCGGATCATTGGTTAGCCCGGATCCCACCGCCACAGGCGGGGCGCTTGCAGCCCCGTCGCCAGCACCTGGCCCCTAAGGCTGGCCGCCGGCAGGGGGCAATTAGCTGCCAGGGAGCCTGGCTGGGCCACAAAAGGGCGGCTGGGGTCCCAAAGCAACCAGCGACGGCTGCCCGCCAGCAGCCGTTCCGGTTCTAGCCCCAAAAACCTGGAGGGGCCCCAGCTAAGCGCCTGCCATAACTCGGCCACAGCCCAACCCTGCTGCTCCACCAGGGCCTGCCAGAGGCAGGGCAACAGGGCCTGGTAACCCGCCACCCCAGGGCGCCGCTGGTCGAGGGGCAGCAACTGCTCCTCCCGATCAAGGGGGCTGTGGTGCACCGCCACCGCCGTAATTAGGCCCTGGCGGAGGGCCTGAATAAGGGCGAGCCGATCGCTGGGGCCCCCCAAGGAGGGCCGCACCCGCCAGCCCTCGCCGAGGGGATCAAGGCTGGCGTTGTCTGTGCTCAGATGCCACCAGCAAACGCTGGCCAGGGGCCTGGCAGGGGCCGCCGCCAGCAGCGCCACCCCGGCGGCGGTGGAGAGATTCAGCAAGCGCAGCTGGGGGGCCAATTCCCCCAGGGCCAGCAGGCTGCGCAGGGGCAGGCTTTCACTCACGGCAGGGTCCAGGGGCCAGCCCAGCCGCAGGGCCGCCACACCCTCGCGCACGAAACCCGCCTGGGTAAGGGCCGGATCAAGGGGGGCCACCAGCAAAGGGTGCTGGTCGGCTTCCCCCAGCAAGAGGGAGCGTTCCAGTAGCGCCAGGGGGGGCAGCAGCTCCCCATCACTGAGGCCCACGGCGCCAGCCCCCAGCAACTCCCCATGGGGGGCCAGGCTCTGGCCCTGGCCGCCACGGCTAAGGGCACCCCAGAGCTTCAGGCATAGCGGGGCGGGCCAGGCCAGGTGCAGGCTTTCCGGTAGATCACGCCAACTGCGGGCCCGGGGCAGCAGGGCCACGGTGCCGTAACCGGCGGCCGCACATTCGGTGGCCAAACTGCCAAGGGTTTCGGCCGTACCGCTGTCGGGATCCTCCAGATGGCTATGGGGATCCACCAACACCGGAGCTAGCAACCAGGGCTCCTCAGCCAGCTCAATCCGGGTGTTTTGGTCAGCTCCGGCCTCCGCCTCCCCATCTAGAGCCAACAGCACTGGGCCCTCAAACAGGGCCGAACGCCGTTGGAGGGGCCGATCAGCCGCCTCCAACACCTGAAGCCCTCGGAGCAATCGCTTCACAGGGCGCCGGCGGCAGTGCGATCGAGCACCCCCCCCAGGTGGCTGGTCAAGTTGAGGCTGGCCACCACCGGTGCACCGCTGCCCCCAGGGCCGTAATCAATCACGCTCACACCGCCGTTGCCCTGTTTCACCGCCCAGATGTCTGCGGGGCCAAGGCCCAATAGATAACAAAGGATTGTTTTGTTTACGGCATCGTGGGCCACCACCAGGGCGGTCTCGTTGTCGTTGAGGCCAGCAACGATCCGCTGCCAACTGGCCACGGAACGCTCCCATACCTGCTGGATCGTTTCACCCCCGGGCATTTCCACCGTGTGGGGGCTGGCCTGCCAGGCGCTCAGCAATTCGGGCCAACCCTGGCGAATTTCCTCCTCCAGGCAGCCCTCCCATTCACCGTGGGCAATCTCCACCAGGCCAGGGCAACTGGTGAGGGGCACCGGTTGGGGCTGCTGGCTGAGGATTGCCTCAGCGGTTTGGCGGGGCCGGGCCATCGAACTGGTGTAGGCCCGGTCCAGCGGCACTTCCCGCAGGAAATCTCCGGCGGCGGCGGCCTGGGCCTGGCCCCGCTCGTTCAGGGGAATGTCAATTTGCCCCTGGAAGCGACCCTCACGGTTCCAATGGGTTTCCCCATGGCGCACCAGCAGAAGCCGCGGGCCCTTACGGCGACTGGGCAAGGCTTCGCCCAGGTGGCTGGTGGTGTTCAGCGACTCAATCTGCAACTGGCCGCCGGGGCGCAGGTTCAACACTGAAAGCGAACAGTTATTGATCGCATAGCGGTTGAAGTCGCTAACGGGCAGCCCCAGGGCCGCCAGTAATAAACAACGCAGGATGCCGTTATGGGCTACCACCAACACGCTGTGGTCTTGCTCGGGCGGATGCAGAACCTGGAGTTCCCGCCAGAAGGCCTGGGCCTGGGCATGCAGTTCCCGCACCGGGTAATAGGTGCTGCCATCAGCCCGGCTGAGCTGAAATTCTGCCGGTGACTCCCTCCAGAGCCTTTCCTCCTGGGGAAATTGCTGGCTCAGGTCCGAGCGCTTAAGTCCGGCCCAGGGGCTGAGATCTATCTCCAATAGCCCCTCACTGGGCGTTGGGGTCAAATCACAACCTTGGCTTTGCAGTAAAAGTTCTGCGGTGCGCTGGGCCCGCTGCAGCGGTGAGCACCAGGCGGCCGAGAGCGGCAGCTCCCGCAGGGCCTCCCCCAATTGGCGAGCCTGAATTTCCCCAGCAGCACTGAGTTCCGAATCATTCTCGCGGCCTTGAATCCGGCCTTCGAGGTTGAAGCTGCTGAGACCGTGACGAACCAGCAAAATCCTTGTGGCCACTGGAATCTCAGGGGATCGCGGCGCCATAGTACGCAACCCAGAAGACGGGGGCCCCCAGCGGCCAGGGACAATGCCCCTATTGAAAGGGGAATCGGTGCCGCCAAGCGAAGGAGCTAAGCGCCCAGCAGTGGGGCTAAATCTTCTGGCTCTGTTCAGTTTGCTGCTGGCAGCTTTTATCTGGGTGGTGTCATTGGTAGACAGCGTCCAGCGACCCTCCGTAGACAACGTTCTTGAACAACGGCAACTGGAATTACAGGTGCTAGCGGCCCAGGAACCCAGCGCCAGCCTGTGGCACCCCCTGGCGGTGGAGCAGCCGGAGCGAAAATTGCTAGAGAGCCTTGCCACCAGCAGTGGCGCTGGCAGCAGCAGCACCCTGATCGAGCGGGCGCTCCTGGAGCGACAACTGGGGCAAGACAGTGCCGCTGTTGATCACCTAACCACTGCCCTGGGGGGGGCCTCCGACCCAGAACGGCACCTGGCCCAGCGGCTGCTGAAAGGGCAAAACAAGCAAGGCCTGCCCCTGCCACCCCTGCCCGATCGACCGATTTATCGACAACTCACCTGCAAGGCCCTGGGCCTGCAGGTGGATGAGTGTGTGCCAAGCGCAGTGGCAACCCAGGCGGCCTGGCGGCTGGGGCTGGTGAATCTGCTGCCATTAATTGGGGTACTTAGCGGCCTGGTGCTCATAGCCCAGGCCCTCTGGCGCCGTTGGCGGGGGCGCCATAACCCTGAACCCAGCCTGCTGGGTCCAGACCTGACCCTGATGGAAACAGCCCTAGTTATCGCCGGCGGCTTTGTGGTGCTGGGCGAATTGCTGGCCCCCCTGGTGACCATGCCCCTGGTAAATGGGGTTATCAATCTGGTGAACATCAGCGGTGCAGCCAAGGCAGGGGCCGCGGTGCTGGGTTACTACAGCTTTACGGCCCTACCGGCCCTACTAATTCTCTGGTTGCTGCTGCGCCAACGGGGGCCGATACCAGAGGGGGGCTGGCTGCAATGGCGCTGGTCGCCCCACTGTTTACCCCAGGGGGCCCGGGGTCTGCTGCTCAGCCTGCCGCCTGTGGCCCTGATGGGTTGGCTGGTGGCCCAGTTCTGGCAAAACGCTGGGGGGAGCAATCCCCTGCTGGAACAGGTGCTGGAAAGCCACAACGGGGCAGCCCTCGCCTGCCTTGCCCTAACTGCGGTGCTACTGGCACCCTTATTCGAGGAATTGCTGTTCCGCGGGGTTTTGCTCCCTGTGGTGGGAAAACACTGGGGGGCGCCGGCGGGGATCGTATTAAGTGCGGTCACCTTTGCTTTGGCCCATCTCAGCCTCAGTGAAGCCCTACCCCTGCTGGCCCTGGGTTTAGGTCTCGGTTGGTTGCGCTATAGCAGCGGCCGCTTAATGAGCTGTGTGGTGATGCATAGCCTTTGGAATGGTTTCACCTTCATCAACTTGTTGTTACTTGGTAGCTGAAGCTTGCCCCTGCCTGGGCTGGGTGGTTCACTGGCGCATTGCGACCTGAGTCTGCAGCTGTGGTGGCCGTTCCCCTGCCCAACTATTCCGCCGATGCAGGCCTAGAGCAACGGCGAGTGCAGGTGGCCCAACGCAAGGCCCAACGCCAGAAACGTTCGCTTGAATTACTGCAGGGCTCCCTTTCCGCCAAGCGGGTGGAAAAACAGGCCCCCTGGTTGGCAGGCCTCCATCGGGTAGCCGATGGAGGCCTAATGGCCACCGGGGTGGCCGCCCTCGCCCTGGCCGGCCTAACCCTCCACTGGCAAGGGAACTGGGGCAGCGATTACCGCGAACTTCAGGCCGCCCAAGAACTGGAACATCGGGTGCTGGAGTCGAGCTCGGCTTTGGAGCAACACCATTTGCTGCGGGCCCGTCAACCGGGAGCCCTGGTGGCAACCCGCAGCCAAGACCTGATTTTTATGCCCAGTCCCCCTTCAGCCAAAGACGCCATCAACCTTTTACACCCCCCCCTGCAGTTCAACCTGATGGCCAGCGGGTACTGAACCTTGAGAAGGCGCCCCCCCAGCTCATCTCGGCCAGCCCAGGCCCCAAGCCCCCGCCAGGGACGCACCGCCCGCCCCGGCAGCAGCCCTAAGCACCGCATCCTGCAGTTACATCCGGTGCCGGCCAACCGGCTGATCACCGTGGTGGTGCTCCTATGCCTGGGGCTAGGGGGACTCGCCCTCCGGCTCGCCTGGTTGCAGGTGGTGCAAGGCAGTCGCCTGGAGGCCAAGGCCCGCCAAGTGCAAACAGAGAAACAGAATCCCCTCGGCCGCAGGCGCAGCATTGTTGATCGCAGCGGCAGGCTGTTGGCCATTGATGAAGAGCGGGTAATTGTTTGGGCCCACCCCCGCTATTTCCGCTTCCCAGGGGATGACCCCGGCCAACGGCGCACCCCTAGGGAGGTGGCCCTGAAATTGGCGCCGCTGCTGGGCGTAGCACCGGAAAGTCTGATCCAACGCATGGGTCAGCAGAAGTCAGGGGTGAAACTCGCCAGCAACCTGGAACCATCACTGGGTTCAAGGCTTAAAGCCCTAGGCATCGACGGCATTGACTTCGAACATGGCCCCCAAAGGGTGTATCCCCAGGGGCCACTGTTTGCAAATGTGGTGGGCTTCCTCAACCTGGAACGGGTGCCCCAGGCGGGCTTAGAACAAAGCCGAGAACAGGATCTCCGCAGCCAAGAGATGCAGGTCGGCATCCGCAAAGGCGGCGATGGCACCCCCCTCCCCGATGGCCTCGGGGCGGGCAGCATGTTCCGCGACGACCTGAAACTGCAACTCACCCTCGACACCCGGCTGCAACGGGTGGCGCAGATGGAACTGGCCCGTCAGGTGAAGAAATGGAGCGCTAAGCGCGGGGCAGCCCTGGTTATGGATGCCCGCAATGGTGAATTGCTAGCGCTCACTTCTGTGCCCACCTATGACCCCAACCAGTTCTGGCGCCATGCGCCGGGATTATTCCGTGAATGGTCAGTCCAGGATCTCTACGAACCAGGCTCCACCTTCAAGCCCATCAACCTGGCCATTGGTTTGCAGGAAAAGGTGATCAATGCCAACACCAAGGTGCATGACACTGGCTCCCTGCAAATTGGTGGATGGCCAATTTTCAACAACGACCACAGTGCCCACGGGTTAATAGACCTACCCACGGTGCTGCAGGTCTCCAGCAACATCGGCATGGTTAGGGCAATGCAGCAGCTCAAACCAACCCTTTACTGGCAATGGCTCGATCGGCTAGGCATCGGCAGTGCCCCAGATACCGACCTACCGGGGGCTGTGAGTGGTCAATTAAAAACGCGCCAAACCTTCCTCGAGAATCCGATCGAACCTGCCACCGCCGCCTTTGGCCAGGGCTTTGCGCTTACACCGCTCAAGGTGCTGCAACTGCACGCCATGCTGGTAAATGGTGGCAAATTGGTGAGCCCCCACATCACTAGGGGGCTACGTAGCGGCGATGACCTGGCCGGCCCAGGCCTTAGCAATGGGCGCCAGATGCTTGATCCTGCTGTTACTCGGCTGGTGCTCAACTGGCTGGAAACAGTGGTGGAAAAGGGCAGTGGCAAAGCTGCCCAGATCCCGGGATATCGCATTGGCGGTAAAACAGGCACCGCCCAAAAGGCCGCCAACGGGGTCTACATCCCTGGTGCCCGTATCACCAGCTTTGTGGCCCACCTGCCAGTAAATGATCCCCGCTATGTGGTTTTGGTGGTGGTAGATGAGCCCCAGGGGGGCAATGCCTATGGCTCCACCGTGGCCGCACCAGTGGCCAAGAGCATCATCGAAGCGTTGCTGGTGATCGAGCAAATTGCCCCCACCAAAACGCGTCTGCGTACCCCCACACAAGCCTGAACCACTCCCCGTAACCATGGCTACTGTGGGCACACCTTGCCCAATCCCAGTGGCGTCTCTGCTTGACCAGCTTTCCACCATGACCGTGGTGGTGGCAGACACCGGCGACCTACAGGCAATCCAGAAGTTCACCCCCCGGGATGCAACCACTAACCCATCCTTAATACTGGCGGCGGCCCAGATACCGGCCTATCAAAACCTGATTGATGACACCCTTAGGGCCTCCCGTGCCCTGATCGGCCCCAATGCCCCTGCAGAACAGGTGGTAGCTGAAGCGCTAGATGAGATCTGCGTAACCTTTGGCAAGGAGATCCTTAAGATCGTGCCAGGCCGGGTTTCCACTGAAGTTGATGCCCGCCTTAGTTACGACACCGAAGCCACCATTGCCAAGGCAAAAAAACTGATCGGTTTGTATCACGAAGCTGGCATTGGCAATGATCGAGTATTAATCAAGATTGCCTCCACCTGGGAGGGAATCAAGGCTGCTGAAGTGCTAGAGCGCGAAGGCATCCATTGCAACCTCACCCTGCTATTTGGCTTTGCCCAGGCGGTGGCCTGCGCCGAAGCGGGCATCACTCTGATTTCACCGTTTGTTGGAAGAATCCTGGATTGGTATAAAAAAGACACCGGCCGTGACAGCTATCCTGGTGCCGAAGATCCTGGGGTGGTCTCAGTTACCAAGATCTTTAATTACTTCAAAACCTACGGATATAACACCGAGGTAATGGGTGCCAGTTTCCGCAACCTAGACGAGATCATTGAATTGGCAGGCTGCGATCTACTTACCATTTCACCCAACCTGCTTGATCAGTTGCGCCAAAGTGATGCTTCCCTTGGTCGCAAACTGGATGCCAGCAAGCCAGGGGCAACCATTGAAAAACTCAGCATTGATGCGGAGAGCTTCAAAGGCATGATGGCAGAGGATCGCATGGCCCACGAAAAACTGCACGAAGGTATCCAAGGCTTCAGCAAAGCCATTGAAACCCTTGAAGCTCAACTGGCCCACAGGCTTGCAGTGCTGGAGGGCGGGGCCGCCTTTGCCCACGCCGCCCAGGAGATTTTCCTACTCAATGACCTCGATGGCGATGGCTGCATCACCCGGGAGGAATGGCTGGGCAGTGATGCGGTATTTGATGCCCTCGATACCGACCACGACGGACGCCTATTGCCGGAAGATGTGCGCGGCGGCCTCGGCGCCGCCTTGGCAGCGGCGCGCTGAGACCATACAAGCAGTGGATTTCTGCCAAGCTTGATTACTGCAAAACCCTACCTAGATATTCAGGCTGTTGATGCCTACCTTGGGCCAAGGCTGGTTTTTGAAAACCTCAGCCTGAAGCTAGCCCTGGGTGAAAATACAGTGATCCTGGGCCCCAACGGCGCTGGTAAGAGTGGCCTAATTAAACTGCTTAGCCGCGAGATCTATCCCGTAGTTAAGCCTGGCTCCTGGCTGAAAATCTTTGGGCAGGAAACTATCAATCTTTGGGATTTACGTGGCCGCATTGGTCTAGTTTCTAATGGTCTACAGGCCGATTACATTGGCAGTGTTAGCGCCAGCAACGTGGTTCTATCAGGTTTCTTCGGCTCGGTGGGCATTGGCCGCAGCCAGCAGCCCAGCGACGCCCAAAGGGAACTGGTAGGGAAACTGCTAAACGATCTAGGCCTCGAAGAGCTTGCAGGGCGCCCCTACCAGCAGCTCTCTGATGGCCAAAGGCGAAGGCTCCTACTGGCCAGGGCCTTGGTGCATAAACCCCAGGTATTGGTATTGGATGAACCCACCAATGGGCTTGATCTCAAGGCCAAACATCAACTGCTTACTAACCTGCGCAGCCTTGCCCAGGCCGGCACAACCTTGTTGCTAGTGACGCACCAGTTCGAGGCAATTATCCCGGAGATAAGCCGCTGCGTTTTTCTTAGCCAGGGCAAAGTTGTGGGGGATGGTCCGATTCCTCAATTAATGCAAAATGCTCCGCTCAGCTCACTATTTGACACACCTTTGCAAGTGAGCACAGCCGCGGGCTATCGCCAGGTATTTCCAGCGGAATAGCAATAAAGAATTAACCATAGTCAAGCGAGCAAAGGCTAGGGCTAAAATTCTAATAATTTAAACACTCGAACCAAGTAAGGGCAAATCTTTTTCATCAAAAAAATTTGATTTCCAGAAATAGCCAAACAAAATCAAAAGGCCTGATATAGTTTAAGAAATCAGCTCAGAAATCCAATGAATCGCTCAAGCACAATGGCCCTTAAGCACGCCATTGTAATTACCGGACTGTTGCTAGCCCCAGGCGCCACTGAAACCAGAGCCCAGATGCAAAGTCAAAACCAAATAAATCTCGACCAGAATGCCGCCCTAGGGGCTGTGGCAAAGATGACCGAAGCCCAACGAACATATTTTCGAAAGAATGGTCGTTTTCAGGCCAATATTGCCAGCCTACAGCAAGACTTTGCCATTACCTTGCCCAGCAGCTTCAACTATGCAGCAAGGACCACAACTTATTCAGCCTATAACTATGTTATCCCAAGCCAGGCGGCAAATACCGGCACGCTAAAGGCATATGTTGGAGCAACTTTTATGACACCAGGTCAAACGCCAAAAATGATAACGATCATTTGCCAAAACACCCAGCCAGGCCAAATTCGCCCTGCTGATCCTATGTTAGTTCTAGGTACAGCCATTGCCAATCCCAACGGAAGCATTGTTCAATGTGGAGATTTTTCAACACAAATAAGCGCCTCAGTGGTCAATGAATAAGTAAATCACTAAGCAGAACAATAAGGGAATAAAATAAAATAAAATAGTTTTATCGAGCAACTTCCATACAGGCCACTGCTCCGCAGTAGCCGAGGGAAAAGCACAAATCCCAAATGGCTAGGCCTTTGACGGTTTTGCCTTGCCGCCGCCTTCGGTCCTCAAGGCCAGCCAACCCATGTCCAAGACATTTGAGCTCCGCCTCCAATCTGCACCAAAACAGCAACATCTTGGCGGAGCGCTGCCCGGGCGGCAATTGCTCCAGTTCCGCCAGCTCTTCCTTACAAAACACCCGTTGGGCAAGCCGGTCCCAACGGCAATTACGATCTAGTTTTTCCACATCCACGCCCACCGCAAGGCTGGGGTGAAAGGCCAACAAAATCAAATCACCGGCATGGGTAATGTTGAAATGAGGGGGCGGTCCATGGGAAGCAGAAACCAACTCAGGCTTTCCGTGGCTACCCGCCTTGATCAACAACTTATGGGGCTCCAGTCCAAGCAAATTAGCCAACAAAATCCTGATTCCAGCCCTACCAAGGAGGTAGCGTTGCCTATCCTCCTCGCGTCGGAAGGTAGCCTGATGAACTTGCTCATCTGCAGTTAATAGCCCAGTAACAACGTTGTTATTTTGGTTTTGGTTTAACTGCTGCCGCTGGATTGAAAGTACGATCGGTGGATCTTGGCGGCTGCGACCAAGGGCTGCCATGGCTTCGCTGGGGAGCGCTTCGCCAAGATTCCAAGCAATGGGCTGCAACCTATTAATTAGCTGCTCCAAGCGCTGGTGGGTAGATAGAGTTTCACAATAACACCCCCTGAGCTAAAGCTCAGCCAAGAACTTCAATTTGAGGTAATAAATTGGACGGGAACAAAGAGCAGCGGCAAAACCTAGCATGATTGCTATAAAATATGATCAATAGGGTGGGAATTATACAAATAGAATTCTGCCGGGGGAAAGAAAATGGATCTCCCCAAACCTAGACAACTATTTCTTTGATTTTGTGAGGCGATCTGGATTAAGAATTTCAGGATCCGCAGGGGCAGAGGCCTCTGGATCTTCTATCAACATGTGCTGAAGTACCTGCTCCGGTCGCTCACTATCACGCCAGCGCACTACATAAGCCGGCATCAATGTACCCCTGGCGTTTTTCTGTTCGACCGGACTTATGATCCAGCCACGCCTGGATCTGCCCTGGGGATTGCGCTTGATTACTGAATCACCATTTTGATAACGAAACCCGATTCTTTCGCCGCTCATGGAAAATTCCGCAGTGAATTAAAAAATAGATCAAAGCCGTTTAAACACTTAGTCAATCTCAGGCTAAGCCTCATCCCCATTGCCTAGAATTTGCTCTCGCCAGTTTGGGCCAATTCTGAATTCGATAAATTCACGAATCAACTGTCGCACAGCTTGGGAAGGGGTAACGTCCTCCTGGCGACAAAGTAACTCAAAGCAAGCCTTTTTCTTTGGATCAATCAAAACACTTAATCGCGCTGTCCTTTCTTCCTTTTGCAAAGGTTGATTCTCCAGGCTGGGTTTACATAGGAGCAAAGATAAAGGCTGACCCTGCGGGAATGATTATAATAGCATGGGAGCTAGCATGTAATTAAATATTATTTTAGCACTGATGCTGGGGTTAGGGGCATGCTGCTGGGATGTCCCAGTTGGCAATGCCAAGCAACCGATGGCCCTGGTTAATGCCGATCCTGCCCAAGTGCTGGCGGAGGTGTTTGGCTATCCAGCCTTTCGGGGGCCCCAGGAGGCGATCGTTAAGCACGTATGTGCTGGCGGCTCAGCCCTAGTGCTGATGCCGACCGGCGGCGGCAAAAGCCTCTGCTACCAACTGCCACCGCTGGTGAATG
>Ga0114960_10000515_pt1 | contig 32252 bp, 39 predicted proteins | sample C_130625_MF_Meta_FD_92637 | JGI IMG/M metagenome (GOLD analysis project Ga0114960, IMG submission 92637) | Freshwater microbial communities from Lake Croche, Canada to study carbon cycling - C_130625_MF_MetaG | ecosystem: Environmental > Aquatic > Freshwater > Lake | place: Lake Croche, Canada... | reverse complement strand
CGTTGACTTACCACTACCTGGATTGCCACCAATAGCTATTACCTTCATTTAAAAAACTCCTCAATTCCAATGTCTTTCTTTTCGAAAATACCTGTTGCATCTAGTATATTATTATCAAGGTACAAACTCATTTTACTATTATCTATCTTATTAGTCAATAGTTTATTATCTATTGTTTCAGTTCTTGAATTCCAAAGTGGTTGCCAGTCAATACCAAACCAACCATCTTTTTCACATTGCCTAATTTCTTCAGCTTGTCGGTCAAGGTAATAACCGAGATATCTGCCACGAGTTTTTCGAAACAATTTCTTGAAAGAACACAAACATGTTTCCATATCAAAGTAGTCAGTGTTAGGAAATTCCTGCTTGACTTCCTGTAAGATATAATAAGCCTGTCCATCAATATAGTTTAGCTGAGATGGTGTCAACTTTTGATCATACCATTCATCAAGCCCAAGCGCAAGCAGCAAACCATTACGATGTGAACGACTACCGTCATGATCATCTAACATAAGGCTAGTTGGTTCAATTGGCATATCACAACACTGCTTTAATGTTTGTAGATAAAACCAAGAAGAGTACCTACCAAACTTATGAAATTTATTTTTTACTTCTGGCCAGAGCTGTTCGAAGTTTTCTCTTGGTGATCCTGTAAGGAACGGTTGAAATGCTTCCCGTTGAGGCTTATCACCCACCCATTGTTTATATGAGTCGAACTGGGCTGGAAGATGACCTTTGTTCCACTTGGTGTCAGTTTGATAACGGAGCCGTTTGTAATTGTTATTGTTCCATTCGCGGAGTCGTTCAATACCGACGAGTTCGAAGTCTGGGAATTCATTCCATATCACCCATGTTGTTGGCAAATAATACGTTGTTCCGTAAATCCAAGCAATCCAAAGTTTTTGTTCTTTGTTATGCTCGAACCTACGGAACAAGTAATTAGTCATGAAGATCGCTGGATCGCAATCCTTAATGGAAAGCGACCAGCGATACCAGTTTTTAAAATTTTTAACTCGTGAAGAATGGAGGAAGGACATCTATGATAATATCTTCTTCATGGAAATCAATAATTTTTTGTAAGTTAGCAATCCATCCTTCCTGAGCTTCTTTAACAATATGAAGCTTACTGGGATAATAGAATATAATTGCGCCTTTTTTATTTCTTGCATTATACATACGATTTTTAATATAACCGATTGCTTCACCATTAATTGCTTGATTAATTGGAACACAGATAGTAGCAATACCTTTCAAATTATATTTGTTTACCTCATAAGTAGTTTTATCTTCTTGATTATATGTAATAAGATTATTTTGATATTGTAGTTCAGCCTGTTCTAATTCCAAATCTTTTATAATAGATTTGATAATTGTCACACACTGATCTTTGGTAGAACAAACTTTTTCAAAATTATCTTTTATAATCTTAACAACATTATCACGTTGAGTAAGGTCTAAAAGATTATATTTTTCCTCAAAGAGAAAATTATTAATATTTCTCTTAATATCTCCCTTTGTGTTTGGTTTCTTTACCTCAAATTTATCTTTATTCGCAAAAAGACCAAATATGGTCCAATTGTGTTTAATTTGTTTTTCAGTTTGACCAAATTCATTTTCATTGATAAAAACAACAGGAACTTTTTTCCAACCACGTGTTCTTGATGCTGCTTGCAATCTAGTATTACCATCGATTACAATTCTAGAACCATTTTTCCTAACAGAAATAACTATTGGCCCAAAAACCTTTAAAGCTTCTTCTGGATTTTCTTCCATCCTTTTATGGATTTCCCGAACTTCTTCTTCATCATATTGTTTCTCACGAACTTGATTTCTTTCATAGTTTAAAACTTCATCAATATAAAGTTGATGAATTTCATATACTGAATTTTTCAAATTTCGTGAAATACATTCAAGAATTTTATCATTTTCAAATGATGAATTTGGAATTGAAATTCCATTACCACCACTATTGATATAATCAACAACAACCCTCATAATCTCAGGCGTCAATAATGCTTCGTTTTTACCAGTAGCATTGTTTTGTTTTAGGTACATTTTTTCAGGAGCTACTTTAATTCCATATCCAAGAGCAAAATGCTCTACTGCCTTTGCAGTAGCTTCATCGCCCTCAAACAGCAATGATGGGATCATCTTACCTAATGCTCTCGCTTCCCAAAAACGAGAATCTTTTAATGAAGTTATATATGTTGATCTATCTTCGCCCTTTGCAGTTTTGGAACCGATATTCATTTCTCCGGTTTCCAAATTTCTATAACCGTAAACGAGAGACTTTACCATTAACATTGTAGCGCCTTTTCATATCTAAGAATTATATCATACTACATATCACTCAGGAAGGCAAGCGAAATTTTGATCTACAAAAATATTAACACATCCCCCTTTTCCTTTTCTCGTCATTTGCTTATAAATGAAAGAGTCAACACTGTAATCATTTTCTTGAAACTCAGGAGAAGTAATACGGAACATAGAAAGCTGACATTTACTCTTCTGTTCTCCGAGCATAATTAACCCAATTTTCTCGTAAAATTTAATAGCTTCTGGGTCGGCGGATACTCTGAAGTAATTTATCTTTAATCTATGAGCGCAATACAATGAGAAATCACAAAGGCATTTTGCAATGCCCTTGTTACGATGTTTGTAAAATGTATGGAGAAGTTGAAGGTTTGCTACGATTGGTTGTTTCTTAGAATAGGTTGTTAGGATAGCCCCACAAAGTTCATCCTCTTCCCAAATACCAATCACCCAATCCCACTTATCAAGCATGTCACATTTAGCAACAAATGTTTTAGCAAATTTATCTTCTTTGCAATTTGTGATAAAAGAAACAAACTCTTCTTTAGTAGTAAGTTTAAATCTCAATGAACTTCCTTTGCTTCTTGCCTCTATCTTCTGGATGTTTGGTAGCTTCCCAGCCTTTAAACTGCTCAAGGCTCCATATCATCGGAGGAAATTTATAGTTGTTATTTGCGATCAAATCGCGAGCAGTTGGACCATCATTTAGTGCAGCAGAAATAAAATCGCTGGTGAATCGGAAACATGATTCAATTTCCTCACGAACAAGAGATGCTCTGAAGAAACGAAACTCGATTGTACCAATATGTTTCATTGCATACGTATTAATACCATAGCGAAACGGGCGACCCATAGATACACCATCTTTACCAGCAGCATGAAGCTTGATAAAATGATCAAAATCAGTTGCTAAGTTTACAATATTATCACACATGTAATCAGGAACAAACCTACCACCATCATATTTCAAATAGGTTTTTGCACCTCTAACTTCTTTCATTTCGTCGACGTTATAAAACCCATAAGCATAATCAATAGCAGTATGTTGATTTTCTTTAACATACTTAGAGAATCGTTTAAGAGCCGTTACGTTTTCTTTAAGTCCAGGAACATAACAATGGATATGAGTATGCGTCGTTGTACAAATGGTTGGCTCATGACCAGCATCTACAAACAATTCTTTTAACTCGAAATACCTATTAACCTGTTCCTGCCAAGTTTTGGTTGGCTTTGTATTAATCTCACCACCGAATGGAGGATCAATACCCAATGGGTCAGCACAAACGTTCTTGTATGGATTTTTGGTATTGATAATATCACGTTCGCTATATTCCCAAGAACCAAGGTGTTCTGGAATGATGAATGAGCGGGGAATATCACCCCACTCAATTTCCATACCCCATGTAAAGCTTTCTGGTTTAAAATTCATTGTAAATCCTTATAATCAGTAGCTATAGTATAGCTTGAAACTTCGAAATTTTCAATAGTAAATATTTCATGCATGGAAGCTTTTACTGAAAAATGAAAACCAGCTCTATTCAAAATGTCAGCCGTTGATGCAAAAACAAATCCGTTAGTTCCATATGAATAGTATAGCGGACGTTCATGATTGCGATATGCAACTAATCTTTTATCATCATACAAAGCACAAACTGCCATAGAAGCTGGTTCGAAATGCTGAAGCGGATTTAGTTCTTCTTCCATCGCTCGCAAAATAAGCTCTGAGTCATTTGATGTTTCTGTTCGGAGTTTGTATTTTTCTTCCCAAGTGTCAGGCGGTTCTTGAGATATGATACCATTATGGGCAATAGATAGTTTATCAGTAGACATAGGCTGATTATAACGCAGATCAGAAGTTGAATATCTAATGTGCCCAATACAGTAGAGATTTCCATCTTCGTTTTTCCAATCTTCTAAGTTTTGTTTAGCAATAAACTCGTCAGCTGGTATTGGTTCTTTGATAGTATTTACAATACCATTCTTTACATAAGAAACACCAGTAGCGTGTTTACCACGGATCATAGATTGAATAAAAAGACCACGAACTAAATCGTGATCTTTCTCTTTAAAGTTTTTAATGGCAATACCAAGAACGCCACACATTAAAAGAATGCGTCCAAGCTTGCTGAATCTTGTTTGGCATAAGGATCAGCAATATTATGAGCTGCCATATATTCAAACCACTCTTGATCTTCCCACATACCTGCAGATACACCATTCCATAATGGACGCTGGAGCTTATGATCCTTGTTTAATCTACGCTCATCAACGAACTGCTTGCGCAGATTTTCGTAATCCCAAGACTCAAGTTCAATCATCTTCTCACGGAAATAAGCAACGATTGTCATACGGTCGTTATCATCGCCAATAAGTTCATCGTTTCCGTGAATTCCTTCGTGGTTATTGACAAGAAGCATATCACCAGGCTGGAGATTAATTGCAATGCGGTACTCAGGTAGAATAAACTGACCGCCTCTCCATCCCTTACCTTCTGGACCAGTAACCCCACAAATATTGCTGAAGCCACGAGTAAAATCGCCAGCATCTCGATGACAGGCAGTACGCCAATTATGGTTAACAGTAAGAGTAGTAAAGACAGTGCCATCAATGCGGAATCTTGGGTCAAGTTTGTTTGCTTGATCATTTTGTGCTTTCCATCTGTTAGGAATTAATTCTTTGAATTGTGAATTAAGCTTATGAAGATATGGGTAACACAGAGCAAACTTATCTAAATTCTTTTCAGTATATGCAGTTGCTCGGCCATAAGGGATGCGTGGATAGCGGTCAAAGTATCCAGCGATACCAGACATTACAGACTGAGCGTAATTGGTGTCTGAAATATAATTATCAGAAACAAACTTTGCTTCTTTAATTTGCTCATCGCGTGGTAAATTTATAACATCAAAAAGCCATTTTTCAAACCAGCCATGATATTCATTATAAGCTTTAGCTACTTCTGAACGAAGCCAAACCCTGCCACGTGTTTCTTCTTTGTTATTATTTTTATGAAATTCGCGAATAGATTCAATCGTAGTTCCATCATCAATAATATTTGATGGTCGACCAAGGAAACTAAGAATGTCTTCATGTTCGGGTGTTACCCAGTCACGGCCACCACGACCAGTTGTTCCAAGAAACTCACCACGTGGACCAGCAGCTAAACCACGGTTCTGTGATTCAACAGCGGCTTCTCTAAGCCCCGCATACGCAGCATCACATTCTTCTTTTGTAAAAACGTTTTTACGATATTTGAATATGATATTTGATTCATCATTGATGCCTGTTGGATTCCAAGCATAAAGATCACAATCAGTTTCAATAACACGATCATAATAATTGTTATTAACAAAAGTACCAAGCGTTTCATCAGAATTAATATTTTGCCTTACTAAAACTTCAACCATCAATTTCTCCTAAACTAGAATTGTCTAGTATATATACTAGTATTATAGCGTGATTGAAGCAATTTTACAAATATATTTTGTGTTCGCCTTATCTAAAATGCTTCTGATGTCAGGAGGCGTCCATTCTGCTGGTTTCTGCACTTTACCATCCTCACGACGAATCACCTTACCATTTACTAGCTTTGCCATATTGCTTCGATGTACCTCAGCAAAAACATCGTCGAGAGGAATACCATAAGAAACGGCAGTGCCACAAGCAATGTAAATAATATCAGCAAGTGCATCAGCAATTTCAACAAGATCATTGGCGTATTCTGCATCAGTAAGTTCATTGAATTCTTCCGTGATAAGATTTCTACGAAGAATGCGCTCTTCTCTGTCAGGAAGCTCTGGCTTTTCACCAATACGCTGACCGAAAGCCTGATGGAAATCTTTTACGTCTGTATAAAAACTCATTGCTTAACTCCCATAAGACAAATTGCGTTACCTTGGCTGGTAGGAATAAACGTACCGCCGCCAGTAGTGCACTTGTCCATAGATGCGTAATATTTCTTATTAGTGTCTTGAACACCAAAGAAAATTGCAGCTACAATTCCTAAAACTGTTATTGTTGCGCAAGTCCAACCAATAAACCAGTCCCATTCAAATCTACCCATTAATCCACTCCGGAGGTTGCCTGTTAGTCCATTTATGAAGGTTTATTTTACCTTTACGATAATAATTTCTATAGTTAGTCAAGGGGTCGTCTGAAATAATATATTCATCTGCCATACAAGAAGGCATTGGAGTCCAATCCCATTCCTTAAGATTCTTAGGAGGAGACTGTAACATGTACGAGATCTCACCATAGCATTTATGTGTTTTACCATAACGATGAGTATACTCGCGCATCAATGCAAACATGTGATCGACAAGCCAGTCGTAATTTTGTACAGAAGTACGACACCAAACAGCTGATGGATGATTGATATGCGTCGCCATATATATCACGCCTTCGCGAGCATCTGGGAGAACCCAACGTTTGGCTTTACGACCAGTTTGTGATTTACCTTCTATTTCTACACCATCAAGAACTCGATGTGCAGTCGAGAGCAACTGGGCGCTCTCGAGAATCATTTTAACAACATGCTTGTCCACCATCCACTCGGCGGCTTGTATTGGGTCTTTATCGATGTAAAAGATATTCATATGAGCTAAGATCCGTATTAAAGGTTAAGGAAGAAACGTCTCCACGTCTCCACTTTTCAAGAGCCTTATCGCGATGAAACCGATTTGCTCTGTTGTAAAAAACAATTCCATCTAGATGGTCTAGTTCGTGTTGAAAGATACGAGCAGTCATACCTGTAAACTGCCTAGTTATTGTTTCGTTATTCGGTTTCGTAAAACGAACACGAATATGCTGAGGTCTTTTTATCTTAACCGCTAAACCTGGAAAAGTCAAGCACCCTTCTTCTAAAGAAACAACTGTTTCTGAAGGTTGGACTATTTTCGGGTTGAAACAAACAAAATTCTCAGGAGAACCACGCATCGCAAACACACGATAAGGAACTCCTACCTGATTGGCAGCAAGTCCAATACCATTACTCTCATACATAAACTTTACAATTTCTCTTGAAAACTCACTCGGGTCGAACGGTGGGTTCTGAAAATTGAACTGTTGACACGGAGTCGTCAATATCGGATCGTTGCTCTTCACTAGTTCCATTTTTCTTTTCCCTTAAGCTATATGTACCATCTTTATTATCAACCCAATTTAATTCTGTACCAATTACCCAGCCCAATTGAGCGCATAGATCATCTGGGAGAGGTAAAATCAATTCATCTGTTTCGGGGTTTAGTTCTAATGTTATTACCAATGTCGTATAACTCCTGCTATAATAAAGATGTTAGTTATAACATAACAGAGAACTATGCAGGTGCGAATCATAGCAACCTTATCAGCTTCTCTATCATCTTTCCCAGTTTTTTCACCGAGAGCTTTTGCCCAGATACGCCAAATCATACAGTCAAATCAAAATTAATAATAGTGCGATAACTGACACTAGGCTGACTGCTGCAATGATATCGAGAGCCATCAAAAAACACTGCTCTGCCACGTCTCGGCGTAACCCTTTTGTGCACTGTGAGTTGTACGTTTTGAGATCCACCTGGAACATCATTAATCGTTTGCTCATAGATAATAGTATCTCCATCAGAATCATTGACGTAATACACACAAGCCACATGAGGAAGATGAGGAGGAAGATCGACGTGTACTCCATTGTGTTCTTTTCTGTATTGTGACACTAGAGGAAGCTGAAGGAAAATACGATTGTAGTAAATTTGTTTATATCCAGGAACAAATTGATTAAACCTGTCCATAAACATATGGTGAATAACATAACGTATTTCAGAGTTATGAATGAACTTTTTTTCTGGATGATTTATAACATGTACGAAACCATGAGAAGGAAAGGGCTGATCGTTGTTACCGCTGACATCATTCAGGAATTTAAATTCGCAATGATGCATTATCATGTCATGGAGATAACCTTGATCTTTTTGGTTTAAGAGATCGTCAACTACCACTGTTTCGAACATTATACAATCCTAGAGAAGTTTATCATGATTATTGAGATACTGTTGATATTTTTCTTTATTTTTTTCATAAATCCCCAAACCGTTATTACATGAAGTACAAAGCAAAGCACGAAATTTACCTGTTTTATGATCATGATCTGCATGAAGAGTAGAAGTAGGTTCTCTGTCACATATTTTACATTTATTCTGTTGTTCTTCTAATGTTTTGTTATATATCTCATATGTAATGTCAATTATACCTCTATGTTTCCATTGTTTTTCCATAAGAGATGCTTTGTTATTTTCTCTATATTCTTTAGATTTTTCTTTGTCATATTTTTCTGCCCAGTAATTTGGATTTTCTTCAACTCTTTTTCTTGAATATTCTTTATAATATGTTTTATTATCTTTACCAAGTTGTTTCATTTTTTCTCTATACATTTTTCCATATTCTGGATCAGATCTTTTTGGAAGATCAGGATATTTGTAAGCCATATTTTTCTCCTAAAGTTTTTTATTTTATATTTAGGTTAAAAACATAAAAACTTATTCAATATATGAGAAATTTTTTAATTTTTTAAAGCGAATTACCTTACTGAACTTATCGTAAAGCTGATCTGTTTTATGACTTATTATAAACGTATTTGTATCGGAAGTCAAGCTAATAATTATCTTAAGAAACTCTTCTGTACCGTTAGAGTCTAGAGAGCTATCGAAAACTTCATCCATAATAAGCAGGTTAGTAGAGATAGAATTACGCAGCTTAGCCACAGCACGCCATGTAAACAACACAGCAAGATTAATTCGCATCTTTTCACCCTCAGAAAATGAGGCGTAAGAGAACTCGTCTCTATTGCGCGATTTGATTGTCTCATTAAATTCTTCGTCAAGTTCGAACTGTACAAAGAAATCCATAGCTGAAAGATACTTATTGATAAGCTTATTAATAACAGGAACATACTGCTTAATAATCCTTGCTTTGATACCACCATCTTTTAACAAAGAAGCTGCAGCTGATAAAACTTGTTTGTCTTCGTTAAGATTGCTGAACGATTTCTTTAACTCTACCATTTCTTTTTCAAGATCAACTATTTTATTATCGTTCTTATCGACTGTCTTGTTATCTATTTTTTTGATCTCTTCATCTAATGAATTGCGATATTCGATAAGAGAGTTTATTTTAGTTTTAACTTTATGCATTTCAAACTGGAACGTATTAATCTTAGCATGAACCTCAATAATCTCACTCAAACGTTCATTGGTTTCTTCATACTGTTTGATTAGGTCTTCAAGTGCAGTATCAATGTTATCAACTTCTGTATTTTTCTCAGTTATTGTTTTTGATTTGAATTCAGAATCAATAACTTGTTTACAAGTAGGACATCCTTCGTGCTTGAGTAAAAAACTTATATCCTTATCAAGCATTGCACGTTTAGCTTCTATCTTATGTCTAAGCTGAGAAAGCTGATTGATACGCTTACTTATCTTAGGTTCGTCTTCGATATCTTCTTGTAAATTCTTGATTCCGTTGTTATGATAATGATATTGATCATTAAGGTCAGATATCTGTTTATCGGTTTCCTCTATCCTAGATTCTTTTTCAGCTATCATCTGTTCGTTGTTACTTTGCATCTCAGCAAGATGTTCGGTAATTATCTTTATCTTTTCTTCTACCAGTTTTCTTTTACTTGTAGCTTCTAATATGTTACCAGTATTAATTGTTATCTTATCTTTCAACAAAGCATTCATAGTTGTAAATATTTGAAGGTCGAGTAGATCTTCAATGATATCACGACGTTGAGCAGGACTCAATTGCATAAATGGTTGGAATGTTGCCGATCCAAGAACAACAACTTGGGAAAATGACTTGTGGTTTACCTTGATGATTTGCTTTTCAAGAATCTCTTGATAGTCTTTCATCTCGGCAGTTTGATTCGTAAGCTTATCGTTCTGGTAAACTTCAAAAACTACTGGCTTGATACCACGAATAATCTTATAATTATTGACACCAATAGAAAACTCTACCTCTACAACCAATCCCTTTTGGGTAATTGTATTTAGAAGCTGAGGCTTGTTAATTTTACGAAATGCTTTACCAAACAAAACAAAGGAAAGTGCATCAAGCATTGTTGATTTGCCTGCGCCATTTTCACCAACGATAAGCGTAGTGTTATGTTCGTTCAAATTAATTTCAGTAAAAACATTACCTGTAGAAAGAAAGTTTTTCCAACGCAGTTTTTTAAATATAATCATTCAACAGCCAGCGCCTCATTGTAAAGTTCCACAATTTTCTTTTCAAGCTTTTCCTTATTAACAGTTTTCTCATCAAACCCGCTAATGTATTTCTTAAAAATATCAATTGTTGATTCTGCTTCATTAACAATATCGGAATCTTCTTCAAGATTAAGATTAAGATGATCTTCTACAATCTGTATATCAAGAGGATTTTCTGATTCAATATTCTCGATAAATTTATCAAACCAAAACAGATTAGTTTTCTCTTGAATAATAACCTTAAGCATACAGTTTTTATATTGAGCGTAATCAATATCACTGTTTAAGAATGTAGCATCAGCATCATTGTACCATATTTTCTTGAACATCCTGTATGGGTTCTCAACAAAAGTTAAGTTCCTGGTTTCCGTATCGAATATGTGAAACCCTCTTGGGTCGGAGTAATCAGACCAAGTGAACTCAGCATGGCTACCGAGATAATGAATATTACCGCGAGAACTGCGATGGTGATAATGGCCAGACATAACAGTATCGAAACGGTCAAATAAACTGGGATCATCGCCATGTGACACAATAGACCCACGAAACATCTCGAAACCTTGGAGCTCCAAATGTCCCATGACGATCTGGGCTGACGTAGTTTTGATTGCATGTAAACTTGCCTCTCTATTTTCATCACATATCCAAGGTAGCATTAATACCTTTGTTCCATCAAAATCCCATTCTAATGGAAGTTGATCATGTATTTTAAATACATATTTGTCTATGACGAGTTCGCGGAGCGCATTAACCGTGTTAGTGTTCTTAAAGTAAGTATCATGATTACCAGCAATGAAGTGTACATCAAGCTCCCAGTCGGAGAGTCTGTCAAGAAAATCTTTACGCAAACGACTGGCAGTGCGAATATTGATATACTTACGACGGTCAACCAAATCGCCGAGATGCACAACTGATTGTATCGCTTCTCGCTTAATTGTAGGAAAGAATATTTCATCTAAAAATCTCTTACTGTTGTCCATGAAGGCAATGTTATCATTTCGAACTCCCCAGTGCGTATCTGTGATCAGTGCTATTTTCATCTAAAGTTTTTCTTCTTTGTAAAAGCTGCAGTTTGTGTTTTGTGTTTTGATAACGACTCTGAGATATATGAGGCTGTTGTTTCTAACCGAAGCACATAGTTTTGAAGTTCGTTTTCCCTGACCGACTTATCGCTTAATTTATTTACCAAGTCAACAATATTGACTGGTACTAGATGCTCATTCTTCATTTTTAAATTCCTCATCTACTATAACTGAAAACACTTCAACTCCACTTAGTTTACTCTGTTTCTTAGTCTTAGTCAACTTATTTTCATATGACCTAACAACATCTGATGAATATTCGTTTGCTTTTAAATGTATATTCTCAGAGTCATTCCATAGCTCGTTCATAAGGAAACTATTTTCAAAATTCTTATGCTTAATATATGTTTGCTTCTTTTCTTTCTGAATTCTTCTGATAAAAGCATTCCAGGCTATCTGAGTGAAATAAGCGAAAGGGTTATTTGTTCTATCAGGATCAAAGTTATCTACGGCTGCGATACAGTCAATGATGCCATCAGATATCATATCCTGCTTATATGTATATCCTGAGAAGTTTGGTTTCTTGGCTAGATTGTTACAAATCAAAAGAATAGATTGGCCAATATAATTGGATACCTGAGGCTTTTGTTTTTCTTCACGTTTAGCTTCAATTAATTTTGTTTTGTATTCAACCATAGAAGTATACAAAGTTTTATTGTTAATATAATTTTTGACTCTAGCCATTTTTATCCCTTTACTTATTTCAAATTCACGGTATAATCATTAATGTAATACTGAAATTAAATATTAAGTGCAACATTATAAAGCTTGTAAGGAAACTTCTCTTCGTTATAGATCTTAATACGCTCCATAAAATGGAGCAAGGTAAAGTTCTTTTTACTTTTCCAGCTCATGTCATCGGCAATGTCGTAAAGCGTTGCGCTATCTTTACTATCTGACTTACGTAGTCCACGACCAATAGACTGTAAGTTTCTAATTTTAGATTTGGAAGGACTAGAGAATATAACGTTATGCAAATTACGAATGTTAACACCTGTGGAGAAAGTTCCATAACTAGCAACGATAATTGCGTTTTGTTCTGTTTCAACGATCTTTCGAATTTCTTCACGTTCTTCTCCATCAACTTCACCGGATACATAAAATATCTTACGATCTCCTGCTTCCTGCATTAATTTATCATAAAGACCTTTACCATGTTTATCAACATACTGGAAAAGCAACAATGTGTTGCCCTCGAGCGAAAGCGCGAGGTTACGAATAAACTTATTGCGAGGTTCTAATCTTACTAGATAATCCATCTCAGCCTGATAGTCAGCTGCTCGTGCAATCATCTTTCTTACTTCTTCAGGATATGATAATACAATAGCCTTGATTTTAAACTCGGCTAAATGTTTCTGTTCAATCAATTCAGCAGTTGTAGTAACTTTCCTAACAGGACCAAACAAACCTTCAAGAACAAGCTTATTAGTTTGAGTGCCGTCCAAAGTACCTGTAAACCCGAAGCGAAATCTACAACTATCAAGATTAGACATAATGCTAGTAAGAGACTTAGCTTTGAAAAGATGGGCTTCATCACCTATAACCAAGTCAAATTGTTGGAAATACTCTTTAGGAAGTTTGTAAATCGACTGCCAGGTTGAGATGGTAATTGGTTTATCTGTTTGTTTATCTTGGCCAGCAAAAATTCTATGAACGAACCGATCAGAAACAAAACCATAGTCAGCAAAGTCAGAGGCAAGTTGACTAACCAAAGAAGTAGTTGGCACAATAATAAGAGTCCGTGCATTGTAGTACCTCGTTATTAGATAGATTATAAATGACTTGCCGGATGCAGTCGGTGAGAGAAGTAAAGATCTACGATTACGTATAGCATGTACAAAAGCCTCCAGCTGGTATTCTCTTGGTTGATATTTTTCAGGTAAGTTTAAAGTACTGATGAATTTACGTGCTTCGAGTACAGAAAATTCGTCAGCTGAGAAATCAGACTTATATATAACAACATAATTACGTTTGCTGGCAAACTCTTCAACGTATGCATTAAGTCCTGCATAAAGTAAACAAGTCATAGGATTAAGCAAACGAATTTTACCATCCCACATTTTATTACGATATGCTGGAGTAAATTTAGCACCAGGAACATCAAACGTGAAATACCCACTCAACTCCATTATGGTTGAAGGGTCAGCAATAATCTTATTGTAAGTCTCGTTGACTTTTTCTATTTCAATTATTTCCATTATGCTCCCATTGTAAATTTTTGCCATTCGATAGCAGCTTTAATATTGAAGCCTCTGCTATTGAAGGACTTAATGATCGATTCAAGTAACTCAACTTTTTCTTGTTGGATACCTATCTTAAGAGATATCTTAATAAGATCCTTATCAGCATCCATATACATAGGAATATCTGTTTTAAGAATCATACCTCTAGAAGGTAGCTCCCACATCTTAGATCTAGTTTCTTCAGTGTGACCTTGAGTGTAAAACTCAAACTTTTCAAGTTTGAGTTTCTTAAAGTCGCCTTCTAAAGAGCGAAGAGATAATTTCTCCGATATGTATATCTGGTAATATTTGTGATGAAGCTTTGCAATCTTAAGGGCTTCATCACCGAGCTCTGTACGGTCTACTTCTGAATCTTCTTTCCACTGATCAAGAATATCTTCTATTTTCATAATTACTCTCTATTCATTAGCATATTATACTATACTATGAATATTACAAAAAGTAAAGTTAAATTTTAGATATAGTATAATAAGTGTATCTGAAAGTAGCAGAAGCTTCTACGTATCTTATATCTGTATCTGTTGTATTGAAATTAAGACCAGATAATGTTATTGGGAATGCATCGGCGTATACTATTTCATAATTTGGCATTTTGGTACTTGATAAAATAACAAGAGATATATCAGAGTATACACCATCGCCAGTCCAAGAAGCAATATTAGCCAAGTTTTTATATTCTTCATATTCTTCTGGTTTACCAAAGGCTCTTAACCACTTATGTATTTCTAGATAATTTTGGAGATCTTCATCTACCTTGAATGATATATTAAAAATACCATATTCTAAGTGATCGCCTGGGTAAGGAATTTTAACAAAAGGATTCATAACATCAGGAGCTCTTACAGCAATCTCTGGTATGTTTACTTTCTGAACGAAGAAATTGACATTTGGGGCTTTCTTAATTTGGAAACGAAAATTAAGAGGGCTAAGAAAATTCTTGTTTGCTGGTGTGTTATCAACTGCAGTCATAATCGTTCTCCATTATACATCACAACTATTTATATGAAAAAAAGGGGACCCGAAGATCCCCTTAAGTTTGCGGCTTGAAACCGTCTTCTTCCTAATATTACATTAGGTTGTTTACAACGATACGACGATAGTAAACGTTAGTGCTGATGACATTGCTACGACCCTTTGGATTACCAACAGATGCACCTTCAGCGTATGGATTTGCTACCATGCCATAACGGGTTTTGAAACCAATCTTAGGCTGGAAGGAATCCTGATCAACTGCACGAACCATCTGTAGAGGAACGTATGGGCAATAGAATAGACCAGCGTCGAACGCTGAAGAACCCTTATAGCCAACAGTTAAGTAGTTACCACCGATTGCGTATGGATCGATATAAACCTTTAGACGACCGTTAAGAACACCAGCGAAAGTGTTACCAGTGTCATCTACCTGAAGATTGTTTGAGTTAAGAGCAGGGGTGTAATCAAGAACACCAGCCATCTGTAGAGCAGAAGCAACGTCTGAAGAACAGATAACAAGATTACCCTTACCACGACGAGTGCTCTTAGCAATTTGGTTAGCTTCTCTTTCAAGCTGGAACATAAGACCCTTAAACTTTTCAACTGACCAACGACCGTTTGAGTCGGTGTCAAGATCGAATATACCAGCAGTAGTTACGTTATCCTGAGCGCCAGCAACAGCAGTGATGTTGATAGTACGAACAACTTCACGGTTGATTTCTGCAAGGATTTCAGCTGATAGAATATTTGACAATTCTGTTTCAGCATCAAGACCATGGATTGCCTTAAGATCCTGGGCAAGTTCCATAGTGTATTCTGCCTTAAGAGCACGAGTGTTAGCAGTTACTGTAACCTTTTCGATGCTGAAAGCCATCTGTGGGAAAGCAGTATTTGCTTCAGTTCCAAGAGCTTCGCCCTGTGCTCTTGACATACCAACACCAGTGTTGTATGTATTAACAGCAGTAAGTGGTGAGGTGTTTGAAGCACCTGGGATAGAACCAACAAACTTGTTACCGAAAGTGTTAGCGCCAGAAGCAACAGTTGAAAATGTAGTATCAACTTCGTTGTAGAAAGTTTCTGCTCCACCCTGGCCATTTGTAGTATTGGCATAACGTGAACGCATAGCAAAGATCAAGCCAGTTGGGCCAGTCATTGGCTGAACGCCACAGATGTCATAGGCAATAAGGTTAGGCATTGCACGACGTACTAGAGAAATAAGAACTGGATCGAAAGTATCGATACCAGAACCGCCAGCCATAGCATTAGGTGGTACTAGAGAAGTAGTTTCTGTCATCATAGTCTGATACTGACCATGAGCGGCAGATTCCATTAGAGCCTTCTCAGTGTTCTCAAGCATAATTGCAGTTACGGAACGGCGATGCTGATCCTTAATAACGCCAAGAGCGTTATGATCAAGGACAGGTGCCCACTTGTTTTGAATTTCCTCAGCTAGATACATTTATTTTTCCTTTCGGGTTTTAAAATAGGATATAAATTATTTATATTAAATTACTTTTTAACGTTTCTGGCAATTGCCTGAGCATAACGGTTAACGTTTGGATCTACGTAACGGTTAGTTGATTCAGTAAGTTCGCCTTCGAATGTTTCTTCTTCGATATTAGAAGAATATGAAGCTGGTTCAGTACGGAAATAATTTTCCTTAATGATGTTCAACTTTTTCGCATATGTTTCAAGATTACCATCAAATTCAATTCCTTCGGCTAGAGCTGAGAACTTTTCCTGCTGTGTTAGTGCAAGGTCAGAAGCAAGTTCTTCAAAAATACCTCTAGCTTGATCCTCTACTAACTCACCCTTTAGAGCTGAGTTTTCAGAAATTGTTTCGTCAAGCATTTCTTCTAAATCACTTACCTTCTGAGCAAGTGCTTCTAGAACTTCTACCTTATCTTCAGGAACATTAATGTAATGCTCTGAGAAAAGATTCTTTAGTCCATCCATAAATTCTTCCATAATTTCATTGCGGAGAGTCGATTCGATGGCTACTTCGTTTTCCTTCATCCAGTTTTCTACAACGTAGTCTAGATAAGTGTCGATTTTTGAAGTTAATTCTTCATTAATAATAGATACCTGCTCTTCAAGCTTCTGTTCGAATTCTTCTTCAAGACGAGCGGTTTCTGTAATGATACGAGCAGAAATAGCTGCTTCGAAAAGGGTTGATGCCTTGTCCTTGAATTCTTCGGAAAGATCTGAACCAGCAAACATTTCTTCAACATCTTCTTTCATATTAAGCTTTGGCATCCCGTCCTTAGTTTTTGGACCCTTGCCAGTAGTCATATCGATAGTTGATGCGTTGCTTGCGGAATTGTCACCAACGCCGTATGTCTTGCCTGGACCAAACTGAGCCATAGTTGCATTAAACCAATGAGTAAGATCACCCTTTGACATCTGATGCATCTGGCCCATAACTGACTGCATCATACCAATCTTTGACTTGGCATCACCAGCGGGCTTAGAATTTGGCTTAAGAGTTGCTGCAGCCATAGTTTCTTCTTCTAGACCGTCTTCTTCGCTCTCAATTGCGTCGACAGGAAGCTCTTCCATATTTTCTAAGTCTTTATTTTTTTCGTTAGCCATTAAAAAATCTCCTTAATAGAATTTAAAATTATTTATATAAACTTGTTCTTTATTGCTAATGAAGCAATATAATCTTCGAAAATAGCCAAACGTTGCTCTTCAAGGTGCGACTTTGACATGCTATGGATTTTATTTTTTGTTTCATGTAACTTTTGTTCGTGCCAGGTATTCTTGACTGGATCATAAAGCCATTCAACATTTTCCATAATGCCCTTAACAAAAGCATCGGGGGCGGAAGGATCAGCAACAATATCAGCAGCAGTTGAAAGCTTAAGATCGCTTTGAACAACCATACGACCATTTGATTCTTTTAAGGAACCCATTGCTCGAGAAGAAACACCAAGGTTAGCACCAGACTCCAAAAGACCACGAGCGATATTACCCATTGGAGTTTCGGTAAGTTTTGCTTTTCCAAGGAAATTATTCCCATTTCTCTTTAGTTCTGTAATGATATGCGAAACACGATCAAGGTTAATTGATGGCCCAGATGGATGACCAAGTTCGCCATAGGCGCGACCCTTATCGACTGTTTCTTTCATATAACGATTAACTTCATTTTCTAAAACAGCTATTGGATAAACACGACCATTACGATTTTGTAATTCAGCCTGTAAGAATATACCTTCTATATAGTAGTCTTTCTTACCGTTTTCTTTTGCTTCAGTAACGAACTGAACGTCTTCAACTAATTCTGTAAAGAGTTTCATGGTTTCCTCTTAATTCTTGTAAGCAACAGGAACGGCTACTAATGTAGCGGATGTATTATTTGATGTTAAAATATCTGTTGCACCTTTTTCTACAATCAATGTTTCGCCACCAATAATAGACATTGTCCATTTAGTAGTAGTATTTGTAGAATCTTTACATGTAATTAGAGCTAAAGTTGTAACTGCAGAAGCATGTGATAATTTTACTAATGCGCTGTTGCTATAAGAACTAAAGGTTATTGTATTACAAACAGATTCTGTTCCGAGTGGTTTAATTATTGCTGCCATTATATTCTCCCTGTATCTGAATCGCCAACATTACCAGAAGGCATTCTTATAGGAGTATCTCCAGGCGCTGATTCTTTTTCTGTTTTCTTTTTCTTAGTGATCTCGTTAATCTTTTCTTCTTTAACAGCATCTCTGTAAGCAGCATCTTTGGCGTTAGCATCAGATGTACCAACCTTTGCTTTCAATCTTTTATAATCAGGATTCATTTTATCAAGAGCCAAAGCTTGAGTTTTAGCTCTTTTTTGAAAAGTAGAAAATCCTTTATCAGTATTTACGTCAGCAGTGTCCATTGATTTTGCTGCACCTCTAGCAGTACTCAAAGCAAGTGCATCTGAAATCTCATCAATCTGTTCTTCTTCTTCTTCTTTATGCATACCATAGTAAGCACCTAGTGCTCTTTTAATACGCTGTTTCTTTGAATCACCAGAAAATGTTTTATTCTTGCTATGAACGAAATCTGAAATTACTTCACTAGCTGGAGTTTTCTTAGTCAATACTTCCTGAAGTTTTTTCTTATCAGCAATCATTCCTCTTTTGCCTGGCTTTGCTTCTGGTACAGATTTACCGCTGCAACCACATGACTCACCTTCATAAGCCTTACCGCATGATTCACATTTCATTGATTCATAAACTTTTTCAGCGTCACCTTTTTTATTTCCATAACGTTTTTCTGATTTAGAATTTAATGCATAATGTTCATCATTTCCACTGTACGGATCTTCATCATTACCTACACGATCGGCATGCTTTTCAATCTTATGTTTCTTGGCGAAATCCTGATTGCCTGACGATGCATTAAAGTCAGAAATATCTGCTGGTTCTGTTTTACTCTTTTTAACACCAGCTAGTTTGTTTTCTTTTTGGGCTTTTGGAGCAACGTCTCTGAGCGGTTTCGCCATTTGTTTAATCCTCTGATTCTTCTTCGTTATCTGGTGTATAACCATACATTTGTTGAGCGACAGCTATTTTCTTATCATTTACTGCTGTTGCAATTCTATCAACGATCAAATCGTTAAATGCTGTTTCGAAATCTAATGGTTTCTGTTCATAAGCAGTTGAAATTAAATCTGTAATATCATATTTATATTCACTCATATATTAACCTCATTGTGTTTGTTGAGCATTACCACTGCCCAATGAATTAACTATATCTGGGTTTTTAGCAACTAATTGAACTGCTGCTTTATACTTAGACTGGTCCTGAATAGAACGGTTAGCAGGACTACCCTTCTGTTTCATTTGTTTAATGAAAACCATAGCCTGTCTTATTTCTTCTTGTTTGTTAGTTTCTTCAGGCGAAGCCTGTTGACCTTGATCCTGAGCCGCTGCTTGCTGTTGCATTTGCATAGCATTCTGCTCAATCATTGGATTCATCCAACGTGGATCCTGTGATTGATTCTCGGCAGCAATCTGTGCTTCCTGCTCTTCAATATCAACGTCAGTCTGCTGAAGAACGTTTCTACGAATCCAATCGTGTGAATAATACTTACCAGCAAAATCCTGGAATGCACCAGCCAACTGAATACGACCCTGAGCAATCTCAGCATCTTTAAGCTCAGTGAAATAATTATCTTTGGCATAGTCAAACTTAATGTCGGATACAAACACATTCCAATCATCAGGTGTCATAATTCCCTTAAGAACTAATTGTTTTTCAAGCATCTTAATGAACAGCTGAGAAAATCTAGAACGAAGACGAATAATGAAACGAGCGAACTTCAACTCATCGCGAGTAATTTCAGTCGCGCGACCAATAGAAAATAGTGCGTCTGAGTTAAGACGACTTACAGGAACATTTAAGCACTGGAGAAATTTCTTTTGGAAATATAGAACGTCGTCCATTTGACCTAGTGTCTGACCGCCTGGTAGGGTAGTAACCTCCGTACCTCTACCACCTTCACGACGAGGAAGCCAATAGTCTTCCAACATGGTCATGAACTTACGGTCGTCTCTAATTTCTCCAGTTGCCGCATCATAGATCAAACGATTCTTATGTTTGACCATGATATCGCGAACATACTGCTCTGCCTTCATCTTAGGAAGATTACCAACGTCAATGTACCAAATACGACGTTCGGGGGCGCGAGCTAAACGATAGATAACCAAAGCATCTTCTAGTGTACGCAATTGATTAAGAGCCTTAATGGCTTTATGCAAATAAGAAAGAACCATTGTACCTTGATTATCAGTCAAACCAGATACAACATGAACTACTGAATCCTTGGCAATTTTCAAACCAGAAGTAGTTGGTCCGGATGTTCTATTGCCATAATTAAACCCTTTATCATTAAAGATAAAGTATTCGTTAGCAACCCTAGAGATAACTGCATCACCAGAGTTACCATTAGGAACTTTCTTTTTCGAAACTTCTCTTACCTTACGGATCTTACGTGGATCAACGTAACGTAGTTCTTTGATACCTTCTTTGGGGTTTTTGTCATCAACAAGCACATGATAATATAAACGCCCATCAACATACCAACGACGGTATATATCGTAGGCATGAGTATTAAATTGTAGTAAAGCTAAACAATTTTGGAATTCATCGGTTACCACTTTTTTAATTTGTGGTGACATTGTTTTAACGTTTTCTAAATTAATCTGTACAATTACTTCTTCATCAATAGAAATAGATTCGTTAATAATTTCATCAACCGCTGAATCACATTCGGGATGAAGCGACATCTCGCGATACTTAGTTACTAATTCTGCTTCTGTTCTAACAGTTCCGTCAAGATCAACATATGTACCAAACGCACCACCAGCTGCAACAACGACTGCACCATCATCTGTCTCCTTTGGAGCAAACGATTGAATCTCATCAATAGCTTTCTGATCTTTTCTTTTAAACTCAAAACCAAATAATTCTGCCATTTAATTCTCCAAATTGGAGGGGATTTGTTCCCCTCCTATAATCATAAAAAATATTTATTAGATAGCGCCAGCAGTACCATCTAGCTCAGTTTGTGGTCCATACACGTTTACGCCACCAGCCTTCTTATCAGAAGTCTCAATAACTGGAACCCAATAATCATAAGAGAATGTTACAGAAAATTCTTCGATTTGACTAGCTGAATCCCAGCCAAGTTGAATTTCGCCAATAGATGTTGGGAAAGCCCCAACAAACTGATATGAACGAATTTCTGAACCATCTTTAGAATATTGAATTACTTCTAAGTCTGTCTTATACTGTTCAGCGCCAATGCCAGCATCACGAACATTTGATACATGACGATTAAGAGCATTTGACCAAGTTTCGAACAATGCACGAACAGCGAAATCTTCGTCGTTCATTACTGTTACTGACCAGTCGCCGAAAGTTCTTTCTCCAGCAACTTTAATCTTACGACCAAAATAAGGAATTTCGATTGGAGAAATTGTTGATTCTGGAAGAGCAGCAGTACGGCAAACAAAACGGAACTTGTCTACAGAAACGCTATCAATGCCAAGAGCTCCTGGCACTGATAGAACTACGTTGAATAGGGATGGTCTGGCACCACCGTACACCAGACCATTTTGTTTGAAGCTATTGATATTAAATGGCATCTAAGATACTCCTTTTGAGCTTTAATCTATTTATTAAAACTTGCCAACAACTTCAGAGAACTGAACACCACTTGGAACAGCAACGAAGTTCAGCTGGATAAAGTTGATTGAACGAGCTGGCTTAATATAGATATCACCAACAAACTGAGCAGTATCAATTACTGATTGTGTGTTATTTGAATCATCACAAACAACAAGGAAATCAGTAATACCACGACGACCCTTAATAGTGCGAAGATAAGGTGTTACAAGATTTTTAAACTGTGCACGAGTAAATGCATCATTGAATTCAAATAGTGAATACTTAGCAGCGGTTGAAATTGCCTTTTCAAGAACGATAAACAATCTACGAACATTAATACGATCGAATGCAGATGGCTTTGCCTGAAGAGTTCTATCACCATAAAGAACAGTTCCCTGACCAGGAGGTGATATAACTGGGTTGATACCATTAGTATAAAGGGTATCACGTTCTGTTTTCTTAGGATTATAAGCAAGCTTAATTGAATTCTTAATGTTTCCGCGATTGAAACCAGCTGGTGACCACCATGCATCGTTAGTTTGATCTGTACGAGCGCATAGACCACCGATGTCGCCGTTCAATGGAATCCAACGGTTTACATCATTGTAGCGATCGTACTGGTATTTATAACCAGAATCAAGAACAGCATAAGAAGTACTACGTACAGCACCTCTCCAATTCTTAAGACTTGATGCTTCGTTACCAACATTGTTAAGCATCATAGCTTTATCTGGTGAAATTAATGCAATACAGTCTCTACGAGTTTCGCAAATGTTATCGATTATATAATTTGCTAGCTGGAAGTTTGAAACAGTTTGACCGCCAACTAATGCTGTTCCGCCGATTGGACGACCCTGTAGAACAAGAGAAATATCTACGTCTTCAGGTGACTGGAACAAGTCATAAGCTTCACCAAGGCAGCTCATTGTTATAGTTGCTTCGTCTCTACCATCATTACCTAGAGAAAACTGGATATTAAAAGGTGATAGTGAAGATGAATTTATTAGGTTTGTTGCAGTGTTTGAAACAGCTGTTGTACGATCATTTGCCCACCAAACATACTGTGAGTTCTTATTAATAACACTCTTATAATAATTATCAGTGCCATCGCCATTAACTGAACTTGTTGCTCTTGATAGACCCTTATAAGTTTCAAGAACAGTGCCAGTTACACCAGAGAACAATCCACCATTATCAACAACTACAACATGAAGTTCGTCATTGACAGAAGTGTTACCATTAACGAATTGATAATTTGACTGACCAGGAGCAGATCCAACTAGATTAAAGAATTCCCAGTTACGGTTAATTGTGCTTGTTACATAATTGTCGCGAAGTCTGTATGGGTCATCAAAAGTAATCTTCAATACGTTAGTGTTTGATGTAAGAGTAAAGTCAGAACCAACCGCCGGAACGATTGTAGAAATTGCAGTTCCATAAGCATTTGTTGCAAGCTTAAAGCCGCTTGTATTTGACTCAACGATATAATAGTTTGTACCACCAGCTAAACCAGAAAGAACAGTTTGAGAAGCAGCATTAACATAGTTGACTATATCACCGTTGCTATATGGATTTGTATTTGGAGCAGTAATAAATCCAGTATAAGCATTAACAAAACTACCATTACCATTGAATGAATTGGTTGCTGTATTTACATAAGATGCATTTGAGCCAACTTCAAGTTTTGTAATTTGAAGATACTGCAGGCTTAATGTACTGTTTCCAGCAAGGATCTGATCGCCAATAGAAAAATTAGAAGATACAGTATTAGCAGATCCATTTGATGTGCCTAGGAATTTAACAGTTGCGCTGTCTGATCCAATTCTAAATTCAATTGCTGTATTAACTGTTGAATTAGATAGAGGGATATTAGAAGAAAACGAATTCGCGTTATCGCAAACAGAAACTCTAAGAGAATTACCCATTGCTCCAGGATACTTTGCTAGATATGCAATATCTGTGTCGAACGTACCTTCTTTTAAGAGATAAGCGTTTTCATTCTTGACAATTTGATCAGCAAGATTAGCAACAAAGTATGGAGCTGAAGCATTAGTATTTGCGCCTGTGCCAACTGCAGTATATGTTGTTTCTGAACGACCAAAATAAAGATTTGTGTTAGCAGAACTACCAGTATTAGTAGTGAATATATTTGAAGAAAGGATAACTGCAGTTGAGTTTACAGCTGCAATACTATACTGAGTACCAGAAGGGATTACACTAGAATTACCTGTCTGTGTAACATACATACCAACAGACAAATTAGTAGTATTACCGATAAGGATATTGTTAGATATGATAGTATTTGCTGTTACAACAAAATTAATATTTGATGGCGTAGTGCCTGTAGTATTTGCAGCACGAGAAATATAAAGGCTATTTGTATAAGAAAGGAAATTGGCAGCAGTGAAAAATGTTTCTGCATTGAACGATGTTGGCATGCCATATCTAGAAACAAGAGAAGCTTCGTTATCTACTAACAATCTCTGTCCGATCGGACCCCAACGGAATACACCACCAAATGCACCAACAGAACTGGAAACTGCGGGCACAACTGTAGTAAGATCGATTTCAGTAACGTTTACGCCTGGAGATAATTGAAAAGCCATAGTTTTACCCCTTTATTAGGTTGTATGATAGTTATATTTACCATTATTTATAATAATTCAATTTTAAGGGGATTTAGAAATTTTCTTGTGTGTTCCACATCCAACTATCTGGAACGATCCTTTCAATTGTTTCATCGTATTCATCTCGACCGTCGAACATGAAACCGAATGGTGACATGTCCTGTTCCATATCCTCTTCTGTTTTTTCACGAAGGGACATAAGCGTATTTATATTGGTATAATCTTTGAAATATTGCTGCTCCGAGAGCCAAGCGAAAAGAACAAGACACATAACCAAGTCATCATGTTTGCCAGACTCGGCTTCATAAGAAGTTCCCTTCTTAGAGAAAGTTGAGAGTTCATTGATTGTATGGAAATCGTTGACTATAAATTGGTTCTGTTCGATAAGAAGCTTAAGGATAGAACATCCAACCGACTTAACGATCTTGGTTGTTCTGATACCCTTGTCTACCGAGCCTCCACCAAATCCACCGGTGATACGTTTACCCGAACGACCAGCATTCTCAGTAAACAATACATGTTCGTAACCAAAATCATAATGTAATGAGTGAGAAACCTGCTCACCGATATCGTTAATTTCAACTAGAACAGATGCATTATTATATGCCTTAGCTGATCGGTGAATGAAGTCTGCATAATCTATAGGTGATATAGCATTGTTACGATATACGCATGCCTGTTGATATGGCATAGTTGTTACATCTATAAGTTGGAATGCAGAATAATCTAGACCTTTACCACGAGAAACGTCGCATAACATTATATAGACATGTTGGTCGATTGGTTGGATATATTGAATTAACCCTTCGCGTTCAACTAATGGCGTTTGATGGACTAACTCTTTAAGTTTCCAACCAGCAATAAGAGTACCAGAGCTACCAAGGAATTCACAATTATATTCCTGATCGAACTTTTCTAAGTCGAAGTTCATAGCAGCTAAAGTATCGTCTCTCCATTTTTCGTCTCGTCCAGGAACATCTTGCCACATAACTTGTATGTGTTGATATTGGTTACGTTTCTGTATAGCATTGACCCAGATGCTATAAAAGTGATTTAAGCCACAAGGTGTAGAAACCAGAACAATTTTAGATTCGCTACCTGAAGAAATCGTAGGATAAACAGAGGTGAAAAACTCATCCCAGTTTTCAATGAACGCCGCTTCGTCGATAAACAACATATTAATAGAATAACCACGGATTGAATCTGTGGATGTTGCAGAAGCGATAACACGAGAGTTGTTTTCTAATTCAAAAGAACCCTTGTTCCATTCCTTGATACCCTGTTGTAGCCATATAGGCAGGTGCTGGTAAGCAAGCTGAATACGTCCAAGAATTTCTCGTGCCGTATCGCCTTTGTTGGCGAGGAGGGCAACTGTTTTGTCTTTATGGAATATGATATACCAAAGAATAAAAGCGCAGGTAGTAGTCGATTTACCAGCCTGACGAGCAGTCGTTACAATATTGAATCGATTATTGGCGAACGATAACAACATTTCTTTTTGATAGGGGTAAAGCTTAAAATTCATAAGCCCCTTATCAACGTTAATAATTTTCATATATGTTTCAGTGAAATATATAACGTCCTGAGAACATCTTATATATTCTTGTACTAGTTCAGGCGTCCATTCGATAGCCTGATTTTCACGCTTGAGATTAACGTTACCATTATACCCAGTGCGTACATTATTAAACTGCAGATCCACCATTTTTCATGTTCTCGATTACTTTTTGAAGTTCTGCTGTAGAACCTACAAATAAATTGTTATGAATAGTTTTTGCTGTTTCGTTTGTTGGGGCGCTTGCAGCTGTAATTTTTCTAATGGTATTTTGTAATTCCATTAAATCTTTATTAGCTGCTAACATTGTATCCATTAACTTTGCCAATACTTCAAAAGCTCTTGGGTGTTGAGAACTGTCTGCTATTTGACCAAGCTTAAACATAGCCTCTTGACCATTCTGTATAACTTCATAGATATTAGCTCTGGCTGTTTCAAAGTCTGTTTTCGCAGAATCATCATGAGCATCAACAATCATGTTACTGATTGTGCTAGTTGAACTCATTGGCGTAACACCTAAAGCTTGGCCTATAGGATCGTTGTTTGCATTATCTGTCATTATATCTCATCTTCATTGTAAATCATTGTAACAAACCCAAAATCATCAGATACTTTTATATCAGCATATGGTATTGTCGATATAGAATTATTAGGCTGACCATAATAACTTATTGAGGTATTACCTGGAGTAAATCCTGGCTGCACTGTAACACGTTCGCCAACAGGAAGAGTTCCAGCAACAGTTGGTATTTTTCCATATTCAGTATCTGGTAGATAAAAATTAGTTTCAACGAATTTAATAATATTACCTGTTTTAACAGGACCATATATATAGCCTTTTAGAACAAAGTCTAAAGTCCATATAATTGCTCTACGATTTTGAAAAGCGCCATCATAATTATCAGTATATGCTATATCATTTAATATGATTGGGATATCCATTGTAACTTCCATTTCGGGAATAAGTTTTACAGTGGTTGTCCAATCAGGAGTAAAATAAGGAATGATCTGCTCGATTATTTTTGTACCGTCTTCGGCATTTTTAGCATAAACATAAACTTTAAATTCTATGTCATATGGAACTGGGTTATATTGATATTTTAACTTGTTAACATCTGCAACATTTTTGACAGCTATTTTATTAATAGTTGGTAGTTTTCTAGATCCATCATATCTCATCTTGCCCATTTCAAAAGAAATCATAGGCAATGGAGCTACAGCAGAAGCTCTATCAATATTTGGATCTTGTGTTACACGGGCAAGCATTTTGTCTTTTGGTGCATATGTAACAGGAACTTTGATAAGAGATGTTACATTACCAGCTTTATCTGTTCTTGTAATACGAATATTGTTGACGAGTGTTCCCATCAAGATAACATATTTTCTTATCATTGAAAAGTAGAATGGAGAACCAAACATTAAATTGCTCTTTCGCTGAACGGATCAAATGCAGTAAAGTCAACAAACATATCTGACTCTGATTGTATTGCATCATTGTTTGAAACAACAACAATATCTGTTACTGATGATTGTTCCATCACAATATACTCATCGTTTTCTGTTAATAGGTTGAATCCACTTTCATCCATGATATTCCAATCAAGAATATTGGTGCTGGATTTTGCTTGTAGAATATCAATTTCAGGTATGCCAGTATTCATTAATTCATTGGAATATTCGAACAACTCGCAAGTCATTTCCCAAGTTTGAAGAGCACCCAACTGGTAAAACATTTCGAACTTGTTGACATACTTAACCTGGAAACACTTTTTGTTCAATGGGAAATATATAAGGTCGCCTTCGTTTGGTCTTGGTTGTGTTGAGAAACTACCAACTTCCTCATTAAAGATACGCTGAGCAACAGAGAATATAACTTGGTCTCTAATTTCAAGGCCAAACTTAGACATAAAATTACCATCACCAGAAAACCCATCTACTGACTTGATGTATATTTCAATAGGATATGCGCTCTCATAACTTGATTGATCGTCTGCGCCATATACCTTATCGTAGTTGTTTAACTTACGAGGCATATACCACATGTCTTGACCATAAATTTTAATAGTTTCAATAATTAAATTCTCGAGAAGCAGCTGCTCCTGAGACGATTGGAAATTATTGAAGAAAAAGTTAGTTGCCATATTAGCCAATCATATCTGTAACAGGAAGTGAATAGCTATGGATCATTTCTTTTTCAAGCTCTACTCTTTCCTGAGTGGCTTCTTCATATATTCGTTGACCATTAAAAGTTAAACCACCTGGCATTTTCATACCATCAAATTTCTTTAAGTTGTTACCCCACTGTTGTTTGATCAAACATGCAGCGTAACGAAGCAACCAGCGATCAGACCAAGCATCAGTATAGATGTCTGGATTTACAATTTCATAAGCTTCGACTAAAAGGTATTCACCAATATCTACCCTATCCCAATCCATATCAACATATAAACGATTAACATGACGATTGTATCTTAATGGTTGTTGACCAACAAGTATCTGTTCAAGATTTTGAATATGAGTTAGCGCCATAACATATGGCACCATAGAAACAGAAGTTAAAGTGTACAGATCATTAAGAGCAATCTGATAACGAATATTGAATAGGTTATTGGTATTTAAACCACTACCAATAGGAAATATATTAACAGCGCCAATAATGTTTTCAGGTAGTGTGATGTACTTGTTGGTTTTATCTGTTTGTGTTACTTGCTGTTTATAAAATAGTTTTTCGGAACCATCAAAATGGTAATCCCAAAAATATCTCAAAGACTCATCAATACGATCATCTACCTGATCGTCATCAACGTTGATTTCGATAACAGGCTTACCTAAACGTCGTAGACAATTTTCTTTAAAATCTGATCTTGATGTTGGGGTTGCCATTTTACTGACCTTGAACCTTTCCGGAATCTTTAAAATAAACAGCAACCGACCCTGGATATACTGTAACATTAGCTATTTTGCCATTTAGTACTCTAACATAATTTTTACTCTCAAGTACTTTATCATTAACTTTTACTGTTCCAGTAACACAAACTATAACATTTTCTACGCCATCGCCTGTATATGTTTTTGTTGTGTTTTCTTTTAATAAAGTAGCATCATATATTTTAGTAGCAAGAATTGGGTTTATACAAAACCAAGTTCCACTAGTAGTAGAATTTGTTCGCATTTTATATGATGTACTGTAATAATCTCTAAAGTCGTATAGATTACCGCCAGATAATTCTTGTATTACTTTACCATCAGAATCTATTAAATCTGCATAACCTTCTATGCAATAACCCAATTGACTGAATACGCCATTACCTGTTGTCTCTTCAACAGTAAAAACAAACTCATCATTAGCAGTAATATGACCAACACAAATAGCAAATCCTTTACATATTTCTGCAGTGCTTAATACTTTCATATTGAAATCTCATAAGAGTTGTTTGCTGATAATTCAGAAATAGAATATGTTTGTGGTTTACCAACAAGCGATTTAAACTCATTAACATGAGAGAATTTGTTATTAAATGTTTTTTTATTTTTAATATCTTTTAGAGCGTTGATACCAGCTAATGATATTTTTTTTAAGATATCTGATGTTGATATACTTGAATCAAACGTATACGGTTGAAAATTGTAGATTGGTGTTTCATCTACACCATCTGAAAATTTAACATGCATATTATGATCATCGTCATAACTTACAATAGTAACAATAATATTGTCTGACATACTAATACCTTTTTAATTTATATTTATTAACCAGAATAACCTCTTCGGTCACCAGTAGCTGCCCAAATAACATTACCACCACCTACAACATAATAACCTGGCGCACCGCCGCCGCCACCATTATTACTTCCACCACCTGCATTGCCTGGATCACCACCGCTGCCGCCGTTACCTGCAGTTCCTCCACGCCATTCGCCATTACCACCAACAGTAAGAGTACCGCCATTATATCCAGAACCTCCAACATACCCAGCGCCGCCGCCTCCGCCTCCACCAGGATTAAATGCTGGTTTTGGTGAACCATCGCCACCATCATTACCACCACCGCCGCCTCCGCCTCCACCCCATAAAGCGCCATTGTTATATACAGTTGTTGAAGTATTAACTAATAATGCATTACCGCCAGCTCCGCCACCTCCTCCATTTCGACCTGCACCAGCTCCACCAGCTCCGATAATTGTTCCATTATTATACAATTCAGTAATATCACCGGAATTACCAGTAATAGTCATAGCATAACTGCCAGATGAAGAAGATCCGATTACCACACCGTTATTGATTGTGTATGTCGACCAAGTTTTTCCAGCAGAATAATTAGTAAGATAATTTCCAGTATCAATATTCGTTGTGGTCGAACCAAAAGTAACATTTAATTTTGCATGACCACGATAATTTGATGTTTTAGTTTGGGTGCCAGAAGATAAATTCTGACCAGTTCCTCCAGTAGAAGCTAATTTTCTTCCTTCTGCGTCATTAAGGGTAAACCTTGCATTTGAAGATCTACCAAGTTCTAAGTTTATTTGACTGAAACTTATTGAACCAGATGATGGTAAAGTCATTTGTTTTCTAACTCTTTAACTTTTATTTTTAACTCTTTAATAGCTTCAATTAGAATACCAACAATATTTCCATATGCTACTGATAGATTATCTCCTTCATGAACAACCTCTGGTAATATTTCTAACATTTCTTGAGCTATAACACCGGTACCTTTAGACCCAGTATCTTTTCTTGTAAACATAACACCACGCATTTTTGATACTTTTTCTAAAGCGTTTGTTATTGTCTTAACATCTGTTTTTAATCTGGAATCAGAAAACGCTGTTATATCACCAGTTGCAGTAAAGTTACCACTAGTGTCAATAGTAGCACGATCAACACCACCTGTACCAAAACGTATATTATAATTATCGATTGGTCCGATATATGGTGAAGATCCTTTTGTAACAAATATATCTCCACGAGAATTAATAGTACCAGCCACATCTAGTTTGTATGCTGGACTTGATGTTCCAATACCAAAATTACCATTAGAAACAAAATATGCGGCTGTTCCAATACCAAATGTATTTTGAGACACACCAGTATTATTGATTACCATACTGCCTATAATAACACTATTTGATAATGTTAGGTTATTCCCTAAACTGAGGCTGTTGGCTATTGTAACATTGTTTGTTGTTTTATTAAATATGAATCCTGCAGAGGCATTAGCAGTGCTAGAATCATTAAATTGAATTTGAGTGTTTGTTCCGGCTGTTGCGGTTGCCCAGTAAACAGAAGAACCGTTTGATATAAGCGCCTGACCTTGGGATCCATAAGAACCATTGGCGGAAATACCAGCAGTAGAGTTCATAACCACATTAGCATTAATAGAAGTAATGCCGCCAATGGAAACATTACCAATGGCGTTTACTGTGCCATTAAGGTATGTGTTTCCATTAACGCTTAATTTGTGATCAGGAGAGCTATTACCTAAACCTATGTTACCGTTAGTAACATAGTACGCAGATGTTCCGATACTTAAAGCATTGGCTGTGTAAACAAAAGATGTACTGTTAACAGTAAAACTATTGTTAACTACTAATGTATTCTTTACTACAAAACTGTTATCTGCCATTTTGGTTCACTATCCCCTTATTGGTTTTATTCTATTTATAAAGATGGTATCTCAACTTCTTGCCAAGATGTAGTTGCTTCTTCCCAAACATATATATGACCATCAGTTGGATAAGGTACTGGTGCTTCCCAAGTCCATGTATCATGCGACAAAGTCCAGCTATCATATGGACGAGGTGCATAGAACACATCATTGATATTATCATATGTGTATCCAATACCAGCATAGTTGCCACGTAATGCTTCACCACCATCTGGCTCATTTGAGTTTGGTGCATAGTGAACATTACCTCTTGTATTATATGAGGTTTGAATCCACTGACCAGGAGATGAATCAACAAATGTGTCGAAGAAGTCTGGTTCCGCAACAATCACCTGTGATACTTTTCCGTCTACTACTTTTGCAAAATGTCCCATTGTTTAGTTCTCCTTTGAGTTAATAATAT
>Ga0114960_10000513_pt1 | contig 32414 bp, 33 predicted proteins | sample C_130625_MF_Meta_FD_92637 | JGI IMG/M metagenome (GOLD analysis project Ga0114960, IMG submission 92637) | Freshwater microbial communities from Lake Croche, Canada to study carbon cycling - C_130625_MF_MetaG | ecosystem: Environmental > Aquatic > Freshwater > Lake | place: Lake Croche, Canada... | reverse complement strand
TCACGTATTAGATCTGAATTAGAAATCGTATACAAATCCCATAGTGCTTTATAAATAAGAGGATTTTTTGGAGAAGCGCCCAAAAATCCCTGAAACACTGTTCCTGGAAAATAGCTCGAATTTACAGTAAAAAAATCAGAATTTCCAACAATTTTATCTAGATTCTCTTCTATCATAGCATCAGTGTCCATGTAAACCCCACCTTTTACATACAAGTAATAATATCGGAATAGATCTGCTCGATGTTCACCATAATTAAACATATAAAACTTTGCGATTACATTAGGAAATTCATCAATAGGATTCTCTGAAAAAAATTCAATAATATCATCATCTCTAAAATGTAAATATTGCCAACCAGGACTTCGTTTACAAATCATATCAACAATATAAGGTTCTTGTAACTTTCTTGATGTTTGGATAATAGTTTTTGGTATTGGCATAATATAATAGAACCTAAGTTTTTATATCAAATATATCTTCTAAGGTTTTTTTATTATCAATAGTATCAGTATACCCTTTTTTTACCATTTCATTAAAATTATATTGTGCCTTAGAAAACAATGTAGTATAATCCGAAATACTCATAGTGCTTGGATTTGTATTATTTTTCTTTTTCCAAATATTTGGTGTAATATGAAATACAGATCTGGTTGTATTTAAATAAGGGTATTTACTAAATCCTCCATCAAATGATAAGATATCGCGGTACACATTTGTGAACCCACCAGTAACTAAAGGTATATGAGAACTAGCAATACAGCAATTTAATGCATCTTCTAAATTATCAAACCCTGTAAAAATAGTAGTATTTGTTTTATAATTTGTATTATCAAATGTAGTAACTCCTATAAATAATCTACGCAAATCAAAATCATCTGTAGTATACTTATCTAACATTCGATATTTAATTTTATTCTCAATATCACTAATCTTATTTGTGTCTTGTAAAGTAGAATCTATTATTTTCCCTTGTATTTCTTCTATATCTCTGTTAAAACATAACAACAAAGAATTCCATGCTCCAGCTGATGCTCCAGAAAATATGAAATTTTCTAAATCATAATTCTGCTTTATATATTTACAAATACCCATAACGTAGAATCCTTTAAACCCGCCAGGTGAAATTGATAAAAGTTTCTTATCTTTAATAAAATGGTTATCGTCTAAGAATTTTTCTACTTCGCTTTCATGGAACGTGTGTTTATTTTTTATGTTACGAATATACTGGGATTCAGGAGTCTTTTTTTTAGAATATAAACGATAAACCGCGGTGCGACTTAATTTCTTAAACGATAACATTTCCGTTATTAAGATGAAAAATATAAATATATTATAATATAAAATCATTTTATCTCTGTTATATCTTCCATACAATAAAAGTTTTTGAATTTTACCTATATGAAAAAATGAGAATATTATATTCTCGTTTTTCTAAACGCTAATTATTACGATTACAAAACAATCTCTACTTCTACACTACTAAATTTTTCTTTTTAAGCAGTCGCCTTCTTGACAACCTTCTTCTTCTTAGGAGCTGCTGGCTCCTCAGCAACCTCCGCGTCCGCAACGGGCTCTGAAACTGCCTTCTTGATAATCTTCTTCACAGGAGCGGCTACAACGGGCTCCTCCTCTGCCTCACCATCAGAATCTTCGACGTGCGTCGAAACGGGCTCGACAACATCCTCGGATTCCTCTGACTCGGCCTGGACAGGACGATCCATCTTATTGATATCCTCGCTCGAGAGCTGGATGTGGCACTTGCCATAAACACTCACCACATCACGAGGCTTAACAACACATTGGACGAGCTTCCACGTAAGACCCCAACCCTTACCACCAAACCAAAGACCACCACACTGGAGAACACAAGCGACGTTGCTCATCTTCGGAATGAAATCCATCGGAGTCATGTTCTCGTTATCGCAAGGGAAGATCTGTTGCTGCTTGGTATCGTAAATCTCAATGCCCCAGCGACCATTGTAATTTGGGACCTTTGCACGAATCGAAGGAGGCTTCGAAGGATCGACCTTCTTGGTAGTCTTATCCTTTGAATACTTAAGACTAGGGAAGAATGTATGCTTCACAACAGGAAGCGACATCTCCTCACCAAACCATGCCTCACTATTTGCGACAGCATCGTTGAGAATCTGATCCTCAAAAGCCTTCATCTTGTCGAGAAGATCGGTGGTCGCTGCAGTGGAATAATCCTTGTTTGGAAAATTCAAAGACATGCTGTACTTGCCATCGGACTCACCGGTCTTCTCATCAACAAAATCTGCAATGCCCCACGTCATCATGAGCGGGGTGGAAACATGAAGCGAACGGTTGGATTGAGTACTGATAATGCTGATCGCCTTGCCACCACGGTCATTGACCTTGGGCTGCATATAGCGAATAGCATCCGGCTTCCACTCGGAAGTGCTCAAAACAATAGGAGTAGCGGGCTTCGACGACATTCTAATAACACGGAAAGAATCTGGTTATGAATTATATCTTGCCAAATCTTTAAATCAATTTTTTATAACATTTATCGGTCCACACCAAAAATGCTGTCGAAATTCAAGCAGATTTTTCGAATTACGCCATAAAATATATTATCTTAGAATAATTTAAACAAAATATATTTATACTATATATAAGATGATAAATGAAAATGTTAACGAAATTATAAATGAATTTATTCCAAAGAAAACCAGTAAAAAATATGCAAAAACTGAAGCTATGGAATTATTAGATTACAAAGAATACTTTAAAAAGAAGCTTATTTTAAAAGATTTTAAAATACCAGAGCTCAAAAGTATAGCGAAACAAAATAATCTTCTTGTAGGGGGAACTAAACCTATTTTAATAGAAAGATTAGAAAAACATTTTGAAAAAACAGGAAAGGTTATTCGAATACAGACATTTTTTAGAGGCTGGATTGTAAGACAATCCATAAAACTTAGAGGTCCTGCCTTGAAAAATCGTAAATTATGTGTAAATGATACAGATTTCGTATCTATGGAACCATTAAATGAAGTTTCTATTGAATATTTTTATAGTTATAAAGATTCTAAAGACTTTGTTTATGGATTTAATATCACATCTTTAATACAATTAATGAAACAAACAAGTAAAATCACAAATCCATACAATAGAGAGAAGGTTAATGGCAAAATTTTGGATGATATTAAAAGGTTATACAGGTTAACGTTTATTGTTTATCCTGAATTTAAAAAAGAAAATGAATCTCCGCCCAAACAAGTTCAAAATCAAAGTAATCCAATAAGAAGAAATCACTCTCAACCACACCAAAATCAAAATGCTATGAATACAATAATTGTTTATAGTAATCCAGATCAACAAAACAGAATTGAAAGAATGTATAGAAACCGATCAAATTCAATTTCACAAAGAATAAATGATTTATTTTCTGAAATAGACCAACTAGGTAATTATACGCAAGTTTCATGGTTTACTTCTTTATCTTTAAACTCATACGTTCGAATGTTTAGAAGTTTGTACAATATTTGGTATTACCAAAGTCAACTATCCAGAGAAACAAGAATAAGAATATGTCCATTACCTGCTCCATTTGATACTACAATAGAAAGGAACGCTGTTCGCCCACTTACTATGGAAGATATCCAAAAAATGTGTGTTGAGATACTTGAAAATCTAATTTTTATGGGAGTTGATGACGATAGCCGACAATTAGGTGCATTCCATTCACTTACTGCATTAACTGTTGTTTCTGCGGAAGCTAGAACGGCAATGCCATGGTTATACGAGTCTATTATTAATTATTAAAAAGGTATCAAAAAACGTAAAACTATTATTATATTTTACGTTTTTTATTTAAAAATGTTTAATTACATTAGCAACAACCGAGTGAATAAAAATAATTTATTATATTATTTTGAAAATGACTTAAAAGCAAAATCCGATTATTAGATATAGCCAAGAATGGTTAGAACTTCTAAGTCTGCTCCCGCTTCCACCCCTGTTGCTACTACCCCCAAGGTTGATGATTCTGCTTCAAAAACTAAGGCCCCCCGCGTAAAGAAGGAGGTTGCCCCCAAGGTTGTGGCCGCTCCTTCAGTTGAGGTTGCTTCCTCTGTTCAACCTGCTGCCGATGCCGCCCCTGTTACCGCCGCCGCCACTGATGCGTCTGTCCTCCCCCTCAAGATGACAGAGTACAGTGCCAAGCTCCAGCAGCTTGTTAGCCTTTTCTCAACCCTCAAGAACGACTTCAAGACACTCGAGAAGACCGTTGCTCGCGAGATGAAGGCTGCCCAGAAGGCTTCTTCCAAGAAGCGCCGTAATAACGGCAACCGCAAGCCCTCTGGTTTCATCAAGCCTACTCGCATCAGTGATGAGCTTGCTGAGTTCCTTGGCAAGACCATCGGTACTGAGATGGCTCGCACTGATGTCAGCAAGGAGATCAACGCTTACATCCAATCCAACGGCCTCCAGGACAAGGCCAATGGCCGCAAGATCAACCCTGACTCCAAGCTCACCAAGCTCCTCAAGCTCAGCAAGGAGGACGAGCTCACCTACTTCAACCTCCAACGCTTCATGAAGCACCACTTCATCAAGGCAGAGGTTGTTGTTGCCGCCACCGCTAAAAAAATAAAAATAAAATCATAAAAAGAAAAAAAAACAAGAAATACCCATAAAAAGAAAAAACAAGAAAACCCATAAAAATGAACAATTACTTTATAAAGGAAAAATTCAAAAACTTTTCATAATAATTTTAAGATTGTTATGAAAACGATATAAATATTTTAAATCTCTTATTCTTATAATGTCAACATCTGGTAATACCTTTGAAGATATAGTCAATAATTATGTTTCAGAATCAAATCCACATGTACATATTTTAACTCCATGTTATGGTGCAGTATGTTTTGTTAATTATGTTCATTGTCTAATAAAAACCATGGATTTATTTCGAAAATTCAATATTGGAATTAGTGTTGATTTTTGTAAAAACGATAGTTTAGTATCACGTGCTAGAAACAATCTTGTTGCAAGAGCTATGAGTAATAAAAAAATGACACACATTATGTTTATTGATAATGATATTACTTGGGATCCTATTGATATTCTTAAGTTGCTTATTTCGAAAAAACAACTAGTAGGTGGAATCTATCCATTAAAACATTATAATTGGAATACTTTATTAGTAGATAAAAAGAACCCATCAAGTACAAATGTAGTTGAAACATGGGTGAACAAAAAAAATGATTCCCAATTTAAAGAGTTAATAAGCGATGAAAGCATGGTTCAACACCGCGTATTAAATTATAACGTAAATTTTTTAAATAACACTATTCAAATTGAGAATAATTTAACAAAGGTAAAACACTTAGCAACAGGGTTTATGATGATCCAAAGAAATGTTATCGAAAGTTTATCAAAGGCATTTCCTTCCACCAAATATACTGATGACGTTAGTTTCTTACTTCCGGAAGAAAATAAATATGCGTATGCGCTTTTTGATTGTGGCGTTGAAGACGATCATTATTACTCTGAAGATTGGATGTTTTGTCACCGTTGGACAAAATTAGGTGGTTCTGTTTATATTGACGTTACCATAAATTTGACACACACTGGGATCGAAGAATACAAGGGTTCATTATTAGCGTCACTAATATAAAAAACAATTAATAACAAACCGATTTAATTTACAAATACAAACCCTTCTTTTTCCATAATCTGTTTTAATGCTTCATTATCGACTTGTTTTTCTGTAAAATCAATACTTTTCCAATTTTCCAATTCATTATTATTACTGAATTGGAAAATCTGATATGTATTTAATAAACGTTTATAGTCTGCTATATATTTTGTGTTTTTTAATAACCAAACATAAAATCCATATGGTTTATCACAATTTAAACAATATTTATTATATTCATAAAACCACTTTATAGTTTCGTTTAAACAAGTATTTGAATCGATATTATAATCCGTACCAGACAATACCATTATTTCGCGAAAGTTATTTTCGCTCATATTTAATTCTTCCAAAATGGTCTTTGTATCATAAAAGGAAACTGTATGGTTTAATAAACTCAAATTACGCATAACCCGTGGACAACCATAGAGAAACATATCCATATCGTCGCTCATGCACGCCCATACCTTATCTATTTTTAATAAATATGCACATAATACGTCTGCTTCGCCAGGAGCATCATAATAAATAACGCCATAAGAATCCATCAATCTCTTTACCTTTTGTACATCTTCGTCGCGAATTCTCACTATTTGTTTCTTCAATTGTTCTAATTCTTGCATAATTTCATTTGTTTCTTCTTTACTAGCGTTTTCTAACTGTTGTTGTAAACTATTATATTTTTGTTCTGCTATTTTTTTATCTAATCTACGTTGCCTTAATAAATCCCACTTTTCTGGGGGAGGTTTCCCATCAAATATAAATATAGGAGTTATGTGATAGGACTTTAATACTGATATTAATAAATACATACTTTCCATCAAACTGTTCTCACCTGAAAACTTATACAAATAAATACTAGTATCTATGACTATTATCTTATTCGCAAAATGTTTAAGGTGTTTTTTAGATATTGCTTTCTTACTACAATTATTATATAAGAATCGGTTTAGATTTTTAATCCCCATTTTTATAAAAAGTATCTTGGTGATGGTTTCGTATTCACTTATTTTTTGGTTCCCTACTTTTCAATTTTTCGGCGGGGTCCAACGCCATAAATAAAATATCAGAATATAATAGATGACTTCCATAAATAAATTATTAACTTCTGATTCACGATACTTAATAGATTTTTTAGATACTCATATTTCTCATAAATTAGAGCATTTTCAAAAAACTAAACTTTCTATTGAATCTAAGAAATTAATTCATATAATATTTGAAAATCTTTCCCATGTTCAAATGGATTCTATGCTGCACATTTCAGAAACAACTTTTCAAAAAGGAAAAGATTATAATTTAATCGATCATGAAATAAAAGCTTACATAGAAGAGTTGAAACTTGTAGGGAAAAAATGCGAATTCCATATTAAAGGACATCATATTCATATTAACTTATTTTCAGAAACAGACATACCAGAATCATATTTCAAAAGAATATATAATTGGTTATCAGTAGCATTAGAATTTTCATCGAGAAAATGTTCTCAAACTCTATCCATCTTTATTTATTTAACAGATCTTGAAAAGAACGTTCCTACTACAGCGCATTCTATTGATAGGATCAATGTAAATACCGGTTTTACTTTTCCATGCAGAACTAATAATGAAATTAATATTTATCGCAAAGAAGAATGGTTCAAGGTTTTATTACACGAAACCTTCCATAATCTGGGACTAGATTTTTCAAACCAAGATTGCTCTCGTATTGATCGTCAAATATTAAGTTTATTTCCAGTAAATTCAGAAGTTCGATTATGTGAAACCTATTGTGAAACGTGGGCAGAGATCATAAATATAATTTTTATTATTTTCGAAACAAGAAAAAAAACAGAGGATATAAATAGTCTAATTAATAGAACAGAAAAGTTCCTCGATGATGAACGAATTTTTTCGCTTTTTCAATGTGCAAAAGTTTTAAAACATTTTGGTATTTCTTACCAACAACTTTATGAAAGAACAGACTCTGCTCATATGATTCGCAAAATGAGATACAAAGAGAAAACGCCTGTGCTCTCCTACTATATTATAAAATCCTTATTGATGTATAATGTAAATTCGTTTTTAGAATGGTGTGTTACAAACAATAAGTTATCTATTCGATTTTCAGATCAGGATATTAATAGAAGTCTTAATAACTATTTTCTATTAATTCAACAGAATTATCAAAATAAAAAATACATAGAATGCATTGATGAATTATGTGAATGGTTTAGAAAACAAGAAAAAACTAAACGTTCTATTGATATTGAGATGAAAACCTTACGTATGAGTTTATTTGAAGTGTAGAATTAGTATGTTGACTTGGAAGAACGATGAAACATACATAAATGGAAAACAAATAAAATAGCCGGCGTTTGAAATGAAAAATGGTATAAATAAATTTTTTGTATAAGGGAAGTGAAAAAAGGGACCTAGCCCATTTTTCGTTTTTTAGAGAAAGACAAGACAAAATCAAACTACTTTTAACTACTATTTTTATTTACATTCCACGAAAGGCAACTGGAATAAACTCATCATAGAGTTCACTGATCGCATCCATATAGTCAAAGTTGTACTGATTGTATTCAGGAGTATCAAACACACCAGATTCATTCACGGCATCATTTGTTCCATACTTAGCAAGTAGATCCGCAGAAACAACCTTGAATTCATCCATCTTCTTGCGAAGTTGCTTGAAAGCCTCCTCCATAGTGACTGGCTTTGACAGTTGCTCTTCTAGGTGAGCATTCTGCTCCTCAAGAATTTTGACGCGTGCAGCAAGCTGATGCACATTCATATCCTCCGTTGCCGCTGGGATTGGCTTGTGGTTAACCTTGAGGTTGATGTACCGAGAACGCTCGAACTTCCGGAACTCGAAACCATCATAGTAGCCATTGCAAGAGAACTCACCCTTACTAGAAATTGTCTTACGCACAACCTTAGAAGTGTGGTTGTCATACCACTTGTCAAAGTGCACATAGGCACACTTGGCAACACGATCACTGTTAGGGATCTGCTTAGTCATGAAGTCAATACGGGACACCTTACCAATCTTAAGTTGATCCTCAAAGAACTCAGCCAATGTGTCCTCGTTGGTGTACCGCATATCGCCATTGTCCATGCTGAGGTCATCGGGGAGAACAGGAATGTAAAGGCTGGTCCACTCACCAGCCTCCAATGGAAGAGGCTCAATGGATGGCGAATGCTTCTTGGCAGAAATGACCTTGATATGTGACATCGGCTTGCCATTGTCAAAGTGAATGCCACCAGGAACTGTTTCTCCATTGACCTGCATTCCGTGGATCGAGATAGTCTGGATGATCACTGGATCAGAACCATTCGCGTCTACGTCAACAAACGCCGAGCGATAGTGGACTCCAGACTCAGTCTGCATAGGAACAATGTTTACCGATGTAGCTTCAAGTGAAAGGACGCACTTCACGAAGCTGTATACGTCATTGCCAGTCTGTAGTTCGCAGGGAAGCGAAATAATGCGGATAGCCTCAACATTGGTAGTAGCAAGCATCTCGGGAGAAGGTTCGCGAGCATACTGAAGTGCGGACATCTTGTTGGTTGTTTTAAACTGTTGATTTACTTGGGTAAGTGTTTTATCGATTTAAACTTTGATAACTTTTTGTTCAATTTTTTATGTTATTTTCTGGCGAAAATTAGAATTTTTTACGTTAATCACACATTAATATATTAATTTTTCGCCAGAATTTTTACCAAAAATAAAATCATGAAAAAAGGGTCGAAACCCTTTTTTCTCAGCTAGTTTTACAAACAAATTCTACTCTACGGACCGTCATAGCTACCAATATCCCTCAAGAGTTCATGGTAATGCTTTAACGTCCAATCATTCGTCTTCTCTCTCATTAGCTTCATATTCTCGTCCTTTAGTTTCTCAATCAACTGCTTTCCTCGACCTGGTGTATGCATAATGATTGGGCCTTCTTGTTCTCCTTCCATCCAACCATAATCTGGATGTGTGGAAATCACTTCCTTGAGGTCTTTTTTTGCCTTTTCTAGCTGAGCTTCCAAGTCTGCAATTTGCTTCCGCATTCCCTGCATCTGCATTTCGGACATATAGGATACTGTTGACATATTGTTGGTTGTTGTTTTGGGTTATCGATTCTAAATTTGATAACTTTTAGTTCAATTTTTTATGTCAAAATCGATAGAATTTGACATAAAATTAAGCCAATTCTTTTCTTACTTTCATCAATAGAACATCTGGAATATGTCCTTTGCTACGTTCAAAATGTACTAATTTCGCATGTTTGGTTTCTAACAACATATTTTTTAATTCCAAATTACCAGAAAATTTGGCATCCAAAGCACGTTTACGTTCTGCCTCAAAAATAGGATTTGTTCCCAACGTATAGAAATCAGGATCCATTACTATTTTCGAATCACGATAAACGCGATCTTTTGATTTACCACTTTTACTACCCGCAATTCGAGCTACCTCCAAATCCTTTGAAATATCTGTTCCACTTTCCACAGAAAATTTCAAATAGAAATCAGGGAACCCCTTTTTAAATTGAGCTGCTAAAAAATAATGTTCAACTGAATTCCAACGATGACCATCTATAGAAAAAGGAGTTATCCAAGAATCATCTAGTTTTCTACGCCAGTCTTTAATGGATTGCAAAACCTTATACTTAATCATATCCTCCTTTTTAATCTTCTCACCCGAACCTTGTCCAGGCTTAGGTCCTCCATTCGCTTTTGAATGAAAAGAAATTACAGTATCATTATCATATAAATCATTGGTTAAATATTCATCCTCATTCTCATCAGGTTCTCCTTCATTTGGATTCAATCCTAAACGAGTTTTCATATTTCGAAAATCTTGTATTAAATAATAAGGTCCAGCATTCTTCTCTAAACATTTATTAATAATCATAATCTTTACATCATAAGGAATTTCACGAAACTTAAATATGTGCTTATCCTTATAAGACACCATTTTATAATGATTACCTGTGTAACATGCCATAATGTAATAATCTGGTACAAAACTTCCCATAGATTCTAAATCTTTATCATTTAGTTGACCACATTGCATAACTGAATCTAGATCACCTGATAAATATGCTTCTTCGGATAATAATATTACCTTTACACTTAATAGTCTTTCTAATGTGGATATCGCCCACGTATCTGCCCAATAATTTCTCGTTAACATAAATTCACGGAATTTTTCTAAGGTTGTTAAATCTTCCATATAATCAAATTCATCTAATAATTCCTTTGCACCCTTTTTCTCTTCTTTTAAACGCTTTTGATCCTGCAATAGTTTCTTCGCCTGTTCCAACAACTCATCACTATCCACTTTACTTTTCGAACGTTCAATTCTCTTTTTTAATAAAGCTATAGTTTTAGTAGCATCTTTGATTTCCCTTTCCTTTTCAACATATTCTGATAATATTCCATTAAAAATAAGTCTAGATTCTTCAAACATCTTTTCAGTCGCTTCTTTTGCTAATAATGCTCGTAACTTAGAAACCGTTGTTTCTTTCCCTATTTGTTTAAAAGAATCTCTTAAAACAGCGAAAAAACAATCTCCTCCACCTTCATTATCAATAACATCATAATTCGTATTTTTCATTAATTTCTCTATCCATATGTTTTTTGGCGCTTCCTTAAAGTCCTGTTTAATTTCTAATGCATCTTGTTTGGATTCTTCAGATAATAATGGTGGTGGTTTTATTTTATCATTAATAATAAATATTCCATCCTTTAATGTTTCATCTGCATCCCTATCCGTTTTTTGTTTTTTTTCTTCTGGTATATTTAACCCTAGAACATCATCTTCGTCTGTTAAATCAATTACATCTTCATCGTTAGAAATATCTATATTTTTCCCCTTTTCTAAATCACCTAATTCTTGTTCCGACTTAGGTTGTTCGTCCAATTCGTCCTTTTCGTATTTTTTTATTATTTTATCAACATAATCTTTATCCACATAAAAGATAATATTTTTTTTTGATAATCGCACATCTCCGTCATCGTCTATAATATTAATCAATTTATTACTATCTACTTCAAAAACACCTATTTTTGCCCTTGGATATTCATCCACAATTAAATAAATTGGAAAATATACTATATCATAACGTGAAAAAGTATGTCGCTGTTTTCCTAGCGCAATTGTAATAATTAAATTATCGAAAGAATAATCATATAATGGAGATGAATATTCTATATCCTCATCATCCACACCTTTAGATTCTTCATAATTTACTTTTTCAGGGTTAATTTTTGATTTTACCATTATAGATTATATAGTTATTATTTTATATCGTATTTATGAATTTTCTAAAATCACAAATAAGATATTAAGCTTCCTTGTTTATTTTATCCATGATATCCATATATTTAAATATCGACCGGCTGGAGATACTTAAATGTTCTTTTGCTTTAAATTGAGATAGACTTTTAATGTTCAATAAAATAGAATCCCATTGTTCATTCGTTTTTAAATCATGAAGTGACATCGTAATTAAAATAAAAATATTTTCTGTTATCTCTTCAACCTCATACGTCTTATCTTCTATATCTACATCATTATTTACTTTATTGAATAAATGCAATATAACATTTATAACATCATTTTTATTCAATACATTTTGCTTCATTAAATTAACTATAAATGTAGTTAATGCCTTTCTATTATCATTCACCTTGTTATTATCACAAAATTTATCATAATCAGAATTTGGATCAACAAATTTAATGGCAGAAATACTTTCCTTATATTGATCAATAATTCTATGAATATTATTCTGAAACAATACATATTTATTGCTTAACTCTTTATAAAGAGTTGCATAAACCTCTGAATAAAATTTATTACCACTGGCGATTTCAAATATAGCATTCGCTATATTATTAACGTCTTGGTTTTTGTTTATTTCATCTTCATCTGTCGAATCTTCCTCAGATATAATTTTATCAATGTACTCAAATATAACATCTCTCTGTGTTTCATAATTTTTATTTGAAATTTTATTTAAACATATACGTATGTCATTAATTAATTTATCCATACCCTCATTTTTATTTATTTTTGTGGGTTTAAATACCTTTGTTGCTTCCCACACATCATCTATATTTTCACGTTTGGGAAAAGTTTTACTTTTCTTAGCGTTATTAAAATACCCACCTTTTTTATACTTAGGATCTGTTGTTTCTGGCAAGCGAACTTCTGTAGTTGTTTTCGTTGAAGTTGATATACCAGTTTCAATTAATAATTTATTAATTGTATTTATCACAAGTTCAGGTAATTTGTAGTCATAACCTGAAAAAACAATATCATTAAATTCGTGCAAAGTATATTTCATTTGCTTATGAACTACTAATATATCTATATTTTATTATTTATATATTTTCTATGCAATATATTAATACTTGGCATTATTATTTATAATATGAATAGGTATAGAAAATTAATACGATATTAAAATAACGTTTTTGCATGAATACTGAATCAGAAACGAATATAGATGAATTTCCAACTGTACAAACATGGGATGAATATAATCTAAAAACAGATTTATTAAGAGGTATATATGCATATGGATTTGAAAATCCAAGTGAAATACAAAAGAAAGCAATTTTACCCGTAATAAATAGGAGAGATGTTGTGGCTCAAGCACAATCTGGTAGCGGGAAAACAGGAACCTTTTCTATTTCTACTTTACAAAATATCGATGTAACTAACCATGTTACTCAAGCCATAATTATTGCTCCTACTCATGAACTTGTTAAACAAATATCAAACGTTATAAAAAACTTAGGGTCATTCATGGAAGGATTAAATGTAAAAACAATTATAGGGGGTACATCTATTCAACAAGATGTTGCAGATATTCGTAATATCCCTCCACATATTATAGTAGGATGCGCTGGTAGAATTTATGATATGATTGTTCGAAAATATCTGAAAGTTTCTAATGTAAAAATGCTTGTCTTAGATGAAGCCGATGAAATGTTATCAAGAGGGTTTAAAGACCAAGTATATAATATTTTCGAATATTTAAACAAAGATTTTCAATTTGTACTATTCAGTGCAACCATACCCGATGATATTTTAAATTTATCCAAAAAAATTATGCGTAATCCAGTACATATTACTGTTAAAAAGGAGGAATTAAACTTAGAATGCATTAAACAATATTTTATTGCTCTTCATGATGATATTAATAAATACGACACATTAAAGGATTTATTCTCAGTAATCAGTGTGAATCAATGTATTATTTATTGCAATAGTGTAAAACGAGTTATTGATCTACAAAGTGCAATGTTAAAAGAAGGTTATTCCGTATGTTCTATTCACAGTTCTATGACGAAGGAAGAAAGAGATAATGTGTTCTCCAGTTTTAGAAGTGGTACATACCGTGTTCTTATTTCATCTAATATAACAGCTAGAGGTATTGATGTTCAACAAGTGAGTACTGTAATAAACTTTGATATACCAAAATGTGTACATACATATTTACATAGAATTGGTCGCAGTGGTCGATGGGGAAGAAAGGGACTAGCTATTAATTTTGTTACAAAGCAGAACATTTTTACTATGAAAAAAATAGAAAGTTATTACAATATTAATATTGAAGAAATGCCAAGCAACATTGTAGCATAAATAATAATGTTTATGCAAATTTTTATTTTACGTTTATAATAGTTAGTTTTAATCATTCACTATTATAATGTTCGATATACAAAAATATTTTTTTCCCGAAAATACTAATAATTCTTCAGATCCTGAATATAAAGTAGAAAAAACTCAAATAAAAATGGATACAAATTTTAAATTACCAATAGCCTATTTAGAGGATTCTGAAATATTCCCATTATCTGAAATTGTAGCCAATGATTTAGAATTAACTACGTCCACTTCTAAACCTATGTACGATTATCTATTCCAACCTTCACATAAGTTCGCAAAGGATATGATAGAAAATTGGAAAAACAAATATACGACTAACCAAGAATACTTAAAAGATACACAGCAGATTGTAATGGATATGTCTATTTACAAAGATTCTATGTTATCCAATAAATACCAGGTAAATTATGATAAAATAATATCCATATGGGAAGATTTAAAGGTAGAAAATGGGTTTTTAGATCGCTATGGTTATATGGAATGGGATATGTTAGCTCACCTAAATGAGTCATCTAGTTTCCTACAGTGTTTAACAGTTATGAATGTGTTGTCGCCGGCATTAAGTTTATTCATCCCCATATTTTTTCTTATATTTCCATTTCTAATATTAAAAATACAAGGCATACCCATATCCTTTGAAATTTACTTTATGGTTTTAAAAGACTTAGCTAGAAACCATTTCATTGGAAGAGCATTATCATCAATGGAGTCTTTATCCTGGGATAAAGTCATTTATTTATTAGTTACATTTGGATTATATTTATTACAGATTTATCAAAACGTTCACCTTTGCCAGAATTTCTATAAAAATGTAATAAAAATGAATACTTCATTACTTGAACTACGCGATTTTACAAAATATTCAATTCAAAGTATGGAAAACTTTTTGGTAGTAACCAAGCTTATACCCACTTATGAAAAACTTTCTATTGATATTCGAATACATTGTAATGAACTTAAAAATATATATTCAGAATTACAATACATACGTGATTTCGAGAATTCTATAAACAAATTCACAGAAGTAGGATATATGTTAAAGTGTTATTACAGATTACATTCAAATAAAAATTACGAAGACTCTCTAAGATACTCATTTGGTTTTGAAGGATACATTAACAATTTATTAGGTGTGCATAATAATATTTTAGATGGAAACTTAGCATTTGCTGAATTCGAGTCTACTGGAAATTGTAAATTCGAAGAGCAATATTACCCACCTTTAATAAATGAATTTCCAGTTAAGAACAATTGTGATTTCGATAAAAATATGATCATATCCTCACCAAATAAATCTGGAAAAACTACTATTTTAAAAACCATAACTATTAATATTATTTTTACACAACAAATCGGGTGTGGGTTTTATAAATCAGCTATATTGAATCCATATACTCACATTCATTCTTATTTAAATATACCAGATACATCGGGTCGTGATAGTTTATTCCAAGCAGAATCCAGACGATGTAAAGAAATTATTGATGTTATTCACGAATACAACAATCCTTTAAAACACAGACATTTCTGCGTTTTTGATGAATTATATTCTGGTACGAACCCAGAAGAAGCATCTAAAGCAGGCCATGCTTTTTTAAAATATTTAGCAAATTTTAATAACGTAAACTTCATCCTTACGACACACTATTTTTCTATCTGCAAAAAATTCAATAAATCGAATCATATACAAAACTACAAGATGGAGGTTATTGTATTAGAGGATGGTAATTTTGAGTATACCTATAAAATAAAAAAGGGAATTTCAAAAATAAAGGGAGGTGTTCGTGTATTAAAAGACATGAATTATCCAGAAGAAATCATTAAAACAATAGAAAAACGATGATTAATTTATTTTCGGAAATAGTATAAACACATTTTTATACTATTTATTAGATATGAATCTAGTTTTATCAACAAAGCTTATACTCGGCACATTTTCTGCATCCACATTAACTACATTTCTTATATGTAATACTTATAATGTTCCATTTTTTAATCCAAACCATAATATCTACCAATTTTACGAAAGTATACAGCGCGTAATTCCTTCAGTATTAAGCATTTTAGCACAGGCCATTTTTGTAAATTCTTTTTTAATCAGTAGTTTTATTGAGGATAAACCACACACTATTTTTCAAAACATGGAAAATATTTTAAAATACTCAATAATAGCTGAGTTTATTTATTATATTTACCATAGATTTATGCATACCAAAGAATACTATAAAAGTATACATTCTATGCACCATGAAAATATTGAAGTATATCCTTTTGATACATTTTATATGACGAAATTAGACTCTCTATTTTTAATCTGTTCCCTTGGCACACCGTTTTTAATATTACGTATGAATTATTTTGAAAACATTGCTGCTTTATATATTTACATAACTGCCGCATATCTCGAACATTCTAATATAGTTTTAATGCATCACGCAAAGCACCATAAATTGATGTTTTGCAATTTCTGTATATTAAATCCAATTTTTGATTTGCTAGTAGGAACTTATAAATAGAAAAATATTAAGATAAATCCAAAAATATATAAACGAGTTCGTTGATATATTTTAAATGAACATTATCCAAACATGGAAAACTAACGAAGTTCCTGAACATTACCATGGTTTTATGAAAGATTTACGCAATAGAAATCCGAATTATAATTTTATGTTTTTTACAGACGATTCTATTAAAACCTTTATAGAACATGAATACCCTGAATACTATCCTACATTCACAAATCTAAAATATAAAATACAGCAAATAGATTTTTTTCGATACATTGCGATTTATCACTACGGAGGATTTTATTTAGATCTAGACGTACGTATCACTACAAGCTTTGATGATTTAGATAAATCTATATGTAACTTTCCTATAGAAATAAAAAATGAAGATGAATCTATTCTACTTGGAAACTATGCTTTTTATGCACCAAAAAATGACCCCTTTATTAAACATATAATTGAATCTATAGTGAATCCACCAATTAGCGAAGATGAAATACAATTCGCACAGGATAATCACACAGATCCAAGAGAACAAGTATATGTCTATTACACAACTGGACCAGAATTAGTAACTAGAGTTTATTGGAATTACGAAAATCGCGGATCCATAAAACTTATAGAACCCTATCCTTATCAAAAGGATTGTTTTGGAAAATATGGCAAACATTGTTCTTATGGGTCATGGAAACACCCTAATTCTGATCAAACTACAATATAAAAAATAATAGTCATCTAATATTGTATATGTCTAATAATTCACAGGTCCAAATATATTAGGGTTAATAAGCCAAACTAGAAATGTCACAAACCCTGCTAAAAATCCCAGCCCTATCAATATAACACCACAAAATTCAAACCAAAACCATACTTTTTCAATAAAAGTTGGACTTGTTTCATTCATAGTGTGAGTTTCTCTTTTTGGTTCAATTAAAACTTCGCTAATTACTTCAATGCCTACTAATTCTGCAACTGGCATAATTTCTACATGTAGGGGATTTTCTACATCCATTATTGTTTTTTTAATTAGAGTAATACATGTTTTTTTATTCAATTTTTCATTTCAATTAGTGTTTATTAGTTCTAAAAAATTGATTGCGAAAATATTCTCTATTTTAAATACAAATAAAGAATAATGTCTAATGAATGCCAAATCTGTTGCGACACTCTCAATCTTAGTACTCGCAAACTTGTAACATGTCCGTATTGCGAATTCGGTGCTTGTAAATCATGTTGTGAAACATATACTTTAAATGAAGCAAATCCAAAATGTATGAATACTGCTTGTGGTAGAGAATGGACACGCCAATTCATCTCTTCATCATTTACAAACGTATTCATTACAGGAAAACTTAAGAAACATCGTGAACAACTTCTATTTGACAATGAACGTGCATTGTTACCAACAACACAGCCTCTTGTGGAACGACAGATTAAAACAGATGCTATCAACAGAAAAATCAAAGAAAATAACGATGCTATGTATAAACTCAGAGTTGAAAGAAACCAGCTACAAACTGAGCTTTATCAATTAAATGACCGACCAACAACAGAACGCACCGAGTTTGTTCGAGCGTGCCCAGATTCAGAGTGTCGTGGATTTTTGAGTACACAATGGAAGTGCGGAATCTGCCAAAAATGGGCATGCCCGGATTGCCACGAGATAAAAGGTCTAGAAAGAGATATTGCTCATGAATGTAATCCAGATACATTAGCAACAGCAAGGCTTTTGGCAGCAGACACCAGACCCTGTCCTAAGTGCAGGACAGGTATATTTAAAATAAATGGATGTTTCGCAAAGGATACTCCTATTATTTTATGGGGTGGAAGCATTAAAAAATCTCAGGAAATTGCTTTGGGCGATATATTAATTGGTGATAATGGTGAACAGAGAATTGTTGAAAAATTATTCACGGGCGAGGATGAATTGTATGAAATTATCCAAGGGAACGGTGAAAAGTATATTGTGAATAGTAAACATACTCTCGCTTTAAAATTTGTTGGAGAAAACAAACCAACATGGCATGAAGGTTTGAATAGTTGGAAAATATACTGGTTTGACATGAATGAAAAGAAGAGAAAAACAAAGGCGTTTAAGATTAGCAATATGCACGACAAAGCCTCTCTAAAACTTAAAGCTGAACAATATATTCAATCTTTAAACATTGAAAAAGTTATATTACTCACAGTAGACGACTACAATAGTCTTGACAAATGGTCAAAAAAAGATTTGTATGGATACAAGACGTCTACTGGAATAAATTATTGCCACCAAGATATTGACATGGATCCTTATATCCTAGGATTATGGTTAGGTGACGGAACACATACTCATCCTGTTATAGCGTCTAATGATATAGAAATACAGGATTATGTAATAAATTGGTGCTCAAATAATGATGCAGAAGTTGTTAAAGAAGGTAAATACAAGCTTAGAATTAGAAGAAAAGGATATTCATATGGAAGAGAAACAGTTGATGGAGTAGTATACAATGAAAAACAAATTGTAGAAGATAAAAGTAACCCTTTTACAAATCAGCTGAAGAAATATAATCTGTTGGGTAATAAACATATTCCATCAGAATTTATGATGAATAGTAGAGAAAATAGATTAAAACTACTGGCTGGTATTATTGATACAGACGGTCATGTTCCAAAAGACCAGGAAGGAAAACGTGTAGTAATAATTCAAGTAAATGAAATGCTAAGTAAACAGATAATTCTACTTGCAAAATCACTTGGATTTCTAGTTAATTATGTGATAAGACAAAGAAAAAACGTAAAGATATTTGATTGTGATGCAAAGGATTACAAAGACCAATATGTGATAAATATTTCAGGAGAAAACCTATGGGAAATTCCTACTATTTTGCCAAGGAAAAAATGTACTTCCAGTAATCCAAATAAAGATTATTTTAAAACTAATATTGAAGTGCGACATGTAGGCAAAGGAACTTATTATGGATGGTCAGTTAATGACAATAGCAGATTTATACTTCCAGATTTTACCGTTGTAAAAAATTGTGATCAAATGTGGTGCACACAATGTCACACCGCATTCAATTGGCGAACTGGTAGGATTGAAGACAATGTACATAATCCCCATTATTTTGAGTGGCTTCGCCGAAACGGTAATGCTGTTCCGCGAAATCCAGGAGATAATCCATGTCAAAACGATTTACAACACGCAGATTATAATAGAATACGCACATTATTAACTGGAAAACATATTACAAATCCATTATCTAAATCTTGTGACGAATTTCTGGCGCGGCTAATTAGGAATACAATTCATATGCGTTATGTTATTATTCCAAGATATAGAGTAGAAGATCGTGCTCGTAGAAACGAACTTTTGAGAATTCAGTATATGCGTAATATTATTAGTGAAGATCAGTTTAAAACTACTCTACAAAGAAACGAGAAGAAAGTAGAAAAACATAGAGAAATTCATAATGTATTAACAATTTTACTTACAACAGTTACTGATATTATGTTTCGGTTTATAGTACACCTAAACGAAAGTGCGCCTGGTGAATGGAATAATGACATTTTGGGAGAAATTGATCCTATTGTTGATTATGTGAATGAATGTCTTCGCGACACAGCAAAAACATATAAATCTAAGGTCATACAGTTCTCAAACGAGATACGTGAGAAATAATCTATCTTCTTAACATAAATAATTCAGTAACATTAATGTCATGATCATTAAAAGAAATAAAAATAACACCAATGACAATAAAAATTGTTCCTAATAATCCAAAAATATTTATTTTTTCACGTAATAAAATAAAGGCTAAAATCAAAGTAAAAAAGGGTGCACAACTATTCAATGCAGAAATTATATGACTATCATTATCTTTTAACACATAATAATAAATAACATTTCCTAAAAACAATACAACTGCACCAGCAAATAAAAATAAAACTGAATCACTAACTGTTATTTTTGATAGGTCTTTATGTACAGTTTTATAAAAAAAAGGTAAACAACACAACAAACACAAAAAATAAATTAAGGATATCATAATCATTATAGTAATTTGATTATAATTTCCCAATAAAAATTTATGTACAACAGGTGCAACGCCCCATAAAAAAGCTCCAAAAATAGTCAATAATAGATCTTCAATTCTCATTTATATTGTATTCATATTTTTAATTCAAATACAATTGTCATGTAAAGTTAAAAAATTGAAGGTTATTATGAATAAATAAAATAATAGAAACTATCACTTAGTAACAATGACTACAGAATTTGTTCTTTTATCTGGAATACGTCCAGGAAAATATTATAAGGTTATCACTTTTCAGGAAGGGGTTCGGTATTATGATATACAAATGGGAATCATAGAAAACAAAAAAATAAAGGAAATTGATACTCTTGGAAAATTAATAGAAATAAAACAATACGGAAGAGCTTATGATCCGGATATTCTCCTTCATTTTGAAGGACCAACTGGAAAAAAGATGGAATATGAACCATTCTTTGGTTGTGCAGAAGGATTTGTTGAGTATGAACCAGATACTGAAAAGCGATCTATGGAAAGAATCCAAGAAAGAACAAATATATTAAAAGATGAAATAGTATCAAACGATTGGGCATGGCGACCTGAAAATGTAGCAGCAATACAAGGTATCGATCTTAGTAATTGGGCAGAAGGAAATTCGTAAAAAAGACAAAAAATAATATGATTTTTTAATATAAATGCGATATTTTTGCATTGGAACAGTTTTCAAAAACGAATCGCATATTATGAAAGAATGGTTAGAGCATTATTTTTTTCATGGTGTTGAACATATTTATATGATAAATGATAGTAGTAATGATAATTATATGGATATTTTACAACCCTACATAGATAAGGGTGTAGTAACATTATTTCACGCAGATCAACCACATTATTTAGGAAGACAAATAGATATATACAATATTTATTTCATTCCTATCTTAAAATCAACATATTGGTTTGGTATTTTTGATATGGACGAATTCTTATATTCAGTTATCGAGATGGATTTAAAAAATATGTTAAAAAGTTGTGAGAATATAGCACAAATACAAATAAAAAATACTCTGTTTGGATCAAACAATTTAATCGAACATCCAAAATATATTGTCCCTAATTTTACAAAAAGACATATTCAACATAAAGATTGCCATCAATTAATAAAGTACATTATAAATACAAATTATGATTATGTATCATTAAATATACATCATGCGGAATTTTTAGATAAAGAGAACGTAACCAATGGAAAATTCATCTACCTCGACTATACAGCTAATTTAGAAAGACCTTGTTTTACGTTAAATCATTATTATTGTCAATCTAGAGATTTTTGGGATAACATAAAATGCACAAGAGGTGACGTAAATAATTATTTAAAACGCGATGATCATTTATTCAAATTACACGATTTAAATGACATAGAAGATCTACGATTAATAGAACAAAATAAAGAACTCTATGAAACCATTTTAAATTAAATACTTTTACTATAAATCTTTATTAGAAATCAAAGAAAAGAAATGGGGAACGTTTTTGAAATTGGACATTTATTTTTGTCCATTTTTACTTTTCTGAAAATAAAATTTACAAAGGGTGTATATTTATGTGTTTTTAAAGCATAATGCAGCAAATACCAAAATTATCACTCAAAAATGCACTGCATAAGAAAATAAATAGTTTTGCGGAAAATTGTTTAGGCGAAAAATCTGTCAATATTTTATACTGACAGACATGACTGACGTTAATAAACCATCAATTTCGCCAAAATTTTATTGTGAAAATTGTGATATAGGATGCAGCAAAAAGAGTGAATGGGATCGACACATTTCTACTCGTAAACATCAAAATAACGTCGGATACTTACAAAAAGCGCCCTTTTATGAATGCCCTTGTGGAAAATCTTACAAACATCGTCAAAGTTTATTTACACATAAACAAAAATGTAGAGGTATCGATAATGAAACTGTTATTGAAAAAGAAGAACAACCTGAAATTAAGCATACACAACCGTCAATCACAAATGATATGATTTTAACTCTTATTGAGCAAAATAAAGAATTGCAAAAGCAGCTCATAGAGATGTCAAAACAAACAAACGTAGTAAATAACAATACAACCAATAATACAATGAATAATCAGTTTAATTTGAATGTATTTTTAAATGAAGATTGCAAGGATGCATTAAATATTGCAGATTTTGTGAATTCTTTAAAACTTACAGTCAATGATTTAGAGCAAACTGGAAAACTCGGATTTACTCAAGGTATTACACGTATATTTGTACAAGCTCTTAAACAATTAGATGTGAATATGCGGCCATTGCATTGCACAGATATAAAACGGGAAACTGTGTATATTAAAGATCAGGATAGCTGGGAAAAAGAAGACGCAGAAAAAACAAAATTAAGAAATGTGATTAAGCAATTAGCTAGAAAGAATTTAAAAGTTTTACCTGAATGGCAACAAGAAAATCCCGAATATCGTTTTTTGGATACACCTGAAAATAAAAAATTTATGGAGATTTCTATTAGTTCTTTAGGTTCCGAATATGAAGATGAACAAGACAAAATGGACGATAAAATAATACGCAACGTATTAAAGGAGGTTGTCTTAGATAAAAAAATCTTGCCCGCCATAAATCGTTAATAACTGTAAAAAATTATAATAAAAATTATATATGCATGAAAATGAAATAATAATTTTTATCCACACATGTAAAGCCCTTTATGAAGAACGTACAAAAATACTTCAAGAAACATGGACAAAAGGACGATCCAATGTGGTATTTATAACGGATGATCCAGAATGTCCACATGACAATTTTATTTATCTTGGACCTTATCGTCGTGGTTTTGACCCTATCATAATTCGAAAAGTATTCGAATTATATTTATCAACATATAATGATTATGGTTGGTTTATGATAATCGATGACGATGCTTATTTATTCGTAGATAAATTAACTGAGTATTTGGAATACTTTGACAAAAATGATTGTTATATGATAGGGGATTGTTTAAATTGGATACCTTATGTAAACGAATTACCAGAAATAGCGTTTCAGAAAAAACTAGATTATAATTCTTGGTTTTCAGGTGGACCTGGTTTTGTGTTTTCAAAATCAGGTGTGGAAGAATACTTAAAAATGATTTATTATTCAGATAAATATGGTTTAGTTGATGGCATGAAATATGGTTATGATCTATGGTTTACCTACTTATTTTATTTTGCCAGTGATCAGAAAAAAGTTCGTAGAATACATTGTCCAGGATTTCATCAATATGGAGATACAGAAATTATCGCAAAATATCCAAAAAACAGTAGGTTATTAATATCTATTCACTTTAATAAAAAAATGGATGAATTACTTAAGTCTCATTACGCATAATATATTGATAAAAATACCAATATATTATTTTTATGTTTCTATAATTTTTTAATGCATTTAAGCCTCAGCAGCTACGGGCTTTCTCTCCTTCTGGGGGCGAGTGTTTGTGCGGCGGCGGCGAACTGTGACGAACTCACCAGAATCAGCAGAGGGCTGGGGGGCTGATGTCTTGTATCTGCGGGGGGCACGCTCAGGGCGAGGAACGGAAGGAGAGTCAGTAGTATCTCTAGTGGCGCGGTTGATACGACGGGTTTCACACATCAAAGCACCGCCCTTTACACCAGAAATATCAGTGGCTTGGTACTCATGTGCATCCGTGTTCGACTTCACCAAATTAAACTCAACATACTCGCCTTGAACCAAATACTTGTATTGGGAGTTAGTTACGCGGATTGCAGAATAGTGGATAAAAATATCCTTTCCAGCATAATCACCATCATTTACAGTGATAAAGCCATAACCAGCCTTATTGTTAAACCACTTCACTTGACCCAAAAGACGATCAGGGCTGGAAACATTAGAATTGTCTTGCTCGGAACTCATGTAATCTAATTCGATTATAATTTATATCAAGAGTTGCTTTTATATTTGTTTTCCAATTATTTTATTATCACTAATATATAAATGAAGCCAATATTATTTAGTAGCAGAAAGATATCATCAATATTGTTATTGTTGTTTTCTTTATTAATTTCAATTACTTTAGGAATATATAATTTTGGAACAACAAATGCTAACAATGTAAATAATCCTGAAAATATTAGTCTAGTCAAATAATTTTTTTAATTCTTCATAATTCGGTTGAGCATCATAGTTTAATCGATAACAATAACTCAAAAATATTTGTATTTTTTTATTTATTTTAATACAAATATTCTCTAGATTATCCCAAGATTTCAATACTTTTCGTTGTTGATTCTTATCATGTAAAATATTTATTTCATCAAAATGATTATGTGTATCCTTTATTTTAAGACTATCCCATGGCAACTCCTTACAATAAAGATAAATGTAAAGATATCCTAAGGATATTAAATCGTCACGACGACTAGCTGAATTACCTTCGTGAATAAAATAACTCACATATTTTAATGTTCCGACAACATTTTGAGTATTTAAATGCTCCATATGTTCTCCATTTTCTTGAATATAAAAAGTGGAGAATCCAAAATCAATCAAATATATTTCTTCATTCGATATCATAAAATTTTGGGGTTTAATATCTCGATGAATTACAAATTTTTCGTGAATAGTTTCTAAGATATCAATACAAATATACATTATTTTATCTATTTTTTCATAAGATAAATGGTTTTTAATAGAATAATCATACATGGATATATCATAGTAAGACATAACTAAAAAACGGTATTCTTCATTAACTCCATACCAATAAATTATGGGTTGGATTCGAGAACCATGATCGTATAAATATTTTAAAATAGCCGTTTCATTTTTTAATAATTGAATAGAAGCCGTATTTCTTTCAGTTTTAATGGCTACAAAATTTTTTGTTTTTATATTTATTCCTTTGTACACGATACCAAACTTTCCTTTCCCAATCTCTTCTACTATTTCATATTTTTTATTAAGAACAATATTCATTTTCAATGCATAAATAGGATAATTATTTCTATTTATATTATCTAAAATAATAATATATGTGGTCACTTATAAATTTTTTTGAAGATGGGATGTCTGATAAATTAGGATTCTCTTCATATATAGCATTACTTACATTTAACATAATATATTTTTCTACGTTATTCGGTGTCTTATTGATAAACACTACATATATCGATGCTTTTAATATTGTAGTACATAGTGTTTTATGTTTATTTTTAATGTACCGTTTTAACCCATTTCGAAAAGCTAAAGAAATAAATAGGTATGATCAAATAATAATATTTAGTTCTGCTTTATTTCTATTATTGAATTTAGGTATAATAGAATATGTCAAAAAATTTTTAAATAGTGACACTATTCTTTTAAAAATAGATACAAAATCATCTTTATAAATATTAGTATGACAGAAAAAATAGACATAAATGAATTATTTGAAAATGCCATGAAAGATCCTACTTTGTTTTCGAGTATGGATATTGAAAAATTATTAGATTCTATTGAAAGTGATAAAAATGATTATTTAGAAAATAAGTCTATGAAAATAATAACAGATGAGATTTATGAAAAAATAAATGGATTAACAATGCAACAAAAAACGAAATTTGAATATTGCAAAAAATTAGTAGGATATCGTTATGTAGATAATGTACATGAATTGCATAAGGGAAAACATGTACGTTGGATACGAGAAACTGCTCCCAAACTTACAAATGGGGGAATAGTTATGGATATTAAATTCTTAGATACAGGAACACATGTATTATGTATGAGCAAGGGAAATCGATTCGTACAAATTAAATTTGATGATTGTATCATATTTCAAAAAATGACATTAGAAGAACAATTAATTATGATGGCTTATGATTATTTGGGAAAATAATTAGTTACCCTTTCTTTTACGTGTAAATTTGCCTATCGAGCATTTAATTTTTTTAGTTTTGATTTTCTTTTGGGATAAATAGAAAAAATCTTTAATATGATACATCATTTTTTGGGCAATAGTAATATTTGAATTTAAATTATTTTGTAATGATGGAATAATGTCTATAATACCCCTTTTTAGAAATTGTTTATATAGGAAATCTGCTAATAAAAAATTTTGGGAACTATCTATATATTGGTGATATAAAGAAGACGTCATAAACCTTTCAATTATAACATCCACAGTAAGATTATGATTATAAGATCTAGGTTGAATGTAATAGACCCGATCACCCTTCATTTCATAAAAGTAGGTATTATCAATAAAGCAAATTTTAGTTTTTTTGGGTAAAAGAGTACATTTAATAAAATCATTATATGTTTTATTATGTGTTGTTCTATTGATTTCAATGATTTTATTATTTATTTTAAACGCGCAAATAATCTGATCAAATAAATTAGAATCAGTTTTTAATTTATATTCAAAATATTTGGAAATCATTTTGCACCAATCAGGCGAACATTGATTATTTGTGTAAATATAAATTTTATCGCATATATTTTTTTTCTTTTTTTGATACAGAAATTCTAATATAGGTAGGATACCATAACGGATGAATTCGGGATATAAATCTAACAAATTATTAAAATCAATCTTAATAATACCGTTATTGAAAATAGTAATAGAACTCCATAAAGTTTCTAAATCGGAAAATGAACCAAGTGTTTCATCCAAATCAAACGCAATTATGATAGGAGCCTTACTATAGACATTCGATAAAAAATAATTACCTTTATAAATTTCTATCTCTTTTTCATATAACATTATAATATAATAATAAATAAAAATACTGTAAAATAATAATTACATTTACAATTATACACCTGTAGAACCAAATCCACCAGCGCCTCGTTCAGTTGTAGAAAGAGCATTCTCACTAACCAAGATTACATAAATCGGACAAAGAGTAGGATGGCAGATTTGAACCAAACGAGTATTTTGTTCAACTGTGTATGAAGTGGTATCAGTAGTAGTGTTTGGTAGCAAACGAAATGCACCAATAATCGAACCACGATAACCAGAATCAATAATACCAGTATGATTTGCTAGCATAAGAGGCGTCTTAGAAATACTACTTCTAGGATGAACATTAAATGCACAGTTATTATAAGTTCTATTATTTATATCAACGTATATCATTTCAGTTTTAACTTGAAAATCAATAAACTTACTTTCAAAAGTTCTATCAAAAACAACATTTTCGGGAACAAAAAGATCAAATCCTGAATCCGGAAATTCATTTCTAAAAAGATTCGAAATATGAGTGTTTATTTTTTGTTCATACATATTCTTAAGATGGTCATTGTTTGGATTAACTGAAATTTTTAGAACGGCAAAATTATAAGTAATATCAGACGGCATCAAATTACGCAAATTAGGATAAACATTCTGTGGTGCATTATCAAAAGAGGACATTATATAGATTGATATAAACAATATGTGTTTATATCATAATCAATTTTTTATTTGTTTATATTCCTTCCAAGATATTTTCTTTGATTCAACAAGAGGAGTTTTTTCAGATTCATATTCTTTATCTAAATTATCAGCACGTTTGACAGCAGAATCTATGTATAATTCCTTAAGAATTTTACCGACCATTACAGATCCTTCATGCTGCTCCACCTTACCATCTTCTATTAATTTTAGAATAGTTAATAATTTAGTCATAATAGTTAAATCGAGTTCATTCTTTACCATTTTGTTAAAAATATCCGTATAATTATTAAAAAGAAAAGGACATTCGCGCTGACACAATTCATTTAAATCTTCTAATTTCATATGAGTATTATTATTTCTTAACGTATCTATTTTACGAACATCATCTCGTAATAACGTGCTATGTTTTAGTTTACGAATATTTTCAGTATTGTTTTCGCAATCAGATTCATCAAGAAGTTTTTTTAAGTTTAGTCGTTCTTGATTATTCAATACAGACATATATAATTACTAATCGATCTTTTTTCTATATTATTGAAATAAGAATATACAAAATATTTAGTAGATAAAATAGATTTTTATCTTACAAATATGTATACTATAAATGAAATCAAGTTTATTTAATATCGTAATCGCAGTAATAGTAATTTCTGCTATAATAATGAGTTTATTATGTTCATGTTCATCAGTTCGTCCATATTCACCCGATTCTTTTTTTGCAAGACAATATCCTTATGAAGGATTTGGTGGAATGAGCATCAGTTACACAAATAATGATCCTAAACAAAGTGATTCGACCGTTGCAAATTTTTTGACAAGTGAACCCAATATTGTTGATTGCAAAAAAGTACATGGATTTGATGGATTATTTTGCAAACCGGATGCTGCTGTAAGCAAAATAGATAAATTCTCAGAAGTCAAAGGCGACGTAAAATGCGTTGGACAAAGCTCTGGGTTATCTAATTCTAAGGGAGGGTTATGTTTAGGAAATGATTTAACACGTTTATTGCAAACACGTGGAGGAAATCAAACAAGTGGTCCTGATCAATATGGAGCTAAATAAATGGAACCAATTGTTTTGTTACATGTCATTTCCAAATTATACCAGCGAAGATGTAAAATATCCCATTTTAATTCTTCAAGGGTTTACACCATTGCACATTTGAAATGCGCAAAGGTGTAAATAATCTCTTGGTTAAGCTTTATACAATTAGAATTCACCTAATTGTATAAATCATTGACGCAATTGTTTTGTTGGTTTTCTGATAGGAGTTTTTATTGGTTTATTTGTAGGCGATTTCGTTGGTTTTCTGATAGGAGTTTTTATTGGTTTATTTGTAGGCGATTTCGTTGGTTTTTTACTTGGACGAGTAGTTGGTAAATGTGTATGCTTCACAGTTGGACGTTTTGTTGAAACAAATTTATGTTGTTTAACTGGTTTAATAACAGGTTTAATTACTTTAATAATAGGTTTAATATTTATGGGCGGAATATCATCTTTAGTAGGAGTTGTATTATCAGATATATAATTACTGTCGTATGAAGTGGAATCTCTGGTTGCATCATCTGTAGAAGTACTAGTAGCAGCATCGTCACTACTACTAGAACCATCATCAGTCAAGTCAGTAACAGAATCATCTATACCATACTGCAGTTGACGTTCATAGTTATAATTGCTAGTTGTTTTATGTAAAATACTAATAAATAATAGAAAATATAGTAATATTCTCATTATATAGTTATTGGATAAAATCTTTATCTATTTTTTGATGAAAAAGGTTGATAACAAATTTCACAATAAAAAACTTTCTTTGATGAATCAGGTGCAGTATCAATATCATCTTCTATAATGTGGTGATTGCAATAGTTCGCCAAATAATCCACCATTTTTCGGATAATCAATTCGTAATCTTTATTTTGCATAGAAATATGTAGGCTATCTAAATAAGATAATGCTCTAGACATAAGTACAATATCTGGTGTGTCATGTTCTAATGAATTTATAATTTCGTTTTCTTGTTCCATAAAAAAAATATTTGTGTTATTACGTATTAGCGCGAATATTTTATATTTGTTTTTTAAATAGTTATGACGTACTATAACCTCCTATTTTTACCACGCGTAAAGGAGGGGGTCAGTGGGTTCCATTCATACGTACATTGCTAATAAACTCTGATTCTGCTTCTCATCATTCTTAATAAGCACATCTACAACCTTCTTTGTTACAGTAAATGGGAAACTCACCTCTAGTTCCATGTCTTTTCCAAAAATATTCGACTCTGGCTTAACCAATCGGAAGAGATTCAACTTTGTATAAATGATCTCCAAACAACGCTTTAGATTACGAACACCTGCTTCCTCATTTGTAAGAGCAGAATTTGAGATAATATAATCAAGGGTTTCATTAGGAATAATAACATCCTCATCTTTAAAATTCACCTGCTCACGGATCTTTGGCAACAGGTAACTCTTGGAAATTGTAACCTTTTCCTTTGCCTCATAACCCTTTGTCTGAATGCGATACATACGATCTCTCAAAATAGGATTGACCTTACTTTCGTCATTATAACTAAAGATAAATAGACACTTGCTCAAATCGAAATCGATCTCCGAAAAATACTTATCATGGAATTGACTATTTTGTGAAGTATCTGTCAAATGAGTCAAGATACCCACTATTTCCTCACCACGAGGTGTATCACTAATCTTATCTAATTCATCAAAGTAAATGACAGGATTCATACACTTGCTATCAATAAGGATCTGGACAATCTTACCCCATGTGCTACCCTCGTAGGTATAAGAATGACCTTCCAAAAAGCTGGCATCACCGGTTCCACCAAGAGCAATGAATGCAAACTCACGACCAAGAATCTTACTAATACCTTCCTTGACAAGAGTTGTCTTTCCAGTACCCATAGGACCCTTGATAGCAATCGCAGTACCCATAGCGGATGGATTCGAAATCCATTGGCCAACCATTTGCATGATTTGGATCTTTGCATCATTTAGTCCAAATACGCATTCATCCAATGTATTCTTAGCGTTCTCCATGAAATTATGACAGACATCCAATCCATCATCCATTGTGACAGACAGGTTCTTGTAGGTTCCAAATGGGATTCTCATAAATGTATCTACCCAATTCTTGATCTTGTAGTATTCGTTATCACCAGGATCCATTCCGCGAAGAACATTCAACTTTTGCATTGCTGCTGCCTTAAACTTGGGAGGCATTTTTGCATCCAAAAGAGCCAACCGATAGGGCTTCTCAATATTAATATGATTATTGATTTCCTTAAGATCCTTCATAATGCGAAGCTGCTCCTTGTTTGAAAGCTTCTTCTTAAAATAATCGATCTCATTGGTGCGTTTCTTATCGGTATGAATGAGTTTATGGTAGGTCTTTGCATTCTTAGTGCGAGCCTTCTTAATAAGCTTCTTAATTGACCGATTGCATTCACTAATCGCATTTCGAAGAATCTTACTCTTTGGCTTCTTCTTCATTTGATCTGTGAGGTTTTTCTTGGTTTCAACCAATTCCAAATACTCTTGCTCAACATCCGTAATCTCAGGCTCTTCCTCGAGTACCTTCTTCTTATCCTTTGACTTCTTATCTTTCGGTTTATCCTTCTTTGTCAACTTATTTTCAAGTTGTTCAGATCCCTCCTTCTCAGGAAGGACCTCAACCTTCTCATAATTCTCCTTCATAAACATCTGCTCATCATCACTATCACACTCTGCATCATCATCCTCCTCATTGTACGCCAGTTCATCTTCTTGTTCATCAATACCAAATACAATACTATAGAAACCCTTCTCTTCTTCTTCGAGATCTTCACCAACGTCGTCCTCATCATCTTCATCTTCGTCATCTTCATCGTCGCGCCTTTTATTCTTACGCTTTGATGACTTCTTGTTCTTGGATCGCAGATTCTTCTTGTTGGACTTCTTCTTGATATCTTCCTTGACGCGTTCATCCATGTACTTAGAAGGGAAGATCTTGGAAATAAACTTACGCAACTCAGCCTTGTCCATAGTTTCTTCATCTTCATCCTCACCCTCATCTTCATGTTCATCTTCATCCTCACTCTCATCATCCTCGTCACTCTCCTCCTCATCATCATC
>Ga0114960_10000511_pt1 | contig 32490 bp, 41 predicted proteins | sample C_130625_MF_Meta_FD_92637 | JGI IMG/M metagenome (GOLD analysis project Ga0114960, IMG submission 92637) | Freshwater microbial communities from Lake Croche, Canada to study carbon cycling - C_130625_MF_MetaG | ecosystem: Environmental > Aquatic > Freshwater > Lake | place: Lake Croche, Canada... | reverse complement strand
GCTCCAGTTGCACCATCAAATCCAGTGGCTCCAGTTGCGCCATCAAATCCAGTGGCTCCAGTTGCACCATCAAATCCAGTGGCTCCGGTTGCGCCATCAAATCCAGTTGCTCCAGTTGCACCATCAAATCCAGTGGCTCCAGTTGCACCATCAAATCCAGTGGCTCCAGTTGCGCCATCAAATCCAGTGGCTCCAGTTGCACCATCAAATCCAGTGGCTCCGGTTGCGCCATCAAATCCAGTTGCTCCGGTTGCGCCATCAAATCCAGTGGCTCCAGTTGCGCCATCAAATCCAGTGGCTCCGGTTGCGCCATCAAATCCAGTGGCTCCAGTTGCGCCATCAAATCCTGTGGCTCCCGGTGGTCCACTTGGACCTGTGGCTCCTGTAGCCCCATTTCCTCCTCCACCACCTCCTGTACATGGACCACAACAATAATCCACTTCTATTTCGTTCATTATATTTGCGCTATCGCACATCACTATATATTGCTAATATAAAATGTAAAAAATGTGTGTTTTTTACATTTTATTGGTGCTTTGCACTCTGATAATGCTAAAGCGAGACTTTTTATTTTATGGGTACCTAATTGCGTACCTTTCTAGTTGGAGAATGCGAGACCGCCCATACCGGATTGGATGCGGAGCACGTTGTAGTTGACGGCGTACATCTCAAGTGTATTGGCAGCCATACCGGTGTCGATATTAGCCTTGATGCGGACATCGACTTGGGCGTTATCAATACGAGAGAAGTTGCAGGTACCTGTGGGCTGGTGCTCCTCGGGCTTGAGGGCGAACGAGTAGCAGTAGATACCTGGGTAAGGGTTGCCGGTGTGGTGCCACATGGGCTCAACCTGGTTAAAGTACTTGCCAGACTGGTCCTTGAAGCGATCCTGACCGTTGAGGATGACACGGAAGGATGCAAGGGGACCAACCTCCTGTCCCTCACCTGGTAGACCCTGCTCTGTAAGTGTAGCAATCTCGTGTTGTACTGGATCCACATCACCGATGAAATAATGTCCACCACCAACAAGTAGGGGAGCACCAGTTCCGAAACCCATAGGAACTGCGTATGCATTCGAACCAAACAGACCAATATCAGAATAGGCAGTCCGTGTTGTAAGAAGTGCCATATTATCTGTGGCAGCGTTAGACGAGAAGTCCCATAGCTGCTTGCCAAGGTAACCAGATGAGTTTGTGAGGCACCACACGAGCTCCTTGACGGGGTGGTTGTAAGACAGACGAATCTGAGATCCGGAGTTATTCTGAGATGGGTTGGGCACATTGAGGCTGTCAGTGCCTGTGTGCTGCACCTGCTCAATCAGGTACTCATGACCCTTTTGGGCGAATCGGCGACGCTCCTCTGTGTCGAGGTACACGTAGTTGCCCCACACATTGAAAGTCTGGTTGAAGCAATCGCTGTACTGGCTGGAGAGATCAAAATCAAGGCGAACCTCGTGGTACTGGAGAGCAATGAGGGGAAGGTAGAGACCGGGGTTGCGGTTGAAGAAGAAGAGGAGGGGGAGGATAACCTGACCAGTGGCGGATCCATTGTTACCAGAGGATGCGTATATCTCACCAAGGGGGTTGCTTGTGAGTTTGCCGTAGTTTGCCTTCTTAGCCTCGGAGTAATAAAGCTCCGAGTACAGACGCCACCAGCGCTGGTAGTGTTTGTCAATGCGCTGACCACCAATGGACAGCTCAATGTCGCTAATAGAGCGCTCAGCAAGCCAGCACGAATCAATATCTTCACCAAGACCAGAGACAGTTGAAGAGAAATCCTTAGCCTGGAGATCAATGTACATCTCTCCGATGAGATCGCCGTTACGGGCAACAGTCACAGACACGCGACCACTGGAAGTGGCGGAACCGTTCACAGTCTGCTGGATGTTCTCCATTGCAAAGTTGGTGTGGCGCTTGTAGACAGCCTGGAAAAAGGTAACCTTGGGGTTTCCGGTAAGGTACACATCCTGTGCACCGTATGCGACAAGTTGCATAAGTCCTCCAGCCATTTTACTATATGCCAAGATTTTATTTTTGGCTGGATGTCCTGAGTTCGCGCAAAACTCGAGGTACTTTTTTCCAGGTACATTGTAAATGGCACCAAAGAAATCTGAACCCGAACCTGCTGAAGATGAAGAGGAGATTGATCTTGGAGAGGATGGAGAGGAACTCGAGGATGGAGATTATGAAGATGAAATGGGTTTTGACCTCGGAGCCGTGCTGGAACCATTCTTATCCACTGAGGATGGACAGACCATCTGTACTGCACTGGTGACAATTTCAAAACACATGGAGATGCAAAACAAGATTCTTGTAAAGATCCTGACCCAACTGTCAAAGGACAAGTAATCGATGGAACAAAGTCTCATCAGTAACATAAACAAATGAAGCACATAATAAGTAAACTGTGCTCTCAATTTCAAAAGCCACTTAGAAAAAAAGATCTCAGATAATATAAAATGGCAAAGACCGAGGTTCACTACCTCAAGCCAGATGACAACAACGATGATTCTCGTCTGGAACTTTTAAAATCACAGGTGCAGTCCCTTGACAAAGATCAGTTACTAACGTTTATTTCTCAACTTGAAACCAACTGGTGCTTGAACTGCAAAGGCGACAGATGGATTCCTATTACAAATGGTTTCAAACAATTTTACAATGAAGCTGAACTTGATTCGTGTGGTTTACCTCGTGAACTTGATATAGAACGCGTATCCGATCAGCATCGTCGCAAACAGCGTGCTCTTGGTGAAATGTATCACCGTGCAGTGGCTCTGGAAGTTGCAGAGGAGGAATCTCAGGACATTAACGGAAATGAGTTTAAAATTGCAACCAGGATAAACCGTCTGATTGATATGTCTGACGACGCCTACGAAACAGTGTTTCGATACGCCCGTCAATTTGAACGAATCAATCACCCGACTCTGGCGTGTGCAGACCCCGATGCGAATAATTCGCTTTTTAGGTGTACGACTATGACGAGCGAAGAAGGAGACCTGTCTCCATTCCAGGAACTTCTTCTGGCGCTTTTGAATGAGACATACATCAAGAATATCCGAAAGTACAAGGGTCAATGCTGTAAACAGATTTACACGGTTGACATGTACCACACCAAGGCGTGGAAGCCAATGTGCACAATTGAAGAGTTTGTGTACAGTTACGCCCAAAAGGAGACTCGGTACGCCGCTTGGAAGAATCTGACTGCTCGGGGTGGTAATGCTCGCGAATCAATCAAGTTTCTTCAAGACTCTAAAGATATTCAGTTTCCTGAAATCAAAAAGAATCGTAATGTTTGGTCGTTCAATAACGGTCTCTTTGTTGGTAAGGAGTGGAGTACAAAAACTGGAAAGCACATTTGCCGTTTTTACCCTTATGAAAGTGCCGAGTTCCGATGCCTCGATCCAACCATTGTGAGTGCCAAGTATTTTGACAAGAATTTCAACCACTTTGATCACGTAGAAGACTGGTGGGACATTCCAACGCCTCATTTCCAGGCTATTCTCGAGTATCAAAACTTTGAGATGGATGTTGCCAAGTGGATGTATGTGATGGGTGGGAAGATGTGCTTTGATGTTGGTGATATTGACGGGTGGCAAATTATTCCATTCCTCAAGGGTATTGCCAAGTCTGGTAAGTCGACAATTATTACAAAAGTTTTCAAAAAGTTTTACGAGTCTGAAGATGTTCGCACACTTTCCAACAATGTTGAGCGAAAGTTTGGGTTGTCCTCGATTTATGACGGTTTCATGTTCATAGCTCCAGAGGTCAAAGGAGACTTGTGTCTCGAACAGGCTGAGTTTCAGTCTCTGGTGTCTGGTGAAGACATTTCTATTGCATGCAAGTATGAAAAAGCGAAATCAGTCGAGTGGAAGACACCTGGTGTTCTTGGTGGTAACGAAGTTCCCAATTGGAAGGACAACTCCGGAAGTGTTCTGCGTCGTCTCTTGGCTTTCAACTTTGGAAAGCAGGTCCAAGAAGCGGATCCTCATCTTGATGACAAGTTGGACAAGGAACTTCCAGCCATTCTTCTCAAGTGTATCCGGGCGTATCTTGATTTTGCACAAAAGTACAGCGATCAAGATATCTGGAATGTTGTTCCCGAATACTTCAAAACAATCCAGAAACAGGTGGCAATGGTGACAAACAGTCTCCAGAACTTTCTGGCTTCGGAAAAGCTGCGATACGGTCCAGATCTCTGTTGTCCCCAGAAGATTTTCATCACCTTGTTCAATCAACACTGTTCGGAGAACAACTTGGGCAAGTTCAAGTTCAATCCAGACTTTTACGCGGGACCTTTCAGTTCCAAGAATCTGGAAGTGCGTACAGAGACAAGGGTCTATCAGGGGCAAGCATATTCAGCCACCTCGTTCGTCTTTGGAGTTGATGTCAAAGAGGAGACGATTGGTGGTCTCCAAATAGCAAATGATGATATTTAAAACAGATAGCAAAGCTCTCAATACCGATAGCCCACGAATAAAAATATCACGAAATAACAAAGATGGCAGGGGAACCTGATCAGGATGTAAAAACGCTTTTGCATATTATTAGTACGAGTGAGCCACTCGGGCTTCCTCGTACGCGTTTTCGAGAGTATCTGCGTGAAAAAATAGATCGAAATCCAGCTGACATGATTGCCGAGTACAAACGGGACTACTTTGGTCCGAGACAAACCTTTTTAAAGGGACTTGATCTTCAGTTTTCACGTCTCTCGACCGGTCTCTATAATGCAGTTGTTGATATCGGTGCGCCTATCCCAATTCGAGACATTCTGGATAAAGTAAAAGATGAAGGTCTTGTTGAAGAAGATGGAATCAAGGTGACGGAGTGCACAGTTCGATACGGAAAGTTCAAGACTGCGGTAAAATTCACCTCTGAATACGGTCTCGTTGGAAACAGCACCAAACCATTTGTGAGTGCTGATTTCCAAGTCAAGGTGACGACTGGTGGTGAAACAAAAGGGGCAAGTTTCTCCTTTTACAAGTCTGGCAAGATTCGATTTTCGGGAAGTTATTCCGATGATGAACAACCGCGAAGACTCCTCAACTTTTTCTCAAAACACTATTACAAAGTTCCTACACGAATTCCCATCACACTCAACAATGTGACGGCTGAGTTTCGTGTTGGCTTCCCACTGAAAACAAGTCTGATTCATGACATTTTCAGTGAAAAGGATCTCTCCTACTTCAAGCGAGACTACAAGGTGATCGCCAAGTACGAAACAAAAAAGTCTAAATTTTTGTACATTACATTCACCAAAGGTGAAGAGAAATTTTCCATCATCATCTCTGGAAGTGGTGTTATCCAAATTCAAGGAACATCTGATGTACGCACCGCTTTCCGAGTAATTAAAGAGTTTTTTGAGGCTCTGAAGGACAATGACTTTATGATTGTTCCAAAGAGCGGGGCTCAAAATAGTGTTCTCGTGAAACCAAAGAACACCAAGGCGGCTCGTCGATTTGACAACTTACCTGCTCCAAACGTGACACGCCGAGGGACAACGTGCCCGGTTGGTCGCCGACCAAATCCTTACAGTTATTCTGGTACCTGCACCAAGGCTGGGTGTTACATAAAGCCAAATCCCCAGGGACAGCCATGCTGCTACACAGTTCCAAGCAGTCTGGAGTACTCTCGAAACAAAGTGGCGGGTGCGTACAACAAGGCGGGTGTTCGTGTTCCCAATGCAGTTCGAACTTTATTCGGAATTGGTCTCAACACAAATAACAAGCCGGTCAATGTTTCACACAAATCTCCAAATGTTCGGGTGTACATAAACAATAAAAGTGGATTCAAGATTGATTCTCGTCAGTGCCTCAGATATACCAAGGTGGCTCTGGTGGACATGGCTCGAAGGCTCCACATTGCACTTCCCGCCAAACTCACAAAACCAATCCTGTGTAATCTGATAAAAGATGCAAGCAAATTGCCAAATGTCAATGTCAAGGCGGCTGGCAAGGTTATTTCAGGGGGAAACAAGAATCTTCGTCTCGGAAGCCGAATGTGTTCCACATACAAACGGGACACTCTTGTTCGATTCGCTCGCGCACTTGGAGGAGCTGTCGACCTCGAGATGGACAAGACAGCCATTTGCAAACTCATTGAAGAGCTCTCAACCACTCGACGAGCTCGTCTCCAAGCCAATTTTAACAAGAACAAGGTGGAACGTAACCGTTTGGAGGCAAATCGTGTCAAAGCGCTCGCAAATCAAAAGATTCGTAACGAGGCGAATCGCAAAAAGGCGGAGGAGAACCGCAAAAAGGCGCTCAAGGAGGAGAAGCGCAAGGAGAAGGAACTCACTCGGTCCAAGGCGCAGAATGTTGTCAATGCCAAGGCGCGCTTGTCCCGAAATCTTGTCAAGGAGGATCTCATGATTATGACAAATGGTGATGCGACAAACCGCAACATCGATGAACTCATGAATGCAATTGGTCGCGCTCTTCAAAATGGAAGCATAAAGAGGAGCAAGACTGGTGTGCCACTCAAGAAGAGTGTTGACAAGTTTAAACTTGCATTTGGTCAAAAAGTTGTGAACCGATTAAATGCTCGGTCAGCGGGCAGTAACACAGATGAAAACTTTAACAATTTAATGCGCGGTCCCAGGTAAAATATTCAAAACATCTTGAACCTTGTGAATAATATTGTACAAAGTGTCAATGTCTCTCACAAGTTTTGGATTAATAATTTCAAACTCAATTTGGTAGGACTGCTCTTCTTCAGAATCTAAATCAGTTGGATTACCCGAAATAATAGTCATGTCAATTGATAAATTTTTACGCACAAAGGATTCACGATGCCTTTGTCTTGCAGATGTAAACTCAATCTCCTCTTTTTGAAAAGGAGTCTCGCGGGCAACTGCAAAACGAACATCAAGTGGTCCCTGAAGTGTATTATCCACCTTGCACAGTTTTTCTTTGATAACCTGAGTGCACTCTTCAGTATCGTCATTAATTACAAGTCGTATATTGTCTTGATAGTAGGCAACATCGTTGGTACATTTGACACTTTCCCAGCCTTGATACTTTTTGAGAGCTCGAAGAATCTTATCAAAGGTCTCCTTGCCAACATTTGTGTCAAAGGACCCGCGGTTTATTTTTCCGAGACGCATCTCGAATTCAATATTTTGTTCATTTTGAAACTTTTGAAAAAGTGGGTTGATTTTTTCAAAGATTTCCTTCATTTCTTCTTGAAGTACCTGAGTTTCATTTTTTTATCTGTGTTATTTCCTACTTAAAACTGATATTGGTTGCGTACCAACTTGCTCGTTAATTAAAAAAATAACACTTTATAATAATATGAATGGTTCCAGATATTTTAGTGAAGATGTGGGTTTTGGAAAACACAAAAAAACTGCTGTTGAACTTTTGAAAATAACTATAAAAATACTTGACAAGTTTGATATAAAGTACTTTCTTATATCAGGTACACTTTTGGGTCATGTTCGTCACAATGGATTTATACCATGGGATGATGATATAGATTTATTAGTTGATGATACAATACTTGAAAAGATACCTCTTATATATAAAAAATATAAAAATCAACTTGTGTTTTATAACCGTGAAAACTTTTTGTTAAAATTTTGTTTCAAAGACAAGATTATTCCAATTGAAAATAAAACACATCAACAATATCTAAAAAATAAAAATGATGTGTACAACTGGCCTTTTGTTGACTTGTTTGTATTCAAACAAATGGGTGATAAACTATTATTCTTTGACAAGGAGTGGAATTCTTCCTCCTTTTTCCCGAGTGTCAAAACAGATTTTGTTAATCTTGTAGTTTCAGTTCCCAATGATCCTCATTACTTTTTAAAAATAAATTATGGCGCCGATTACATGGAAATTTTAAAATCAAGTCAATTTATTCACAAGTATGAGTTTGGAACTAAGTTGTGCTTAGAAGTTCCACTTAAAGATTATCTACATTATATGAATAATGTTAGTAGTGTCACTAACAACAATTGATTCGAGACTTGATTTATTGAAAAAAACTATAGTAAGTATTTTTAATCAGACTTTACGCCCGGATTCTATACATATTTTTTATTCAACTGATCCTTTTCTTTATGATAAAGGTATTCCAGAAACTGTTATACAAGAATTTGACAATGAAATACAACTTGTCAATTTTTCTCAAATTCCTCTTTATTTTACAAAAACATCTAATATAGGACCATATAGAAAGTTGATACCAGCTCTGAAAACGTATACAGATTCTGTTATAATTACAATTGATGATGATCATGAGTATGAAAAAACTTTTCTTGACACGTACATGTACTTGTATTCAAAGCATAAATGCATAATATGTTCAGGTGCAAGAATGTTTGACTTGAAGCGATTTATTAAGAATGATTATAATATTCCAAGTGATTTTCCTATTATGCATATAATTCCAGAGGGTTTTGGTGGTATACTCTATCATACAAGTATGTTTGATGAACAATTTATAAATTATGATTATTCTTTACTTTCTGAAAACATTTTGAAAAATGATGATTTATATTTTCGAATGTACACATTTACAAGGAATGTGCCAGTTGTATATATAAAGATTCATAAAAATCATCTTATAACAAATCAAATAACACTCTATGAAGATTACAACAAACACAATGATATATCAAAAACTTTATGCGAATTAAATTTTAACATTCCTAATTCGATAGTAGACTGTATAGATGAAACTATACATGCCATCATGAATACTGGTATATCAACGGGTACTGATGTCAAAATGTTACAATATGAAGAATTTGCAAACGATAGATGTACTGATACAATAGATTTAGTACAGATACTTGGCAAAGAAGATACAAATTGTATAATGATAAATATGGAAAAAGACAAGGCGCGGTACGATTCTTGTGTTGAAGAATTTAAAAAAATTTCTTTGAAAACATTTGTTCATTTAAAATCAACATATTGGAAAGAAAAAGTTAAACTCACTGGTGATATTGCATATATTTTTGACTTTTTAAAAATTGATTCTAAAGTGTCTATGAATGCATTTTCAGAGTTTAGTGATCCCAATGTTTATATACAAGACGGTCCACTTGCTTGTTATTGTGCACATATGAAGGCGCTTATATATGGGTACCTTAATTTCAAAGATTACACCATAATAGTAGAAGATGACATTTTTATTTCAAATACAGGAAAGATTCAGCAGTACATACAAATGATTCCAGATGATTGGGACATTATATGTTTAAATGCAATGCCCATAATTGAAAAATACGATGAACCATTTTACAAGTTTAAAAGTACATTTCATTCAATTCATTTTTACATTGTGAAGAATAGTTGTATGCCTGTTATATTTAAAAATGTTTATCCAATAGTTGATCAAATTGATGTTTTAATATCAAATTTGTATAATCAACTTAACATTTATAATATTGAAGATACGGTGTACCAAAAGAATTTTGCCTCAAACACACAGAATAATTTAAATGTTATTTTTAATAGTCCTAATTATCAACCTATACGCAATTACATAAAAGAATTTGAAGAATTATTACTTGAATACATAGACATGAAACTTGTAAACAATCACGACAATAACATTATTATACGAGATTCTATAATGTTTGATGTTGTTTACAACTATATTATGAATAGTTGTTCAGTAATAAAAGTCGAAAAGGATTGTGAACTTGTGAATAATACACCTCTTTATGTAAAATTACATATTATTATAAACTGTTGTGTCAAAGGAATACATTTGGATACAGTTGTTAAAAAACTGTTAAATGACATTACAAGTATAATAGATTGTTTCGTTTTACACTCGGATACAAACAAGGCGTATAGATATGGCTCGACTTCTAATACATACAAATGCGGAGATATTATTACCAAGGTGTACAACAAAACTCTTCGATGGATACACCCAGAACATTGTGACAATGTTCAAATATTCAATAATGAAGTTTGTATACTAAAAAAGTTGGACAGGATTATCAACGTATCAGATGCACAATTTTCGACAAAATATCTCGGCGAATCTCTGTATAACAGTTTCAATTTACCAAGCGACTGGAAGGAACAAATCACTTGTATATTCAAAGAGTTGACTCTTCACGGAATTGAGTATCCAGAATTCAACATTAAAAATATTCTTGTGCTTGATAACCAACTTTCATTTGTTGATTTTGGTCTTGCAAAAATAAATGATCAAGCTGACAATACAAAGAACTGTAAAGTGTATATTGAATTACTGGAACTGTTGAGCACCAAGTTTAAAGGTGAAAAGGAACTCTACAGCACTTTTATAAACAACTTTAAAATAAGTGGAGAATATCCATCTAATATTTATTAGATTACATCATCTTGAGTGGTTAGTTTTCGAAGATACCTATGAGTTGAAGGTATTAAATCAAATGGAAGTTTTATAACATCTATGAATTCATAGGGAACTCCATTTTTACAAATATGCATACAAATCTTGTAATCTATACAAAGAGGTGTACACAACTCCATATAATCATCTCTATCAACACACTGAACACCTTTATAAATCAGTCCATTTGTCAGTTTCATACAGTACTGTGCAAGTACATGTTTTGAAGATAAAATTTTTTTTATATGATCAACTGTAATAAATGGTCGAGCAGCATCGTGCACAACTATTTTATCAGTTGATAATGAATAATGTTTTTCAATGTATCGCAATCCAGCTTCTATAGATTTTAATCGACAATTTATAGAATTTGGAACAAATATAACTCTTCTATTTTTATTTGGAATACTTTCATTTGTCACCACTATAATTTTATCAACAACTTTTAAAAGTGTTTCAATGCATGTTTCTAAAACTGTTTTACCATTTGGTAAAATGTACAGTTGTTTAATAGACCCAAAACGTGTGCTTGTACCGGCTGCAAGTAGTATACAAATATTCATACAATTATTTTGTTGTTCTTTTTTATATGACAAAAATAACTATATTAGGAGAACGATGTAGTGGAACTAATTATTTGGAAGAATTAGTCAAAGCTAATTTTAATGTACATTTAACATGGGAATGTGGGTTTAAACACTGGTTTAAATTAAGAAGAAATATTGCAACTATAGCTATCATACGAAATCCAATCGATTGGTTACATAGTTTATATAATTCTCCTCATAATATACCTGATGAAAATACAAAATTACCAGGTTTTTTTATTAAATGAATTTTATTCAGTTTATAACAACTGATTTGAAAATAAAGTATTCAAATATATTTGAATTGAGATTTTTAAAAAATAAATTTTTATTAGAAATGAAAGATAAACCTAATTTTATTTTAATAAATTATGAAGAATTACAATCGAATACAAATCAAGTATTAAAAATAAGCTTAACTTGCAGTTCAAGGGACCAATTGTTGATAGAGTAGACTATTATGTTGGAATGGGATACGAAAGAGGACCCCATATAAAATATACAAAAAGAAAGGTTGATTTTTCTCCAGAAATTTTAAAAATTATAAAAGAAAACTTAAACAAGGAGCAAGAGCTCTTAATGGGATACGACATTACTGAACAAACTCAGTCATCTTGATATTTTCTCGAATGTTTACCAAAGTTCTATAAAATGTTTTACGATTATTGGAGTGCTTCTTGTCAACTCGGAGACCAACGGGTTTCCACCATCTTGGTTCATTATCACACATGTATTGACACTCAACTATACAGTCTTCTGTTATCCAATCCGGTGCTTGATCCAGAGACAGTTCAGACTCAAAAATGAGACGACCCTTTTCTTGGACATAGAGTCCCCACTTGTTTCCCCATTTTTTAGCCTGAAAATCAATTGTATTTTGATCTCGCGGTTTCCATTTGAACATAGTCTCATGGGTACCAGTACGAATAGGCTCGTTCACTGGTGTGAAAATAAGACCATCCACCTTGTATGGAACAGTTGGAAGATACTCCTTGTAAAATGTTGAAAAGTTTTTCAAATTGAAAAAAGTTTTTATTTTTATTGTTATTGGGTCAGTTTTCATTTTAAGAATTCCGTTTACAACCCCATCAGCCGATGTGAGTCGGGAAACCAAATTTTCATTCATGGTATTTTCCCCAGAAACTTTTACAGCATCGTAGACCAAAAAAGTCTTGTCAACAAGTTCACCATCCAATATTGTTCCTTGATACGCAACTTTGGGCAAGTTGAGTGTCACCAAAACCATTTTAAATGCACGATTGACAAGGAGACACAACTTTTTTTCCCGAAACATCAGAGACACGAGGAGATGACGAACTCCATCAGATTTTTCACATACAAAGTAGTCATTCCTTTTTAGAATCTGAAAGTGCATTCGTTCTATAGAAATGGGTTGGGGTCCCGGAAAATAACTGTTGGCGTCACTGTCACTTTTCCATGAAGTGTAAATAAATGAAAGAACATTCTTCTCAAGTTCTGAATCGGGAAGTACTTTCCAAAAGTCGCCATCCTTCACAAGTTGAGATTTTATGTCACTCATGTGCTTGTATTTATTAAATTGTATTTTTATTTTTTAACTTGGTGCAAATCCAACTCCAGCTGATTCAAGAATGTTTCCGAGACACTCGTGTGGATATGTAACAGTTAATTGTGCATCTGTAAATGCATACATCTTGACACCTCGTTCCATAAACTTTTTAAACATGTCAGAAACTTTGGCAGGAACTGTGACACCTTCACCCTTTTTGTCGCGGAGTGCTTTGAACAAGTGTTTTGCGTCAATAGCCCAGCACTTTGGATCTGTTTCTGTCACAATATTCAAGTTTTCTCCAATTGATTTACCAACCTTGGTGTCAAACTCAAGACCCATCTGAGAAACTGGTTCTTGAGAACCCGATAGAATCTTCTTTTTGAAGATGTCCCAGTCTATACCAGGTGTTACACATGGAAGCACTAAACAGTGGTACCCTTGAATAAACTTTTCAAAAAGTTTTACGAGAGATGGATTGTCAACATGAATACTATAATCAATCCAGACAATGCGATCACTGTGTTTTAGTTTTTTGAGAAGGAGTGCCTGCCTCTCAAACAAATCATCATTTATAAAAACAAATTCATTTGTAACTCCACTTATTTTATTTATGTTGAGTAACGTGTGAAGCGTCTTGACTGAAATGGCTGCATTTCGAGTTACAATACAGGTTACTACGTGCATTTCATTATTAGACAGTCTGTGTTTTAAGCCGTTCACTTAGTTTACCACTAAAAGGTAAATTTCCAACGTGTCCCAATGTTGTTGTAGTATCCGCATAAATCTTTTCACCCAATTGTTGCCACCTTCGGCAGAAAGCGTAATCTTCTGATAGATACCTTTTTGTATCTGGATCAATCATACAATCAAAGACTGCATTGTATGTATCAAAATCGCGATTCTGGTGATCATTGACACAATCAAGTTCTGGGTACCTGACTTGCATCTTTTCAAAAACACTTCGTTTTATGAGCATGAAACCAGTCGGACCATCAAGAATGGGTGCAAATCCATCAACTACTTGAATTTTTTGAGATCCAAAGTTTAGTACGAGCGAAGCAGACAACATAGCCATATTTCGTTCATCACCTCGTTTTGCAGCTTCAGAAGCTTGATTCCAATCAACAAATTTTTTGGGGTAACAAGCAACACTCAATTCGTGACCCGAACGAATAAGACGAATGACAGCCTCAGGCTCAAAGTGAACATCGGCATCTATAAACATAAAGTACTCGGCTTGAGACTTTTGCATAAAACGACCTACAGCTACATTACGCGCGCGTTGGACGAGACTTTCATTTTCAATCGTATCAATGTACAATTGAATGTTTTCTTTTGATGCAAGGACTTGGAGGGCAAGTACACTTTCAGCATACTTTTGGAGACATTGACCACCATAACACGGTGTACTCAAAAATAGTGATGTCATTTACAAATCAGGCTTGTTATCCTCTAAGTACTTCTTAACTATTCCTTCAATCTTATTAAGCGTCGGAGCCGAAATCTTGCACGTCGTTGCCACCTCTTGCTTTGAGATGCTTCCCCCTACAAGGTACAATATCACCGCAGATGCAATGCTATTTGGAGTCTTACCCATGAGTTCCACACATGGTTCCAAGTGCTTGCAAATCTTACGACCCTTCATAGCCATTCTTCGTTTTACAGTTTCATCAATCGATGTGAAATCATTAAACATTCGAATAATAACATCATAGGGCTTGGTGATTTTTTGAACCTGTGGAGTTCCGAGAATAGTTTCCCGAAACATTTGATGTGTACGAGAAATATCCTTTGATGGTATTTCAAATGCATCTGCAATCTCCTTGGTTGTACGAGGAATATTTGCAAGTTTACACGCTGTGAGAACACAATTCGCCTTGATACCACAACGAACAGCTCCACGGGTCAATTTTTCCGCGTTAAATTTCTTATACATCACCTTGGCATCGCGAATAACTATACTTGGCAGATTCAAATTTGTCATTGCTGCAAGTTCAATATCCTTGTAAGCATGAAAAAGTGCACGATCCTTGTGATTCATTGAACTGTGAAAACTAATTTTTGCCATTCTACGAACTGCATAACTCCCACCTTTTGCATTTATGAGAAGACCAGCCCCCCATTGAGCCGAAAACAATTCAGTATCAGAAGGCATTCCGCAACGTGCTGGATCAGACACAACACCACCTTCTGACACACCACTTGTCCACTCTGCACTTTCATCAATAAAATAACCATCAATAACTCCACAACTAGTGCAAACGGGGAGATTTTCTGAACCAACAACTTTGGTTCCACCACATTTGCAAAAGTACACTGCATTTACTTCTTTTTGTTTTGGAAGCGTTTCATTACGAAACTGATCGAAGCATGCCCACGCTTCATCAATAAGTGTACCCATCTTTTAATACTAGTTTATTTTATTCCTAAGTATTTTTCACGCACGTTTTTTAAAAACAAACTTTTCATCAATCTGGTGATTCATATATCTCTCAATGTCATCTACTTTCTTCTTAAATCGCATAGCACCAGGACTGTGTGGTTTCCACGAACTCCACGCCTCGTCGACTGCAAGGTGGTCACACGGCTTGCAAAGCACTTCTTCATCGTCTGGAACTATAAAGTCCTTGAGACTTCCTTCAGAGTCTTCGTCAGAATCATCTGTTTCAACCTCACTTTCACTTTCACTGTCAATGTCTTCTTCGTACACAAACATATTTACACGAACTTTTTTTATGCCAAGTTCTGCAACGTCGACAACATCTTTGTGATGGGTCGTAAGACTGTCAAAATCGACTCGTTCTGCTTTACTTTCAAATGAAAAAACTTTGGCATTTTTGAAAATTTTATCAATGGGAGAAAGATATGTCACCAAAAGGTACGTTCCTTCATTTGAAAGAACCTTGGCAATTTGTTCTTCGGGTTCAACAAGAACTTCAACAAGTTCTCCGGGTTTTATATCCTCATTTATAATCATTACTTTGGAAAAATAAATTAAAATGGACATTTTTTCGAAGGTGCAAGACTTGGCGTACACGTTCCATGCGCTTCAATACATGTTGCATTTCTCTCTGGATGCTTGGGATCGCACATTTGATCAAGGAGACCAGAATCGTCAACATTTGTGTTTTCAAGAAAGTCAAATTGATACGTTACACAACCTTCGTCATTTTTGTACACATACTGATTACACGTGCTACATTGAATGGGAGAAACATCCACTGGAACTTTTTTACCATCAAATGTGTACACATCCTCATTGAAGAGATCCTCACCTTCAAAGTTGCAGTACCCAAGTGCGTTATTATCTGGAGCTGGTGTATTCAGAGATCCAGTTGGACCACTTGGACCATTTTTCCAAAAGTAGACCCAATCCGGTATAATTTTACGACCCGTTACCGTACAGTATCCAACATAAAACAAGATTACAAGAAGAAGAAACAATAGTATTGTTAGTATTACCATTAGTATTAGTTTACATTTTCTTTGCTGTAAAATTCATAAGTCCCCATGTGATGAGGAGGAACACCACAGAGTGGAGCGCAAGTCCAAAGGTGCTCGAGCATCCTGTCGGTCCCGAGACCCAACTTCCAAAAAGTCGACGCGTCAACTGGTACATCTCGGGACTCGAGACGAGAAAGAAGAGTAGCGCCGCCACAAATGACACCAAAAATTTCGCCTCCTGTTTTTTGCCATTGCAACCACATCCACAGTCTGCAAAGATACCCATTTACAATATACAAAGAAAATACTTAAAGACGACCAGCTAGTATATAGTAACAAAGTAGAAATGGCTCTCTCAATTCAGCAGTCGACTGATTTCAATGCCTCCGCTGTCGTCTTCTCCAAGCTCCGCAAGAATAAGAATGGCGGCAAGTCTGTTTACCTCAATGGTTCCAACAACCGCAAGCTCCAGCTGGAGATTCCTAAGATGCGCGCCCCCTTTGGTCTGAGTACCTTTACTGATGAAACCTCCAAGAAGACGAGTTACTCGTTGGATCTATCCTTTGACACTGATCCCGAGATTCAGGATTTCATGACCCGAATGAAGGAGCTTGACGATATCATCATTAAGACTGTTGCTGAGAACTCTCAGGAGTGGCTCGGTAAGAAGTATGGCATCCCCGTCATCAAGGAGGCGCTGTACAAGCCAATGGTCAAGCCTGGAAAGGGTGATTATCCTGGAACCCTGAAGCTCAAGGTGCTCAGCGATCCAAAGACTGGCGAGTTTGTCCCGGAGGCGTACAACTACAACCGCGAGAATGTCGATATGACTGCCATTGAGAAGGGGCAGAAAGTGACGTGCATCATTGATATCAATCAGATTTGGTTCATTGATAACAAGTTTGGTGTCAGTGTTCGCCTCCTCCAGGTTCTTCTCGAGCCTTCCAAGAAGCTTCCTCGCTTTGCCTTCAAGAATGTCGAGGCTCCTCCACAGGAGGATGTTGAGGATGAGGAGGAAGAGGTTGAGGTGGATGAGGACTAGGCAAAAAATTCTTCAAGTATCTAAATGAAAAAAGCTCCGAAAAAAATTAAAACGAAACCAAAGCCCCGTCCAAAACCAAAAGGGTGTGGATGTGGAACTTAAAAACAAAGAACACTTAAAATTTAATGGCGTCCTTTATCCAAAAGAGACTCGCTCTAAAACTTAAACTTCATAAAATAGATTCATGCGGAATTGCTGCACCTATTTTATTGAATGAGATACTTGCAAAAAGTGGTTACCAAACCAAGTTGGTCCAAGGTTATTGTTCCATAAATAAAGAAACTTGTTGGCATATTTGGGTTGAAGTCAGTGCGGAAAAGTTTGACATTGGATACACTATCGCATGTCTCTATGACAAGGAGTTTGAAAAGTGTACCATGATTCTTCACACAAACTTGGCTCCAGGTGCTGATACACCAAGTAGTGATACTGCGTCACTTGACAACTGGGAACTTTATGAAAAAGATCATCGCTCTTTTTGGAAGAAGCAACCTATAAAGGTTCAAAACGCCCGCGCTAAATTATTAAATGAAAAATGGGTGTAATCAAAAAAAATAAAATTGTATATAAATGCATATTCCAGGTAATGTAGTCAATACAAATATAAAAAAGTATTTGAATGGATTGAGTGCGTTAAAACTTTCCGTGGCAAGAAGAAATGTTCGCAAACCTTCTCAGAAACGAGTTGTAAAAAATATGCTTCCTCGTAACATTGGTCGTAAACCTGTCAATGTTAAAATTAGCCGAATGACAGGAAGAATACCCGCGCATTTACCAATCAATAAAGGTGGTCGATACACACGAGGTCATAACACCATTCAAAATTGGTTGTCTCAATATGCAACCAATGTTGAGAAACAACAACGCTTACGTATGCTCCAAAACCAAATGGAGTACAATCAAGCGCAGTTGGCAAAGAAAATTAAAAATCGTCTCAATAAGATAACAAAATAAATAATATATTATTATAAACTGAACTGGCACTCGAGTAAAGATAAATTTTTTTATCCATTCCAAAATTATAGAAACAGTCTGAGTATAGAACCAGCGACATTGACAGCAAACAAAAAATGGGTCTGATTAAAAAATAAATACTTAATAATAAATGAATGTAGTCAAGCGTTATCAACACGGCGGTCTCAATTCCAAGATTAATCCAATGTTGCGTGGTGAGCGTCCCCGTACAAACAAGTACAACAAAAATATACAAAATTTGAATAGTCTTATGAAACCAGGAAATTCTGTAAATCTGTACCGTGGTATCACTTTATCAGGTGTTCCAAAAGTTCTCAAGAGTCGTGCATTTACATCAGCCTCTTCAAACTTGAATATTGCAAAAGAATTTGGTGACATTGTTATAGTTTTCACACTTCCTCCACATATAAAGAGGCATCATATCAAGAATACACACAACTATGAGTTTGAGACATTGATACAGAGGAATACCCAGTTTACAAATTTTAGACACATCCGAACAAATAAAAATGGTACACGAATCTACTCTGCCAAGATTGAACTTTTAAAAAACAACGCCCCCAAACTTGAAAACAGGTTACAAAACTTGAAAAGAAATTCAAATAATGAGTCTAGTAATTTTGAGAATTAAACAAGTTGACATGACCCGTGCGATACTTTTCCCTCTTGGCTCTGAGAATTTCTTTTCGTGACAATTCTGAAAAAGTTGTTGGAGTCTTTTTTGAAATTCTTTTTGTTGGTCGATACACTGAAGATTTGCTTGTGTACCCATAGTGTCCCGTGTCTGATTTCCAGTCCTCCTTGAACCATCGAGCGAGTGGTCCCTTTCGTTTTCCGAGGTATGTGCCTCCAAGTTCCTTGTACTTTTTGACAAGGAGCCCACTGCGGTACGCTGAATGCTGTGGATACTTTTTATAAATAAAACGCTTGACTTTTTCATATAGTGCGGTATTTTTAGGAACTGACATTTAAATTATGTAAACATTTAATATAAAGAAGTACGTCTTTATATTAAAAGATGGATGTATCAACAAAAACTATAAAAGTGGATAAATATGATGTTGATGTCATTTGCGATGATTTATACATCAGATTATGCCTAGAGCGTGGATACGAGTGGGATCAGTGGATGCGATCTGATTTACCTCATATATATAAACCAGGTACTGATATAATTGATATTGGTGGTAACATTGGATACAACTCATTAATGTATTCTGATTATGGATCAGTTCATACATTTGAACCATTGTTCCACAAGGTGATAACAAAAAATATTTCACAGAATAATTTAAAGAATCCCGTAAAGGTGTATCCTTTTGGATTATCAAATGAAGATTCTGAAATTTTAATTTACAAGCCAAAACCTGAAAAGTTTAATTGTACAAATTATGGAGGATGTTCCATGACGTTTTCTGATGCATATATACCAGAAGGTATACCTGTTACAATTAAAAAACTTGATGATGTTTATAAAGGTACTCCAAGTATAATGAAAATTGATGTTGAAACACATGAATATAAAGTACTTTTAGGAGCTGAAAACACAATCAGAAAACATAAACCATCCATGTATATTGAAATCTTTGATTTTGAAGCATCTCCTATTGTTCAATATTTAAAAGAAATGGGATACAACACTGTTTTACCTAGACCTGAAAACAATTATCTTTTCATTCATAATCCCTAATTGCAAGTCCCACTGGAAAACGTGGTAGACCTCCATCTGTAAGATTCTGAAACTGAACTGTCAACTTTTTTCCAAGAAACTTTTCATAATTTTGAAACCAATAAGTTCTCTGTGCACGAGTTCCCTTGGGACGAACACTAAATGAACCCTTGGGACATCCACACTCCCAAATAACAGTCCCAGCATCAGGACCCTTGCCTTCTGATGCTCCGATGATGAGGTACTCCTCCGTCTGAAATGCCTTGTACTTCAAGAGATGATTACTCCTTTGATTCAAAGCGTACTTTCCTTGGGAGTGCCGAACCATAATACCTTCATGACCCTCGGATGCAAACTTGTCGTGCCACGTCTGGACCTCACTCTTCTTGAGAATTTTAAAAGTTGGAACAAGGTTGACAACTTTTTCAAATTGAAAAAGTTTTTTCATTCGCTCCTCAAAAGGTTCATCAAGATTGTTCACATCGAAATAATCAAACACATGAAACTTAATCTTGGACAAGTTGTGTGAAGTATTCTTCTTGGCTCCACAGACTCCGGTAATTTCCTGAAACGTCAACTCATCCGAGAAAAGTTCTCCATCAAGAAACTGACCATCTTGTAAAAGTGGGGCAACAAGTTGTTCAATGTGGGGCATCTTGAAAACTTTTCCGGTTCGACTCAGAGTCTTCACCTCTCCTTGATGCCTTCCAATAATCATTCGGACACCATCCAACTTTGGCTGCACAAAGAAGGGCTCTGAAATGTTATGAGCGCGATCCTCCCACTTGTTGGCAAGCATTGGTAACACAATTACTTGATCAATCAGAGCATTCCTATCAGGAGTGAATCCAGCCTCTATTTGTTTCTTGTAGAGACTCTTTGCTTCGAGGGTAGCCTGCTCAAGTTTTGTAGTCTCATTTGAACGACCGATGTTTTTACCAGAAGTAATTTCAGTTGAAGTAACAGTTTCCTTTCCATCAATCTGACCATATTTACGTACAATGAAAACTCCATTGGCATCATCCTCAACAAAAATTTTCCAGTACCTCACCTTACCGCTCTTGTCTTTTGAGTAAAGAGTCTCCATTTTAATAATTTAGAAACTAAAATCTTTAGATATTCTAAGATGGAGTGTCACGTGATAAACTTGGATAGGTCCATTGACAACTTTTACAAACAGCGACCATACCTCATGGAATCTGGGGTTTTTCCACAGAGGTTCTCCGGTATTGATTCGAAAAATGGACAACATTTAGAGTATTCGGAGCATCTTACGGATACATGCAGAGATTCATGTCCCAATGGAGTCATTGGGTGTGGATTGTCTCATATTCTTCTTGCTAAAAAGTTGTATGAAAAAGGTTCTCAACTTGTTTTAGTTCTCGAAGATGATGTGTACCCACTTGTTCCGGATCTGAATCTTGAAATTAAAAAAATTATTTCAGAGACTCCAAAAGATTGGGACATTATAAAACTTCATTGTGACTTTTGTAAAAATAATTCAAATGATCCAACTGGTGGGAGTACAGCTGCCTACCTCATAAATAAAAGTGGGCTTGAAAAACTTTCCAATATGAAACTCAATTGGCACATAGATCTTCAATGGAACATGGAATCTAATTTACATGTGTACAAGTCGAATAAAAATATTTTTTGGGCAGATGAAAAAACAAGTGAAAATAGAAAAAGTATAAACTTTTTTGGAAAAGATACTTTTAATTCAACGGGACAAAAAAGTTTGGATAACTTGTTATCTTTCAAAGTTGTAAAAGTTTTTGGATATGAAATTTCTGCTTGGGAACTTGTAACTTTTGTTTTAATTTCAATTCTAATATTTTTAAGTTTTAAATAGTCCATCTACCAAATGTTTTAGTCTTGTAATATGAGTGGTACGCCTTGATTGGGTCAACTTGATGATGTTCTACAGGCATGCATTGAGGAATTGCAAACTTTCCGTAGTACGCCTTGGGACTCCACATAAATGTAAACTTTGGTGGGACGTTACGAGATAACCAAACAATGTGTTTTGTGCATGCATGACACTTTCCAAACCGGCGATTGTACTCGAGTGCAAGCGCCATACCGAGCCGAACCGTAAACATATATGTGGATCGCGAGGAGCGAACCCACATACACATAGGATGATTCGGGTGAGCAATCTTGTACCCCTTGGACCCATTCTTGGCTCGAGGAGGATTCCAGTTTTCGGGAACACCAGATATGTGCCACGCAGTGTACAACATTTGAACAATTTCAAGAAGAATTTTTATAACATGTTGATCACAGTACAACTTGGCACACTCTTTGACATTGAGAGACAAAAAGAAGATGTTCATTTTACTGAGTGCGGAGCACTCGATTACCAAGTTCCTTTTACTGAGTGCGGATCACTCGATTACCAAGTAGTTTCTTTTTGTCGTGGGTAAATTTGAGACACAAAAATATTTGTAAAAAGTAATGAATGCTCCGCTGCCTGTTATAGATTATGAGCGAATGAAGAGGGTCTATCCCCAAGTTGTTGGAAAAGAAGGCTACAATTGGTACACATACTTGTGTATATTTTTTATAGTTGTTGGTCTCTTGGTTCTCATCAAGCGTTTCAGAGATAAGCAGTCAAGGCATTAATAAGTTTTGTCTCTGTAGGAAATTGTACCTGAAGTGTAAAAAGAAAGTTTTCTAGAAATTTTTTACGATTCTCTTCATCGAGAGCACTTGTTGCTATATAAACAGCAAGAATAACGTCTTCAGATTTCATTTGTTTGTCTCAATAAATTTATTATTTTTATTTAACATCTTTCAAGTCGTAAAAGTTTTCATTTCCATACATTATAGCTGAAAACGCTTTTTCAATTGGTTTAGCAGCCGAACTTTTGAAAAGGTCACTCACTATGGGAACTTGGCAACTCATGTGCTTTTGAACAGATGTGAAAACTTCAGGTGCATTATTCACACTGTCCAACTTTTTGTTGTACCCTTCAAAAAATTCAATATTCTTAACATCATCTTTGTGTGTCAACTTCATCTGTATTCTTTTGTTGTTGGGTTTTTCATTTATAGATCCAGCATGTATGAGTCCCGAATTAAAGAGGATAGCATTTCCGGGACGACACTGAATACTTTTTGTTTCATCAGTAAGGTATACACCGAATTGTGACTGATCACTCTTTGGAATAACATCGAGACACCTCTCCATATCTTCAAGATAAAAGAGTATTGTGTATGAAGGGTATTTTACATCCGGGTTAAATTGTTGAGCATTGAGATCTCTGTGACATGTGTGGATCCTTGATTTTTCAATCATCAAGATGTAATCCTGAAACACATAAGATGATCCTAAAAGTGTCTGAATTTGTTTGAGAACAATTGGATGTTCATGTAAAAACTTTTTAATTTGTTTTGTGTTATTTGCATCCCATTGACTCTTGAGGTAGTTGACATCACTATCAGATAAACAATCGAGAACCTGAAACCCGTGTCTGTGCAACCTGGACTTTCTATTGGCAAACTCCTTTTTTGCCATTCTGAAGACAATGCTGACAAGTATAGCTAAAAGTAAGAACCACAACCACGTCTTCATTTACTCTTTACCAAGAAGTTTCTTAATGTTTTGAAGAACACGTGGTTTAATTTTATTACCAAGTGAGATGTGATTCATCATGTCAACATCAGCAGTTTCAAATCCATATAGTTTCATTATTTCGAGCGCCTTGGGTTGATCATTTTTACAGTACTGAGAAATAACCATGAGTGAATCAACATCCATTTTTGCTGAAATTTTTCTGTTTGTAAGCGATTGGTACCTGTGATATCTCATCTTGAAATTATTAAACTTTGTCCATGCACTTCCTGGTCGAATAGTTTCCCTGTCGAGTGAATGATTAATAGAAATGGCTGGTATAATGACACCAGAGAGACTAAAAATGCTTGTGTATGAGTAACCATTATACAATTCTTCATCTTGTATGTCAGCAATTGACATACAGTCCGCCAAGTCATCAAAGTTTTTGGCGTTGGCATCTAAATAATTTTCATGAATTATTCCCCATGTGTATCCATGTTCTGAAATTGTTTCACCAATGTAATCACTAGGATTCAGTTCACCTCCTTTGCAAATCAAACTATGAGCAATATCTTTGGGAGTCATAAACAAGTCTCTGAGGTCTTCAAAGTTGTCGAGTGAATATAAAAAGTTTCGAATATTGCCATTTGCTTCAAGGGCAGCTTCTTCAATTCGATCTCTTTTTAGATTTGGAAACTTTTTCATTCCAATTGAAATGGTATCCTCAAGGGACAAAGGTTCAATCTTCATACAATTAAAATTTTCTACAATTTTGTTTGAAACTATTATTGTGGATCCGAGTGACAAAGGTTCGGAAACATCCAAGTCATCCACAAGAACATGAACTTTAGTACCTTTGATTCTTTCTAAAAATGATGTACTCTTGAGCAACTCGGATGTCAACTCTATATAATTTTTATCATACAAAATGTGTTCCACTAAACAAGTTTTTCCAACGCCAGTGTCCCCATATACACAAAATGAGGCGTTTGACTCTAGAAGACTTTGTATGTTTTTGATGTAAACTTCCCTCCCGATTATTTCTTCATTTATTTTTTGTATTCTAATAGTAACAAAACGATCCATGGATCAACTTACTAATGAAGCAATAGATATGATTTTCGAAAATGACGCACTTCAAGATCGTGTTATAAAACCAATGAAGAAAAAGGCTTTCCCTTACTTATTAACTGGTATAGCTTTTAATTTGATTTTGCTTGTTCTCCTCATTTACATAATTTATAAAATTCGAAATTTAAATAAACATTTTGAAGTATAATAATGAAACTGAAGAGAAAACCTTCATTTGTCTGTGTACCAATGACTATAACTGATAATGATATCAAGCAAATAAAAATTTCAAGGTCTGTGTTTCAGATTATTGTGCACTACTTGTATTCTATTTTTAAAAAATTTTTCCATTACAGGAAACAAATATTTGAAGATTTTGTACTTTACGACAATGGAATGCAAATAAACAAGTCTTTTATTCCATATGAGTATCTCATTTCATTCAATGACAACAGTATTCTTCTTTTAGCAAAAAAAGAGAATGAAAAGATTGTACCAGCTGATTCATTTTTAAAGTTGGAATTCAAAAAGTCTATAAATCCCAAAGTTATAAAAAATAATTTATATTATCATTTGAAGTACAATACTATAAATCTTGACATGTTACAATTTAAAAATATTAATGTTCAATTCTAATTTCGATGTCTTCATCTTCAAACATAGATTCATCAGCAGGGTGTGAATGTATTACAAGACCTCTATTTGTAACAAGATTTTGTCGACTAAGTTCAGTTAATTCTGATATTAAAGCTTGTCGGGTCGGTTGATACTTTGCTAAACGTTGAATAGCTGTATTATTTTCAAGACGCACTTGTTCATTCTTTTTCTTTGCACGTTCCTCTTCTTTTTCATTGTCAAACAATTCGATTGGTCGAACATTTGTCAACTCGGGTGTTGAGAAAACATTACTTGTGGGTGGATACTGTTTCTCAAACTTTAGAATGACACCTTTTGAAACAGGTGGAGACTGTTCGATGAGTCTGTCATACTCGGCTCGACATATTTCCACCATGTTCTCACCATGCTGCGCTCTATCCAATCTAGGAAGCGCCAATTCGAGACGAATTTTACGCGCCAACTTGCCATATTGGATACTCGTGACTCGATGACTCTCCATCAACTCGGTCACCTTGAGAAATTGTGCAACAGTTGTCATGATGGCGGCGAACAAGTTGAAGGCGCCTATTATAGATGGAACATATGCAGTCCAATCTTTTGGAAAAGTGCTCTGTGCAAAGTTGGCTGTTCCAGTTACTGTGCTTATTATAATAACGGGAAGCGTGAATCCCATGCTCCAAACCTTGTTTATCTGATACGCCTTGAAATGCATGAGACGGTAACATGAACATGATTCTCCCCACTCTTTTAAAATTCTTTCATGTTGTTCGTGCCAAATACGAGGTGTCTTTTTTTTCTTGCCTTGCTGATCATCAGCCATACAATACACAAGCAAAAAAAAAACGCGTCTTAAAAGTACTTAGGAAAAAAAGAAACTAATAATAAAAGACGAATAACAATGCCCGAATACGATCCTCCTAACGCGTTCTACACTCAGATCAACCTTCCCAAGTACATCAAACCCGAAGTTTTCATTGGCAAGGAGGGATGTCATCTCAAGCGCATGACGGAGCTCTCCAAGTGCGATTACCTCTGGTACGACTTTAAACGCGGTGTGGTTGAGGTGTGGGGCAAGGAGCATCGTCTACCCAAAGCACTTCGCATGCTCAAAAAGCGCATGGATTCTTTTGATCCACCTCTTCCACCAAAGACATATCATGAAGCCAATGATGAGTATCGTATTATGATTACCACTTTTTATGAAAACAATTCCGTTCGGTATCATCTTAGCGGATCAAAGTCTGATACCATGAAGTACTATCTCGAAAAGATACTTGCAGAGTATCCATACAACCCATATTTTACACATATTGTTTCACAGAGTGATTGCGGAGCGCAGCATTTACTCGAAGTTAAACGTTCAAATACCAGTGATTAGAAAGAATGTGCGGACACCTTGAAATTATTATTGGGAGCATGTTCTCTGGTAAATCATCCGAGCTTATTCGTAGACTAAAACGTCACCGAGTCATAGGTGACCGAATCCTCGTTATAAATTCAAAAAAAGATACTAGAAATGTAGAGAGTGTAGTAGAAACACATGACAAGGAGACTTTTGAATGTCTCAAGACAAATGACCTTCTTGAAGTTGCAGCCACACTGGCGTACCAAAATGCCAAGGTGATTGCAGTTGATGAAGCGCAGTTTTTTGGGAACCTCCGCTTTTTTGTAGAACAGGCTATGAAGGACAAGAAGCACGTGATACTCGCAGGACTGGATGGAGACTTTCGACAGCAAGTATTCGGGGACATACTCTCCCTGATTCCAATGGCGGATGACGTGACCAAGCTCAAGGCGCTGTGCATGGAGTGTCTCGACGGGACCCTGGGACCTTTTACAAAGAGGACAGTAGGGAACACGCTCCAGGAGTTGGTAGGCGCCTCTGATATATACAAGGCGGTGTGTAGAAAACATCTAGCGTAATTGTAAATGACAAAAGTACTTTTAACCAAAAGCCCCCATTCTGAAAAAAAGTTTCGAGTCGTCCTAGAAAATGGTCGTTCAGTTAATTTTGGTGCTCAAGGGTATCAAGATTTTACACAACATAAAGACTCAAATAGAATGCGTCTTTATGTCATAAGACATCGTTCCCGAGAAAATTGGACTCGCGGTGGTATTAACACGGCTGGATTTTGGTCACGTTGGCTCCTTTGGTCGAAACCAAGTCTCAAAGAAGCTATTCGTTATATGAATAAAAAGTTTGGTTTAGACATCGAGTGCAAAGCACTCAAATGATCGTTCAACGGTGATTGGGGCGATCACGGCGGTGCCCTCCTGGATTGTAAGGTCCTCGATGAGTAACAATCTCGTGACGATCGTAGCCTGGACCACCGCCCCAGTCAAAGTTCCATGTCACAGGCCAGCCAGTACGAAGACCCCAGTAATTTGGTTCTCTTTCCTCAATAAATGTAACCTCTTTCACTTGAGGAGTTGGGCGAAGTGCAAGAAAAACGAGAACCACAAGAAGTCCAATAACAAGTACGTTGATGATATTCATTAATTACAACGAAGAAGATATTTCTTGAGGCCACTCACTGTACATTATTTGCTCATTGTAGTATGGAGTCTGGGCATCGAGGTACACTGGATATTCACGCGGAACAACGTGGTCATAGTGCTTGTCCCAATGTGCCTCCTGTTTACAAGACGCAGAGGGCATTTTTAATACAAAAAAAACAAAAAGTACCAGAGCAATAATAAAGATGAGTTTCATTTATATAATATGGCGATAATTATTTCAGATTCAAAGTACACTATAATTCTTGGAGCTGATAACAATCTCTTTATGAGAACGCGTAGGCGCCACATACAATTCGATTCGTACAAGGCTCTCTTTGACATGTCAAATATTGTTGTCAACACAATGCAATGGAGAATGGAACATTTTCCTGAACGGTACCAGGAACAGGAAGAGGATGGACTCTTACAGGCTTTTTGCGATTACAATGCATGGTACCTGTTACGCAAATCACGCGCGTTGACTCATCTTCGAATGGTTGCAAAACTTTTGTACTGGCATCGACAGTCTGTAGAAAAGTTGTGGGATCCTGCAGACCCTGAAAATATACCTAGAATTAATGAAATGTTCCTCCACGAAGTCTGAGAACAAGATGAAGCGTCGACTCTTTCTGAATGTTGTAATCCGAAAGTGTCCTATTATCCTCAAGTTGTTTACCAGCAAATATGAGACGTTGCTGATCTGGTGGAATTCCCTCTTTATCTTGGATTTTCACTTTGATATTTTCAACTGTATCATTTGATTCGACTTCGAGCGTAATTGTTTTGCCTGTAAGCGTTTTCACAAATATCTGCATCTACTTGATGTACTCTAACATTTTATTATAATTTGCATTCGAAATCTTCATTTGTTGGAAATTGGATGGTCGCATTTTTTTCAGAACCTTGATAACATTTGGAGTACTTGCACTCGGTTCTTTCTTCTTAACAATAGATTTCAAAGTTTTGAATAGTTTTTCAGCGTTAACTGTGGATGCTGGAGGAGTTTCCTTTTTTAAATTGTTGAGCATTCTCATAAATTCTGATTTTCGAACAGTTGGTAAAAACAAGTGTCCTTTCCTGTTATTTTCATCATACTTTCTGCTGTTGTAGTTTTTAAAGTGGTTGCGCAGAGCTGTAATTATTTGTGATTGTGTTTTCTCTGGATAACTTTTCATAGACATGTACACAAGTCTATTACGAGGTCGTATAGGGATACCAGATTGTTTCACAGCATTCATCATATTGGAACGTTGTACAAATATATTATTACCAGTTTTACCTTTTTTGTACACCTTGACAGATTTAGCGAGACGACGCATGTAATTTTCTGGATGCATGGATGCCATGAGACTCTTGTTCAGACGATTTTTGTACCCGCCTAAATTATATGTTCGAAGCATCTGTGTATTTGATCGTATAATCTGTCCCCGTCTTGGAGCCACCATTTTTATTTTTGTATTCTCTGGATAGTACCCTCGCATGACAGTATTTTTGGAGTATCTATTTTTAAACTCCGTGTCAATAATGTAGATAAATCGATCAAAACATGTATTTTCATTTGTGGCTGTTTTAAATTTTTTGTGAGAACCATAATCAAAAATTATAAACTTTTCGACATCGAGTGACGAATTTTCATACATGATCGCCATATTTCCAGCATGGAGATCGCCGTGGTACCCCTTTGTAATCTTCCAAAACTTGGTCAGCGACTCTTTCAACTTTTGATAAAAGTTACTCTGGGGCGCTGGGCACACATTTTTTAAAACTTTTCTCGTATAATCAAGGAATGGAACTGTTGTGTAATTGGGTGGAGCAACGGTAAAGTCATCCATAATGTACTCACCCGACGTGGCTTGACCCTGTGCATTACGATTGACCCTCCATGCGTAAATTTTGGGACCAACCTCTTTTATACCGGGCATTGCTCCAACCCGAATCTCATTCAGAAAAATTTTTAAATAATCTGTACTTTGATTATTAATTGGAAATTTCATTGTCTTCTTGACAAACTTTCCACCAATCTTGGTAACTGCTCCATACGTGGTTTGTCCACCCATACGAGTTCCGTGATTACGATTTGAGTCGACTGCGTTTTTAAAGTTTTGGTTTCGGGTCCCTGAATTTGGAACATTGTTAAGCGCGTGGGAATAGTTTAGTTTGCTATAGGGTATCTGTAATAACGCATTGGCTGGAATCCAAGCTGACATTTTATTATATGTGCATAAAATAAAATGACAACCAAACAGGAGATTGCTCTTGAAATAAGTAACATATTTGATGCGAATCAACTTGCAGATCTCAAACGTTTCCTTTCCAAGAGACAGTGTCTCAACTATAGCAACACAATTCTTATTTACATTTTTCATGTTGTTCAGACGTCTGGTATTTTACTCACTACCATTGCAGCAGGATACAATATTAAAGCGCTCGTGTGGGTCGGAGCCGGGGTGAACGCTTTAGCATCGTTGATTAAAATTTTTGAGACGACAAATAATTCAATTTTGAAAAAGTTGATGGTTGACATCAAAAAGATTCGCGACGGAACCTATGTGGACGAAGGTGTCATGGTTGAGGGCGAAGAGGAAAAGAAGCAACCTTCTCATCAAGAACCCGATATCGAGGCTCCAGCTCCCCCTCCACCTCCGGCTCAGGCTCCGCTAGAGACACACGGAGTTTCAGTAGCATCTATATTACCAGTATTTAACGCACGTTGAAACACCTTTCAAAATCATCATCCCAGCAATATGACCCACCAGGATACAAACAAGATGTATCTTCCTTTGTACAAGGTTGTAAACATTGTTCCTTTGTAAATGTTTTAATCCATTCATTTCTAGGGTTACTATCAAACGCTGTGTAATCGGGACCAAACTGTTGATCACAATGATGATATCTGACGCAATTGTCTCGTGCGTAAGCACCTGAATCAGAACATGTCGCGGGTTTGCAGTCACTCGTCCAAGTTTTGACACGGTTGTCTGGTTTACACTGGGGACTTGTAAACGGATTCCAGACGTATTTTAATAAAATTCCTAATATGATACCCATTAATAAAAAAGTCAACAAAAGAGACAACTCTGCATCCATTAGTACTAACAAATATTTAACTACTGAATGCAAGACCTCCGAGACCATCTTTTATCCGGAAAATGTTAAAGTTGACTGCGTATAAGTTGTCATGTAATACATTACCATGTATTACAGATCCAAAATTGAGACTGGCTGTGTCAAGACGGCTAAAGTTACATGTTCCACAAGGTTGATGTTTGTTTGCTTTGAGAGCGAAAGAATACATTTTAAGATTTCCTCCAGAACCGTCACTTGTTTGTGATCTAGTTGAATTAGAATCTCCCATTAAAACAGATGCAAATTCAGAATGATAATAATTTTGTACACTTGAAAAATAAATATCAGACATTGGTGATTCAAAAATTTCAGTTCCGTTAAGATACAATTGTACTTGATTTGTTAACAGATAAGAAGTATTAGTATCTCCAGATGAAGATCCCCATAAGAGACATTTAACCGGGTGATTTAAAAAACTTAAATCAAATTTATTAGATGAACTGCTTCGTTCTGAATTTAATAAAACACTTTGAACTTGTTCGATAAGAAGATTATGTTCTTTATTAGATATACTAGTTCGTTCTAATGTATCAAGTACAATATAGTTGGCAAAAATACTAGGTTGTTTATTAGGAGTCGGCATATCACTACCACACGATATACGTATTTCAACTTCGTGATATTGAAGAGCTACAAGCGGTAAATAACATGAATCACAGAAGAAGAAATGGAGAGGAAACCATTTACTTACGTTAATAGAAGTTAATGGTGCGTTTGTCGTTTGATTAGTACCTTGTAAAGCAAATCCTTTTGCGCTAGAATCTACAAGAAACTTTTGCCAAAAATAGAGACAATAATCACCAATTTGACGATCAATAAGTTGTCCGCCAATATAAAGTTCAAAAGTAGAAGCATTCAAATGATTAGCTTGTAGGCTTGTATTACTTAAATCTATCCAAATGTATCCAAGAAGATCACCTTTATTAAGCAACTTCATATTAATCTGCTGATTTGGTCCAAATGTTCCAGTGTACTGAACCGGAACTGGCTTCTGGGCAAAGTTTGTATGACGTTTGTACGCCTGATGAAAGAAAGAAACTTCTGGATCGCCGGTAAGGTAGGCATCCTGGACGCCTTTTGCAACAAGTTCAACAAGTGCCCCTGACATTTATATTACTATAGAAATATATTAAAAGTTTTGGACGCTACTTATCAAAGAGAAAATGGTTGTGTTTGCTGCATTAACGTGGGAAGCAAGCGACTTTGAGGACACCGACCACATTATCAATATTTTTGGTCGCTCAGAGAATGGTAAATCAGTGTGCGTATCGACTTCATTTCAGCCCTATTTCTTCATAAAACTTGGCAAGAGTACAACCGAGGCGCGTGTCCAAGAGATTTATAATAAAATCAAAACAGTCTGCCCGGCTTTGAAAAGTTATCAACTTGTACTTTCCAAAGATCTTTGGGGGTTTCAAAATAATGAAAAGTTTACATTTATGAAGCTCAATTTTCCCACACTTGCAGCAATGAAGATGTGTGATTGCAAGTTGAGGTACCCTCTGAGAGGCGAAACTTTCACACTCAAAGTGTACGAGTCGAATCTCGAGCCTATGCTTCGTCTGATGCATCGATCCGGTATTCAGTCAACAGGATGGCTCGATAGCGGTACAAAGTGTGTCAGGTCCCAACTCGCCAAGACTGACATTGACCTGTTCTGCAACGATTGGAAAGATCTGAAACCAGTAGCTCGCGATGACATTGCGCCATTCATCATCGCATCGTTTGATATTGAGACTAACAGCTCTACTGGAAAGTTTCCTGACGCGGATATCCAAGACGATGCCTGTTTTCAGATTGCGATTACCCTGAAGCACCAAGGGTCCTCTGAGATTTACGACAGGACGTGCTTGTGCTACAAGGAAACTACTTCCCGCGAGGACTGTACCATTGTGAGTTACCCTACTGAAAAGGAACTTCTCATGGGGTTCAAGGATTATCTCATTAAACATGATGTGGATGTGATGACTGGCTGGAACATCTTCGGGTTTGACTTGGAATACATTTTCAAGAGGGCTATTATCACTGG
>Ga0114960_10000509_pt1 | contig 32536 bp, 35 predicted proteins | sample C_130625_MF_Meta_FD_92637 | JGI IMG/M metagenome (GOLD analysis project Ga0114960, IMG submission 92637) | Freshwater microbial communities from Lake Croche, Canada to study carbon cycling - C_130625_MF_MetaG | ecosystem: Environmental > Aquatic > Freshwater > Lake | place: Lake Croche, Canada... | reverse complement strand
ACAAACCGCTGCTGCAAGTGCGCTACCCGTTGGGTTTGGCTCAGCCAGTCGAGCACGGCTTGTCCCAAGGCCTCAGGCGTGGCTTGGTCTTGCAAAAATTCAGGCACCAAAAATTCACTTGCCAAGATGTTGGGCAAACCCACCCAAGGCTGTAATTTTTGTCGGCGCATGATTTGCCAGCTCAAAGGGTTCATGCGGTAGGCAATCACCATGGGTCGCTTGAACAAAGCTGCTTCCAATGTGGCTGTGCCGCTGGCGACCAAGCTGACATCGCAAGCGGCCAAGGCCAGGTGAGACCCCGCCTCCGTCAAGGTCAGGGACAGTCCCGCCCCCCAACGGTCAATGCACGCTTGCAGACGCGGGCGCAAGGCAGCAAAGGTGGGCAGCACAAAATGCAAACCGGGCTCGCGTTTTTGCAGCCACGCCGCAGCCTGCAAAAAAACGGGTGCCAATTGATCGATTTCAGAGGCCCGACTGCCTGGCAGCAAGCTCACCACGGTGGACAGGGCGGGCAAGCCCAACGCCTGGCGCGCAGCGGCTTTGTCGGGGTGCATGGGGATGGTTGCCGCAAAGGGGTGACCGACATAGGTGCTGGCGATGCCATGCGCCGACAACAAAGCCGGCTCGAACGGAAAGATGCACAACATATGGCGCACACTTTGGCGGATTTTGTCCAACCGATTGGCGCGCCAAGCCCAAACCGAAGGGCACACAAAATGCACAGTGGGCACGCCGATCGACACCAGTTGGCGCTCCAAATCCAGATTGAAATCTGGCGCATCCACACCCACAAAAACAGCAGGGGGATCAGACCTCAAACGGTCAAAAAGTTGTCGCCGAATGGCCACAATGCCTCGGTAATGGCGCAGCACCTCAAAGTAGCCACGCACCGCCAAGCGCTCATGCGGCCACCAAGCCTCAAAGCTTTGTTCGACCATGCGGGGGCCTCCAATACCCTGGGCCATGGCTTGGGGCCATCGTTGGCGCAACCCCTGGAGCAGCAAGCCGGCCAACATGTCCCCCGAAGCCTCACCCGCGACCATGGCAAAAGTGGGCGCATTCGGGTCTGGCATGGGCAGGGACAAAGCGGAACGGGTCCCAGGTTCAGCGGACGATGCCGCGCTGGGGAGACGCTTGGCGCAAAAAGTCCAACATCAAGTTCACATCCACCTGGGTATCGGTGTTTCCCAGGGCTTCGATGGCCTGAATGGACTGCTCCAAAGAAAGGTCGCTGCGGTACAGCGCTTTGTGCATGGCTTTAACGGCAGCCAAGCGCTCGGGGCCAAAACCGCGACGGCGCAAGCCTTCAAAGTTCATCGAGCGGGCTTGCGCTGGTTGCCCCTGGCACATCACAAATGGCGGCAGGTCGGCAAACAACAAAGAGTTCATGGCCGTGAAACTGTGCGCACCCAAGCGCACAAATTGATGCACCACCGTGAAGCCACCCAAGATCACCCAGTCTCCCACCTCCACATGTCCAGCGAGTTGGGTGTTGTTGGCGAAGATCGTTTGGTCGCCCACCTGACAGTCATGGGCCAGATGAACATAGGCCATGATCCAGTTGTGATCGCCCAATCGGGTCACCCCACCGCCCCCGGGAGAGCCGATGTTGAAGGTGCAAAACTCGCGGATGGTGTTGCCGTTGCCAATCACCAACTCGCAGGGTTCACCGTTGTACTTTTTGTCTTGTGGAATCGCGCCCAAGGAGTTGAACTGAAAAACACGGTTGTTGCGGCCCAAGGTGGTGTGGCCTTCGATCACACAATGGGCGGCCACCGTGGTGCCCGCGCCCATGCGCACATGGGGGCCTATGACGGTGTAAGGGCCGACCTGGACCGAACTGTCGAGTTCGGCTTGAGGGTCGATCAACGCAGTGGGGTGGATCAGGGGGGGTGTCGTCACGCTGCAGGGCTCACTGATGCAATGGTGCGCATGGTGCACATCAATTCCGCTTCGACGGCTATTTCCTCGCCAACCTTGGCACAGGCTTTGAATTTAAAGATGCCGGCTTTCATTCGATCCAGCGTGACCTCCAAAATCAACTGATCCCCAGGTTCAACAGGTCGCTTGAAGCGCGCCCCATCAATGCCGGCAAAGTAATAAACAGTTTTGTCATCGGGCGTGGTGCCCAGCGTGTCAAACGCCAATAAGGCGGCGGCTTGGGCCAAAGCTTCCAACATCAAAACGCCGGGCATCACAGGTCGATGCGGAAAGTGTCCGGAAAAATAGGGCTCGTTGATAGAGACATTTTTCAAAGCCTTGATGCGCTTTCCCTTGTCGATTTCGAGCACGCGGTCGACCAACAAAATAGGGTATCGGTGGGGCAACTGCTTGAGAATTTGATGGATGTCCATGGCGGGGCTCACAGGGGTGGTTGGGGGCGCTGCTCCAGCGCCTTGATGCGCTCACGCAGTCGGTGAAGTTGGCGCAGGCTGGCGGCGTTTTTTTCCCAAGAAGCATTGTCATCGATGGGGAAAAAGCCACTGTACTGCCCGCTTTGATGGATTGAACGGGTGACCACACTGGCGGCAGAAATATGCACATGGTCAGCCAACGCCAAGTGGCCCAAAACGATGGCGCCGCCGCCCAAGGTGCAATGGGCACCGATGCGGGCGCTGCCGGCCACCCCCGCACAACCGGCCAAAGCACTGTGATCCCCAATGTGCACGTTGTGACCAATTTGCACCAAGTTATCCATCTTGACCCCATTGCCGATGATGGTGTCCTCCAAAGCCCCTCGGTCCACGCAGGTGTTGGCACCCAGTTCCACCGAGTCCCCCAAGCGCACGGCGCCCAATTGCTCCATCTTGACCCAAGTGCCTTCATGGGGCGCAAAACCAAATCCATCGGCACCCAGCACCACCCCAGGGTGCAAGATGCAGTGCTGACCCACCACGCAATCGTGGCCAATGTGGACGCGGGCGTGCAAACGGCTGTGCGCACCAATGCGGGCCCCAGACTCGACCACACACAAGGGCCCAATGTGGGCCGTGGAATCGATGAATGCTGCCGGGTCAATCACTGCAGTGGGGTGGATGCGTGGCCCCACAGGCAAGGGGTGGTGGGTGCGCCACAACTGGGTCAGCAGGGCAAAGTAATGGTAGGGGTCAGGGGTGACGATGCAAGCACCACGCGCCTGGGCAGCTGGGGCCATGGCTGGCGACACCACCACGCAAGCGGCTTGGGTGGTGGTCAATTGGGATTGGTATTTGGGATGGCTGAGGAAGCCCAAATCTTTGGGGCCGGCAGACCCCAAAGGGGCCAAGCGGTCGATGGGCGTTTGTGGGTCGCCATGCAACTCACCCCCCAAGGCTGCGGTGATCTGACTTAAGAACAGCCCCACACCGTGCCGTCTACAGCGTTTACTTGGTGCCGTTGATGGCTTTGATCACTTTTTCAGTGATGTCGTGCTTGGGGTTGATATAAACCGCCTCTTGCAACACCAAATCGTATTTTTCAGCCTCGGCCACTTGTCGCACCACCCGGTTGGCGCGTTCGAGCACGATTTGGAACTCTTCATTTTTACGGGCATTCAAGTCCTCTTGGAATTCACGGCGCTTGCGCTGGAACTCGCGGTCTTGCTCGCTCAACTGGCGTTGACGCGCCACACGTTGCGCCTCTGACAACGTGGGGGCATCGCGCTCGAGCTTTTCTGAGTTGGTCTTGAGGGTGTTGCCCAGATCCATCAGCTCTTTCTCGCGCCGGGAGAACTCTTGCTCCAACTTGGTTTGCGCCGCTTTGGCCGTGTTGGCCTCGCGGAAGATGCGATCGGTGCTGATAAAACCAATTCGGAATTCTTGCGCCTGGGCAGATGCCCAAGCACCCAGCGCCAATGCCACTGTCACAGAAAGTGTTCGCATGGTGTTCATCAAAACGATGTCCCGATCTGAAATTGCAATTTTTGTATTCTATCGCCCCGGAACTTGTTGATCGGTTCGGCCACCGCAAAACGCAGCGGCCCGACCGGGCTGACCCAGCTGATGCCCGCCCCCACAGAGGTTCGCATGAGGGCAACATCCACATTGTCACTCGCACCATAAACATTGCCGGCATCAAAAAAGCTAAACAAACGCAAAGTGGGGTCGTTGCCTACGCCTGGAAATGGGATGAAAAACTCGGTGTTGAACACCAGCTTTTTGGCGCCACCCACCACCAAGCCTGTGGTGTCGCGAGGCCCCAAGGAGCCTTGCTCAAAGCCGCGCACAGAACCCAAACCACCGGCATAAAAGTTTTTGTAGGTGGGCAATTCGTAATCCTGCAAGCCTTGCGCCACCCCCACATCAGCGTTGACCCCCAAGGTGTAGCGTTTGCTGAAATTGAAATACTGCTGATACATGGCGCTGGTTTTGGCATACCGGGTGTCTGCTGCCACACCGAATTCGGTATTGGCCCGCATCAAGCGACCTTTGGTTGGCGTGATGGCGCTGTCGCGGCCATCACGCGCCCAGCCCAAGGTGAGGGGAACGGAAGTACAAGTCTTATCGTATGAGCAAGACCCGATCAAGGAGGCTGGCATGTTCGAGCCCGGCTTGGTAATGGTTTGCTCGCCGGCCAACCCCACAAAAATGCGGTCCAGTTCGGTCATGGGGACGCCAAAGGTCACACCGGCATTGGTGCTCTCTGTTTGGTAATTGCCCGCTTGGTCAATATAGGGCTTGATGGCACGGTGAGACACAGAGAAGGTTCGGGATACGCCGTCTTCGGTGAAATAGGGGTTGGTGGTGGCCACCGAAATCACTTTGTTGTATTCGCTGGTGCTGAGCTGAATGCCCAAAAAGTTGCCGCTGCCGAAAATATTGTCTTGCTGCACGCCAAAGGTCAAGACCAGTTTTTCAGCACTGGAAAAACCCGCGCCCAATTGCAAAGACCCCAACGGCTTTTCTTCCACCTTGACCAACAGATCCACCTGGTCAAAGCTGCCAGGCACCTCCTGGGTTTCGATATTCACATCTTTAAAGTAACCCAAACGCTTTAAGCGGTCGCGAGACAACTTGATGCGCTCGCCATCGTACCAAGCCGACTCCAGTTGGCGAAATTCACGGCGAATGATTTCATCCCGTGTTCGGCTGTTGCCCGTGAGGTTGATTTTTCGCACATAAGCGCGTCGTGAAGGGTCGGCTTGCAACACCAAGGCCACACGGTTGGTGGTTCGGTCAATTTCATTGACCGCTTCAACACGCGCAAATGCAAAACCAAAATTACCAAAATACTCCGTGAATGCGGCAGTGGTTTTGGTCACGTCTTCGGCGTTGTAGGCCTGCCCCACTTTGATGCCGATCATGGTCTTGAACTCGTCATCTTTGCCCAGGTAATAACCTTGCAAGCGGACAGAGGACACAGCGAACATCTCACCTTCAAAGATATTGATGGTGACACTCAAATCTTGCTTGTTGGGGGAAATCGACACCTGGGTGGAGTCGATGCGAAAGTCCAGGTAGCCGCGCGCCAAATAATAGGAGCGCAAGGTCTCCAAATCCGCATTGAGTTTGGGGCGCGAGTAACGATCGGACTTGGTGTACCAACTCATCCAATTGCCGGAATTCAAGTCCATCAAATCCCCCAGCGTGGAGGATTTGAAAACTTTGTTGCCCACGAATTGAATTTGCTTGATTTTGGCCATGTCGCCTTCGGTGACGTTGAAGGTCAGGTTGACACGGTTGCGATCCACGGGCGTGATGGTGGTGACAATTTCAACCCCATACAGGCTGCGGTTGACGTATTGGCGCTTGATGTCTTGCTCGGCCAAATCGGCCAATGAACGGTCATAAGGCCGACCATCGGACAAGCCAATTTCTTTCAAAGCCTTGCGCAATGCATCTTTGTCGAACTCTTTGGTGCCAATGAAATCAATGCTGGCAATGATGGGCCGCTCTTCGAGCAGCACGACCACCACATCGTCTTTGACCTCGATGCGTATGTCTTTGAACAAACCCAAGCCAAACAATGCGCGAATCGCTGCCGTTCCCTTTTCATCGGTATAGGTCTCACCCACACGAAACGGCAGGGTGGCGAAAACAGTTCCAGGCTCAACCCGTTGCAGGCCTTCAATGCGGATATCACGCGCGACGAAAGGCGAAACAGCCCAGGCCATGCTGGCAGCCCATGCGAACAAGGTCAATGACTGGGCAATTCGGTACAAGGCGCGAGAAATCAAAGCATTCATGTCGTGATTGGGGTTTGAACTTGCAACGGGTGCCATTCATCAAAAAAGCCAGCGGGCCACATCGTTGTAAAGGGCCACAGCCATCAAAGAGAGAACCGCTGCCAGACCCACTTTTTGCAGACCAGCCATCCAAGCCTTGGAGGGTGGCGATCCTGTGACTGCCTCCCAAAGATAACACATCAGATGTCCCCCATCCAAGACCGGAATGGGCAACAAATTCAGCACGGCCAAGCCCACACTGACAAAGGCCAAAAAAGCCAAGAATGAGGTCCAACCCAGCTGCGCAGATTGACCGGCCTGCTCAGCCATGGTCACCGGGCCTGACAAGTTGCCCCAAGAAGCTTGACCCACCAACATTCGAGCAAAAATTTGCAAGGTCGTTGCGGACAAATCCCAACACCGTTGAGCCGCCAGTTGTGCGGCCTGCACAGGCCCATGGCGCACCAAGGTTTGGGCCGGCGGTTCCCCCAAGCGAACCCCCACCCGCCCAACCCATGCCTGGCCCTCTGGCGCGCGCTCGGGTTTGACTTCGATCAACAATGCGCTGTCGCCTCGGCGTTGCACCTCCCATATTTGCACTTTGGGCGGCTCGGTTTGGCCCGCCTGTCTGATGAGTTGGCGCAATTCACTGGCGTCCTCAGGCACTTTGCCATCCACCCGCAAAACCCGGTCGCCGCGCTTGATGCCAGCGGCCTGGGCCACACTGGACGGAACCACCTCGGTCACCACCGGGGCCGTCCATGCGCCTTGCAAACCCACACTGCGCAGCCAATGGGCATCACTGGTGTCGGTATGTGCCTGGGTCAAATCCAGTTGCACTTGGCGTTGCTTGCCACTGTCACGCGACTGCACCAGCAAATCCAACACCGCACCCGCGTTTTGCATCAACGCCCAGTTCAAGTCAGACATCGAATAAATATCCTGGGGTGCGCCACCTTCAATGGCCACGCTTAAAACCATGTCGCCGCTGCGCAAACCCGCTTGATCGGCCATGGAAGCTGCAACAGGTTTGGCCAAAATGGCTTGGGGCATGGACACACCCCAGACATTCAAGCCCCAGAACAAAATAAATGCCAACAACAGATTGGCCACTGGGCCTGCGGCCACGATGGCACTGCGGCGCCACAAAGTTTGTCGATTGAAAGCCCGCTCACGCTCATGAGCAGGCACCTCGGATTCGGCTTCATCGAGCATGCGCACATAGCCGCCCAAGGGGATCCAGCCCACCACAAACTCCGTGTCTTGTCCCTGGCGGGGACTGCTGGATCGCCAGCGCCAAATGGGGCGACCCAGGCCAATGGAAAACTGCAAAACCTTGACACCACAAGCCACGGCCATGCGGTAATGACCGTACTCATGAACGGCAATCAACACCGCCAAAGCCACCAAAAAAGCAAGCCAGGTCATGAATGAAGCTTCAAGCGCACCAGCGCTGACACAGGCCCAGCGCGGTGCGCCTGGCTTGTTGATCGATGCCCAAGACATCTTCCAAATCGACCGGGGCGGTGGGCAAGCAAGCCGACAAGGTCTCTAAGTTGAGATGATGGATTTGGTCAAAGCGGATGCGCCCATTCAGAAAGGCATCCACCCCCACTTCATTGGCCGCATTGAGCACTGCCGTGGTGCCCGGGGCGGCCCGCAACACTTGCCATGACAACCACAGGCCAGGGAAACGCTGCGGGTGGTCCAAGCTGTCGATGGCCTCAAAGGTCATGGCTGACAGGGTTTGAAAGTCAAGGGCCTGGGCCCCCGAGGCGATGCGCTCAGGCCAGCCCAAACCAAAGGCAATGGGCACCCGCATGTCGGGGGTGCCCAGCTGCGCCACCACAGAGGTATCGCGGTACTGCACCATGGAGTGAACAATGCTTTGGGGGTGGATGACCACCTCAATGCGCTCAGGCGCCAGACCAAAGAGGTAACGCGCCTCGATGACCTCCAAAGCTTTGTTCATCATGGTGGCCGAGTCGACCGATATTTTTCGGCCCATTTGCCAATTGGGGTGGGCACAGGCTTGATCGGGGGTTACTGCGCTGAGCGCATGGACCGGTCGCTGGCGAAACGGGCCACCGGACGAAGTCAGGATGATTTTCTCCACCCTTGCGTCCCAGGTGCGCGCGTCTTCGGGCAGCGATTGGAAAATGGCTGAATGCTCGCTGTCAATGGGCAGCAAAGTTGCACCGCCCTCGCGCACGGCGGTTAAAAAAACTTCGGCCCCCACCACCAAGGCTTCTTTATTGGCCAACAGCAAGCGCTTGCCCGAACGTGCAGCGGCCAAGCAAGATGACAATCCAGCGGCGCCGACAATCGACGCCATGACCGTGGTGACTTCGCTGGCACTGGCCACCTGGTCCAATGCAGCGGGGCCAGACAACACCTCGATCGGCAAGCCCAAATCACGCACTTTTTCACGCAATTGCGCCGCATGGGGCACGCTGCTCATCACCGCATAACGGGGTAGAAACCGTTGGCACTGGGTGAGCAGGGTGTCAACTTGTACCGCTGCCGTCAAAGCGAAAACCGAGAATAAATCTGGGTGGCGGGCCACCACATCCAAGGTATTGGCACCGATGGAGCCTGTGGAGCCCAAAATGGTCAGGGTTTGCTGGTTGGGAAAACTCATGCTTGCACCAGCATCAGGGCCAATGGCAATGTGGGCAACAAGGCATCCACCCGATCCAAAACACCACCGTGGCCGGGCAACAAGGCGCTGCTGTCTTTGACGCCTGCGCTGCGTTTGACCAAAGATTCAGCCAAATCGCCCACGACGCTCATGACCACCAACAACGCCACGCCTGCGAACGCCCAGACCTGCGACTGCTGGACCAGCATGCTGAACACGCTGGGGCTCCACCTGGTTTGCTGACCCTCCAAGGCCGACCAAATCAGCGCCAACACGCCCACAGCCAAAACACCGCTGAAGACGCCCTCCCAACTTTTGCCTGGGCTGATATTGCTCGCGAGCTTGCGCCGACCAAAGGCACGGCCACCGAAGTAGGCCGCCACATCGGCCACCCAAACCAAAGCAAGCACCGATAAAAGGTAATTCACACCCATGTTTTTGGACTGGCACAAAGCCAACCAAGTCAGCCACAAAACCAAGATGCCACCTGTCCATCGGGCCACACGGGGCCACAACCCCCAACCCTGAACGCCACGGCGAAGCATCCAAGCCCCACCCACCAACCAAGCCCCACCCGCTAACCACCACAGCGCCGCAGGGGCTTGGACAGCCCACCCAGCCCACCAACTGGCGGCACACAGACAGAGGCACAGGCCCGTCAAGATCAGGGCTGGTCGAAAGCCCAGACCATTGAGGCGCCCCCACTCCCAGCTGGCCGCAGCCATCAAGAGCAATGTGAACAAGGCCAAGGGCTCTGGTGAGGTGGCAAACAATGCCGGCAAAAGAAGCGCCAATAAAACCAAGGCGGTGATGATGCGCTGCTTGAGCATGAAACCTTGACCGTCTCAGACGGACATGATGTCCTGCTCTTTGGCCACGATCAGTTTGTCCACATCGGCGATGTGCTTGTCGGTGATTTTTTGAACCTCGGCTTCCGAACGCTTTTGCTCGTCCTCAGAGGCCAATTTGTCCTTGACCAATTTTTTCACCGCGTCATTGGCATCCCGGCGCAAATTTCGTATCGCCACTTTGGCGTTTTCGCCATCGCTGCGAACCACCTTGGTCAACTCTTTGCGCCGCTCCTCGGTCATGGGCGGCATCGGAACGCGGATCAGGTCCCCCATGGACGCAGGGTTGAGGCCCAGGTCGCTGTCGCGAATGGCTTTTTCAATTTTGGCCCCCATGCCCTTTTCCCAAGGTTGCACGCTGATGGTGCGCGCATCGAGCAAACTGACATTGGCCACTTGGGTGATGGGGGTGAGGTTGCCGTAGTAGTCCACTTGCACCGAGTCGAGCAAACCCGGGTTGGCACGGCCGGTGCGAATTTTGGTCAAGCCATGGGCAAAAGCCTGAATGGATTGGTCCATTTTGCTTTCCATGGTTTTTTTGATGTCAGCGATGGTCATGCGACTTGTCTCCTGTGCTGAAAGTTTTTCAGGCGTGGACCAAGGTGCCTTCGTCCTCGCCCATGATCACCCGTTTGAGGGCACCATTTTTGACGATGGAAAAAACCTTGATGGGCAATTTTTGGTCGCGGCAAAGGGCAAACGCCGTGGCGTCCATGATGCCCAAATTTTGCCCAATGGCTTCGTCGAAACTGATGGTGCTGTAGCGCGTGGCGGTGGGGTCTTTGTGCGGGTCGGCGGTGTACACACCATCCACCTTGGTGGCTTTGAGGACCACTTCGGCCCCAATTTCAGCCCCTCGCAATGCCGCTGCTGTGTCAGTGGTGAAAAATGGGTTGCCTGTGCCTGCAGCAAAAATAACCACCTTGCCTTCTTCCAAATATTGCAAGGCCTTGGGACGCACATAGGGCTCCACCACTTGCTCGATGCCAATGGCCGACATCACACGGGCCGTCAAACCTGCTTTGTTCATGGTGTCGGCCAATGCCAGGGCGTTCATGACGGTGGCCAGCATGCCCATGTAGTCTGCGGTGGCGCGGTCCATCCCAACCGATCCACCGGCCACACCGCGAAAGATGTTGCCCCCGCCAATGACCACGGCCAATTGAACGCCCAAGCGAGTGACTTCGGCCACTTCTTCGACGATGCGCACAATGGTGGCGCGGTTGATGCCAAAGGCATCATCCCCCATCAATGCCTCCCCAGACAGCTTGAGCAGTATGCGCTGATGGGCGGGCTTGGGGGAAGACATGTTCAGGTTCCTTGCAGATAATTCAAAGTGTAATGGCAGTCCCTGGCGAGACGATGGCCAAGAACCAAGTCACACGGGCATGCAGCCCAGCGTGACCCGGACTTTGTCAAGCGCCTTGCTTGGCCGCTGCAACCTGGGCGGCGACCTCGGCAGCGAAATCGTCTACTTTTTTCTCAATGCCCTCACCCACCACATACATGGTGAATGAATGGATGGTGGTTTGAGTTGCCTTGAGCATTTGCTCAACGGTTTGCTTGTCATTTTTCACAAACACTTGGTTGAACAAAGACACCTCTTTGAGGTACTTTTGAACCGAGCCTTCGATCATCTTGGCGGCAATGTCAGCCGGCTTGCCCGACTCCGCAGCTTTCGCAGTGGCCACAGAACGCTCTTTCTCGATCAAATCGGCAGGCACGTCCTGGCTGGTCAATGCCACGGGCTTCATGGCGGCCACGTGCATGGCCACGTCTTTGGCAGCTTGCGCGTCACCGGTGTACTCCACGGCCACACCAATGCGGGTACCGTGCAGGTAGTGTGCAAAATCATGGCCACGGTTGAAGCACTTGAAACGGCGCAAGCTCATGTTTTCGCCAATCTTGCCAATCAAGCCTTTGCGCACATCTTCCAGGGTGGGGCCAAAGCCATCTTGGCTGTAGGGCAAGGCGCCCAAGGCATTCAAGTCACTGGGGTTGTGTTGCGCGATCAGCTCGGCAGTGGCACGCGCCATGGCCAAAAAGCTGTCGTTCTTGGTGACAAAGTCGGTTTCGCAATTGAGTTCAACCAAAGAACCCACTTTGCCATGGGCATGGGCAGCGACCACGCCTTCGGCGGTCACGCGGCTGGCGGCCTTGCCGGCTTTGCTGCCGAGCTTGACCCGCAACAACTCCTCTGCCTTGTCCATATCGCCATCGGCTTCGGTCAAGGCTTTTTTGCACTCCATCATGGGTGCATCGGTTTTGGCGCGCAGTTCGGCGACCATGCTTGCGGTGATTGCGACCATCGGTGTTCTCCGTTAGAAATCAAATGATGTTGGAAAAATCAGGCTGTGAAAAAGGGGCTTCTCGAGCCCCTTTTGGCAAACGCCTGTCTCGGGAAATGTCAGGCGGATGCGGCCTCGTCAACCTCGACAAACTCGTCGTCGCCTTCGCCAACGGCTTTGACAATGTCGTTAACGGCATTGGCACGACCTTCCAAAATCGCATCGGCAATGCCGCGCGCGTACAAAGTCACAGCTTTGGAGGAGTCATCGTTGCCGGGAATGACGTAGTCAATGCCTTCAGGCGAATGGTTGGTATCGACCACGCCAATCAGTGGAATGCCCAATTTTTTGGCTTCAGCGATGGCAATTTTGTGAAAGCCCACATCGATCACAAAGATCGCATCGGGCAAGGTGACCATGTCTTGAATGCCGCCAATGTCTTTTTCCAGCTTTTCGAGTTCGCGGGCGAACATCAATTGCTCTTTTTTACTCATGGCGTCCAAGCCCAGCTCTTGCTGCGCCTTCATATCCTTGAGTCGCTTGATCGATGTCTTGACAGTTTTGAAATTGGTCAACATACCGCCCAGCCAGCGCTGATCGACGTAAGGGACGCCAGCACGCGTGGCCTCTTGGGCCACGGTATCGCGGGCCTGGCGCTTGGTGCCAACCATCAATACGGTGCCGCGGTTGGAAGACAGTTGGCGCACAAACTTGGTTGCCTCTTGAAACAAGGGCAGGGTTTTTTCCAAGTTGATGATGTGAATTTTGTTGCGATGACCGAAAATGAACGGTGACATCTTGGGGTTCCAGAAGCGGGTTTGGTGCCCAAAGTGGACGCCGGCTTCTAGCATTTCGCGCATGGTGACTGACATGGTATTTCTCCAAAGGTTGGGTCTAAAATCCAGCCCTTCATTGACCCATTTGTAAAACGGGTCAACACCTTGTGGGGGCTGGTTTGGGATTGATTCGTCAACCGTGAAAGACCAATCCCTCACGCCAACAAAACTCCATGATCTTAACATACACACGCACCGCCGCCCCTGGGTCCCATGACTGGGCTGCTCCATGAAGGTCGCCGTCATCGGGGCAGGCATTGTCGGGGTGAGCACCGCCTACGAATTGACCCGCCAAGGACATACCGTCACGGTTTTTGAACGCCACGGCAGTGTGGGGGAAGAAACCAGTTTTGCCAATGCCGGTGTGGTTGCGCCGGGATATGTCACACCCTGGGCAGCGCCTGGCATGCCTTTGAAAGTATTGCGGCATTTGTTGGGGCGCCATGCGCCTGTGCGCTTGGGTTGGCCCAGCGGCGCAGAACTTTCTTGGATGGCATCTTGGCTCAAAGCCTGCCGCTCAATCACCTACTTTTCCAACCGAGAGCGCATGCAGCGATTGGCGTTTTACAGCCGCGAACAACTGCATGCCACTGCCGCACGGGAACGCATCGAATTTGATCGCTCCCAAGGCTATATGGTGCTGCTGCGCACCGCCAAAGACCTGGCTTTGGCACAAAACAATTTGCAGTTTTTGCGCGATGCCGGGGTGGCCCACAAACTGCTCGATGCCGAACAGGCCTTGGCGCTAGAGCCCGCTTTGAATCCAGAGACTGCGCTGCATGCAGCCATCCATTTGCCCCAAGATGAAGTGGGCAATTGCCGCCAATATGCCTTGCTGCTGAAACAAAAGGCCGAGGACATGGGCGTGCGGTTTGCATTCAACACCAAGCTATTGCCTCTTTCCCGCAGCCATCCCACCGAATTACAAGTCAAAGGCACTGACGCTGTTCTGGCCTTTGAAGCCGTGGTCGTATGTGCTGGCATGGGCAGCCTGCCTTTGCTGCGGCCTTTGGGTGTGCACCTGCCCATGGTTGCGGTTCATGGCTACTCGGTCACAGCGGCCATTCGCAACCCCTTGGACGCCCCGCGCAGCGGCTTGATGGACGAACGCTACAAAGTGTCCATTTCGCGTTTGGGCCAGCGCATTCGGGTGGCTGGCAGCGCCGAGTTGGGTGGCTCAGCGCAAAAGCACAACCCAGCGGCCTTGGAAACTTTGTACAAAGTATTGAGCGACTGGTTCCCTGGCGGGGCCAAAATTTCCGATAACTTGCAAATTTGGAAAGGTGCCCGGCCCATGCTGCCCGATGGCCCGCCCATCCTGGGGGCCAGCGGCGTGCCCGGTGTGTGGCTCAACCTGGGCCATGGCTCCAGCGGTTGGGCCTTGGCCAGTGGCAGTGCCAAAGTGTTGAGCGACTTGGTCAGTGATCGCCCGCCCGAGATAGACATCAGCGGGTTGGGGCTGGATCGTTTGCGGGCTTAACACCCTGCCCTGCCAAACACCATGCAACGGATCACCCCATTCACCAAATGGCCCTTGCACGGGGTGGACAAAACCCGCGCCATTGAAACCCAAGCCCTCAGCACCTACCCAACACCTGGTTTGATGCAGCGTGCCGGTCAGTCTGTGGCCCAACTGGCCATGGCATGGGCACCCCATGCCCAACGCATTTGGATCGCTTGCGGGCCGAGCAACAACGGCGGCGATGGTTTGCATGCAGCACTGCATTTGCAAGCCCTGGGAAAAGACGTTTGGCTCACCCGTTGCCCCGGTGACCATGCATCTTCGGACGTTCTGGATGCTTTAGCTCGGGTTGAAAAAGCAGGCATCCCCATCCATGACCCAACCCCCACCGAATGGGATTTGGGCATCGACGCGTTGTTGGGATTGGGTCATGATCGCGCCCCCCAAGGCCGTTTGCAACAGCACATGCATCTTTTGCGCCAAGCGCACACGCCGTTGTTGTGCGTGGATGTGCCCACCGGCTTGATGTCTGACAGCGGTCATTGGATGGATTCCCATTCCAGCCCGCAACGCGCATCTCCGCTGTTGACCTTGAGTTTGCTCACCCTCAAGCCGGGTTTGTTCACCCACCAAGGCAAAGACGCGTGCGGCGAAGTTTGGTTCGATGACCTGGGTCACTCGGCTGGCCTGTCACAACGGCCAGACGCTTACTTGATATCGCCCCACCCCCTCAGCCCCAAAGCCCAACAAAGCCACAAAGGCAGCCATGGCCACGTGCTGGTGCTGGGTGGCGCGCCGGGCATGACCGGGGCAGCCATCTTGGCCGGATTGGCGGCTTTGCATGCCGGCGTGGGCAAGGTGGCTTTGAGCTTGCTCAACCCCAGCGCCTTGCCCAGTGTGCAAACCCAATTCCCCAGCCTCATGGCCATGGCGCCAGATTCCAGCTTTGGCTTTGAGGGCACGGTGGTGTGTGGATGCGGCGGCGGACAAGCCATTCGCCCACACTTGCCCGCCGTGTTGTCGCGGTCAGCGAAATTGGTCCTCGATGCCGATGCACTCAACGCCATCGCGCAAGACAGTGGCTTGCATACTTTGCTGGTTCGCAGGGCTTCGGCCGGCTTGCCCACAGTGCTCACGCCACACCCGCTTGAAGCCGCGCGGCTGCTGGGTTGCACGTTGGCGCAGGTGCAATCAGATCGGTGCGCTGCGGCCCAGAGCCTGGCCCAACGCTGGTCTTGTGTGGTGGTTCTCAAAGGGGCGGGCACCGTCATCGCTGCCCCCAACGAAACACCGGCGATCAACCCCACTGGAAACGCACGATTGGCATGCGCTGGCACAGGCGATGTGCTCGCTGGAATGGTGGGCGCCGCATTGGCCCGCGGCCTAGAGGCCTGGCCAGCTGCGCAATTGGCGGTGTTTCAGCATGGATGGGCGGCCGACCGCTGGCCCGAGGCCGAAACACTCACCGCAGAGGCGCTGGCCAAAGCTGTTCGTTTGTGATGCGGCCAGCGGCACAAACCGGCCGATGGATCAACCCCGACCGGCAAAAGGCATTTTGGTGGCCATGATGGTTTGAAACATCACATTGGCCTCCAAGGGCAGATTGGCCATGTGCAACACCGCCTGACCCACCAAGTTCACATCCATCAAAGGCTCCACGGCAATTTGACCGTTGGCTTGCAAAATACCGGTGGCCATGCGCATGGCCATGTCGGTGCCCGCATTGCCCACATCGATTTGGCCCACAGCAATGTTGTACTTGCGCCCATCGAGGGAAGCGGTTTTGGTCAAACCTTTGACCGCATGCTTGGTCGCGGTATAGGCAATCGAATTGGGCCGCGGCGTGGTGGCAGAAATCGATCCATTGTTGATGATGCGCCCACCCTGGGGGGACTGGGATTTCATCACCATGAAGGCTTGCTGAATGCAATAAAACATGCCGTTGAGGTTGATGTCCACCACCTGTTTCCATTGCTCAATGGTCAACTCCTCCAAGGGCACACCAGGGGCACCCACACCGGCGTTGTTGAACAGCACGTCCACCCGGCCCCACTTTTGAACAGTGGCAGCAAACATCGCCTTGACCGAAGCGGGATCGGCGACATCGGTGGGCACAACCAAGGCTTCATCGGGCTTTGCTGCCAGTTCTGCGACCACAGCGTGCAAGGGTTCTGCGCGGCGTCCGGCCAATGTGACGCGGTAACCCGCGCCCAACAAAGCCAGTGCGGTGGCTTTGCCGATGCCCGTACCGGCGCCAGTGATGATTGCGATTTTGGGGCTGCTCATGGGTTGTCCTCTTCAATGCGGTTGTGTGGGGGTCAGCGCTTTTTGCGCCCCTTGCCCTTGGCCACGGCTTTTTTCACAGCGGCTTTGAGCGCTTGGATGGGCGATTTTGCCGCACGTTGCGGCGCACTGGCCTTGCCCAGCCCTTTGCCACTGCGCTTGCCGCGGGAGGGTGGCGGAACACTCAAGCCTGAGGCAACAGTGCCCTTGCTGGTCAAAGGCGTGCCCTCGGTGACCAACCGGAAGTCAATTTTTCGGCCATCCAAATCGACCCGGCTGACTTGGATGCGCACGCGCGTGCCAATGGCAAAACGAATCCCGGTGCGCTCGCCGCGCAACTCTTGGCGGACCTCATCCAAGCGGAAAAAGTCACCGCCCAACTCGGTGATGTGGACCAAGCCTTCGACATACAGGTTGTCCAATGTCACGAACAAGCCAAATCCTGTCACGGCGGTCACGACGCCTCCGTACTCTTCGCCCAAATGCTCGCGCATGAACTTGCATTTGAGCCAGGCCTCGACATCGCGGCTGGCTTCATCGGCTCGGCGCTCAAAGGCGCTGCAATGCAGGCCTGCTGCCTCCCAACCGCTGGCGTCAGGCCCAGCGGCGACCGGTTTGACCACCTTGGCCACGGCACCCGCAGCTGGTTTTTTGGCAATTTTGAATCGCCCCGCAGGCTCTGGAGGGCGCACTGGCAATTTATAAGTTTTCTTGGCCAAAATGGCTTTGATGACGCGATGCACCAACAAATCCGGGTACCGGCGAATTGGGCTGGTGAAATGCGTATAGGCCTCGAAAGCCAAACCAAAGTGGCCGCTGTTGGTGGGCGTGTAAATGGCCTGTTGCATGGAGCGCAGCAACATGCTGTGAATTTGCTGGGCATCGGGCCGCTCTTTGGTCGCTTGCGCAATGGCCTGGTACTGAGCGGGACTCGGGTTGTCGCTGATCGACAACCCCAAGCCCAAAGCCTTGAGGTAATTGGCCAAGGTTTCGCGTTTTTCAGGCGTGGGGCCCTCGTGCACCCGAAACAGCGCTGCGTGCTTGCTTTGCAAAATGAAGTCTGCGCTGCACACATTGGCGGCCAACATGGCCTCTTCGATCAAGCGGTGGGCATCGGTGCGCACACGGGGCACGATTTTCTCAATCCGCCCACTGTCGTCGCACACAATTTGGGTTTCGGTGGTTTCAAAATCCACCGCACCCCGCACCTGTCTGGCTTGCAGCAATCCTCGGTACACATCGTGCAAGTGTTCTAAGTCACTGATGCGCTGTGAATGGCGGGCGGCCTCGGGGCCACGGGTGTTGGACAAAATGGCCGCCACCTCGGTATAGGTCAATCGTGCATGGCTGCGCATGACCGCCGGGTAAAACTGATAAGCGTGAATGTCACCCGTCGACGTGATGAGCATGTCACACACCATGCACAAACGCTCCACTTCTGGGTTGAGCGAACACAAACCGTTGGAGAGCTTTTCCGGCAACATGGGGATCACACGGCGCGGGAAATACACGCTGGTGGCGCGCTCATAGGCGTCCACATCGATGACGCCACCGGACTCGACATAATGGCTGACATCGGCTATCGCCACCAACAAGCGCCAGCCTTTGCCCCGGCCCACGCGCGAGGGCTCGCAATACACCGCGTCGTCAAAATCGCGCGCATCTTCACCATCGATGGTGACCAAGGGCACATCGGTCAAATCAACCCGGTCTTTTTTGTCTTGTGCACGCACCTTGTCAGGCAAGCTGCGCGTCAGGTCCAAACAAGCGGCTGAAAACTCATGCGGCACACCGTACTTGCGCACGGCGATCTCAATTTCCATCCCTGGGTCGTCAAGCTCACCCAGCACCTCTTTGATCCGGCCCACCGGTTGCCCATACAAACTGGGCAGTTCGGTCAACTCCACCACCACCACCTGACCGACCTTGGCCTGCCCCGTGGCGGCTTTGGGGATCAGCACATCCTGGCCATAGCGCTTGTCCTCGGGCGCAACCAGCCAAATGCCGCCTTCTTGCAGCAAACGCCCGATGATGGGCTGGGGTGGCCGTTCGATGATTTCCACCACTCGGCCCTCAGGCCGACCCTTGCGATCCAGCCGCAAAACACGCACCTTGACAAGGTCCAGGTGCAGCACAGCGCGCATTTCATTGGGTGCCAAAAAAATATCTGCTGCACCATCATCTCGGCGCACAAAACCGTGTCCGTCGCGGTGACCCAACACGGTGCCTTCGATTTCCTCCAGCAAACCTGCGCTGGGGTGACTGAATTGTTTGATAGAATTTCTCTCTTTCCTGAAATGCCCAGGTGGCGGAATTGGTAGACGCACTAGTTTCAGGTACTAGCGAGTAACATCGTGGGGGTTCGAGTCCCTTCCTGGGCACCACCACCATCCAACAGCTGCACATCCACGCAGCTGTTTTCATTTGGGCCGTTGTCTTAAACGGCTTGCGCCACCAGATCGTGCCCTTGTGTGTCCACAACGTGTACCTGGGTGAATTCTCCCACACGCAAAATTTTGCTGGCTTTTTGGGGCGGCAGGATGCGAACCACACCATCAATTTCAGGGGCGTCGGCATAAGTGCGTGCAATGGCGCCCTTGCGCCCCAAGCCCGGTGCCGAGTCCACCAAAACTTGCATCCGAGCGCCGATGCGCTGGCGCAACTTTTCCACCGACACGGCTTCGGCCACGGCCATGAATCGGGCGCGGCGCTCTTCGCGCAGCTCAGCGGGGACCATGCCGGGGATGTCATTGGCCGCGGCACCTGACACCGGGCTATAGGCAAAGCAACCTGCACGATCAATCTGCGCAGCGCGAACAAAGGCCAACAGGTCTTCAAATTCCGCCTCGGTTTCACCTGGAAACCCAGCTATGAACGTGCTGCGCACCACCAGTTCAGGGCAGATGTCGCGCCAGCGCTGCAAACGCTCGAGGTTGCGCTCGCCGCTGGCGGGCCGCTTCATGCGCCGCAACACATCGGGGTGGCTGTGCTGGAAAGGCACATCCAGGTAGGGCAAGATGCGGCCAGTGGCCATCAAGGGCAAAATTTGATCCACGCTCGGATAGGGGTAGACATAGTGCAAGCGCACCCAAGCGCCGTGTGCTTGGGCCAGGTCGGCCAAGGCCTCGACCAACTCCAGCAGCCGTGTTTTGATCGGCCTGCCATCCCAAAAACCGGTTCGGTAGGCCACATCCACGCCATAAGCAGAAGTGTCTTGGCTGATGACCAATAACTCCTTCACGCCACCTTCAAACAAAGCGCGGGCTTCGCTCAGCACGTCCCCCACGGGTCTGGAGACCAAGTCGCCACGCATCGAGGGGATGATGCAAAAGGTGCAACGGTGGTTGCACCCTTCGCTGATTTTGAGATAGGCATAGTGCCTGGGTGTGAGCTTGATGCCCGCCACACCCATGGGGGCCGGCATCAAATCCACAAATGGGTCGTGCGGCTTGGGCAGGTGCAGGTGCACCGCATCCATCACCTCTTGGGTGGCATGGGGGCCTGTCACCGCAAGCACACTGGGGTGCACATTGCGCACCAAATTGCCGCCTTGCTCGTCGTCACGCGCGCCCAGGCATCCGGTAACAATGACCTTGCCATGGGCCGACAAGGCTTCGCCAATGGTGTCCAAGCTTTCCTTGACGGCATCATCAATGAAACCGCAGGTGTTGACGATCACCAAATCCGCGCCTTCGAATGACTTGGAGGTTTGGTAGCCCTCGGCACTGAGCTGGGTGAGGATGAGTTCGGAGTCGGTCAAGGCCTTGGGGCAGCCCAAGCTGACAAAACCCACTTTGGGTGGCGTGGTGCGCGGGCCTGCTGGGGCCAAGATTTCAGAGATTGACATGCCCGCATTGTCCCCGCAAATCCGGCCTGGCGTGGATCAGCTTTTCAACCCCATGGCGGCCAACATTTGTTCGGTGTGTCGGCTCATGTGATCCTGCATTTGGGCTTGCATTTGGGCAACGGCTTTTTGCGACTGATCCATGTAACCGCTGATCATGCGTTGTACCGCCGGGGGCTGCATGCCCGCAAAAGGTTTTGCGGCGTTGCCAGACAAGGGCGAAACATGTGCGTTGTATTGACCCACCATGTCTTTGAGCATGTGCATGTTTTTTTCAATGAAACTGCCCATGTGGGTTTGCATGGTGTGACCATAAAAACGAATCATGTCGGCCAAGGCTTTTTCGGTGAACAAGGGAGAGCCACAGGCCTCCTCTTCCAAAATGATTTGCAACAAAATGCTTCGCGTGAGGTCTTGGCTGGTTTTGGCATCCATCACTTGGACCGGCACGCCAACAATCACCCATTGTTTGATCTCGGCCAGGGTGATGTAGGAAGATGAGGCGCTGTCGTACAAGCGCCGATTGGGGTACTTCTTGATGACCCTCATTGAGGCGACATCGTCAACTTTGGGCTCTGGGGATTTTTTAACCATGCAGCCGCTCTCTGTTCATGAATGTTTTAAAAGAATTTCGAACCATTCTAGGAACGGCCCCATGCAATCAAATCCAGGTTTTCCCGGGGGAGAGGGCAAGCACGGGTAGGGGCCATTTCCGCCCGTGACAGACAATACAAAGCAAGGGTCCCACACCTCAACCAAGGAAAAAACCATGCCTGAAGTTTTTATTTATGCCCTGGAGGGCCGAAGCTTGGATCAAAAGCGATCTTTGGTCAAGGATGTGACGGATGCGGTTGTGCGTCACTTCAAGGTCTTGCCGGGAGAGGTGATGGTGCAAATCATGGAAACCCCAAAAACGTCCAAGGCCAAAGGCGGCATCTTATTTTCCGACCGCCCCGACACACAAGCCGCCCCTATTGGCCCCATGGGTGACGCATGAAATGGCTGCTGCGCACATGGTTGCTGGGCATGGGCTTGGTTTTTTTGCTGGGCCTGGTGATGATGGGCTTGGTTCTGTTCGTGATTTCAATGTTCAGATGGGCTTTGACCGGACGCCGTCCAAACATCCTTGTGACCCTGAACAGATATAAAAAATGGCAGACAAAAACCAATATATGGGCCAAGCCCTCACGCCACGCCCATGGCGACATCATTGATGCAGAGGTGAAGACAGTCAAACAAGCCCCAACACCATTGCCCCCCACTGAAAACAAGGGCCAAGGGCCCGTTTGACAACCACCGCTCCCTGATGGGATCGGCACTGGGCCTGGCACCCAGCAGTCAATGGGCAAGTGGAATGTCGTTTCCTGGTGAAGCGACGAGGCATTGGTAGGCGCGATTGGACTCGAACCAACGACCCCCACCATGTCAAGGTGGTGCTCTAACCAGCTGAGCTACGCGCCTAAAGATTCGAAGCGGCGGATTCTATCAGCATTCCCCCACCTCACCCCCAACAAGCCACCCCAGATCCACAAATACCGGGCCACGCCCCACTTGCCAAAGGCGTGAAAGCAGATTAAAAATGAGTCATTTGTAATTAACTATCCATGTCCCCTGCACCCGCCCACATGCCTGCGCCCACCGCCACCGGCTTTGGGCTGGCCGAGGCTTTGTGCGTGCTGGCTTTGACAGCGATTGGCGCTGCTTGGGGCCTGTCCTCATGGCAAATGGGAATGCAAAAAGCCAAGGTTCAGGCAGCTCGGGAAGGATTTGTCCATGGGCTGCAATGGGCGCGGATCCAAGCCATTCGACAAGGCGTGGATTTGCAGTTGGTGCGCGCCACAGACTGCACCGGGCTGGGGGCCCAGGCCAGCGATTGGCGCTGCGGTTGGCGAGTGACCACCGTGGATGGCAAGGTCCTTGCGCAGCAAGCATTGCCCGAGGGCGTGGCCATGCTGCACAACTTGCGCACCGATAAGCTCGGCATCAACCGGCGCGGTGAACCGGGCACCGTGGGCGACAGTTTTGTGTTCAGGCCCCTCAACGACTTGCGCAGCCAAGTGGCCAGCACCGTTTGCATCAGTGCGGCGGGTCGGGTGCGCTGGCAATCAGGTGACAAATGCAGCAGCTGAATGCCCACACACCCAGCAAGCGCCGCATGGCGGGCTGGGGATTGGCCGAGGCCCTGGTTGCCATGGGCGTGCTGTCCATGGGCGTGTTGGGCCTGCTGTGGATGCAAGGAAAAACGGCCTTGGCTTGGCGCAGCCAGCACAACACAGAGCAGGCCGCTTGGCTGACCCAAGACATGGCCGAGCGCTTGCGCGCCAATCGAGGGCAATTGGGTGCTTATCGCTTGGGCTGGGGCCAAGTCCCCAATGCTGTGGACTGCAACAACCGCCCCTGCAACATGGTGGAATGGGCTTTGTCAGACCTGTGGGCATGGACCCGTGAAGTGCAAAGCCGCATGCCCGGCGCACAAACCCAGATGTGGCTCTCGCCATCCGACCCGCAGCACATTGGCATTGCATTGGCCTGGCGCGACGCAGACCCATCCCTCCTGGGAACCTCCGACCAGCCACCAGGCCTGAACTGTCCGGCCCAGCACCGCTGTTTTTGGATGCATGTTCGGCCATGAGAGACCCAACGCCCATCCCGCCGCCCTTTACTTGCAGCGAAGGTTCACAACAAGCCGGTCTGAGCCTGGCCGATTGGCTGGTGGGCCAAGCCCTGGCCGCCCTGGTGGTGCTGGCCGCTTTGAGCGCTTGGGGCTTTGCGCAACAAAACCATGCCTTGGCCCAAGAGGGCCTGCAACAGAGCCAACAAATGAGCTGGGTGTGGCGCACCCTGGGTCAACACATCCGACAAGCCGGCGCATCTTTGGCGACCCAAAGCTCAGAAGGCCAAATTGTTTTGTCCAGCCCCACGCCCACTTGGGCGGCCGCAGATGGCGCAGGCACGCTGGCAGACAGCTTGACCACGGCACACCTGCGCAGCGTTGAAGGGCGCGATTGCCAAGGCAATGCGAAAGGGGGCGGCAGCACCATCCGCAACCGTTTCACCGTCAACAGCAAATCCGAATTGACCTGCCTGGACGAAGCCAGCCCCAGCGCCAGCGCGCAAGCCTTGGCCGAGGGCATTGAGGACATGCAATTGCGCTATGCGCAAAGCTCCCGCGATGGGAATGGTTTGACCCAGATGCAATGGGTGCCTGCCCAAGCCGGCCTGTCCCCCAGCCAAGTGGTGGCCGTGGAGGTGTGCATTCGGCGCACAGGGGCACCGATTTCCAAGACCATGCCCACCGCCTTGAAGGGTTGTCGCGGTGAAAGCCTGCCCAGCGATGGCCGAGCGCGTTGGGTGCAACGCCAAGTCTTTGCATGGCGACAAGCAGCCAACCTGGCCCCATGAAGCACCAGCCCCGCGCCAACCACGGCTGGGCCTTGCCCACGGTGATGGCCGTGCTGGGCCTGGGTGCTTTGAGCGCCTTGTCATTGACCAGGGGGCTGTGGTTGCATGCCAACTTGTTGCGCAGCGATGGCGATGAGTGGCGTACTCGCTGGGCCGCAGAGGCCTTGCTGCGCGATGCCGAACAAGATTTGCTGGCGGGGTTTGCCGCGAACAAAGATGCGCGTCACAGCACCCCAGCGACAGATGCCGTGACCACCGGGCCATTCATTCCGCAAACGCTCGCTGGTTTGGCGCAGCTGAAAAAATTTTTGCCCACCGGCCTTTGCAGAGACGGCATTTGCGCCCCTGTGGCACTGGAGCCTGCCACGGCCGCTGTGTGGACGCAGCGCTTGAACACGGCTGCACGCTATGGCCAATACACCGGTGGGGCAGCGGTCTTGAACAAGCAAGTCAATCCGGTCTTGGCCGACCGCAGCGGGTATTGGTTGGAGGCCTTTTCAAGCGCAGACCGCACCCAAAACTCGCCGCTGTGGCGCATCACTGCCTTGGCCCAAGCCTCACCCCGGTCTTCCCCCATCATCTTGCAAGCGTGGTGGCAAGGGTCGGGCGACGCAGCCACGGGCGGGCGCTGGCTGAGTTGGCAAGAGGTGCTGCCATGAGCGAGCGCAGACGGCCCCATCGTTCCGCTGTGCCCAGTCCGCAACTCAAGTCGCATTCCACCCCAGCGCGCACCCAGGTTTTGGGCCTGCGGTGCGATGCTCAAAACGCCAGTCGGCCTGTCAAACGGGCAGGGTTGAGCCTGATGGAGACCTTGCTGGCGCTGGCCATGTTGGCCGCGGTGATGAGTTGGGCTGTGCCGCAATACCAAAACCATTTGCGCCGGGGTCAGCGCCAACTGGCCAAACTCAGTTTGATGCAAAACGCCCAATGGCTGGAACGAGCCGCAGCCGTCCAAGGCGCCTACCCCAGCCCCGCGCAAGTCCCCGCAGCCCTGCTGCAAGTGTCTGGCGGGGCCTACCAAATTCAACTGCAAACCGATGCCGCCGCCAACACCTTTTCCCTGCAAGCCGTGCCACAAGCCAGCCAAGCCCCAGATGCCTGTGGCGTTTTGACCTTGAACCATTTGGGTGAGCAAGGCGTGCAACACGCCAGCCTGTCTGCCAAAGAGTGTTGGAGCCGCTGATAATCAGCGCCATGTCTGATCGCGACGCATTCTGGATGGACCAGGCCCTGAGCTTGGCCGAAAAAGCCCTTTACATCACATCCCCCAACCCCCGGGTGGGTTGTCTGTTGGTTTCGCCCCAAGGTCAATGCATTGGCCAAGGTCATACGCAGGCCGTGGGCCAGGCCCATGCCGAGGTCATGGCCTTGAAACAGGCCCAGCAAGAGGGGCATGACACCCGGGGCGCCACCGTCTATGTCACCCTGGAGCCCTGCAGCCACCACGGACGCACACCGCCTTGTTGCGATGCGCTGATCCAAGCCCAGGTGGCCCGCGTGGTCATCAGTGTCCAAGACCCCAATCCCCTGGTGGCTGGGCAAGGCATCGCCCGCTTGCGAGCGGCTGGCATTGAAGTGGTCTTGGGGGCGGGGCAAGAGCGCGCCCATGACATCAACATTGGGTTTTTCAAGCGCATGCAAACCGGCCTTCCGTGGGTGCGCATGAAGGTGGCTGCATCCATGGACGGACAAACCAGCCTGAGCAACGGCGTCAGCCAATGGATCACCGGGCCAGCAGCGCGCCAAGACGGACACCATTGGCGCGCCCGCGCCTGTGCTGTTTTGACCGGGGTGGGCACGGTGTTGCAAGACAACCCCTTGCTCGATGTTCGGCTGGTCGCCACCCCACGCCAGCCCCCCTTGGTGGTGGTGGACAGCCAGTGGCAAACCCCCTTGAACGCGGCGCTGTGGGGGCCTGAGCGGCCCATCTGGGTGTATGGCGCACAAGACATCCCTGACAAGCGCGCAGCCTTGACCCAGCTTGGCGCGCAGACCACGCTGCTGGCCAACCCCAGCGGCAAAGTGGATTTGGCCGCCTTGGTGGCCGACTTGGGTCAGCGTGGCATCAACGAATTGCACATTGAAGCCGGCCACAAACTCAACGGCTCCTGGTTGCGTGAGGGCCTGGTGGACGAATTGCTGCTGTACATGGCACCTTGTCTGCTCGGGCCCGGCCAGGGCATGGCCCAATTGCCGACCCTGGAAACATTGGGCGCAGCCATTCGTCTGCGCTGGGTGGATTTCTCTCCCATTGGCGACGACCTGCGCTTGATGGCCCGGGTGCTGCGCTGAACCCTGCGAGAATAGGCGCATGTTTACCGGAATCATCACCGGCGTGGGTCGCATCGTCGAAGTCCACGACCTGGGTCGCTCTTTACAACACGGCAAGCGCCTGAGCCTGTCCGTGCCCGCGGGCTATTTGGCCGATGTCGGCTTGGGCGACAGCATCGCCATCAACGGCGCTTGCATGACCGTCACCCACCTCCAAGCCCACAACCATATTTTTTGCATCGACATTTCCGCCGAGTCGCTGGACAAAACATGCGGCTTGGACAGCATGGGAGACGTCAACCTGGAAAAAGCCCTGCGTGCCAACGACCGCTTGGGCGGGCACATGGTGTCTGGGCACGTCGATGGCATGGGCAGCGTGGTTCAATTTGAACCGGTGGGCGAGAGCTGGGTGTTGCGCCTGCTCGCGCCCACCGAACTGGGCAAATACCTGGCCTACAAAGGCTCCATCACCGTCAATGGGGTGAGCCTGACCGTCAACCGCGTGCTCGACCGCGCCGACGGGACAGAGATCAGCATCAACCTGATCCCCCACACCGTGCAAAACACCGCCTTGCACCGGCTCAGCGCCGGTGCAAAAGTCAATTTGGAAATCGATCTCATTGCCCGCTATGTCGAGCGCATGTTGCGCGCCGATCCCAGTCTGGCACCGCCCCACCCATGAATGCAGCTTTGAAACCCACCCCCATCTCCCCGGTTGAAGACATCGTGGCCGAATTGCGCGCCGGTCGCATGGTCATCTTGGTCGACGAAGAAGACCGCGAAAACGAAGGCGACTTGGTGCTCGCTGCCGACCATGTGAGCCCAGAGGCGATCAACTTCATGGCCCGTTTTGGCCGTGGCTTGATTTGCCTCACCCTCACCCGCGAGCGCTGCCAGTACCTGGGCCTGCCGCCCATGACATTGCGCAATGGCACCTCCCACGGTACCGCCTTCACCGTGTCGATCGAAGCCGCCGAGGGCGTCTCCACCGGCATTTCTGCGGCCGATCGGGCGCGCACCGTTCAGGTCGCCGTTGCGCCAAACAGCCGACCGCAAGACTTGGTACAGCCCGGCCATGTGTTTCCCTTGCAAGCGGTCGAGGGCGGCGTGCTCATGCGCGCGGGCCACACCGAAGCGGGATGCGACCTCGCCCGCATGGCCGGTTGCAGCCCCAGCAGCGTGATCTGCGAGATCATGAAGGACGACGGCACCATGGCCCGCCTGCCCGATCTGCAACTGTTTGCGGCCGAGCATGGCCTGAAAATTGGCACCATTGCCGACCTGATCGAGCACCGCAGCAAAACCGAATCCTTGGTCATCAAAGTGGGCAGCCGACCCTTGCACACCCCCCACGGGGTTTTTCAAGCCCATGCGTTTCAAGAACCCAATTCGGGAGACGTGCACCTGGCTTTGGTGCGCGGACAGTGGGACGCGCGCACCCCAGTGTTGGCCCGGGTCCACGAGCCCTTGTCGGTATTGGACGCGCTGGAAGTCGGGCGCACCATGCACTCGTGGAGCCTGGACGCGGCCTTGCAGCGCATCGACCTGGAAAACTGCGGCGTGGTGGTGCTGCTCAATTGTGGCGAGTCGGCCCAGCAATTGATGGCCCAATTTGATGGCACGGCACGCTCCGCCCACGGCCCCGAGCGCGGCCGCATGGACCTGCGCTCGTATGGTGTGGGCGCGCAAATATTGCGCGAATGCGGCGTGCAGCGCATGCGCTTGATGGGCACACCCCGGCGCATGCCCAGCATGACCGGTTATGGCCTGGAAATCACCGGCTACCTGATCCCTGGCGACAGCGCCTGAACCCCTTGGAGCGGCCATGTTCACCCCACAAAATTCACCCCACCCTGCGCAGCTCAATGGCACAGGCCTGCGCATCGGCATTGTTCAAGCCCGCTTCAATGCCGACATCACCGATGCCCTGCACCACGCCTGCGTGAGCGAGTTGCATGCCCTCCACGTAGAGCCCGAGAACATCGAAACCGTTTCGGTGCCCGGCGCCTTAGAGGTGCCCATCGCCTTGCAAGCCTTGGCCGAGCGCGAGTCGTTTGACGCCTTGATCGCCTTGGGTTGCATCGTGCGCGGCGAAACCTATCACTTTGAGCTGGTGGCCAACGAATCGGGCGCCGGCGTGACCCGGGTGGGTTTGGACCATGGCATCCCCATCGCCAACGCCATCTTGACCACCGAAAACATGGCCCAGGCCGTGGCGCGCCAAACCGACAAGGGCCGCGACGCCGCACGCGTGGCCATCGAAATGGCCTTGTTGTTGGAGCGTTTGCGTTGAGCACCGTGCGCCCCCCGCGCCAAACCCGCACTGGCACCACGCAAACCGGTGCCCGCAAAGCCGGCAGCAAAACACCACGCAGCCGCTCGCGCGAGTTTGCTTTGCAAGCCTTGTACCAAGTCCAAGTCGGTGGCAACGACGTGGCCGCGGTGGACACGTTTACCCGCGAGCTGGCAGGCTTTCACAAGGCCGACCCCGACCATTACATGGCGTTGCTGGAGGGCTGCGCCCAACAAAGCGCAGCCTTGGACGAGCTGATCACGCCCTTGCTGGACCGGCGCATGTTGGAAATATCGCCGGTGGAGCACGCCATCATGTGGATGGGCGCTTATGAATTGCAGCAATGCCTGGATGTGCCCTGGCGCGTGGCGATCAACGAATGCGTTGAACTGGCCAAAGAATTTGGTGGTACCGACGGGCATAAATACATCAATGCCGTGCTCAACGGCTTGGCCGCGCAATTGCGCCCGCAAGAGGTACAAGCCGACCGAGACGCAGGCTTGGCGCGTGGTTGACCCAGCGGCTTGCCCATGCCCCCCACCATGAAGCTGTCTCAACGCGCCCAACGCATTGAGCCGTTTTATGTCATGGAAATGGGCAAAACCGCTGCGCAATTGGCGCAGCAATGGGTCCACACCGACCGCCCCATGATCGCGCTCAACATTGGCGAGCCCGACTTCACTGCCCCACCTTTGGTGCAAGCCGCCGCTCAACAGGCCATTCAAGACGGGCAGACCCAATACACCCATGCCCTGGGCTTGCAAGCGCTGCGCGAACGCATCAGCCATTGGTATGCGCAGCGCTGGGGGCTGGCCATTGACCCAGTCCGCATCGTGGTCACCGCTGGCGCTTCAGCGGCGTTGCACCTGGCCTGCATGGCGCTGGTGGACGAGGGTGACGACATCTTGCTTCCAGACCCCAGCTACCCGTGCAATCGCCAATTTGTCCAAGCCGCTGGTGGGCGCGCCGTGCTGCTGCCCACCACGGCTGCACATCGTTTTCAACTTGACGCCCAACAGGTGCACCAAGCCTGGACACCGCGCACCAAAGGTGTTTTGCTCGCCAGCCCGTCCAACCCCACCGGCACCTCCATCCACCCCGATGCCCTGCGCGACATCGACCAGTTCGTGCAGCAGCGAGGCGGCATCACCTTGGTGGACGAAATTTACTTGGGCTTGTCTTATGACAGCACGTATGGACACAGCGCGCTGCGTTTGGGCGAGCATGTGATCAGCATCAACAGCTTCTCCAAATACTTTCACATGACCGGCTGGCGCCTGGGTTGGTTGGTGGTGCCGCCCTCACTGGTGCCGGTGATCGAGTCGTTGGCCCAGCACCTGTTCATCTGCCCCAACACCATTGCCCAGCGCGCCGCCTTGGCCTGCTTTGAGCCCGAGAGCTTGGCCATTTATGAGCAACGCCGCAGCGAGTTTCAACTGCGCCGCGACACCGTGGTGCCAGCCCTGTGCGAGATGGGCATGGCCGTCGAAGTCATGCCCGATGGCGCCTTTTACGCCTGGGCCAATGTGGCCACCCTGTGTGAGCGCTTAGGGCTGGCCAACAGCTGGGATTTTTGCCTGGCCGCCATGCAGCACGCCCACGTGGCCATGACCCCTGGACGCGACTTTGGCCAGCACGGCACCGAACACCATGTGCGTTTGTCCACCGCCAGCAGCCTGCAGCAGCTGTCGCAGGCCATGCAGCGCTTGAAGCAATGGCTGTCCCATGGCTGAGCTGTTTGTTCACCCCATCCGCATTTATTGGGAAGACACCGATGCCGGTGGCATTGTTTTTTATGCCAACTACCTGAAGTTTTTTGAGCGCGCCCGCACCGAGTGGCTGCGCCATCTGGGCCTGGAGCAACAGCACTTGCGCGAAACCACAGGCGGCATGTTTGTGGTCACCCACACATCCTTGCGCTACCTGCTGCCAGCGCGGCTGGACGATGTCATCCAAGTCAGTGCTCAACTGCAAGACAAAGGCCGCGCCAGTTTGAGCTTGGTGCAACAAGCTTCGCGCCAAGACGGTGCCACCTCCACCTTGCTGTGCGAGGGCAGCATCCGCATTGGCTGGGTCGATGCCGCCAGCATGCGCCCTGCGAGAATACCCCCTTCCCTTCTGGACCTGCTGCCATGAACCAAGATTTTTCCATCATTCACCTCCTGCTCAATGCGAGCTGGGTGGTGCAAGCCGTGGTGCTGCTGCTGATGGGCGTGTCGGTCGCCAGCTGGACCGCCATTTTTCGCAAAGCCATTGCGCTCAAACAAATCAAAGCCCTGAACGAAAGCTTCGAGCGCGACTTTTGGTCGGGCACCAGCCTCAATGATTTGTACGCCTCGGCCACCAGCAATGCCAAGCTGGCCGGTCCCATGGAGCGCATTTTTGCCAGCGGCATGCGCGAATACCAAAAACTGCGCGAGCGCCGCATCAGCGACAGCGCGGTGTTGATGGACGGCGCGCGCCGCGCCATGCGGGCCAGCTACCAGCGCGAGATGGATGCGATCGAATCGCAACTGTCCTTTCTGGCATCGGTCGGTTCGGTTTCGCCTTATGTGGGCTTGTTTGGCACGGTGTGGGGCATCATGCACGCCTTCACCGGCTTGGCCAGCATGCAGCAAGTCACCCTGGCCAAGGTGGCGCCTGGCATTGCCGAGGCCTTGGTCGCCACCGCCATTGGTTTGTTTGCCGCCATCCCCGCCGTGCTGGCGTACAACCGCTTCAGCCGCGACATTGAGCGCGTGGCCATTCGCTTGGACACCTTCATGGAAGAGTTCTCCAACATCTTGCAACGCAATGTGGGCAGCCAGTCCACATCGGGCCACTGAGCCGGGGACGCCAGCATGCCCGCCTCAGCCCCCCGCAGCGCCCGTGGACGGCGGGCCATCAACGACATCAACATGGTGCCCTTCATCGACGTGATGTTGGTGCTGTTGATCATCTTCATGGTCACCGCCCCTCTGATTTCCCCCAGCGTGATCGACGTGCCCAGCGTGGGCAAGGCGGCCACTCAACCCGAACAAGTGATCCAGGTGTTGATCGACGCGCAAGAAAAAATCGAGGTCAAATCCACCGGCACCACCAGCACCCAAATATCGGTGAACCTGTCTTCGCTGCCCCAACAAGTGATGCAGTTGCAAGGGGGCAATGCCAACACCCCCGTGGTGATCAGCGCGGACAAAGGCATCAAATACGAAACTGTGGTCAAGGTCATGGACAGCCTGCAGCGTGCTGGGGTGCAACGCGTGGGCTTATCGGTGCAACTCGAACCTTGATCACACCCGCAGCGCCATGAGCACCGGTTCGATGCACCTGGAACTCGCCCCGCCACCGGCACAGGGTTTGGGCCGCTCTTTGAGCCTGGCCCTGGTGGTGCACGTGATGCTGCTCATCGCCCTGACCTGGGGCATACAGTGGCAAAACATGGACAACACGCCAGCGGTAGAGGCCGAATTGTGGTCCGCCCTGCCCAAAGCCGCCGCCCCGCCACCGCCCCCTCCCGCGCCAGAACCCACACCTGAGCCACCGCCCCCAACACCGGCACCCAAGGTCAAACCCACACCACCGACCGCCAGCCGAGACGCCGACATTGCCATTGCCAAACAGAAAAAAGCCGAGCAAGAACAAAAGCTGGCCCAAGAACAGCTCAAGCTGAAAAAACAAATCGAGCAAAAAGACAAGGAAAAAGCGCTTGAACAAGAGCGTCAGCGCGAGAAAGAAAAGCTGGCCCAGGCCCAGCGCGATAAAAAAGAGCAGGCCGTGAAGGAGCAAAAAGAAAAAGAGCGCAAGGACAAAGAGCGCAAAGCGCAAGAGGCCAAAAGCGCTGCCCAAGACGATCGCAAGGTGCAAGCCATGCGCGACGAGAACATGCGCCGCATGGCCGGCATGGCCGGGGCCACGGGCAACCCCAATGCCACTGGCGATGCGCTGCGTGCCTCTGGCCCGTCAGCGAGTTATGGCGGGCGCATCATTGCCCGCGTCAAGCCCAATATTGTGTTCAACCCGGACGATGTCAGCGGTAACCCCGTGGCCGAAGTTGAAGTGCGCACCGCGCCCGACGGCAAGATCATGTCCCGCAAATTGATCAAGTCCAGTGGCAACAAAGCTTGGGATGAGGCAGTGATCAAAGCCTTGGACAAGACCGATACCTTGCCTCGCGACACCGATGGCACCATCCCCACCATGATGGTGCTGGGCTTCAAGCCCCGGGACTGAGCCGAATTACTTTT